>JGI20166J26741_11712250_pt1 | contig 44886 bp, 44 predicted proteins | sample TergutCu122P5_FD_26741 | JGI IMG/M metagenome (IMG submission 26741)
TGGACGTGCTGGGCAAGGCCCGTCGCGTGGTCATCGCCAAGGACGACACCACGATCGTCGACGGCGCCGGCGACGCCAAGGCCGTCAAGGACCGCGTCGCGCAGCTGCGCGCCGAGGTCGAGCGCACCGATTCCGACTGGGATCGCGAGAAGCTGCAAGAGCGCGTCGCGAAGCTGGCCGGTGGTGTGTGCGTCATCAAGGTGGGCGCTGCCACCGAGGTCGAGCTGAACGAGAAGAAGCACCGCATCGAGGACGCCGTGTCGGCCACCCGGGCGGCCATCGAGGAGGGCATCGTCGCCGGTGGCGGCGCGGCGCTCGTCCACGCCGGTAGCGTGCTGAAGGACGCCCTGAAGCTCAGCGGTGACGAGAAGTCCGGCGCCCAGATCGTCGCCAAGGCCATCGTCGAGCCGGCGCGCTGGATCGCCGAAAACGGCGGCGAGCCGGGCTACGTGATCGTGTCGAAGATCGGCGAACTGAAGTCCGGGGAGGGCTTCAACGTCGCGACCGGCAAGTACGGCGACCTGATCGCGCAGGGCGTGATCGATCCGGTCAAGGTGACGCGGTCGGCGCTGGCGAACGCGGCCTCGATCGCCTCTCTGCTGCTGACGACCGAGACCCTGGTGGTCACGAAGAAGGACGAGACGGACAAGCCGGCCGGCAAGTAGCGGCTCTGGGCAATTCTTGGGAACTGCCTCATCCTGGGCACGCCGGCCCGGCGTCAGCCATCGATGCCGGGCACGTCGTGTGGTGGCGGCGCCGTGGAATCCCGCACGACCAGGCGGGTGGCCAACTGGACATGCGATGAATCCGGTTGGTCGCCGTCCAGGATTCGTCCCATCATGCGCAACGCGACGCGGGCGATATCGGTCAGCGGCTGGTTGATCGTCGTCAGGTGTGGGGAGCACCAAACGGCCATGCGGGTGTCGTCGAAACCGATGACCGAGACGTCCCGGGGAACCTGCAGGCCCAGCCTGCCGGCGACCTCGATGATGCCGATGGCGCAGGCGTCGCAGTTGGCCGCGATGGCCGTCGGCCGGTCGCTGCGGCTCAGCAGCGCCATGCCGGCGTGCAAACCGCCTTCATAGTTGAATTGCTCCTCCAGGACGAGGTCGTCGGGCACCGTGATGCCGGCTTCGCCGGCGGCGGCGATGAACCCGAAGGCGCGTTCTCTGGCGAAGCTGGCCGCGTCCGGGCCCTTGATCAGGCCGATCCGGCGGTGGCCCAGGGACAGCAGGTGGGTCGCCGCCTGGAAGCCGCCCGCGAAATTGTTGGCGCCCACGGAGACGAGGTCCTCGCTGCCCGACGGTCCGTAGCAGTCGATGAAGACGATGGGCAGATCGATGCGTCGGCAGGCATTCACCTGCTCCGCGGACAGATAGGCGGCGACGATGATCGCGCCTTGGCAGCCACCCCCCAGCAGACGGCGGGCCCACGCGTCCGCGTCGGAGTCGTCCCCGTGCTGCAGTCGGGGGATGATCTCCATGCGGGCCGACCGGGACTCGTGCAGGAGACTGCTCAGGACCTGGGCGCCGTACATCGTGGTGTCGATCTCGCTGAAAATCACGTTGATTCGACGGACGCCCGCGCTGGGCTCGTCGGCTCTTGCCGTGGTCGGCCTGTAACCGAGCGACACGATGGCGTCGTTGACGCGACGCCGCGTCTCGTCGCTCACGCCGTCGCGGCTGTTCAGCACCTTCGAGGCGGTCGCGAGCGAGACACCGGCGTGCCGGGCGACCCCGGCCAGCGTTACCCGGTTGACCATCGTGACTCCTTTGCGAAAGTCTTTCGTTAGTTGGATCCGGCGCGGTGTTATTGAACCGTTATCAGACGAAAGTCTTTCGCCGGTATTTGCGCATTCCATGGTTGGGCGATGGCATACCATCAGCATACAGGCAGAGTTACGAAAGTATTTCGTAACCGCCACGGCGGGATTCGTGGAGGAATCCCCTGATTCTGAAGGGATCGCAATGATACGCATCAAGAGAAAGATCGCATTGGCCGCCGTCGTCGGCTCGTTGGCCGTTGTGCTGGCAGGCTGCTCGACTCCGGCCGCTCCGCCGTCGTCATCGGCGCCTCCGGCCGACACGGGCACCTCGACCACGACAACCACCAGCAGCAGCTCAGCACCCGCGGGCGGCGGCCCGGCCTCGGCCTGGATTCTGTCCGGACAGCCGAAGGAGGACTTGTTCCAGGACGAGTTCAAGCGCTGGAACGACGCCAACGCCAACGCCAACATCAAGGTCGAGGTGTACGCGAATGACGCATACAAAGAGAAGATCCGCACCGCGATCGGGGCCGGCCAGGCGCCCACGCTCGTGTGGAGCTGGGGGGCATTCGGCGTGGTCGCCGAGTACGTGCAGGCCAAGCAGATCATTTCGCTCGACGGCAAGGTCGACGAGGCGTTGTCCCGCGTCCTGCCGTCCGTGGCCGATGCCGGCAAGCTGAACGGCGTCCAGGTGGCCGTTCCGTGCAGCGACGCGCAGCCAGTCATGCTGTTCTACAACAAGGATCTTTTTGAGAAGGCCGGCGTCACGGCGCCGATCACGACCTGGGACGACCTGCTGGCCTCCATTCCGAAGTTCAAGGCCATCGGGGTTGCGCCCTTCGCGCTGGCCGGCGGCTCCAAGTGGCCAAACCTGATGTGGCTGGAGTACCTGTCCGACCGCGTCGGTGGCCCGCAGACGTTCAACGACGTCAAGGCGAACAAGCCCGGCGCCTGGTCGAGCCCGGAGATGCTGCAGGCTCTGAAGTACATCCAGGACCTGGTCAAGGCTGACGGCTTCGAGTCCGGCTTCACGTCCGTGACCGCCGACTCGAATGCGGACGTGGCCCTCGTCCAGACCGGCAAGGCCGCCATGATTCTGCAGGGTTCCTGGGTCTACGGCCAGTTCAAGGAACAAAACCCGACCATGGTCTCCGGTGGCAGGCTCGGTTCGTTCCCGTTCCCGTCGGTCCCCGGCGGCAAGGGCGATCCGGCCGACATCGCCGGCAACCCGTCCAACTTCTGGTCGGTGTCGGCCAGCGCCGATCCGGCTGCCCAGCAGACGGCCATCGACTGGCTGAACAAGATCAACCTCGACAGCACCATGGTCGACGGTCTGATCGCTCACGGCGGCGTCCCGCCGGTGGCCAACGCCCAGGACAAGCTGAAGGCGTCGGCTGACTCCGCGTTCCTGCTGGACGCCTACAACCTCATGCTCAATGCGCCGAATTTCCAGGCGTCTTGGGATCAGGTTCTGCCGTCCGCCGCTGCGCAGGAGCTGCTGACCAACCTGGATCAGATCTTCCAGGGACAGATCACCCCGCAGCAGTTCGCCGACAACATGAACAAGACCATCGGGTAACAACCCCATGGCCGTTGTCACGCCAAAGCCCGGCGCGGCTCAAAGTCGCCGCGCCGGGCCAAGCGCCTGGCTGGCGGCGCCGGCGATGGCATTCTTCGGAGTGTTCGCGCTGGTGCCGCTGGCCGGCGTCGTCTACTTCTCCTTTTCCTCATGGAACGGCATGGGGCCGATCCAATGGGCCGGGTTGAAGAATTGGGTGGCCGTCTTCAGCGACACCCGCACGCTGAATGCCATGTGGCTGTCGCTCGTCGTCATCGTCGTGACGTGGCTCATCCAGGCCCCGATCTCCTTGCTCCTTGGCGTTTTCATGGCCGGGAAGCAGCGCTACCGGGCGGCCATGTCCGTGATCTATTTCCTGCCCCTGCTGTTCAGTTCGGCCGCCATCGGCATCGGCTTCAAGGCGATGGTCGACCCGAACTTCGGCCTGCTGAGTGCCATCGGCTTCGGGTGGCTGAAACAGGATTTTCTGGGCGCGCACATGGCGCTCGGCACGGTCATGTTCGTCATCGCCTGGACGTTCATCCCCTTCCACTCCTTGCTTTATCAGGCCGGGGTACGCCAGATCCCCGAAACGATCTATGAGGCGGCCGTCATCGATGGCGCGTCGCCCTGGTCGCTCTTCTGGCACATCACATTGCCGCAGTTGAAGTACACGATCGTCACATCCTCGACGCTGATGTTGGTGGGTGCGCTGACGTATTTCGACCTCTTCTACGTGATCACACAGGGCGGGCCCGGCAACGCCACCCGCATCCTGCCACTCGACATGTATCTGACCGGATTCCGGGCGTTCGACATGGGCAAGGCCAGCGCCATCTCGGTCATCATCGTGGTGGTCGGTTTGACACTGTCGCTGAGCCTGAACAAGGTGTCGGGCGCGCAGCGCATGGAGAGCCAGATGGAGGGGGTGTGACATGGCTCGCGGACATCATCGGCAATCGCCCAACGTCATCGGCGGATTCTTCGCCTGGATCTGGCTGTTCATAACGATCATCCCGATCTATTACTGGATCCTGTCGTCGCTGCGCACGCAGGCCGACTACTACACATCGAATCCCCTGGTGCCGCCGGCCAAGCCGTCCCTGCGCGCCTATTCGCTCGTCGTCCACAGCGACTTCTTCCGCTACATGGGCAACAGCGTCATCATCACCGTTGCCACGGTCGCCGTGCTGTTGGTCGTCGCGGTCATGGGTGCCTTCGCGATCGTGCGCGGACGCAGCGCGGCGTCACTGCGGGTGTTCCGGATCTTCCTGCTTGGCTTGGCCATTCCGGCGCAGGCGACCATCGTGCCGCTGTACTACATGATTCTGAAGATGGGCCTTTACGACAAGCTGATCGCCCTGATCCTGCCCGGCATCGGGTTCGGCCTGCCGATCACCATCCTGATTCTCGTCAACTTCGTCCGCGACATCCCGTCGGAGCTGTTCGAGTCCATCACTGTCGACGGCGCCGGCACCTGGCGCACGCTTTGGTCGCTGGTCTTGCCCCTGACCAGACCAGCCCTCGTGACGGTCGGCATCTACGACGCCTTGCAGGTGTGGAACGGTTTCCTGTTCCCGCTGGTCCTGACCGGCAGTGCCAACGTGCGCGTGCTGCCCTATTCGCTGTTCACCTTCCAGGGCGAGCACGGAACGGACACGCCGGCGATCGTGGCTGCGGTCATCCTGTCGGCCATCCCGATATTGGCCGTCTACATCGTGGGCCGACGCCAGCTCGTGGCGGGCCTCACGGCCGGCTTTGGCAAGTGACGCCCCGCGCGTCCCCGAATGAAAGGCCTTGATACCCATGCCAGCCATCGCGAAGATTCCCGACGCCCAAGCGCTTTGGCGGGACGTCGGCCGGCCGGTCAGCGAGCGGGTTCAATCGGCCATCGATGCGATGACGCTGACGGAGAAACTGGCGCAACTGGGCAGTTTCTGGCCTCGCGTATCCTCTGACGGACACGGCGCGAATACCACGAATGTGGCGCCGATAGAAGCGGCCTTCGTGGGTGACTCCGCCCAGTTCCAGCTGACAGCCGGCCAAGGCTTGGGCCACATCACGCGAACGTTCGGCTCCGACCCGGTGTCCCCGGCGGCGGGGGTCGAGAAGCTCAAGTCCATGCAGCACTTCCTGCGTGACGAGACGAGGCTCGGTATCCCAGCCATTGCCCACGAGGAGTGCCTCACCGGATTGACAGCCCTCGGCGCCACCGTCTATCCGGCGGCGATCGCCTGGGGCGCCACATTCGACCCCGGGCTCATCGAGCGCATGTCATCCGCGATCGGCCGCGACATGGCTTCGATCGGCGTGCATCAGGGTCTATCCCCGCTGCTGGACGTGGTGCGGGACTACCGCTGGGGGCGCGTCGAAGAGACCTGCGGCGAGGATCCCTACCTCGTGGGGTCCATCGGCACGGCGTACGTCCGGGGGCTGCAGTCGCAAGGCATCGTCGCCACCCTCAAGCACTTCGCCGGCTACTCGGCGTCGCGCGCCGGACGCAACCACGCCCCGGTCTCGATGGGGCCACGGGAGTTCGCGGACATGATCTTGGTCTCGTTCGAGATGGCCGTCCGCGAGGGCAAAGCCCGATCCGTCATGAACTCCTACTCGGACGTCGACGGCCTGCCGGCGGCGGCGAACCATTGGCTGCTGACCAAGACGCTGCGCGATCAGTGGGGATTCACGGGCACCGTGGTGTCGGATTACGGGGCTGTGCTGTTCGTCCACACCATGCACAAGTTGGCGGCGGACGACGCCCACGCGGCGGCGCTGACGATCAAGGCTGGTCTCGACATCGAGCTGCCCGACGGGCTGGCCTACCCCAAGCTGGCGTCGCTGGTGGAGTCGGGCGAGCTGGACGTCGCGGTGGTCGACCAGGCGCTGGCCAGGGTGCTGACGCAGAAGGCCGAGCTGGGCCTGCTCGATCCGGACTGGGAGGTGACCGCCGCCGACCCGGCGTCGATCGATCTCGATTCGCCTTCCAACCGGGCGTTGGCGGCGGAGGTGGCGGAGAAGTCGATCATCCTGTTGTCGAATCCGCAGAACGTCCTGCCGGTTGCTCCCGGCACCGCCAAGGTGGCCCTGGTCGGCCCGGTGGCGTCCGACCCGCGCTGCATGTTCGGTTGCTACGCGTTCCCCAATCACGTCATGTCGAGATTCGGCGACGGATCGCTCGGCATCGAATCGAAGTCGATTCTGGACGCCGCCCGCGAGGTCTTTCCGGAGCTGGCGTATGCGCCCGGCTGCGACATCAGCGGCGACGACACCAGCGGCATCGCGGCGGCCGTCGCGGCGGCCCGCCAGGCCGACCTCGCGATACTGACCGTCGGCGATCTGGCCGGCCTGTTCGGGCGCGGCACGTCCGGTGAGGGATGCGACGTCCAGACGCTGGCCCTGCCGGGCGTGCAAGCCCAACTGGCCGATGCCGTGCTGGCCACGGGCACGCCGACGGTGCTCGTGGCCGTCACCGGGCGGCCCTACTCGATGGGCGGGTTGGCCGGCCGGGCGGCGGCCGTCGTCCAGGCGTTCATGCCCGGCGAAGAGGGCGCCGGCGCGCTGATGCGGGTGCTGACGGGGGAGGTCAACCCGTCGGGCAAGCTGCCCGTCGGAATACCCGCCGGTGTGGGCGGCCAGCCGGCGACCTACTTGGCGCCACCGCTGGGACTGATGAGCGAGGGCATATCGAATCTCAATCCGCAGCCGTTGTTCCCGTTCGGTTTCGGGCTCAGCTACACCACGTTCGAGGTCGGCGACTTGCGGATGGACCGCCAATCGATCCCGGCCGACGGTCAGCTCAATGTCTCCGTCACCGTGCGCAACACGGGTGGGCGGGCCGGTGCCGAGGTCGTGCAGCTGTACCTGTCGGACGAGGTGGCACAGGTGACCCGGCCGGTCAAGCAGTTGGCCGGCTTCGCCAAGGTCGAGCTGCAGCCGGACCAGCAGGCGCGCGTCACGTTTGCCGTGCACGCCGACCGCACGGCGTTCACCGGCCTCGATCCCGCGTGCCGCATCGTCGAACCTGGTTGGTTCACGGTGCGGGTGGGAACCTCGAGCGAGGACCTGCCACTGGAAGCCCGCTTCGAGATCACCGGCGCGGTGAGGGACGTGACGCTGGGGCGGGTGCTGACAACGCCTGTGACCGTCACGTCCTGAGTGCCGTCCTCAATGACGGGGTGGCCTTCGGAACGCTTCTGCTGGTGCGCTGCCCGATCGTGCCCGGCCGGCCCACGATAGGATTGAGGGTCTAGCGGAAGGCATCGAGTTGGAGCGAGACGGAATCACATTGGGGTTGACGTTCGACGATGTGCTGCTTCAGCCGCGCGAGTCCGATGTCATCCCGTCGGAGGTGTCGACCGCGGCCAGCGTCAGCCGGCGGATCACGCTGCAGGTGCCCCTGCTGAGCGCCGCGATGGACACGGTCACCGAGGCGCGCATGGCCATCGCGATGGCGCGCGAGGGCGGCATCGGCATCATCCACCGCAACCTGTCGATCGAGGACCAGGCGCACATGGTCGATCGCGTCAAGCGGTCGGAGTCGGGCATGGTGACCGAGCCGATCACGATCGGCCCCGACGCGACGATCGGCGAGGTCGACGAGCTGTGCGGCGCCTATCGCATCTCGGGCGTGCCGGTGGTCGACGCCGACGGGCTGCTTCTTGGGATCGTCACGAACCGCGACATGCGATTCGAGGCGGATCCGGCGCGGAAGGTGGCCGAGGTCATGACGCCGATGCCACTGGTGACCGGGACCGTCGGCATCGGGGCCGAGGACGCCCTCGGGTTGCTGGCCAAGCACAAGATCGAGAAGCTACCGCTGATCGACGCGCGGGGCCGGCTCAAGGGCCTGATCACGCTCAAGGACTATGTGAAGTCCGACAAGTACCCGCTGGCCGCCAAGGACGAGCAGGGACGCCTGCGCGTGGGCGCGGCGGTCGGCGTGTTCGGCGACGCCTGGCAGCGCGCGATGGCCCTTGTCGAGGAGGGCGTCGACCTGCTGGTGGTCGACACGGCGCACGGCCATTCGCGGGCCGAGATCGAGATCATCCGCCGGCTCAGGGCCGACAAGGCGGCGGCCGGCGTCGACATCGTGGGCGGCAACGTGGCGACGTACGAGGCGGCCAAGGCGCTGGTCGAGGCCGGTGCGGACGGCGTCAAGGTGGGCGTAGGGCCGGGCTCGATCTGCACGACGCGCGTGGTCGCCGGCGTCGGCGTTCCCCAGATCACGGCCATCCAGGAGGCGGCGCGGGCCTGCCGTCCGGCCGGCGTGCCCGTCATCGGAGACGGTGGCCTGCAGTACTCGGGCGACATCGCCAAGGCGATCGTGGCGGGGGCCAGCACCGTGATGCTGGGGTCGCTGCTGGCCGGCTGCGACGAGAGCCCGGGCGATCTCGTGTTCATCAACGGCAAGCAGTTCAAGACGTACCGGGGCATGGGTTCGATGGGCGCGATGGCCGCCCGCGGACGCGTCAGCTACAGCAAGGACCGTTACTTCCAGGCCGACGTGTCGAACGACAAGATAGTGCCCGAAGGCGTCGAGGGCCAGGTGCCGTACCGCGGCCCGCTCAGCCAGGTCGTCTACCAGCTCGTCGGCGGCCTGCACCAATCCATGTTCTATTCCGGCGCCCGCTCGATCGACGAGCTGCAGACCAACGGCCGCTTCGTCCGCATCACGTCCGCCGGGCTGCGCGAGAGCCACCCGCACGACATCCAGATGACCGTGGAGGCGCCGAACTACTCGGCCCGCGACTGAGTGGGCCGATGCGGTAGAGTCGATCGTTGGCTTCCGCTCAAGCGGATCGGGGGCGTGGCGCGTCGCACGTCCCGCAATCACCTCCGGAAAGGTTCCCCATGTCGTCTGATACACGAACGCCCGTCCTGGATGCCCGGTCCACGACCTTGACCCGTGACATGATCACGGTCGGCGTCTTCACGGCGTTGTATTTCGTCGTGATGGCCGTCGTCGGCCAGCTCGGGGCCCTGATCCCGATCGGCCAGGTTCTCGGCCCGTTCTACATCCCGGTCATCTGCGGCATCCCGTTCATGCTGTTCGCCTCGCGCGTGCAGCGCTTCGGCTTGATCACCGCCATGGCCGTGATAGTCGCGCTCTTGTTCCAGCTAACCGGGCAGTCGTGGATGGCCAGCGTGTTGGCCGTCGTACTCGGCGTGGTGGCCGACCTGATCGCCCGCGCCGGCCAATACCGGCGCTGGCCCAACCTGGTGGCGTCCTACGCCGTGTTCGCGATCATGGGCATCGGCATGGTCATGCCGTTGTTCTTCCAGCGTCAGGCGACGATCGACCGCATGAGCAAGCGGCACGCCGCCGACTGGGTCAATCAGATCGAGAAGCTCACGCCCATGTGGATGTTCTACGTGATGCTCGCCATGCTCGTGGTCGGCGCCATCATCGGCGCCTATCTGGGGCGGGCGGTCTTCCGCAAGCACTTCGCCTATCTGACGTCGACGAGACCGGCGGCCCAGGCACCCGTCGCCTGACATGCCCGATGTTGCCGCCGGACTCTCGTACCGTGGCGCGGCTCGCCTGTCGCTCGACCCGCGGACGGCTCTGCTCGGTCTGGTCGTCGTCAACGTCATCTGTCTGAGCGCCGGCTTCACGGGCGCCAACCTGTGGGCGCGCGCGGTCGTCAGTGTGCTGCCCGTCCTGTTGCTCGTGGCCCAGCGGCGTTGGATCGCCGCCCTGGTCTGCGTGACGGCCACGGCGCTGGCCCTCGGAACGGAATCGTTCGGGGTCGACGCCGTCACCCGTCTGGCGCCCGCCGGGACCAGCCGCGTGCTGGCTGTCGGGCTGCTCGTCGTGGGCGCCCTGCTGAACCTGATCGCCCGCTTCATGCCGGGTGTGCTGATGGGGTGGTACGTGATCACGACGACCCGGGTCGGCGAGCTGATGGGGGCGCTGGGACGGTTGCACGTGCCGCGTCCGCTGGTCATCTCGCTGGCGGTCGTGCTGCGCATGGTGCCGGTGCTGGCATCGGAGTCAGCCGCCATCAGCCAGGCGGCTCGCACGCGGGGCCTGCGCGTGGGCCTCGCGCGGCCGAAGGCGATCGTGGACTACCGCGTCGTGCCACTGACCCTGCGCACCGTCGAGATCGGGGACGAGCTCACGCAGGCGGCCTTCACGCGCGGTCTCGAGGCGACCGGTCCGCGGACGTGCTACGGGCGCATCGGTTTCCGGTGGGGGGACGCCGTCGCACTGGCCATCTGCGCCGCGGCGGTCGCGTTGTTCGTCATGGGGTCGTGATGGCCGGCGATGCGCTGATCCGGCTGGAGTCCGTCGGCTTCGAATACGCGGCCGTCGCGGACGCCGGCATCCGCGACGTCAACCTCGGCGTGGCACCCGGCGAACTGGTCGTGCTGTGCGGTCCGTCGGGGTCGGGCAAGTCGACCGTGGCCCGGGTGGTCAACGCGCTGGCGCCGCAGTTCTTCGCCGGGGCGCTGGCCGGCCGCGTCGAGGTGGCCGGGCTGGACGTGGAACAAACGCCGGTGGCGGCCGTCGCCCGGGTCGTCGGTTCGGTCTTCCAGGATCCGCGCACGCAGTTTTTCACCGGCGACACCGTCAGCGAGCTAGCCTTCGGACCGGAGAACCTCGCCTGGCCGCCGTCGCGGATCGAGCGCCGGATCCACGAGGTCAGCGACTCCCTGGCGCTTCGGGGCTTGCTCGGACGCGGCATCCTGGCGCTGTCCGGTGGCGAGAAGCAACGGCTGGCCTGTGCGGTCGCGTCGATGATCGATCCGCCGGTGCTGGTGCTGGACGAGCCGTCGTCCACGCTTGACGCGGTGGCGGCCGCCTCGTTGACGGGGGCCATGGCGGCGTGGAAGCGCGCGGGCAAGGCCATCCTGGTGGCCGAGCACCGGCTCGACTACCTGGCGGGGATCGCCGATCGTTTCGTCTATCTGGCGGCCGGCCGGGTCGTGCACGACTTCACCCGCGACCAGTTCCTCGCGCTGGGGCCCGGCCGGTGGCGGGAGATGGGGCTCCGCTCGCCCCGCCCGTCCGTCCAGGGCGGGACCCGCCCGGAGGCGCCGGCGGGGGCAGAGGCGACATCGACGCTGCGCGACGTGCTGGTGCGCCGGGGCGGTCGCGCCGTCCTGGGCATCGGGCGGGCGGATCTGCCGATGGGCGCGCCGCTGGCCGTCGTCGGCGCCAACGGTTCGGGCAAATCGACGCTGGCGCGCTGGTTGGCCGGGCTGGGGCCCGTCGGGCGCGGCACCGCAGAGCTGGAAGGGCGTCTTCTCAAGCGCCGGCTGGACGACTGCTACCTGGTGGCCCAGGACACCAACGACCAACTCTTCACCGAGACCGTGCTCGGCGAGGTGGCGCTCGGGGCGGCGCCGGGGTCGGACGCCCGCGACATTCTGCGCGCCCTCGACCTGGACGCCCTGCGCGACCGGCATCCCCGGACGCTGTCCGGCGGCGAGATGCAGCGCCTGGTGATCGCGGTGGCGCTGGCGTCGGGACGTCACATCGTGATCCTCGACGAGCCGACCTCCGGGCTGGACGCGACGCACATGCGCCTGGTTGCCGACGCGATCCGCACGCTGCACGACCGGGGCCAGGCCGTCATCGTCGTCACCCACGACGCCGACCTGATCGAGTTGACCTGCGGGGCCGCGGTCACCGTCTCGGACGGCCGGCTGGGCCAACCCTTCCATCTGGATGCGGCCGGCCTGAGGCGGGTCCAGGCGGCGCTCGCGCCGCGGTTCTAGAGGTCACGGGTAGCATACGGAGAGTGACTGCTGCCATCATCCTGGACGGGCAAACCGTCGAACTGACCTCCGCGATGCTCGAGAAGTACGACGTGCCGGGACCTCGTTACACGAGCTACCCGACGGCCCCGATGTGGGATGACGAGTTCGGTCCTGACGACGCGCAACGCCTCATTCGCGCGTCCAACGAGCCGGTCGACGGCGCGGTCCGCCCGCTGTCGCTGTACACGCACCTGCCGTTCTGCGAGCAGTTGTGCCTGTTCTGCGGCTGCAACGTGATCGTGCGGCAGAACCATGACCACGCGGACGCGTACCTGGCCACGCTCAAGCAGGACGTCACCGCCGTCGCGCGCCTGATCGACAAGACGCGGCCGGTGATCCAATTCCACTGGGGCGGCGGCACACCGACCTACTTCGCGTCCGGGCAGCTCGAGGAACTGTTCGCGCACATGACGGACAGCTTCACCTTCGCCGCCGACGCCGAGATCGGTGTCGAGATCGACCCGCGCGTCACCACCCCGGAGCATCTGCGGACGTTGCGCCGGCTCGGCTTCAACCGGATTTCGATGGGCCTTCAGGACTTCGACCCCGAGGTGCAGGCGGCCGTCAAGCGCGTCCAATCGGTCGGGATGGTGCGCGACATGGTCGAGCAGTGCCGCGAGCTGGGATTCGAGTCGGTCAACATCGACTTGATGTACGGGCTGCCGCTGCAATCGGCCGACAAGTTCGCTTTCACCGTGGATCGGGTCATCGAGCTGTCGCCGGACCGCATCGCCCTGTTCAACTACGGCCACGTGCCCTGGATCAAGAAGTATCAGCAGGTGCTGACGCCGCTGCTGCCCAGCCGGGACGAGAAGTTCGCGATCTTCAGCCTGGCCATGGCCGCGCTGACCGGCGCCGGATACGCCTACGTCGGCATGGACCACTTCGCCCGTCCCAACGACGAGCTGTGCGTCGCCCAGCGCAGCGGTACGCTGCACCGCAACTTCCAGGGCTATACGACGAAGGCCGGGGCGGACCTGATCGGCTTCGGCGTGACGTCGATCGGCGAGCTGAACCAGGCGTACGTGCAGAACTGGCGCGGTCTGGACGAATGGCGCAAGGCCGTCACCGAGGGCGTGCTGCCGGTGATGCGGGGCGTCGAGTTGAGCCTTGATGACGTCATCCATCGGGCCGCCATCAGTGCCATCCTGTGTCAAACAGTCATTGACAAGGCGGCGTTCCGTGAGCAGTACGGCGTCGACGTCGATGACTACTTCGCCGACGCCATCGGCAAGCTGCAACCCCTGATCGAGGACGGATTGGTCGCGGTCACGCCAGAAGCGATCCGGGTCACGCCTCTCGGGCGCGTGTTCCTGCGCAACATCGCCATGGCCTTCGACGCCTACCTGGAGCCCGACCCGGACCGTCCCATGTACTCCCGCACCGTGTAGCGGGTTGCCGAACGGTGCCCGTCCGTGCGAGGATGTGCCGGACAGCACGATTGGAGGTCGGCGATGGCGACGACGATCAAACGGGTGCGGGCGATCAGCACGGCGCCTGAGGGAATCAATCTGGTGGTGGTGCGGGTCGACACCAATCAGCCCGGCTTGTACGGGCTGGGCTGTGCGACGTTCGCCTACCGCCACCTGGTGGTCGAGCGGATCGTCGAAGACTACCTCGATCCACTGCTGCGCGGGCGGGACGTGACGGACATCAACGACCTGTGGCAGTTGATGCACCAGAACGCATACTGGCGGAACGGGCCGGCCGAGAACAACGCGATCTCGGGCGTCGACATGGCGCTGTGGGACATCAAGGGCAAGATGGCGAACATGCCGCTGTACCAGCTGCTGGGCGGCAAGGTGCGCGAGGGCGTGCCCGTGTATCGCCACGCCGACGGCAAGGATCTGGCCGAGATCTGCGACAACATCCAGCGCTTCCAGGACATGGGGATCACGACGATTCGATGCCAGTGGGGTGGCTACGGCGGCGACACCTATGGAGTGACGCCCGCCTCCGCGCCGCGGGGGGCGAAGCCGGGCGTCTATCTCGACTCCCGCTCGTATCTGCGCAACACCGTCGAGCTCTTCGCCGGCATCCGCGACAAGATCGGGTTCGACGTGAATCTCGTCCACGACGTGCACGAGCGCGTCGCACCGGCCGAGGTGATCAAGCTGGCCAAGATGCTGGAGCCGTTCGACCTGCTGTTCCTCGAGGATCCCGTGTCGATCGAACACACCGAGTGGCTGCGGCGCCTGCGGGAGCAGTCGAGCACACCGATCGCGCTCGGCGAGCTGTTCAACAACCCGCACGAGTGGCGCGACCTGATCACCGAGCAACTGATCGACTACATCCGCGTTCACCTGAGCCAGATCGGCGGCATCACCCCGGCGCGCAAGCTGCAGATCCTGGCCGAGCAGTTCGACGTCAAGACGGCCTGGCACGGGCCGGGCGACATGTCGCCCCTGGCGCACGCGGCCAACATCCACCTCGACCTGGTGGCCCCGAACTTCGGGGTCCAGGAATGGTCGGGCATCGAGCCGCCCAACTTCATCATCCAGGAGCTGAAGGGTCCGCCGGGCGCCCTGCTCGACGTCTTCTCGGGTCTGCCCCAGTTCGACCGCGGGTACGTCTACGCCAACGACGCGCCCGGACTGGGCGTCGACATCAACGAGAAGGAAGCGGCCAAGTATCCGTGCGATGCCGGCGTCACGACCTGGACCCAGACGAGACTGCGCGACGGGGCACTGCAGACCCCGTAAGCATCGGGCCATGCCTCAAGCGGGCGGGCGATCACCGCTGGGCTCAACTGGGGTGAGCCGTCCTCTTGCGCCGATTGCTGAACCAACCAGCGCAAGAGGAGGCATCTCCCTTGCTGCAGACGGCAGAGGGCGGGTGCCATCTGCAGGTTACCCGTACGATCTGGTAACTGAAGAACAGTAGGTTACTCTTCCGTAGCCTTGTTGGCAATGGCCCTTGGCGCAGCATTCGACACGACACGCTGTATCACTTGACAAGAATCTGTACGCGCGTTTAGTCTGTTGAACGTGCGTACAGATTCTCGTCCACTATCGGACCTGACGGCCCGGGCCCGGATCCTCGACGCCGCCATCGCCGTCTTCGCCGAGCAGGGCGGGTCGGCGTCCGTGCGCCAGATCGCGGCGGCGGCGGGCGTGTCGCCCGCGCTGATCACGCACCACTTCGGCGCCAAGGAGGCGTTGAAGGCCGAGTGCGACCAGCGCGTGCTCGACGCGTACACGGAGATGAAGATGGCGGGCATCGTGAACCCGGCCGGCAGCATGTCCTTGGTGAACGGCAGCGATGCCGCCGAGATCGAGCGCGTCTCCACGATCAGCGCCTACATGCTGCGGGCCTTCCTGGACGGCGGAGAGACGGCCCGCGAGTTCTACCGGCGCCTGGTCGTCCAGATGGGTGAGATCATCACCAACGCGGCCGACCATGGCATGGTGCGCCGCGAGTGCGCCGACGCCGCTCACCTGAAGTACCTGGCCGGCACGACGCTGGGGTTCATGCTCGTGCAGTTCGTCGTGGCGGCGCCGGCCAGCCGTCAGGAATTCTTCCGGTCGATCACCGATGATCCGGCGATCCTGGACGCCATGCTCGACACGATGACGAGCGGCGTCTTCACCGACAACCAGGTCTTGACAGCCTATCGAGCTGCCACAAGGAAGGCCACCCCGGCCGTCCCAGAGAAGAAAGAGAAAGATGTCTGACAACGCCATTGAGGTCAACAACCTCATCAAGCATTTCGGGGCGGTCCACGCCCTGGACGGCCTGGATCTGGTGGTTCCGACGGGTCAGGTGACCGGCTTCCTCGGCCCCAACGGGGCGGGCAAGACCACCACGATCCGCATCCTGCTCGGCCTGATCAAGGCCGACGGCGGTTGGGCCACACTGCTGGGGGGCAATCCCTGGACCGACGCGGTGCGGCTCCACAAGCGGCTCGCCTATGTGCCCGGCGACGTGGCGCTGTGGCCGAACCTGACCGGCGGGCAGATCATCGACGTGTTGGGGCGTCTGACCGGCGGTCTCGACCCCAAGCGCCGGGCAGAGATGATCGAGCGCTTCCAGCTCGACCCGACCAAGAAGGCCGGCACGTATTCGAAGGGCAACCGTCAAAAGGTGGCCCTGGTGGCGGCGCTGGCGTCCCACGCCGAACTGCTGGTGCTGGACGAGCCGACATCCGGCCTCGACCCCATCATGGAGGCCGAGTTCCAGGCCGTCATCCGCGACGTCAAGAAGCAGGGACGCTCGGTGCTGCTGAGCAGCCACATCTTCGCCGAGGTCGAATCGCTGGCCGACCAGGTGACCATCATCCGCGAAGGCAGGACGGTCGAGGCCGGCACTCTGGACGACCTGCGCTTCCTGGCCTACACACAGGTCAAGGTCAACACGGCGACGCCCGCCATGGTGCAGGCGATACCGGGCGTGCGCGATGTCGTCATCGACGGCAACGATGTCAGCTTCAGCGTCGACGGATCCGACTGGCCGCGCGTGCTGCAGGCGCTCTCGACGCTGCACGTCCACAAGCTCGTCGCCAACCCGCCAAGCCTGGAGCAGATCTTCTTGAGCCAATACTCCGAGCAGACGGCCGAGCAGACGGGGGTGGCCGCGAAATGAGCGCGGTCGCGGTGACGGCCCCGACCCAGTGGGCCGGCGCGCCGAAGGACTCCCTGGCGAACCTCGGCGTCTATTCGGGATTCACGTGGCGGTTCAATCGCCTCCGCCTGATCGTGTGGGCCCTCGTGACCATCGGCATGATCGGTTTCGTCGCCTACTACTACGTGGGGATATTCGGCAGCGCCGAGCAGGCGGCGACGTGCAAGCCTGCGTGCTTTCCGGAGCTGCACGCCTTCACCTCAATCGCGGCCGCCCCGCCGATGAACGCCCTGATCGGCACACCCACACTGGCGGCGGCGGCCACCATCGGTGGCGCCATCTGGTGCAAGTACTGGATGTTCGGCGGTGTCATGCTGATGATCGGCATGCTGTACCTGACGACGCGCAGCCTGCGGGGCGATGAGGACGCCGGCCGGGCCGAGCTGATGCGGGCCTATCCGCTGGGGCTGCACTCCCGCCTTGCTGCCACCGTCTGGATCAACATGGTTGCCTCGTTGGTCATCGGCCTGCTGTGCGGCCCGATGGTAGCCGCGCTACTGGCTCAGACCGCCGTCGGGGCGGATGGCACGATGGTGGGCGGCGGCGCCGCGGGCGCCTACGTCTTCGGCCTGTCGATCGCCGCGCTGGGCATCCTCGGTGTCGGCCTCGGTGCCTTGGTCAACCAGATCGCCCCGACCAACGGCGGCGCCAACGGTTTGGGCATCGCCATCATCGGTGTCTTCTACGTCATCCGGATGATTGGCGACATGAACAGCTCGCTCGATCTGACCACCAAGACGCAACACTTCAGCCCTCTGATCTGGGCGTCGCCCATCGGCTGGGGCCAGAAGATGGACCCGTGGGGGGCCAACAAGTGGTGGCCCGCCCTGCTGCAGGTGGCACTGGCCGCGATCTGCGTCGCCATCGCCTGGTGGCTCGAGCAGCGCCGCGACCTGGGTGCCGGCCTTGTGGCGGCCCGATTGGGGTCGGCCAAGGCCGCCCGTTTCACCACCACATCGGTCGGGCTGAGCCTGCGCACCCAACGGGCCAGCATCATCGCCTGGCTCATCGGCATCATGATCATGGGCGACCTGCTGGGCAGCGTCGTGACGAAGTTCTCCAGCGCGTTCACCAGCCTGGGCGGCAGCTTCAACATGGACGACCTCAGATCGGTTGTGGCACTGATGGCGTCGATCATGTCGCTGGTCATCGCGGCTTTCGCGATCCAATCCGTCTCGACGGTGCGGGGCAACGAGGAAGCCGGCTTGGCCGAGGCTCAGTTGGCCGGCCCGGTGTCGCGCGTCGGCTGGACGATGCAGCGTGTGGCGGTCGCCTTCGTGGTCACGGCGGTCCTACTGATGGTGGCCGGGGGGATGATGGGCTATGCCTACACGCAGTCCAAGCCCGCCCTGACCATCAGCATGGCCTCGTTCGTCGGCTCCGCGCTGATCTATCTGCCCGCTGTCGCCATACTGATGTCGGTCTTCATCCTCGGTTTCGGCTGGTGGCCGCGCCAGTCGGTCGCCGTCGCGTGGGCCGTCATCTCGCTGATGTTCATCTTCGAGATCGTCGGCGTCGCCACCCATATTCCGCAGAAGGTGCTCGATCTGATGCCGTTCCAGGCGTTGCCGGCCATTCCGTATGAGGCGATGAACTGGACGCCCGTGCTGATCGAGTCGGGCATTGCGATCGTGCTGACGGTCGTGGGACTCATCGGCTTCCGCCGCCGGGTCGTGCCGACCGTCTAGCCCCGGCAAACGCGGGCTGCGTCCGGTAGATTGATGAGTCTTAGGAGCCATCATGGAAGATATCGGACGCAGCAAGCGGGCCGTCAAGGTTTATTCGCTGGACGAGGTCGCCATCGTCCCGTCGCGGCGCACGCGCGGGCCCGACCAGGTGAACCTCAGCTGGAAGATCGACGCCATGAGCTTCGACTTCCCCCTGCTGTCCGCGCCGATGGACTCGATCATGAGCCCGGAGACGGCCATCGAGTTCGGACGCCTCGGCGGGCTCGGCGTGCTGAACCTCGAGGGGCTGTGGACGCGCTACGACGATCCCGTCCCGCTTCTGGACGAGCTGGCCGACATCGACGACCAGGCGACGGCGACCAAGCGCATGCAGGCCATCTATGCCGCCCCGATCAAGCCCGAGCTGATCGGGGCGCGCATGAAGCAGATCCGGGACGCCGGGGTGCCCGTGGCGGGCAGCTTGAGCCCGCAGGAGACGCAGCGCTACGCCGCGGCCGTCGTCGCGACGAACCCCGACTTCTTCGTGATCCGCGGCACGGTCGTGTCGGCCGAGCACGTCAGCGACGTCTCCGAGCCACTGAACCTGAAGAAGTTCATCTACGACCTGGACGTGCCTGTCATCGTCGGCGGCTGCGCCACCTACCAGTCGGCGCTGCACCTGATGCGGACCGGCGCGGCCGGCGTGTTGGTCGGCTTCGGCGGGGCCGCCACGTCGACCACCCGCCAGGTCATGGGCATCGAGGTGCCGATGGCGACGGCGATCGCCGACGTCGCGGAGGCGCGCCGCGACTACATGGACGAGTCGGGCGGCCGCTACGTGCACGTGATCGCGGACGGTTCGATGGGCACATCGGGGGCGATTGTCAAGGCGCTGGCCTGCGGGGCGGACGCGGCGATGATCGGGGCGCCGCTGGCGCGGGCCACCGAGGCGCCCGGGCATGGCTGGCACTGGGGCTCCGAGGCTTGGCATGAGACGCTGCCGCGCGGCCGGCGGGTGCGCCTCAGCACGGTCGGCACGCTGGAAGAGGTGCTGCTCGGGCCCTCCAGCACCCCGGACGGCACGATGAATCTTGTCGGCGCGTTGCGGCGGGCGCTGGCGTCCACCGGCTACACCGATCCCAAGAAGTTCCAGGGCGTCGAGATGGTCATCCGATGAACCACCCCCCGAAGTTCTCTTACTCCGCTTCGCTCCGTGCGACAACTTCGCGAGGACCCCGATGAACCACCCCACGAAAGAGGATCTGGAGCGCCTGCGGGCCCGCGTCGACGAGATCGACGAGGCTTTGGTCGCCCAGCTCGGTCGTCGATTCGGCCTGACGCGGCAGATCGGCGCGCTGAAGGCGGCCGGCGGCCTGCCCGCGACCGACGCCGACCGCCAGCGCCGGCAGGATGAGCGCCTGGCCGGCCTGGCGGTCGCGCACGGCGTGGCGCCCGGCCTCGTGCAGCAAGTGTTCGACGACATCCGGGCCCAGGTGTGCCGGGAGCACGACGAACTGCGGCTTGATCAGGACGTCGGTCAGAGGCGAGGGTTGAGCCAGTGATCGCGGCGACCTACTCGGTGGCCCAGATGCGGGAGGCCGAGGCCCGGGCCGCAGCCGAGCACGGGATCTCCCTTTGGACGCTGATGCGTCGCGCCGGCGAGGCGTTGGCTTCGGCGGCCGTGGGCATGCTCGCGTCGTCCACCGGCCCGGTCTGGGTGTTCTGCGGCGCGGGCAACAACGGGGGAGACGGCTACGTCTGTGCCACGGAGCTGCGCCGTCGGGGCCTTGACGTGACGGTCTGCGGCGTGGGCGCCTATGCGCTGGCCGCGGGCACCCTCGCCAAGCAGGCCGTGGACCTGTGGTTGGCCGCCGGCGGCGCGGTCCGGCCGGCCACCGATTCGCTGACCGCCACCAGCGTGGAGGCGGGCCTCGTCGTCGACGCGCTGCTGGGCACGGGATTGAGCCGCGACGTCGGCGGGGTTTACGCCCACCTGATCGACGTGGTCAACGGATGCGGCGCGCCCGTGCTGGCCTGCGACGTGCCCAGCGGCGTGGACGCCGACACGGGCCGCGTCATGGGGCGCGCTGTCAAAGCGGCCAGAACCGTCATGATGGGCTTGGCCAAACCGGCCGCCGTCCTGCCGCCGGGCCGCGAGCACTGCGGAGTCGTCGAGGTGGCGGACATCGGCCTGCCACCCGCCGTGGTCAACGGCCTCTGAGGGCGTCAGGCGGCCAGCGCCTGGTCCAGGTCGTCGATCAGGTCTTCGACGGCCTCGATGCCGATGGACAGGCGCACCATCTCGGGGGCGACACCGGCCTCGCGCAGCTCGTCCTCGTTCAGTTGCGAATGGGTGGTCGATGCGTTGTGGATGGCCAGGGACTTCGTGTCGCCGATGTTGGCCAGGTGCGAGAACAGCTTCAGGGCCTCGATGAACTTGGCGCCGCCGGGACGTCCGGACTTGAGCCCGAACGACAGCAGACCGGAGTAGCCGTGCCCCGTCAGCACGCGCTCGCCGATCGCGTGGTAGGGGCTTGACGCCAGCCCCGGGTAGTTGACCCACGAGACGGCCGGGTGGGCCTCCAGATGCTGGGCGACGGCCAGCGCGTTGGACGAATGGCGCTCCATGCGCAGGGCCAGCGTTTCTAGGCCCTGCAGCAGCAGAAAGGAACTCATCGGGGCGAGCGTGGCCCCGGTGTTGCGCAGCAGAACGGTGCGGGCGCGCGTGATGAAAGCGGCGGAACCGGCCGCCTCGGTCCAGACGGTGTCGTGATAGGCGGCGTCCGGCCTCGTCAGGCCCGGGAAGCGGTCGGCCTGTGCGGACCAATCGAACTTGCCGGAGTCGACGAGCACGCCGCCCAGCACCGTGCCGTGGCCGCCGATGTACTTGGTGGCCGAGTGGACCGACACGTCAGCCCCGTGGTCGAACACATGCGCCAAGTACGGCGTCGGCACCGTGTTGTCCACGATGAGCGGCAGGCCGAGGGCGTGGGCGGCCTCGCTCCAGGCGTCCAGGTCGACGACGTTGACGGCCGGGTTGCCCATCGACTCGCCGAAGACGAGCTTCGTCTTGGCGTCCACGAGCTTGATCAGATCTTGGGGCCGCGTCGGATCGACGAACCGCGCCTCGATGCCGTACTGCGCCAGGGTGTGAGAGAAGAGCGCGAACGTGCCGCCGTACAGCGTCGACAGCGCGACGATGTTGTCGCCCGCGTACGTCAGGTTCAGGACGGCGTAGGTGATGGCGGCCGCTCCGGACGCCGTGGCCAGGGCCCCGACGCCGCCCTCCAGCGCGTTCATGCGGGCCTCGAACACGTCCGTCGTGGGGTTCGAGATGCGCCCGTAGATGTTGCCCGGCTGGCGCAGCGCGAAGACGTCGGCGGCCTGCTCGATCGAATCGAACACGAAGCTGGTGGTCTGGTAGATCGGCACGGCGCGCGAGTGCGTCGTCGGGTCGGGCGTCTCCTGGCCGGCGTGAACGGCGATCGTTTCGGGGCGGTAGGCCATGGCGGCTCCTTCTGATTGCGTGACGCCAAGCTTAGCCACGTCCAACGGGGCTGACCGATAGAATCACTCCTCGTGAGTCATGCGCAGGACACGGTGTTGGTGATGGACTTTGGCGCCCAGTACGCCCAGTTGATCGCCCGGCGCGTGCGCGAGGCGAACGTTTATTCAGAGATCGTGCCGCACACGATGACGACGGCCGACATCGTGGCCCGCCGGCCCAAGGCCGTCATCTTGTCGGGCGGGCCGCAGAGCGTGTACGCCGACGGGGCGCCCCAGGTCGACGCGGCGCTGTTCGATGCCGGCATTCCGGTGCTCGGAATCTGCTACGGCTGCCAGGCCATGGCGCAGGCATTGGGCGGCGAGGTGGCCCGCACCGGGCGCAGCGAGTTCGGCCGCACGGCCGTCACCGTGGACAACGGGGGACGGCTGCTGGCCGGCATCGCTTCCCTGCAGGCCTGGATGAGCCACGGCGACGCCGTCACGCACGCGCCACGGGGGTTCACGACGCTGGCCCACTCGGAGGGCAGCCCGGTGGCCGCCTTCGAGAACGTCGAACGGGGCTTGGCCGGGATCCAGTGGCACCCCGAGGTGATGCACAGCGAGCACGGTCAGACGGTGCTCAAACACTTCCTGTACGACATCGCCGGCTGCGATCCCACCTGGACGGCCGCGGGTGTGGTCGACGAGCAGGTTGCCGCCATCCGGGCGACGGTTGGCAGCGGGCGAGTGCTCTGCGCGCTGTCTGGCGGCGTCGACTCGGCCGTCGCCGCGGCGCTGCTGCAGCGCGCGATCGGGCCACAACTGACGTGCGTGTTCGTCGACCACGGGCTGTTGCGCGCCGGCGAGGCCGACCAGGTCAAGCACGACTTCGTCGCCGCCACCGGCGTCGATCTGGTCGTGCGCGACGAGCAGGACCGCTTCCTGACCGCTCTGGACGGCGTCGCCGAGCCCGAGCAGAAGCGCAAGATCATCGGCCGCGAGTTCATCCGCGTCTTCGAAGACGCCGCGCGGGCCATCGCCGGCGACAAGGGCGTCGACTTCCTGGCCCAGGGCACGCTGTACCCGGACGTCGTCGAGTCCGGCGGCGGCGACGGCGCGGCCACGATCAAGAGCCACCACAACGTGGGCGGTCTGCCCGACGATCTGCGATTCCGGCTCATCGAACCGCTGCGCACGCTGTTCAAGGACGAGGTGCGGGCCGTCGGCACCGAGTTGGGCCTGCCCGACCAGATCGTGTGGCGGCAGCCGTTCCCGGGCCCTGGCCTGGCCATCCGAATCATCGGCGCCGTGACCAAGCAGCGTCTCGACCTGCTGCGGGCGGCCGACGCCATCGTCCGCGCCGAGATGACGGCGGCCGGCCTCGACCGCGGCATCTGGCAGTTCCCGGTGGTGCTGCTGGCCGACGTCCGGTCGGTCGGCGTGCAAGGCGATGGCAGGACGTACGGCCACCCGGTCGTGCTGCGTCCCGTCACGAGCGATGACGCCATGACGGCCGACTGGGCGCGGCTGCCCTACGACGTCCTCGAGCGGGTCAGCACGCGCATCACCAACGAGTGCCGCGAGATAAACCGCGTGGTGCTCGATGTCACCAGCAAGCCGCCGGCGACGATCGAATGGGAATGATCCCTTAGATGCGGTCGGACGGGCGGTCGCGATGGGACTTGTAGAAGTCGAAAACCTGGTCGAGCCCGATGTCTCCGGTCGCGGCGTCCGGCAGGAAGAGCCACAGCAGGCCGTAGAGCACGACGCCGGTGCCCGCGAACAGCGCCGAGACGACCGCCACGAGGCGAACCCATGTGGCATCGATGCCGAAGAATTCGCCTATCCCGCCGCAGACGCCGGCGATGATCTTGTTGTCGCTCGAACGGCACAGTCTCTTGGCCATGTGGCACCTCCTGAAGCTAGGCCTCCAGCATAGTCGCGCGAGGTTTGGCCGGTGCGATGGCATACAGTGGAGCGGTGAGCATGACTGGGCTGGTGTGGAAGAACGGCCTGCCGGTGGACACTCCGGTTGGTCGCGACAACCTGAAGGCCCTGGTCGACGACCCCGAGCTGCTCGTGTGGGTCGACCTTTGTGGCCTGGCGGCCGCCGACCTGGCCAGCATCGGCCAGGCCCTGCACCTGGACGCCCACACGATGGAAGATGCGCAATCGGCCCGCGAGCGCCCCAAGGCGACCCATTTCGACGGTTACACGTTTTCGACGATGTTCGGCGCCAAGCTGTCCGTGTCGCCGGCGGCCAAGCAGCGCATCCATCTGACGCGCATCAGCGCCTACACGTTGCCCATGTGCCTGCTGACCGTGCGCCAGAACGACGGCTTCTCGATGGAGCCCGTGATCGATCGGTGGAAGGACGACCCCAAGCTGCCCGGTTTCGGCGTGGACGGCCTGCTGCAAGGGTTGCTCGACGTGGCCATCGACCAGCAATTCGACGTCTTGCAGGGTCTCGACGACGACATGGAGCGCCTGATCGACCAGCTCTTCGCCGACCGTCCCGATCTGCGGCTGCTGCAGGAGCGCACTTTCGCGATACGCCGCGAGGTGACCGACCTGCGGCGCGTCATCCCGCCGATGCGCGACGTCGTATCGACGCTCGTGCGGTCGGGCGCCGTCGAGCACCACTGGCCAACCGAGTTGCTGACCTACTACGAGGACCTGACCGACCACACGCTGCGAACGACCGAATGGCTGGACAACCTGCGCGACCTGATCACCAGCATCTTCGAGACGAACCTGGCCCTGAACGACAACCGGATGAACGACGCCATGAAGCGGCTCGCCGGCTGGGCGGCGATCATCGCCGTGCCGACCCTGGTCACGGGGTGGTTCGGGCAGAACATTCCGTACCCGGGCTTCTCGAATCAGTTGGGCCTTTGGCTCGCGGTCGCCTTTGTCGTCGTGCCGGTGGTCGGTCTGTTCATCTTGTTCCGCCGCAAGGGCTGGATATGACGCCTGCCGGGCGGGCGCGGCGGTGCCGCAACCAGCTGACGAGGTGTCTGGCCCTCCTTGGGCCGGTCTTGGTCGTGACGGGATGCTCGGCCGGCTCGGTGATGCCACCGCCTTCGCCGTCGGTGGCGTCCTCCACCGGCGCGGTGATGCCACCGACTTCGCCGTCGGTGGCGTCCTCCACTGGCGCGGCAACCGCGCCAGCGGGGGGAGTGCCGCTGAGCGAACTCGGTTTCAGGCACGGACCAGACGGGTTTTCGATTCCCACCGGCGTCACTCCGGTTGGTGGCGCCGACCTGACCGAGCTCGTCAATGTGATCTTCGCGCCCGCCGACGGCCAGACCGTCTACGACTATCTGGTGGCCAACCTGGCGGGCATGGGCTGTCGGGTCACCGCCCAGTCGTCCGACTCGATCGTCTGGGTCGACGCGGGTTGGGACGGCGCGTTCACGATGACCACCGCCCAGGCCGGTCTGACGCTGCGATCACGGCCCTGAGCCGGTGCGTCGGCGCCCCGTGACCCGCGAACCCCGGTAACGTCGGAACACAGCAAGACGAAAGGACGAGACGGTGGCAGATCGCGCGGGTCGGGCGCGCCGCGGTCGGACGATCACCGGGCCTCCCGCTCGGTCGGTTTGGCATCGCCTGATGCCATGGCCGGTGGCCGCCGTTGCCGGCGCCCTCGCATCGGCCGCGATCGGGTGGCTCATGTGTCTGGCCCTGTGCATGGTCGGGTGGCTGTCCGACACGAGCCTGCCGCTCGGTGGTCCGGTGCGTCTCGCGTCCGGCCTGTTCCTGTTGGCGCACGGCGTGCCGATCACGCTGGCCGGGGTGCGCGTTTCGATCGTGCCCCTGACGCTGGCGTTGCTTGTGATTTCGTGCGGCGTCGGTGTCACGCGCCTGGCGTTGAGGCGCGGTTTCGGGGCGGCGCCGGGGACGACGACCCGGCGGGTGTTGAGCGTGGCCGGTGTCGTGGCCGGGGCGTACGTCGTCGTCGTGGCGGTGGTGACGGTGCTGACGCAGTCGGCGGCCGTCGCGGGCCAGGCCATCCTGGGTGGCATCGTCGTCGGTGGTCTGATCGGTTGGCTGGCCGTGGCTCCGCTGTTCGGCTGGCGGGCGATCTGGGCGCCCGGCGTGCCCGATTGGGTCAAGGCTCTGCCGCGGGCGGTGGGCGCCGGAGTCGGCGTCATGATGGCCGGGGCGGCACTCTTGCTCGCGATCGCGCTGGCGGCGTCCCACGAGCGCATCGTCCAACTCCAGGCGGGCCTGGGCGGCGGCACGCTGGGCACCGTCGTGCTGACGATCGTCCAGACGCTGTGGCTGCCCAACCTGGTGATCTGGGGCACGTCGTGGCTGGTCGGGGCAGGTGTCTCGCTGGGCGCGGGCACGGTCGTATCGCCGGTGGCGGTGCAGATGGGCATGCTGCCGGCGTTGCCGGTGTTCGGTGCCGTGCCGACGGCGGGGGTGCCGGCGCGAGCCGAACTGCTGTGGCTCGTGGTCCCGCTGGCCGCCGGCACGGCGGCCGCCTGGGTGACCCTGCGGGCGCAGGCCACCCACGAATTGTTGGAGGCCGAGGCGCCGCGCGCCGATATCGGGGGGCTGATCGGTGGAGCCACCGGCATCGTGTCCGGCCTTGTCGTCACGCTGGTCGCCGTCATCAGCCGGGGTGACCTGGGGGCCGTGCGACTGACCGGGCTGGGTCCGCGCCTGGGTGCCATGGTGTTGCTGGCGACGACGCTGATGGGGGTTTCTGGGCTGGTTTTCGGCGTCGTCGTGGGGCTCCGCCGATCGATGCTGTCGGGCGGTCGCGCGGCATCGGCCGCCGTCCCCGGGCCGCCCCGTCCGCCGACGCCTCCGTCTCCGCCGACGCCACCACCGACGCCGACGCCGACGCCACCCGAGGAGGCCGGCTGACCGCGGCCGGCGTTATCCACAGCCCACTTCCGGGATGCCGTGGCGCGTGATTGGATGGCACGGGAAAGGAGTGGCGATGCGGGGTTCGGGCAGGCGGGTGTCCGGGACGTGGCTGGTGGCGGTGCTCGTCCTGGCGTCGTGCCTGGGCGGGTTGGCCACCGCTGTCTGGTTCGCGCGCAGCGACGCGCGCCAGGTGCTGTTCATGTCTCACACCGTGCTGCAGGGCGATGTCATCGGCGCCGGGGATCTCGGTGTGACCGAGGTCGCGCTGCCCGGCATAGCCACGGTGGACGCCGCGCGCCTCGACGACATCGTCGGCCACCGGGCCGTGACCACGCTGCGGGCCGGGGCGCTGCTGACGCCCGATCAGTGGGGCGAGCCGAGCCTGCCGGACGGCGACGCCTGGATTTGCCTGCGCTTGGGGCCTGCCCAGGTGCCGGCATCGCCGCTGCCGGGTGGCACGCCGATCCGGCTGTTCGGGACGCCCGCCCCCGGGCAGACGGATGGCCAGGTCGTCCAGTTCGACGCCGTCGTCGTGGTTCCGCCCGTCGTCGGGCTCGACGGCACCGTGGTGATGGACGTGGCCGTCTCGGCCGCCGACATCCAGGCTCTGACTCCGTACCTGCTGGATCGGCGGGTCACAGTCGGTAGGATCGAGGCATGAGCGAGCGCCTCGACGGCAAGGCCACGGCCGCGGCCATCAAGCAGGAATTGGCCACCCGGGTGGCGGCCTTGCGGAGCCGGGGCGTCAGGCTCGGCCTTGGCACCGTGCTCGTGGGCGACGATCCGGCGTCGGCGATCTACGTGGCCGGCAAGCACCGCGACTGCGCCGAGATCGGCGTCGACTCGATCCAGGTCGCGCTGCCGGCCGATTGCGACTTCGCCACGGTGGCCGCCCGCATCGGGGAACTGAACGCCGATCCCTCCTGCACCGGCTTCATCGTGCAGCTGCCGCTGCCGCCTCAGCTGGACTCGGCGGCGTTGCTCGGCATGATCGATCCGGACAAGGACGTCGACGGGCTGACGCCGCTCAGCCTGGGACGCTTGATGGCGGGCGAACCCGGCATCAGGCCATGCACGCCGCGTGGCATCGTCGAGTTGCTCGGCCGTTACGGCATAGGTCTCGCGGGGGCCGAAGTGTGCGTTGTCGGGCGCGGCTTGACCGTCGGGCGGCCGCTGGCGGCCTTGCTGACGTTGCACGGCGTGGACGCCACCGTGACCCAGTGCCATTCCCGCACCGTTGACGTGGCCGCCCACACGCGGGCGGCCGATGTCGTCGTCATGGCGATCGGCCGGCCCCACTTCCTGACGCCGGACATGGTCAAGCCCGGAGCGGTGGTCGTCGATGTGGGCGTCACAAGGGTCGACGGCAAGCCGGTCGGTGACGTGGCGCCCGACGTGGCGTCCGTTGCCGGGTATCTGACGCCGAACCCCGGCGGTGTCGGTCCGATGACCCGGGCCATGCTGCTGGCCAATCTTGTCGATCAGGCCGAGGCTTTGGCCACGCCGGGGGCGCCCGGTGAGAGCTAGGTGGATCCGGTTCGTTCACGGCTGGCCCAAGGCGCTGTGGCGGCAGTGGCCGCTGCTGTTGGTCCTGGCCTGTGGCCTGGTCGGGCTCGTCTACATACTGGCCATGCACTGGCGCCGTGGCGCGATGGTGATCGGCGGCGCCACCGGGCTGGCGGGGCTGCTGCGGCTGGTGCTGCCCGACGACGTCGCCGGCCTGCTGGTCGTGCGGCGCCGCTTCTGGGACGTGGCCATGACGGGTCTGGCCGGCGTGGCAATCATCGTCCTGGCCCTCATCGTGCCGCCGTCCCAGTGACCGCTGCTGCTACGATTGCGGCTCATGAGGCACACGTTCATGGCTTCGGCCGCCGGACTTCTGGTCGGAGGTTTCCTGCTCGGCGCGACGGGTTGTGGCGCGTTGACGCCGGCCTATCGAGACAGTGCCGGGGTCGTCACGGCCACCGCGACGGTGAGTTCCTCGGCGCTCCAGGTGGGCGACTGCATCTACAGCGTTTCCGATTTCGGCAGCACCGTCGACAAGGTGCAGGTGGTCCCTTGCGCCTCCGCGCACGAGGGCGAGGTCTACGCGACGGAGTCCGGGGTCAGCAACGACACGGCGGCCCTCGAGAAGTTCTGCACCGACGGATTTCAGTCGTACGTCGGCGTCGATTTCAACTCGACGGCGCTCAGCGTCACATACATCCACAGCGAGGCCACGGCCACCAAGACCGACGTCCAGTGCATCGTCTACCTGAGCGGTCAGATGGTCACGGCCTCGTACAAGGACTCCAAGCAGTAGCCGGCCGCCGTTTCGCCTTTTGACCCGGCTTTGGCCGGTGACGTAACATTGTCCTTTGGCGCTGCGCCGACGCTGTTGGCCGCAAACAAGGCGCCGGGACGCATCGGCGTCGATCTTTTCGGACGAGAGGGAAGTCACGTGTACGCGATCGTGCGCAGCGGGTCACGCCAGCACAAGGTGGCCGTCGGCGATGTCATCGACATCGACCAGGCGGCCGAGGCGGGCGTCAGCCTGAGCCTGCAACCGCTGATGCTGGTCGACGGCGATTCCGTGATCTGTGACGCCGCCAAGCTTGGCAAGGCGTCCGTGACGGCCGAGGTCTTGGGCCCGACCAAGGGACCGAAGATCCGCATCCTCAAGTTCAAGAACAAGACGGGCCACATCAAGCGCCAAGGGCATCGTCAGAAGTACACGCGCGTGAAGATCACAGGCATCAAGGGCTGAGAGGTTTCCATGGCACACAAAAAGGGCGGATCAAGCTCGCGCAACGGCCGCGACTCCAACGCGCAGCGCCTCGGCGTCAAGCGCTACGGCGGCCAGGAAGTCAAGGCCGGCGAGATCATCGTGCGCCAGCGCGGCACCCACTTCCATCCCGGTGACGGCGTCGGCCGCGGCAAGGACGACACGCTGTTCGCGCTGGTGCCCGGGGCCGTCGAGTTCGCCACGAAGCGCGGACGCCGCGTCATCAACGTAGCGGCCAGCTGAGTCTTGGGCGTGGACGCCGAACCCGGGGCGTCCCGGTGCGGCGTCAATCGAGGAAGTCGCCATGGCCATCCCATCGTTCGTCGATCGGGTAGTTCTGACCGTCACGGCCGGGCATGGGGGCAACGGTTGCGCCAGCGTCCATCGGGAGAAGTTCAAACCGCTGGGCGGGCCCGACGGGGGTAACGGCGGTGACGGGGGATCCGTCATTCTGCGCGTCGAGCCGGGTCTGACGACGCTCGTCGAATATCACCGCCAATCGCAGCGCACGGCGCCCAACGGCCAGCCGGGTCTCGGCGACAACAGGGCGGGCGCCACCGGAGCCGACATCGTCCTGCCCGTGCCGCAGGGCACCGTGGTCACCGACCGCGACACGCACGAGACCTTGGCCGATCTCCAGAACCTGACCGATGAGGTGGTGGTGGCGCGCGGCGGGCGCGGCGGCCTCGGCAACGCGGCGCTGGCGACACCGGCCCGGCGGGCGCCCGGATTCGCCCTGCTCGGCGAGGCGGGGGAGTCGCGGTGCATCGAGCTCGAGCTCAAGGTCGTCGCCGACGTCGGCCTCGTCGGTTTTCCCAGCGCCGGCAAGTCGTCCCTGATCGCCGCGATCTCGCGCGCCCGGCCGAAGGTGGCCGACTACCCGTTCACCACGCTGATCCCGAACCTGGGCGTCGTGGTCGCCGGGGATGTCACGTTCACGGTGGCCGATGTGCCGGGTCTGATCGAGGGGGCCAGCCAGGGCAAGGGCCTCGGGCACGACTTCCTGCGTCACATCGAGCGGTGTCAGGCGATCGTTCACGTGCTGGACTGCGCGACCTACCTGCCCGGGCGCGATCCGGTCACGGACCTCGATGTCATCGAGGCCGAGCTGGCCGCCTACGGCGGGCTGGAGGACAGGCCCCGGCTCGTGGCGCTGAACAAGATCGATGTGCCGGACGCCCGCCTGATCGCCGAGATGGCGCTTCCGGAGATCGAGGCGCGCGGATGGCCGGTGTTCGAGATTTCGACCAAGACGGGTGAGGGCCTCAAGGCGTTGACGTTCGCGATGGCCGACGTCGTCGAACGGCGTCGCGCCGCTGTGGTGGCGCCCCCCGTTGTGCCCGTGGTCATGCCGGCGGTGGTCGAGGGCCCCGACTTCACGGTCGAGCGCGGCCACGACGGCGCCGGCGAGCCGATCTGGCGTGTGCGCGGCGTCAAGCCGGAACGCTGGGTGGCGCAGACCGACTTCGGCAACGACGAGGCCGTGGGCTACCTGGGGGACCGTCTCAACCGGCTGGGCGTCGAGGACGAATTGGTGCGGCAGGGCGCACAGGAGGGCGACGCCGTCGCGATCGGTGCCGGCGACGATGCCGTCGTCTTCGACTTCGCGCCCCAGGTGGCCGTCGGCGGCGTGCCGCTGAGCCGCCGCGGCGAAGACGCGCGGCTGGCCGCGCCCCGCCCGGCCGTGCAACGCCGTAGGATTCGTGACGTCGAGTACCACCAGCAGCGCGACGAGTTGATGGTGGACGCCAAGACCACCCACGATGATTGGCGGACGGTGCGGCGCCGCCACTTGGACGAGGGAGACGACGATGAATGACCCGGTGATGGACGAGCGCGCGGTGCGCGACGCCGTGGCCGCGGCCCGCCGCGTCGTCGTCAAGGTCGGATCGTCGTCACTGGCGTCGGCCCGCGGCGGACTCGACGGGCGAGCCCTGGACGCCTTGGTCGACGCCTTGGCGAAGCAGCGGCTGGGCGGCCGTGAGATCATCCTGGTGACGTCGGGCGCCATCGCCGCCGGCTGCGAACCGCTGGGCTTGGCCCACCGTCCGGCCGACTTGGCGCAACAGCAGGCGGCCGCCGCCGTCGGCCAGGGCCTGTTGATCGCGCGTTACACGGCCGCGTTCGCCCGGCACGGACTGACCGTGGCGCAGGTGCTCGTCAGCGTCGGTGACATCGCCCGGCGCACCAGTTACGCCAACGCGCTGCGCACCTTCGGCGCGCTGACGCGGCTGGGCGTGACGCCAATCGTGAACGAGAACGACACGGTGGCGACCCGGGAGATCCGCTTCGGCGACAACGACCGGCTGGCCGCACTCGTGGCGGAGATGGTGGCGGCCCACGCGCTTGTGCTGCTGAGCGACGTGGACGCGCTCTACACGGCACGCCCCGGGACGCCCGGCGCGACCCGCGTCACCTTCGTGCCGCGCGTGTCCGAACTGGCGGTGGACGTCAGCCAATCCGGCCGGTCCGGCGTCGGGTCCGGGGGCATGGCGTCGAAGATCCAGGCGGCCGGGCTGGCGGCCGGTGCGGGCATCCCCGTGTTGCTGACATCGTGCGCGCAGGCGGGCCCTGGTCTCGCGGGGGAGGGCGGCACGGCCTTCGCGCCGAGCGACAAGCGTCGCCCGCGGCGGCTGGCCTGGCTGGCTGACGCCAGCGTCACCCAGGGGCGTCTGCACGTGGACGCCGGGGCCGTCAAGGCGCTGACGACGACGTCGGCGTCGCTGCTGGCCGCCGGCATCAGGCGCGTCGAGGGCGTCTTCGAGCCCGGTGACCCGGTCGAGGTCGTCGGTCCCGACGGGCGTCTCGTGGCGCGCGGGCTCGTCGCGTTTTCCTCCGACGAACTGCCGGCGATGCTGGGGCGCACATCGGCGGACCTGGCCGCCTCCCTGGGCGAGCGCTTCGGCCACGAGGTCGTTCACCGCGACGACCTGGTGCGGAAGGCGCGCTAGCGCCACCGCCGCTGATCGCCGGCACCGCGGCGGCTGCCAGCCGACACCCGTCGATTCCAAGTACCATGAAGACATGACCAGCAGCTTCTTGGACCAGGCCGGCGCCGCGCGCGAAGCCTCGCGCCGGCTCGCCACGCTGCGGCGGGAGCAGAAGGACGCCGCGCTGTTCGCCATGGCCGGCTTGCTGGAGTGTTCGAGCGCCCTGATCCTGGCGGCCAACGCCGAGGACGTCGACCGGGGCCGGGAGGCGGGTCTGGACGACGCGCTGATAGACCGGCTCAGCCTGAACCCTTCCCGCATCACGGCGATGGCGCAGGGCCTGCGCGACCTGGCCGGCCTGGACGACCCGGTGGGCCTGGTCGTGCGCGGCTGGACGCTGACGAATGGCGTGCACGTCGATCAGGTGCGGGTGCCCTTGGGCGTGATCGGCATCATCTACGAGGCTCGTCCGAACGTCACCGCCGACGCCGCCGGGATCTGTCTCAAGGCGGGTAACGCCGTCCTGCTGCGCGGCTCGTCCAGCGCCGCCTCGTCGAACCGGGCGATAGTCGATGTTCTGCGGTCGGCGCTCGAAGGCGCCGGTCTGCCGCCCGACGCCGTTCAGCTCGTCGAGGGAGGCCGCGAGGTCACGGCGGAGATGATGCGGGCGCGGGGTCTGATCGACGTGCTGATTCCCCGCGGCGGGGCGTCGCTGATCGATGCCGTGGTCGAAGGCTCGCAGGTGCCGGTGATCGAGACGGGCACGGGCAATTGTCACCTGTTCATCGATGCCAGCGCCGACGCCGACATGGCGTTGCGCATCGCCTTGAACGCCAAGACCCAGCGGCCCAGCGTCTGCAACGCGCTCGAGACGGTGCTGGTGCACGCGGACGTCGCACCTGTCGTCGTGCCGCGGTTGGCGGACGCGATGACCAAGGCCGGCGTGACGCTCACCGGCGACGACGCCGCGCGCCGGATCGATCCACGCATCGGCCGGGCGGACGACTGGGACAGCGAGTTCCTGAGCCTCGATCTGCGCGTCGGCGTCGTCAAGGATCTGGACGCGGCGATCGAGTTCATCGGCGCCCACACCAGCGGCCATTCCGAGACGATCGTCACGAACGACCTGGCCAACCAGCGGCGCTTCGTGGCCGAGGTGGACGCCGCAGCGGTGTTGGTCAACGCGTCCAGCCGGTTCGTCGACGGCGGGCAATTCGGCTTTGGCGCCGAGATCGGCATTTCGACCCAGAAGCTGCACGCCCGCGGTCCCATGGCGCTGCCGGAGATGACCACCACGAAGTACGTCGTCACGGGCGACGGGCAGGTGCGTCCATAGCGCCCGGAACCCGCTGTCCCTCGCCGGATCGGACGCTGCCCTGCCCCTGCGGTAGGCTCGTAAGACATGAGTGTTCCGGGGCCCGACACCACGCTGGGGTTGGCACACGCCCCGACGCAGGCCTATCGCCTGGGAGTGATGGGTGGCACCTTCGACCCGATCCACCACGGGCACCTGGTGGCGGCCAGCGAGGTGGCGGCCCGCTTCCATTTGGACGAGGTGGTGTTCGTCCCGACCGGCAACTCGTATCAGAAGGCGGGCCGTCAGGTCTCCAAGGCCGAGGACCGCTACCTCATGACCGTGATCGCCACCGCGTCCAACCCGCGGTTCTCCGTGTCCCGCGTCGACATCGAGCGCGGCGGCGATACGTACACGATCGATACGCTGCATGATCTCAAGGCCGAGCGCGGCGACGTGGAGATGTTCTTCATCACCGGCGCCGACGCGCTGTGCGGCATGCCGAAGTGGAAGGGCTTCGACCAGTTGTTCGACCTGGCGACTTTCGTCGGCGTCAGCCGTCCCGGAGTCAAGATGACCGATTGCGCAGCCAGCCAACTCGACGGACGGGTGCTGTGCCTCGAGGTGCCGGCCATGGCGATCTCGTCCACCGAATGCCGGAGCCGCGTAGCGGCCGGCCTGCCGCTGTGGTACCTGGTGCCGGACGGCGTCGTGCAGTACGTCGCCAAGCGCGGTCTCTACCGCGACCGGCCGGCCGGCGCCCCGGCGGTATGATTGAGCGCTCAGCATTGAAGGAGAGCGATGAGCGACCAGGTGCAGGCGCCTGACCGGGCGGACACGCCCACCAGGGCCGACGGCACGCCGCGCTCGCCGGTGCCCAAGCGCAAGCCGTCCGCCCCGTCCGGGCCGCCGCCGCTGGAGGCCCCGAAGCCCTGGCGCACCGAGGGGCTGCCGGACAAGGCCGGCGGCGACTCGTCGTCCGATCGATCCGACGATGACGCCCCCAGGCAGACGCCGTGGCGGTTCGCGATCGTGTCGCTCCTGGTGTTCATCGCGATCTTCAGCTTCCTCCGCTGGACGTCCGACCGTTCGGCCCCGCCCGGGATCAGCTACAACGAGTTCGTCTCCCAGGTGCACAACGGAAACGTCAAGTCGGTGCACGCGAAGGGCGATTCGATCGACGGCGAGCTCAAGAACGCGCAGGTGATCCCGGCCGACGTCGATGCCACCGCCCACACCAACGGCACCACGTACACGAAATTCACCACCGAGCGGCCGACCTGGGCCAGCGACGACCTGTGGCAGGCGTTGCAGGACCAGAACGTCCTCGTCTCGGCCACGCCGGTCTACCAGCAGGCGTCGCTGCTGTCGACGTTCCTGACGGCCGTGCTGCCGTGGATCATCTTCGTCGGCATCATGTTCTGGCTGATGCGGCGCCTGACCAAGTCAGGCGGTTTCGGCGGCTTGATGGGCGGCATGAGCCGCGACGTCAAGCCCGTGCAGAAGGACAAGGTGCGGGTCAATTTCTCGGACGTGGCCGGCATCGACGAGGTGAAGGACCAGGTGTCCGAGATCGTCGACTTCCTGAAGAATCCCGACAAGTACCGGCGCGTCGGCGCGCATGCGCCCAAGGGTGTGCTGCTCGAGGGCGCGCCCGGCACCGGCAAGACGCTGTTGGCCCGCGCCACGGCGGGCGAGGCCGAGGTGCCGTTCTTCTCGGCGTCGGCCTCGGAGTTCATCGAGATGATCGTCGGCGTCGGCGCGCAGCGCGTGCGCCAGCTGTTCGACGAGGCGCGCAAGGCGGCCCCGTCCATCGTGTTCATCGACGAGATCGACGCCATCGGACGGTCGCGGGCGTCGTCGCGGTCGCTGGGCGGCAACGACGAGCGCGAGCAGACGCTGAACCAGGTGTTGACCGAGATGGACGGCTTCGATGGCACCGAGGGCGTCGTCGTCATGGCGGCCACCAACCGGGCCGACGTGCTGGACGCGGCGTTGACGCGGCCGGGGCGGTTCGACCGCGTGATCACCGTCAACACGCCCGACCTCGAGGGACGCGCCCAGATCCTGGGCGTCCACACGCGCGAGATTCCCATGGCGCCCGATGTCGATCTGCATGCGATTGCGGCGTCGACGCCCGGCATGACGGGCGCAGATCTGGCCAATCTGGCCAACGAGGCGGCGCTGCTGGCGGCCAAGCGGGCCGACACGCTGGTGTATCAGCGCGACTTCACGAACGCGCTGGAGCAAATCCAGCTCGGCGTCGCCCGCCAGGTCGTGATTCCCGAGAACGAGAAGCGGCGCACGGCCTATCACGAGGCCGGCCACGCGCTGCTCGGCATGCTGCAAAAGGGCGCCGATCCGGTGCGCAAGGTGTCGATCATCCCGCGCGGCCAGGCCATGGGCGTCACGCTGTCGACGCCCGACACGGACAAGTACGGCTACGACCGCGACTACCTGATGGGGCGCATCGTCGGCGCGCTGGGCGGCATGGCGTCCGAGGCCGTGGTGTTCGGGGTCGTGACGACGGGTGCCGAGTCGGATCTCAGCCAGGCCACGGCCATCGCGCGCCAGATGGTTGGCAAGTGGGGCATGAGCGACAAGGTCGGCCCGATGCAGGTGCTGAACGACCAGATCGACCCGCGCACGAACGGCATCGCCGAGGAGACGCTGGGCCTGCTGGACGAGGAGACGCGCCGGATCATCGGCGAGTGCCACGACAAGGCGGCGGTTCTGCTGCGCCAGCACCGCGACCAGCTGGAGGCCATCGTCGCCGCGCTGCTGGAGCACGAGACGCTGGACGAGGAGCAGGTGTACGCGGCGGCCGGCATCGAGCGCCCGGAGCCGTCGCCCGAGGTGGCGGCGGCGATCGCGCGGGCTCGCGGCGGGGCCGGCGCGGGGCAGCCGGCAGAGGCCGCCGGGGCCGAGCCGACGCCACCACCCCAGATCGGTCCGCCGCCCGGGGCCGTTCCGGCGGCACCGCCGACCCCCGATGCCCCGGTCAATCCGTCGCTGGTGCCGGACGCCCCTTGGGCGCCGCCCGACCCTAACCAGATCGCGGGGCGTTGAGTGATCCGGCGTCGCGTCGGGTCGAGTGACCTCGAGGTTTCGCGCCTGGGGCTCGGCACGTTGACCTGGGGACGCGACGTCCAGCCGCCGGAGGCCCGTTCTTTGCTGCGCGCCTACGTCGGCGCCGGCGGCAACCTGATCGACACGGCTCCGACGTACGGGGACGGGCTGGCCGAGCGCATCATCGGAACGCTCATGCGCCACGACGTCGCCAGGGAGAAGCTGGTCATCGCGACCAAGGCCGGGTTCCATGGGGACGACGGTCCGATCGACACGTCCGCCAAGGCGCTGCTGGAGGGTCTCGATGGGTCGCTCAAGCGACTGGGCACCGACTACGTGGACATCTGGCAGGTGCACGCCTGGGGCGACGCTCCGCTGGACGAAACGCTGGGAGCGCTGGCGCAGGCCGTCGCGTCCGGCAAGGCACGATACGTGGGAGTCTGCAACTACGTCGGCTGGCAGCTCGGCACGGCGGTGGGACGAGACATCGCCCCGATCATCAGCGTGCAGGACGAGTATTCGCTGCTCGCGCGCCGGGCGGAGGTCGAAGTGTTGCCGGCGGTGGCCTATCACGGGCTGGGATTCTTCCCATGGTCGCCGCTCGGGCGCGGCGTCCTGAGCGGTCAGTACAGGGGCCACACGCCCGACGGATCGCGGGCCGGGTCGCCGCATCTGGCCTGGTTCGTCGAGCCATACCTGCAGCCGCGCTCCGACGCCATCGTGGAAGCGGTCGCGGCGGCCGGCCAGGGCCTGGGGCTGGACGCCGCCCAGGTGGCCCTGCTGTGGGTTCGGGACGCCCCGGGCGTCACGGCGCCGTTGTTGGGGGCCCGTACCGTGGCCCAGTTGTCGCCGCTGCTCGTGGTCGACGACGAGTCGCTGCCCCAGCCGATCGTCGAGGCTCTGGACGACGTGACAGGCGGCCCCAAGGCGTCTCCCAAGTGACCGAGGCCGCGGTGGAAGTCGTGTCACGACGAGGCGTCTTGGGCCGCCTGATCTGGGTGAATGCCGCGATCGTCGGCTGCCTCGTCATGGCGGTCATGATGTTCGCGTCCACGATCTGGCACACCCCGTGGGGCAACGACATCACGGTGCGCCAGCTGATGACGATGAACCACTTCGGCCGGCGTTTCGTGGCACTGATGCTGTTGCTGGTCGTCTGGTACCTGTTCAAGCGCCGGTTCGTCGCCTGGCTGATGGCCGTCATGGCGTTGACCGCCAGCTTCGTGCTCGTCGTGCCGCACCGCGATTGGCTGGCCGTCGCCATCCTGGCGGTCCAGGTGTTTTGCCTTGTCACGCTCGTGATCTTCCACAGATACTTCTGCCGGGCGGCCGACCGTCCCTCCGTGCGCCGGGGCGTCACCGTGTTCGTGGCAATGCTGGCGTTCATCGTGCTGGACGCCGTCGTCGGCCGGCTGGTCATGCAGCCGCACGTGAGCCTCTGGCTGAGTCTGGGCCGCGTGCTCAACCTGTTGTTCGTGACGGGCGGGAACCGCCCGCTGACGCGATCGCTCATGGTCGCGTTCTGGGCCAGTTTCGGCGCCGGTATCCTGCTCGTGCTGCGACCGATGATCTTCCGGGCCGTGACCGAACCGCACCTGAAGGCGCGGGCCCGTCATCTCGTCATGGCGGACGGGCAGAACTCGGTGTCTTACCTGGCGCTGGAGGACGACAAGCTGCTGTTCTTCGCCGATTCGGCACCCGGCGTGGTGCCCTACGCGATCACCGGCGACTACGTCTTGGCTCTGGGCGATCCGATCTGTTCCGACGCCGACTTCGCGGCCGTGCTGCGAGACTTCTACACGTTTGGCGCCGAGGGCGATTACACGATCGCGTTCCTGGGCACGACGGACCGGTACCTGGAGCGCTACGCGGCGCTGGGCTTCGATTGGATCAAGACCGGCGAGGAAGCGTGCTTCGATCTGACCGATTTCAGCCTGGCCGGCAGCGACCGGGCCAAGATGCGGTCCAAGGTGAACGGCGCCACGCACTCGGGCGCTACCGTCAGGGAGTACCGGCCCCTGGAGTCCCGCGACGCGGCAATCGAGCGCGCCTTCGACCGCGTCAGCGCGGACTGGCTGGGACAGAAGAAATCGGGGGAGCTGAGCTTCACGCTGGGTGGGGTGAACCTGCACGATCCGATGGATCGCCGGTACTTCTACGCCTGCGATCGGGGCGGACGCATCGTCGCATTCCACGTCTTCCTGCCCTACGAGGGCGGGCGTGGCTATGTCGTCGAAGTCACGCGCCGGCTGCACGACGCCCCGGCCGGCGTCACCGAAAAGATCACCGCTGAGGCCTTCTTGCAGTTCAAGGCGGAGGGCTGTCTGTACGGCAGCCTGGGCGTGGCGCCGCTGTCGCGCATCGGCGACGACAATGTGCAGCACCCCTTGGCCGACGGGGCTCTGTCGCTGCTGTACGAGAAGGGCAACCGATTCTATGGCTTCAAGGATCTGCGGCGGGCCAAGAACAAGTACGGCCCGACCTGGCGTCCCGCTTACTGGGTGTTCCCACGCGGAACGTTGACGCCGCGCATGATCATGGCGGTCATCAAGGTGCAGAACCCCCGCGGCATCAAGGACTACCTGGTGGGTTTCGGCCGTCAGCTCATGCCCTGGCGTGCTAGCGTGAGCGCCGACAGGAAGGAAGCATCATCATGACTCTCAAGGTAGTGGCGGACAACTGGATCCGCGCCGACGCGGTGGGCGATTTCGTGGCCGCCGCCCAGGAGTTGGTGGCCGAGACGCTGGCCAAGGACCCGGGCTGCATCGCCTACGGGTTGTGGCGCGACACCGCCGACCCGGCACACCTCACCGTGCTCGAGGAGTGGGAGACGCAGGAGGCCCTCGACAAGCACCTGTCCAGCGAGCACTTCCAGCGGTTGTTCCCGGCTTTCGGCGCTGCCGCCGATCCTGCCAAGCCCGGCGTGATAGCGGTGTACCAGCCCGTGTAGACCTAGGACCGGACGGCGCTGACGAACTGCCCCTTGTGGGCGCCGTCGCAGAACGGCTTGTCCTGTGACAGCCCGCAGCGGCACAGGTGGACCGACTCGCGCACGTCCATCTTCTTGCCTTCGCCGTCCAGGACAGTGACTCCCGTCGCAATCAGGGGGCCGTTGTCCGCAATCTTGATCTCCGCCATGGCTGTTGCCTTCCGTTTGCTGGACCGTGTGCTCGAGTGCACCACAAGATTGATGTTACGCTTCCGGTCGGAACTCGGGGATTCTGGGCGACCCTGGAGACAGGGGTGACGCCGCCGGCATCGACGCTGCACCCGGTAGTGGTGGCGGCGATACCTGCCCGCTCTTCCCCGGCAAGCGCTACGAGGAGTGGGTCTTGGACGATCCGGCGAACCAGCCCATCGAGGCGGTCCGGGTGATCCGTGACGACATCCGTTGCCGCGTCGAGGCTCTTATCGCCAGCGTCGGCGTCGAGGGCTAGGCGGTTTGGGCGGCCCCGGCCAGCGCACCGACGAGGCGGTCCATCGTGTCGCGGTTGAGCTGGTAGTGGGCCCAGCGTCCGCGTTGCTCGCGCGTCACGAGCCCGACGTCCGTCAGCTTCTTCAAGTGGTGCGACAGGGTGGGCTGGCTGATGCCGAGAGCGGCCGGCAGGTGGCAGGCGCACACGGTTGTGTCGGGGGCGGCGGCGATGTGATGCAGCAGTCGCAGCCGCACCGGGTCGGCCACCGCCTTGAGCAGGGTTGACAGGCTCGCCGCTTCGGTCTCGTCCAGGAGAACCAGGCACGGTGGGCAACAGCCGGTGAGTGGCGGTTCCGTGGTCACGAGGCCCAGTCTAGCGCGTCGTATTGGCGGAGGTCTATATGTGAAGTAGGGTGGGCGTGTTCTCGCGTCTCGATACGAAAGGCAGTGCCATGTCCACCGGACCGTCTCCCGCGCCTGCCATCGGATTCTTCGACCGGCTGCTGACCGTGTGGGTGTTGGCCTGCATGATCGTGGGGGTCTTGATCGGCAGGCTGCTTCCATCCGTGGCGACCTTCCTGGGCACCCTGACGTACGCCAATATCTCGATCCCGATTGCGGTGCTTATTTGGGTGATGATCTACCCGATGATGTTGAAGGTCGATTTCGCCAGCTTGCGGGACGTGCGCCGCAATCCGAAAGGGTTGATGGTCACCTGGGTCGCGAACTGGCTGGTCAAGCCGTTCACGATGTTCGCGCTGACCAGCCTGTTCTTCTACGTCGTCTTCGCCGGACTCATCAGCCACGACTTGTCCCGCGATTATGTGGCGGGCGCGGTGATCTTGGGGGCAGCGCCGTGTACGGCGATGGTCTTCGTGTGGAGTCATCTGACCAAGGGCAACCCGACCTACACCGTAGTGCAGGTCGCCACCAACGATCTGTTGATTCTGGTGCTGTTCACCCCCATCGTCGGTTTCCTGCTTGGTATCGGCGGAATCCAGATTCCGTGGGCGACGCTGCTTTTCTCGGTGGTGCTGTTCGTCGTGATCCCGTTGGCGGCTGGCGTCATCACCCGCGTCGTCCTCACTCGCCGCAAAGGGCCGGCCTACTTCCAGGACGTGTTCATCCCCAAGTTCTCCCAGGTGACCATCGTGGGCCTGCTGCTGACGCTGGTGCTGATCTTCACGTCGCAAAGTGCGGTCATCCTGGCCAACCCGCTGCACATCGTCTTGATCGCGGTGCCGCTCGTGATCCAGACCGTGTTGATGTTCTCGCTCACCTACGGCGCGGCCAAACTGCTGCGTCTGCGCCACGACATCGCAGCTCCCGCGGCGATGATCGGCGGATCGAACTTCTTCGAGTTGGCCGTGGCCGTCGCAGTCGCCTTGTTCGGCGCGACAAGCCCCGTCGCACTCGCCACGACAGTCGGAGTGCTGGTCGAGGTGCCCGTCATGCTCGGACTGGTCCACTTCGCGAACCGGACCACGGGATGGTTCCCCGAACGTCCTGCGGCGGCCGTCCGCCCCGCCCCAGCGACGCATTGGCCTTAGTCGATGCGTAAGGAGTTGCCGTGTCAGTTAGCCGCAGCTCGGCGATCTCGTCGGTGGTCGATGCTGGGACGCACCAGGCTCAGCTCGGCGGTCATGGCCTCCATTGTTCCTCGTCGGCTACGCGCCCAAAGAAGGGCATGACTCTTCATTCGAGGGGTGATCATTTGAAGAAGACTCGTTTGGCGTCCCTCGGTGCGCTCGTCAACACTGAATCGTTCGCGGCTCCCGAGTTCGCTCAATCGCGTGCGAGCGACTTCGTCGCTCAACTGTTTCGTCGTCGTAGGCATCGAACGTCAACGTTCGACACTGGTCGTCCTCTGATCCGGGCGGTGATGGGTCAAGTGAGTGCCAGGACGAAGGTGGCGACCACTGCGGCGACGACCTCGCCGCAGCCGATGAACCACCAGCGAACAGCCGGTCGCGAGAGGCGGTCTGCGCCGTCCCGATAGGCCGCCACAGCCAGCTGGAGGTACCTTGCCCAGGTGGCCGCCACGGCAATGGCAGCGATTGCGACGATCGCTCGCGCCCTGGGCTGGGCATCCCCCAGGAGCGCCCCGGCGAGAACAACGAGGCTCACGAACATGGCGAGCCACGCCACGAGGTTGGGACGCGCGGTGAGCCATCCTGCCAGGGTTTGGTTGGGAGGATGGAGACCCCAGTTGCCGTCCCAGATAGAATCCCGGAACACCTGCCACGCGCTCCTGCGGGCAGTCGGGCCTACATGGTCGGGGTCCGGAATTGGTTCGTGATCAGTCGGCAAGGCGGTCAGTCCTCGTCAGTCACGGTAGGCGGGACCTTGGCACCGTTAGGCACAATTCCTTCCGCGTTACCTAGACGGGTCACCTCGTCACTGAAGCGCGCTGCCTCCTCGGGTGACATGGCGTGCATGCGACGTTCGTATTCGGCGATGCCCGATTCGGCGAGCCGGCCGAACTCCGGCTGCCCAAGCAGGTCTCGTGGCGGGCGGCGCCCGGCAATGACATCATCGAGGACCTGCACAAGTGCTTGGTCAGAGGAGTTTTCCCGCAGTGCCCGTAGCGCAGCCGTTGTGTTGCGCTCCGCCCAACGGGTGGTCCGACTGTCGGCCGGAGCAAGATTGAGATGCAGGTTCGCGTCTTCGGGCATCAGCTCACCAACTTGTTGTCGTACGGACCGGGGAACTTCACATCAGCGTTCGCATTGAACGCGCCGAGGTACGTGATCGCCAGCCCGTCAACCGCATCGACGATGGACTCGATAAGCACCAGAGCCTTGACGAGTTGGCTGGTGGTGTTTCCAGCTTTGTATGCCTCTAGGGCAACTGCGGCCCATGAGATTGCGCCAACGCCAGTTGAGGAGGCCAGAGCTGCTGCAGCCGCAGAGGCAGCGATCACAATGATCCAATCCAGCAAGGCGCAGACGAGGTCCTGCACAAGCTCGGCCTGCGACTGCATCCCGAAGGCCACTGACGCGAGGTCATTCGAGGCCTGAGAGAGAGCGCTTTCGTGCTTGCCCAGCGCCGAGCGCAGAGTTTCGAAGTACTCGTATGCAGCGTTGGCGGCCTTTCCATCCCAGTCAGCGCTGCACGTGTTGTTAGCGACGTGGACTTCGGCGGCCAGTTCGTCATTGAACGCGCCCAGCTTCTTGACGGCGTTAGCCACCAGCAGCACGCTGTTCCAGTCACCGGCGAAGCTGTACTGCGTCTTGGTGAAGGCGTCCTTGGCGCCAGGGATCAGCGAAATGCCCTTCAGCAACCAAGCTGAGGGGCTCAGCAGATCGGCTGTGCTCAAGAAGACAAGATTGACCAAATCGGGGATGATAGCCTCCGGGACTGGTGGGGTGAGGCTATCTCGTGGTTCCGTCAACTTCAGCTCCCTTCGTCGGATGCGGGACGCGCGCGGCATCCACAGCCTCGTGCGTCATTCTGGGTAGGTGGCGTCCATTCTGGCCGCGTACTCTTCATCTACAGTTTCGTAGCAGTGGGCTGTCTTCCCTAGCTCATCGCTGCTGCTATCGAGAACGGACTTGATCGTGACGAGGTTGCTGTCTATGGCAGATCCCAACTCTCGTATCTTGGACTGGACGGTTCCGATGGGCCCATCATTCACAGAGTCGGCCGATGCGCTCGTTCTTCGGTAGGTAACGGCGTCATCCACCTGTGGGCTCAGGCCGCCAAGAACTGGCCCCAGCCGGTTGGCGAAGGCCCGGATAATGTCGGGCTCCGCGTGGAAGACCACACCCGGGTACGGATTGTCGGCGCTCATGCTTTTCTCCCGCGCGACCCTGGACCGATAGGGTTGGCCGCTGAAAAGTCAGCGTATCACGTCCGGTCTAGCACTGGCCAGACGGACGGACGGCGCGCTCGACCTGACCGGCAGTGACTGACGGACATGCCGAGAGACGCGCGGGCTCCCGCGCAACATGCGCGCCACCAGCCTCGATGTTTCCGGTCCTGACTAGGGTCGAACGTGCCATTAGCCCAGAAGCCCGATGTCACCGCGCAGTCGCAAGCGCTCAGTGTCGGTCGGGCGATCCTCAGACGACGGATCGTGGCATCCTATCTGGCTGGCAAGACCTTGGTGATGCCGCCGAGCAATTCGGGCTGCATGCCCAAACGGAGCGGCCGTGTGTCACCGGCTCCGGTCGGGAGGCGTTCGTCGCGATGGAACTGGTCAAGCGCGGCCTGCGGCCCTTCGAGACCGGCGGTGTGTCCCGTGTGTCCACATCGTGGGATGGGGATCGGGACCGCTCCTCGGACCCTGATACTAGACGAACTCACGACGGGCCGCACCGGCAGAGAAAGGGTTACCACACCCGACTCCGGTGCCACCGGACTGAACAGCAGATGTGTCCAGGCAAACCCAGGTGGTCACCCCATCGCGCTGCGCGGAGCAGGGGCAACGAAGCTATTCACCCGTACCGCCAGGCCTTGGCGGTCCGACCACTACCACTCAAGGAGCTCTGGCCGTGTACACACATGTGAACTACGCCGCGATCCTCGAAACGAGACAGTTCAAGGCTTTCGAGCATCACAAGAAGACATTCATCATTCCCATCACCGCCTTTTTCCTGGCGTTCTACATGGGGCTTCCCCTCCTGGCCGCGTTCGGCCACGGAGTGCTCAACAAGCCCGTGTTCG
>JGI20166J26741_11734473_pt1 | contig 44374 bp, 46 predicted proteins | sample TergutCu122P5_FD_26741 | JGI IMG/M metagenome (IMG submission 26741)
TATTATATAAATAAAGTGGGCTGGGTTCTATAAAATTATCTTTTGTATAAAGAGTATTAAATCCGTCTTCACCTTTTACAGTGCCGAATACCGGACCTGTAGCCAGAAGTTTAACATTATAATTTTCATCTACAATTTTCATTTTGAATTTAATTAGCTCTATATTTGATTCCATATATTCAGATAAATTCTGAAATAAATTTTTATCTATGTAATCATCACTATCTATAAAGCTTATGTAATCCCCGTTTGCATATTTAACTCCAAAATTTTTTGCATCTGATAATCCGCCGTTTTCTTTTTTTAAATAAATAATTTTATCAGATAAATATTCTTTAATAATTTCTTCAGAGTTATCAGTGCTTCCATCATTTACAATAATAATTTCTATATTTTCATAAGACTGGCTTAATATAGAATCGATGCATTTTTTTAAATATTTTCCTGTATTATATACAGGGACAATAACACTCACTTTTTTCATGCTTTTATAAATTCCTCTACTTTTTTGCTGCAAATTATATTAAATTCTTTTTTCCATTCAGAATAAAGCTCCATTATTTTTGCTCTACTATTTATACAATGCAGAATTTTATTTTTTATATATTCAGCATCATCTTCTCTATCAATTATTACATATCTGCCAAGCTCTGTATTTGTAAAATAATCATTGTTATTTCCAACTAAACACGGGACACCCATTTCAAAACTTTCAAGAGGAAACATTGGTGAACATTCTGTAAATGTAATATATAAATTCAAATCATTTTTTTTAATTCTCTGCAGAAGCTCTTCTGTAGGGATATAGTCTTCCAAGCTGGTATAATGCATATTTATTATTTTTAGAAAATCCAATATTGCCGGATTTGTAGGGACTATATCTAAATCAGCATTTTCTATTAATGTTACTGCTGAAATTTGTGTATACACATTTTTAATTTCTCTGGTGTTTGCATTATATACACCAATGGTGAATCCCCCCTGCCCTTCGGCAATGCGAGAATTTTTATCTATATTTACATTATTAATCAGATGCATGGCCTTATACCCGGAATTGTTGTAAAAATCCACCATAGATTGTTTTACAAAAGCAAAACAGTCTATATAATTTTTATTATATAATTCCAATACATTTTTGTTTAAGTCCCAGGTGTAGTCAGATAAAACCTCATAATTATTTGCATGCCAGATTACCTGAACTTTAATTTCTTTATTCCTATCTTTTATATTTTTTAAAAGCTCTGTCCATCCATCAACTATTTGACTGAATATTACTTTTTTTATATTATTTTTAATAATTGAATCTGAAATTCTGCTAATATTTTTTTTGCCGAATACCTGCTCTAATGGAACAATATTTTCAAACAGTCCTTTCGCAGAATTAGCCACCCCTAGCCAGGTTGGGTTATATAGTACAATATAGTCTGCATTTTTATATTTGCTTTCAATTATGGAGCAGGCGTTTTTCACCTGCATAGTGTAATATTTATTCTGCTTTACTATTTTTCTGTAATTAAAAATTCTATATTTAATATTGCTTAAAATATGATAAATTGTTCTAAGCACTTTATATATAAAACTATTTGGTTTAATAATTTTTTTTACCAGTTGTTTTATTTTACTCAATATTAATTTCCTCCAAAAATTCTGCTATACTTTTTTTAGATTCTTCGTTATATATTTGCTTCCATTCTTTATAAAGAGATAATATTTTCTCTTTATTTTCCAGGCATTTTATAATTTTATCAGAAATTTCCTTAGGACTGTCTTCACTGTTTACAATTAAATATTCTTTAAGGTTATCAGGTAATATATCTATTGTATTGCCTGTTATGCAGGGAGTTCCAAGCTCCATGCTGATAAAAAATATTGTGTGAAAATATTCTGTAAAAGAACATGCAATATTAATATTATTTTTTGATATTAACTCAAACATATTATCTTCATTTATATTTTGAGGATTAGAGTTTATTTTGAAAGTGTCCGCAAAATCCTGCATCCTGCTATCTATGGCATTATAATTTATCACTGAATTATCAATAAATTTACCAATACTAAGCTGGTTAAAAATATTTTTATCCCAAGTATAATTTAATGGATATATTCCTATATTAATTAGGTTATTGTTATCATGCTCTGCACCCATATGATTTTCCGATATAAAATTTTCCAATAAATATGAGCATTTATATCCCAAGTTTTTATACACTTCATACTGACCTTTTTTAAGAAACCCAATATTATTAATTATATTTTCTTTTGAAAGTTCCAGTAAATTAAAGAAATTATCACGTTCATAATCGTAATACAGCAGGCTGTCAGCGGTATTGCAAATTACTTTAATCTGAATATTATTATATTTATTTCTAATTTCCCTAATTAATTTATCCCAGCCAATTTCCAAGCCGAAAAATATTATTTGTGAAACTCCATTTTCTAATTCACTTTGAACAATATCCAAAGAATCTTTAAAATCTTTTTGAATCCAGATTAATCCCAACTTTCTGGAATTATTAAACATTGATTTAATTAAAAATATATCTTCCTTTTTTTTATCGCTGTAAAAAAGGGTATAGTTATTTTGCATAGTTAAAACTCCTCGTATATTATTTTCTAATTATTCTTCTTAATAGTTTTTTTATGTCTAATATAAACTGCAGCAGATAAATTTTATTATAAACCATAAAAGCTTCTTTCCATTCTTCCTTAAGCAGCAGCCTCCTGCATTTAAACACATTTAATTTATCCCAGAATGATAAACTTAAATGTTTATCAACATAATTACCTGTCCCGAAAGTGTCATTGTGAATCAGGCTGTAATAGACGAAGGTCAGCTCTTCGGGAGGGTTTGTTCTTAATGCCTGTAGCTGGCTGTAGATATAATCCATAAATTCTTCAGATTGATACGGATGCAATTTAAAGTATTCATTAAGCAGTCCGCAGCCTGAAAGCATACCCTCTTGAATGTGAGATGTCAGCTCTTTAACTACTTTTAGCTCTTCATCTTTTGTTTTTCTTATTGCCTGTCCATCTTTATACCTTATAACACTGCCACTTTGCGGATTAAAGAGCATTTCGAGAAGAGTTATCATAGGTGCAACATCTTTTAAAAGAACATCACGATTTTTTACAAATACCTCTTTTCTGGTATTTTTAGGCTGCAAATTATAAAAATCGAATAATGCATAATAATATCCAGAAATTTGTTTTTCATCAAATATATATGCCAAATTGTCCTGGATTGTGCCTCTCCAGCCGATATCCACCATAAATAACGGCTCAGCATTATTTGTAATATTATGATTTGCCATGTATTTTAACAGCTCCTCTTTTTTATCTGCCAATTCTTTATTTATAAGAGATAGAAACTGCTTATCCATAAATAATTTCTGCACCTGTATATTAAACCATGGCTCACTGATTTTTTCCTTAATATCAATATCATATTTATTAAAATATTCAATATATTTGGTTATATCTATGTTAAGTGTTTTAAATAAAGTTTTCATACTTTGCACTCTGTATTGGGACCATAATCTTAATAATTCTGTAATGGAAAATTCATTTAAAGAAGCGGGAAAAGTCGCCATACGGCTTACTTCTATAATTTCACATTCCGACAGTTCCATATTATATGGATTATTATTTTTAATCATTTCATGAATTTTTATAAAGGTTTCGCCTTCTCTGGTGGCATAATATACTTTAGGAATTTTATTTAAAACAGCATATTCAATAATGGACTGCACAAAAAAATAAAGCATAGGGGATAAATTCAGCCCAATATTATACAATTTATTTTCCTTGCTGCCCGCTTCTTTAGAAAGAGATAACAAATTAAAATCAAATTTTCTATTTTTTTTACATTCAAAACTAAATCGTGGTATGTTTTCTATATTTATTGTTTCAATCCCTAATTTTTCTGCTGCTTCTATATCACTGTATGGGTTATCTCCCACGTGTATATGGTTTTCAGGAGATATATCCACATCAGATTCAAATTGTTTATATAATCTGCCGGATTTTTTATTTAATAAATAATCACATGAACTGTATATTTTTACAAAATCTGCAGGAACATCCGCATGTTTTAGTATATCTTCAAGAGCAGGTGCATCTAAGTAAAAGTCAGAGATGCAGTATTTTTTATTATCTTTATATTTTTCGAATATTGGAATAATATCAGGGTTTACATATACTGCAAGTTTTTCCTGTTCAATTTCTTTAGCAACAAGCTCTTCTGCAATGTCCAATTCCTCCATAAATATTCTGCTTTGAAGCCTTACAAACACTTCGGAAGCCGTATATTCATTGTCTTTGCCTGCAGTTGTATTTTCCTTGGCAATTTCGCCTTCTATTGCATTGCGCTCTAGTAATATAGAATAAATATCTTTATATTCATCTTTTAATTTATCATTATATTTCAGCCATATATATTTGGCAGTATATAATTTTATTTCTTCTGGATGACATTTTCTTTTTAGAATAGTATCCCATATATCAAAACTTACAACTTTGTCCATGCATCTGCTCCTAATGATTTATATTTCTAATGCAGATTATATCTTATAACAGTGGATTTAGTCAAGGAATAAAAATATCCTATTTTTACAAAAGTGCTTGACAAAAAACAAACATTTGTTTAAAGTGAGATTAGTTTAGAATGAAGGTGGTGTTTATATGGGTAATGAATTAATAAATATAGATATTGAAAATATAAAGGACTTAATATATATAATTAGAGGGAAGCAGGTCATGTTAGACAGTGATGTTGCTTGGTTATTTGAATACGAAACTAAGGATCTTAATAGGAATGTGAAAAATAATATTGAAAGATTTCCAGAATATTATTGTTTCCAATTAACTGAAGAAGAATATGAATATTTAAGGTGCAAAAATTTCACCTTAAAGAAATCTGGAAGAGGGCAACATCGTAAATATATGCCATATGCCCTTACGGAGTATGGCATAACAATGCTTACAGGCTTATTAAAAAGTCAAATAGGTTAATATTAGTATAAAAATTGTTGATACTTTTATAGAGATGAGAAGAATAATTGGGAATAATGAACAAGTAGCTGACAGAATAAGCAATATCGAATATAAAATGATAGATTATGACAAAAAAATTCGTATAGCATATTTCCATGATGGAGTTTTTCTGATATAATTACTTCAATTAAGAAAATTGAAAATTAAGGAGTGTTCTGATTGGATAAAATAGCAGTATTAATCCCGTGTTATAATGAAAGTAAAACAATTAAAAAAGTAGTGGAAGACTTTAAGAGAGAGTTACCAGAAGCTGTGATTTATGTTTATGATAATAATTCTACTGATTATACAGCTCAAATTGCAAAAGATGCAGGCGCTGTTGTTAAGTGCGAAAAAAGGCAGGGCAAAGGAAATGTAGTCCGTTCTATGTTTAGACAAATTGATGCAAAATGCTACATAATGGTAGATGGGGATGACACATATCCTGCAGAATATGCCAGAGGAATGACAGATGCCGTATTAAATGATAATGTTGATATGGTAGTAGGAGATAGATTGTCCTCAACATATTTTACAGAAAACAAAAGGCTTTTTCATAATTTTGGCAACAAAATTGTAAAATTTTTAGTTAATATAATATATAGAGGAAAGATTACAGACATAATGACTGGATATAGGGCTTTCAGCTACTGCTTTGTTAAGACATTTCCAGTTTTATCAAAAGGGTTTGAGATAGAAACTGAAATGACAATACATTCCTTGGATAAAAATTTACATTTAAAAAATATTATAATTGAATATAGGGACAGGCCTGATGGGAGTGAGTCCAAATTAAACACATATTCTGATGGATTTAAGGTTATAAAAAAAATTATTTTACTTTATAAAAATTATAAGCCATTCTCATTTTTTACATCACTTTCAGCTATCTTATTTTTAATTGGTATTGTTTTTGTAGTTCCAGTTTTAGTTGATTATTTTACTACTGGGCTGGTTCCTAAAATGCCATCTTTTATTGCCAGTATATTTTTCTTTTTATGTGCTATACAGGCATTTTTTGGTGGTTTAATTCTAGACACAATTGCTAAAAAAGATAAGCAGGATTTTGAGATAAAATATACAGAATTTATGGATAAGTATAAAATATTAAGTAAAACGGATAAAATATAAAGGGAGCATTATGAAATATAGAATTAAATTAGAGAATGCAATTATTTTTATATTATCAATAATAGCCACAGTTTCAATTAATTTGAATATGGCGAAAGATATCTCTATTAAGCAGTCATTTAATGGGAATGATGTTATATATGTTTTTATTTTAGTTGTTTATTTTATAAGCATAAAGAAAGCAATTCAAATAAAAGATAAAAGACTAATGTTATTTTCGGGAATTTTAAGTATATTATTTAGTCTTATGCAAGTAGTGGGATATAGTTTAGACAGTTATTCAGATTTAAGCGGAATTTTTTACAGTAGCAATAGTCTTTTAAAAGCAGGGTTACGATTAGTGGGATTTGTAATCACTTTCTATTTAGTTTTTTATCTTCTTTTTAATTATTTGTCTACTATTAAAATGAAAAATGATAAAAAAGATTCGAATATAGGGGTAAAAGGCTTTATAGTAATATGGGTTTTCATATTACTGGCTTGGATACCATATATTTTAACATATTTTCCAGGAATTTTAAGCCCAGATTCAATGGATCAAATATTACAAACAATAGGTGTAAATGAATTATCGAATCATCATCCAATATTTCATACATTTTTAATATATATATTTATTAACCTTGGCAAGGATATAAGCAGCTATCAATTAGGGGTTGCATTGTACTCAATATTCCAAATGTTGGCTATGTCTGGAATTTTCAGTTTTACTATATATTATATGTCTAAGAAAAATGTTAATATATGGATTATAATTGCAACTTGTGTATTCTATGCTTTATATCCAGTAAATGCAATGTATAGCATTACAATGTGGAAAGACATCTTATTTGCTGGTACAATGCTATTATTTACTATATGTATGACAGAACTTATTATTAATAAGGAAAATTTTTTAAATTCAAAATTTAAAAATTCCCTTTTTGTGTTGAGTATGCTATTAGTTATACTTTTAAGAAATAACGGAGTCTATGTTGTTATTTTAACAATGCCATTTGTATTATATTTTATAAGAGGGTATTACAAAAAACTATTTACTTTATTTTCAATTGTTATAGTATTCTATATTATTATCCAAAATCCTGTTTTCTATATTTTAAATATTGAAAAAGGAGGGGGAATACGAGAGATAATGTCAATACCAATACAGCAGTTGGCAAGAGTTGAGAGAGACAGAGATTTAACTGTGGAGGAGAAAACAGAAATATATAAATTCCTTCCGACAGAAAATTTAGCTACATTATATAATCCGAGACTTTCTGATCCAGTAAAGGTTTACTTTGATGAAAATGCCTTTAAAGAGGATAAAATGGGATTTATAAAGATTTGGTTAAAGCTATTTATAGAGAATCCAGGAGTCTATATAGAAGCATTTTTATGTAATAACTATGGTTATTGGTATCCAGAAACAGCATATTGGATTGTAGAAAGAGGAATGGCTCAGTCTAATGAAATTCAAATTTATAAACAACCATTAATAAATGGCACTTTGGTTGGATATATGGATGGATTAATTGATATGAGGCAAATGCCGGTATTGTCAATGGCATTTAGTATAGGATTTACATTTTGGATTATATTTGTATGTTTTATATATTTTATATATAAAAGGGATTATAAATATTGTCTAATATATATTCCTGTATTATTATTATGGCTAACAACTTTAGCGTCTCCAGTACATGGAGAATATAGATATGTATATAGTATGTTTACTTGCTTGCCAATATTAATTTCAACAGTATATCTAAGCAAACAAGAGAAAGAATGATTGTAAGAATACAAAAGAAGGTATACTGAGAATGCTCTCAGTATACCTTCTTGATAACATAAATTATATTCCGAATTTTATTAAATTATTCTCCAGAAATAAAGCATAATTATAATAATTACCTAAAGTTTGATTAGGAAAGATAACATTCATAGTTTTACTTGTTGAAATATTCCTAGGATCACCAGAAGATATCTCAAAAATATATTGCTTAGAAGTATCAATTCCTTCAATACATCTGTCGAAATAGTAAGTATTAGTACCAGTAGGAGTAACAAATACATCCATATTAACAGTATTATCAGTAGACTTAAATCGCATTACAGGAGGAACTGAAGGGACAGTAGATTTGCCACTCACCCACTCCACAACTACGATTGAGCCAGTGACATAATTCAAATTGTTAGCATTTCTGATTAGCTTTATGGATTTAAGCTCACTATTAATATTTCCAATATAATTATCTGCTCCAAACTTAATTTGATTATTCTCTAAAAATAAATTATAACTATAATATTTACCTAAAGTTTGATTAGGAAAGACAACATTCATAGTCTTAGATGTAGAAACATTTCTAGGGTCACCTGAAGATATTTCAAAATAGTATTGTTTAGAGGTATCAATACCTTCAATACATCTGTCGAAATAGTAAGTGTTAGTACCGGTAGGAGTAACAAATACATCTATATTAACAGTATTATCAGTAGATTTAAACCTCATTTTAGGAGGAACTGAAGGGACAGTGGATTTACCATTAATCCATTCTACAACAACAACCCCGCCAGTAATGTAATTTAAATTACTGGAATTTTTAATTGATTTAATTGATAAAAGCTGGCTATTAATATTTCCTATATAAGTATCTAAGCCGAACTTTATTAAATTGCTCTGCAAGTATAAAGTGTAACCATAATATTTACCCAGAGTCTGATCGGTTAAAGCAACTGTCATAGTTCTGCTAGGAGATATGTTTCTGGCATCACCTGAAGATACTGTGAAGTAATACTGTTTAGAAGTATCAAGTCCCTCAATAACTCTGTCAAAATAATATGTGTTTGTGCCTGTAGGGGTAACAAATACAGGCAGATTAACAGTGCCGTCAGTAGATACAAGTGTCATAACAGGAGTAACGTTAGGGACAGTAGATATGCCGCCTATCCATTCTACAATAACTATTTTACCTGTAATATAATTAAGACCGTTAGACTGTGCCAATGATATAGACTGCAGCTCGCTGTTAATATTGCCTACATATGTACTGGTTGCTGTCAGAGGTCTTGGAGAAGCCGTAGCCGGCATGTTATTATATAATGGAATTGTAAAATTAAAATTACTGTTTACAATTCCAGCATTTGAATATGTAGATTTCATTGTTGTACCCTGGTTTTGAGCTGCCAGTATGTTTTGCTGATATTGATGCTGATAAAATGGATATCCGGTGCCTGATACTACATTAAATTTTTGAAAGTACAGGGTGTTTTGTCCTTTCTTTATGTAGTTGTTACCTATAGTTGCTGAGCCGCCTGTAATAGATGCGGATAAACTTATCCAGCCGTTTTTTTCGGCGGTATATAATCCGTTTAATATAACATTATCTTTCTGATTTGCAGTAAGGTCAGGGCAGCCTGTATTTACAGAGCTTGTAGCACCTATATTAAATACATTATAACGATTAGGATATTTAACAACCCCATTTACTAAGTACCCTTGACCATTAGTCATAACTGAGCCTGATGTGCCTTGTTCCTGCAGCATTAATGCTACAAGATAATATGGATTTATGTTATTGACACTTGCTGCTCCTGTTATGTCGTTAATTGAATACCTTAAAAATGTATTTGCAATCATATTATTTAAAGCAGTAGGAGAATATGCAGGTGATGATAAATCTTGGAATTGGAATATATCATTTGAATTAATGGAATTTCTAGGATCCATCATATATGATATGGCAGGTTTGGATGCACAGTACCAAACCCCTGTATCATAAGGAGTTGCACCGCAGATTGGACAAACCCAGTCTCCATTATACCTTGGGTCGCTTGCAGGAACCAGATTGGTTCCATGAACCTGAGATTCGCCGTTTATAACATCAGTCCAGTTCAATCCTGTATCATAAAATGTAAATGTCCAGTTAGGATATGTTGTTTTAAGATTATCCACCAGAGTTTTATATCCGGGGTAGTTATTAAAATTAACTGAAGAATATGCTAAAGAACCCGCAGCAAAAGAGCTCGAGCGAAAACATAAAACCCCCACAAATAAAAATCCTAAAATTATTGAAAGTATTAATTTTTTATGTAACTTCATTTTTATCACCTGTATCACCTCTAAAATATATCAATAACTATACCATTACATGGATTTCAAGTCAAGGGATAAAATATGACATTTTTATGACAAAAATTTTTAAACAATTGTACAATATGATTTAATATATCCGGGAATAAATAAAATAGAAACAAGAAATTTATTGAAACCACCCCTAACATCTTTCAGCACATGCCTTTCCTTAGTTAAATAACAAAACAAGATATAATGCTTAATTATATACAACCTTTTTTTAAATAAAATTCCCTTCATGTCAAAAGAAAATAATGCCTTAAAATATTCCAGATATCCGTAAGGGTTGTCCATAAAAATTTTTAAAATATTATTACTGTAGCCATCACCTAAATATTCACATATCATTATTGGGTTATTAAAACATATGACATTAAAAAATTTATCCATCTGGTTGTACATTCTGGCTTCTGTTACAAATTTTTCATCTTTTTCTAATATATATTTATATTGTTTTCTTACATCTGTAATAAATACCAAGGCTTTGTCGCCTGTCAGACCATCTTTAAAATACAAGTCAAACATTGTGGATTTATAACCGTCATTTTTAAAAACAGAGCCGATATTACATAAATTCTGGTCATATTTTAAAAATACTAATGCATAAATATTGGTTAAATCCTTGATAGATTCATATTTCGCAGTAATAATCTCTATGGCATTATCTGTTAAATAATCATCAGAATCACATTCTATAATTAAATCCCCAGAGGCATATTCTGTAAGATTATTTACAGCAGCCATTTTCCCTTGATTTTCCTGATAGAAATATTTAATCTCAAAATTACTGGAATTAATATAATTTTCAATTTTTAATTTAGTGTCATCTGTGCTTCCGTCATCCATGATAAGCCATTCCAAATCAGCAGTGCCGTTAGAATTTTTAAGCAGACTCTCATATAATTTATTTATAGATTTACTTCTGTTGTATGCAGCTGTTAAAACAGATATTTTCAAACTTCCTCACCCGATTCCAATAAATTTATTATTTGCTCTAAAATATTATTATTTGTATATTTATAATTACTGCCGATATTAATTCCCTGATTAATTAATTTTTGTAATCCTTCATAAATACTTTTTTCATTATTTTTAGCAATTGTTTTATTTTCATAATCGCTTAAAGTCTCTATTCCTGCGGTATCTGTTGCAAAGATATGTTTATTCAGTATTTTCGCTTCTGCAAGTACCATAGGAAACCCTTCATAATATGAAGTCAGAAGAAAACAGTCACATGCCTTCATATATGGAAATGGATTTGATTTTTTTCCTAATATTATAAAAGTATTTATTACATTTAATTTTACAATTAATTCATATAATTTATTTTCTAATGGTCCATATCCAATTAAATATATTTTATGAATAAAACCTTCATTAATTAAATTATAATGAATTTTAATCAGCCTCTCTAGAGCCTTAGCTTCAACAAATCTACATACAGATAAAAAATTAATATATTTATTATCAAATTTAAAATCTATATTTTCGTCTGATTTTTTTATAATATTTTCGCTGTTTATATAATTATGTATAATTTTTTGGGTAATATCTATATTATAAGTTTTATTAAAAGATTCTAAAGTAGCAAGGCTTACAAATATTATTTGATTATATTTTTTATAAATTTTATTATTAATAAATTTTTTTAATTTGGAAATTAATCCGCTTCCGAATATTTTTGATATATCTGTATGTATCCATGCAATTTTTTTTGCATTCTCATTTTTGGTGCTGAATAAGTAAGTGACAGCTCCTTCTAAAAAAGCAATTTCTACATCGAATTTATTTTTAATATATTTTTTATATATTATTTTTTTAAATAATAATAATTTAATTGAAAATAATTTTTTTTGGATTTTATTTAATTTATTTTTATTTATATTTATTATTTTTATTTTTTCAGATAAATTTTTTTGCAAATCACCACCGCCATATAGTGTTAATATAGTAATGTTATATTTATCACATAATTTATTTGTGATGTCTACAAGTGTTTTTTCAGCACCACCGGTATTTAAGTTTGTTATTCCGAATACTATATTTTTCATTTATCTATCCAATCCGCCAAACATACGCTCAAACGGACGAAAACTTTTCTCCTCGCGGCTCGAAAAGTATTGTCCGATTTCGCAGTTTGGCTATTTTAGTGTTTTTAAATCCTGTGTTTTGTTTAATAGTAGTACATTCAGAGCCACTACCATCATCATTGAAGATGAATGGAAAAATGTAATTCCTGTAAAAAAGGCAAGAATAAAAGTAAATAAACATCCTGCTGAAATAATAATATATTCCTGATCTATATTTTTAAATTTTTTAAATCCAATATATAATGCATATATAAATATGGCTAAAAATGGCACAATATATAATGTAAATCCAATTAAACCGAAATTAAATAAAACTGCAGGAAGTTCCATTTCTAAAGTCAGTTCAGCAAAATTATTTAAAAATCCGTTGCCAAATAAAATTAATCCTAAATTATGCTGATTTAATATTAAATAATAATTATAAATTAGTTGCTGAACTCGCCTGTCAGTACTGCTGATTTCGTGTTTATTTGCAAAATTATATAAATCAGTAATGGAATTGGCAGCTGTAGTGGAGATATAGTTTTCAGATAATTCCCCTTTATCTAATTTTTGTTTTAATTCTAATATAGATAAAGTGACATGCACAGCCTTTCCAGTGGCAGGGTCAATAATTCCGGAATTCAGATTATTTACATAGTTTCTTCTTTGTATGGTTGCAGAGCCTAATATAACTGCTATAAGGCAGAATACAAGTGCAGCAGAAAATGCAGATATAATTATTTTTTTATTAATTTTTATTTTATTTTTTAAATAAATAAATATTTCTGAAAATAAATAAATAATAACAACTGCTGCAAATCCGAATAATCCTGTACGGGTGCCGAGAAATGCAGCTAAATATATCCCTATTAATAAAATCACGGGAATTACTATTTTATTTATTTTCGGAATTTTTATCATTGTAAATAAAATAAATAATCCTAAAATAAATATGCTGCTTAAAGAATTGCCGGATTCAAACCAGCCCTTCTGCCCGATTCCTTCAATATATGTGGAGGTGGATGTGCCGGTAATAATAGCAATATATATTGAAGAAATATATATTGTCATACTTATTAAAATAAATTTTTTAAAATTAATTAAATCTTTTTTCCAAAATACAAATAAATAAATAAATAAATTTAATATTAAAAATGTATAATTAATTAAATATTGTAATTCATTTTGTATGTTGCCATATGATATTCCGGTTTTTATTTTATAAAAAATAAATAAATGAACTGCAGCATATATTGCATATATTAATCCTGCAATTATTAATTTTAATTTAATTTTATTTTTTAGGAATATTATCATTATTACAAATATAGGTATTAACGGCCTTATTACTGTAGATATGGAAACGCTTGTCCCGAAGGCATTTCTAAAAACAAAACTTAATATATCAAATACAGGTAATATTGCTATAAATATTAATAATAATTTTTCCAAATTTAATTTTTTCAAATTATACTCCTTAATATTCTAAATAAACCGCAATAAATTTTATATGTAAATTTATTTATGGTTTTATAATAAATATTTTTTTTATTATTTAATGATTTTAATATTTTATTTTTTTGCCAATCAGGGAATTTATTATATAATTCATTAATTGTTTTATTTAATAATTCTTTTCTGATTTTTTTATTTTTTATTTTAATAATTCTTAGAAATGAACTGCCTAATAAAATTCTAATATATAAATATTCCAGCTCATTTTTATAATTATCATAAATATTCTGATTTTTATAAAATTCCAGAATATTATTTAAAATAATAAATATATCAGCATTTTTTATATTCTGATTATTTACAATTGAGATTTCTCTTTGTATGTAATGATATAACGGCTTATTTACAATTCCGCTTTTTTTAATATACGGAATTAATTTATAAAAAAATTCTATGTCTTCATATCTTAAGCCTTCCGGAAAAAATATTTTATTATCAAGTATTAAATCAGACCTGAATATTTTATTGCAGGACATAACTCTACTATCTATATAATATGACTGTTTATTTATATAAGGTCTGCCAATATCAATTTTAGATTTTGATGGATAATCCCAATAAAAATCACATTCTACAAAATCTAAATCATTTTGCCTAGCTAAATTATACATTTCTTCATACATATTGTTTTGAATGTAGTCATCACTATCAACAAAACCTACGTATTCTCCTGCAATATGTGAAAATGCAAAATTTCTGCTGCTTGATAAACCTCCGTTTTCTTTATTAATGACCATAATTCTATCATGATAATTAATATAAAATTCATTTATAATTTCGGCAGAATTATCTGTTGAGCCGTCATTAACAATAATAATCTGTATATTGTCTAGAGTTTGTGAAAGCAGTGAATCTATGCATTTTTTCAAATATTTTTCTGTATTATATACAGGCACTATTACTGTCAGTTTAGGCATTTTTATCTCCATAAATCCGTCGCATCCCGTGCGACTACTAATTGCTATCTATAAAATCGGACACAATTTTTAATATTCCATTATTATTGCTAATATAAGGCTTGGGAACAAAGGTATCTATATCTTTTAAAGCATCAGGCAGAAGAGAAATATCCAAAACACCTTTTATAAAACCCTGTTCATCAAAAGTTTGTATTATCTGCAGCTGATGGTCATTTACATGTTCATTAAACCTGCTTAATCTCGGAACTGCAATTACTTTTTTGCCGGATTTAATACTATTAATAATTGAGCCGACTCCGCCATGAGTAATTATTAAATCAGCTTTTTCTAAAAAGCTGTTAAATTCTTCCACAGGAATAAAATCCAATAATTCCATATAATCAGATGAAAATTTGGTATGCCCGCATTGTACAATTACTTCATCATTTATAATTTGATTTTTTATACAATTTTCCAGTTCATCCAATAATCTAATAAAATTATTATTTTGGGTGCCTAAAAGTACAAGTATCATTAGTAAATACTACCTCCTAAAACTGCTTTCGGATATAATTTAAGCATTTCTTCCCATTGTACTATAAATAAATCAGATATTGGGTATATCATTTGGCCTGATAGTGTCTTTGAATTCTGATTGGCAAATGTTTCAATAAAAATAATTCTGCTTCTGAACAATTTGCCTATATAGCATATTGGAACTGCGGTATGAGTTCCGGTTGTTACAATGTAGCCAGGTTTTAATTTTATGTACAGAAATAAACTTTTAAAAATATTTGCCAAAAATATAAAAGGATATATTAAAAATTTTTTTCTGGTTCCATACAGCAAATAAGAGATTCTATTTCCATACATTGTTTTTAATGTTTCTGTGGATTTATCATTTTCAGTTACAATATGATAATCATAACTTTGAAAAATAGGTTCCAGCTGCATGAGTTCATCAAAATGCCCGCCGGTGCTGGAAATGAATAATACCTTTTTCATAATTAATCTCCATTTTTATTTTCTGAGCTGATTTTAATTATATCTTTATACCCAATTGAAGCAATGGCAACTACTATAAGTGCAAATGAAATTGCCTTAAACACTCCATTTTCAAGCAGTATTATTGCAAACATACCAAGACTTGCACTAATTCCATATAAAATAAAAACAGCTTGTTTTTGTGTATATCCATGTTTTAATATTTTGTGATGCAGATGGTCTTTGTCACCCTGAAACACTCCTTGAAATGACCTGGTTTTAATAATTCTTCTAATAATAGCAAGGGCTGTGTCTAAAAGAGGAAGAGCAAAAATAATAAGTGGTGCAATTATAACAATTGCGGTATAGGTTTTTGCCAGTCCCAGTATAGAAATTATTGCCAGAGAAAATCCCAGAAAATTAGAGCCTGTATCACCAATAAAAGTTTTAGCAGGATTAAAATTAAATGGAATAAAGCCGACAAGTGCTCCTGCTAAAGCGGTAATTAATATAATACTGATAAGAGGTGAGCCGTTTAGTGAAAATATTATAAGTAAAGATATGCAGGAAATAATAGATATTCCAGAGGAAAGCCCGTCCAAACCATCAATTAAATTAATTGCATTTGTAATACCTACAATCCATATAATTGTAATCGCAAAGACAAGAAAATCATTTGTTATAATTCCTCCAAAAGAATTGACAAAAACCTGATCTATTCTTATTCCGCTAAATGCAACTACAATTGCTGCAAGTACTTGCCCCAGCAGTTTTACAGGAGCGGGAATCCCTCTCATATCATCTATAAAACAAAATATGCTAAGCACAAGAATGCCTATAAAGAAACCCAATAATTTTATCATATAATTATCAGGACCAGTTAAATTTATAGTTTTTTCCATAGTTGATACAATAAGTAAATATGTAATAGATACAGCAAATCCGGCAATTACAGCAAGCCCGCCGCAATCTCGGCATAGCATCTGAATGGATTTTTCTCGTTTCTTGCGGCACGTCTACAGCACCAATTTTTTTTGCAAACCTTATTGTATACGGAGTAACAACATATGCTGTAATAAAAGCCAGTAAAAATGCTATGGCAATATCTCCCCACATACTTCAACATCCTCTTTTCTATTTCGCTTGTTTCCGTAATAATTTTATCTTCATTAACACAATTTGTCAAGGTCAGCATATTGATTTATGGAAATAGATGTTATAAAATAATCACATTAAATAAATAAAGAAAATAAAATATATTAAAATGAAGAGAGGGGTTATTTTGGAAGATAAGATATTAAATGTGAAGAAAATTGTAGAAATATCTGAGGGAGTACTGATTTCGGGTGATGGGGAAGCAATGCCGGAAGGGTTTTCGCAGGATACCAGAAAGATAGAAAAAGGATACATATATGTTGGAATTAAAGGGGAACACACAGACGGGAATGATTTTATTGATATTGCATTTGAAAACGGAGCAATAGGATGCATAATAGATAAGCTGCCGAGCGGTGACATGCTTGAAAAATATAAAGACAAGGCGATAATACATGTTAATAATACAATAGAAGCCATGCAGAAAATAGCAGGATATAAAAGAAGTTTATATAATATACCAGTGGTGGGAATTACCGGAAGCGTAGGAAAAACAAGTACAAAAGATATTATTGCAAGTGTTTTATCTCAAAAATATAATGTGCTTAAAACAGAAGGGAATTACAACACTCAGATTGGTTTGCCACTTACACTGCTTCGTTTAAAAGAACATACAGCAGCTGTTATTGAAATGGGGATGAGTGATTTGGGACAAATAAGCAAACTTACACATATAGCAAAACCTACTGTATGTGTGTTTACAAACATAGGAACCTCACATATAGAAAGTCTGGGATCAAGAGAAAATATATTAAAAGCCAAATTAGAGATGCTTGAAGGCATTAGTGACGAAAAAATAGTAGTGATTAATAATGATAATGACTTATTAAATGACTGGGCGAAAAATGAAACCAAGTATACTATACATACATATGGAATTAAAAATGAAAGTGAATACATGGCATATAACATTAAACCATTTGAATTCGGGAGCAAATATAGTATAGACATCAATAATTCTACTTACGAAATAGATGTGCCTGTAGCAGGGGAAGCCTTTGTATATAACGGTCTGGCAGGTGTTGCAGTGGGAAATCTTCTTGGAATAGAAATGGGAAAAATTACAAACGGAGTTTCCAAGTTTGAATTAACTCCAAATAGAATGAGTATTGAAAAAATGAAAGATGGTGTTACATTGATTAATGATGTTTATAATGCAAGTTATGACTCTATGAAATTAGCATTGGAAAATTTAAAAAACATACAAGCTGAAAAAAGGATTGCAGTTTTAGGAGATATGCTTGAACTTGGAGAGTTTTCGGAAGAAATGCATGAAAAAGTAGGAGAAGAAGTAGTAAAAAATAATGTCGACATATTAATAACTGTGGGAACAAAGGCTGCATATATTGCGGAAACGGCATGGACATTGGGAATGAGAAATACACACTGCTGCAATGATTACGAAGAAGCTTTAAAAATACTGCATCGTATTTTAAAGCAAAATACTGCTGTTTTAATAAAAGGTTCAAGAGGTATGAAGCTGGAAAGAATGGTAGAGGCATTCAGAAGGGAGTTTGTATGAAAACAAAAGTAGGGGTTGTTTTTGGAGGGATGTCTGTAGAGCATGATGTGTCTATAGTATCTGGAACATCTGTTATAAATAATTTAGACGAAGAAAAGTATGAAATATTTCCAATATATATTAGTAAAGAAGGGAATTGGTATATATATGACGGCAAAGATAAGAAATATAAAGTCGGAGAACAGGTAGATAATATAAATAAAATTGATAATATTATAAATTATCTGAAAAATTTGGATGCAATATTCCCGGTACTACATGGGTTATATGGTGAAGATGGAACCGTGCAGGGGCTGTTTGAACTGCTTAGAATTCCATATGTAGGTTGCAGAGTGCTGGCTTCAAGTGTTGCAATGGATAAAGTATATACTAAAATAGTATTGGAAAAAGCAGGAATAAAGCAGGCGAAATATGAATACATAAGAAAAAATAATAATAAATACATATATATTGCAAAAGATTTTACTGAAAGTGAATATGAATTAAAAGAGATTTGCAAATTAATATGCAGCAGAATTAAATTTCCTATATTTGTTAAGCCTTCCAATTCAGGTTCTTCAGTGGGTATAAATAAATCACATAATATAGAAGAATTAGAAAAGCATATTATTTATGCCTCAAAATATGATAATAAAATATTATTAGAAGAAACTTTAACAGGAAGAGAAACAGAATGTTCAGTTCTAGGAAATGAAGAAGTGGAAGCTTCATGCGTGGGGGAAGTTAAACCAGCAGAAGAGTTCTACAGTTTTGATGCAAAATATAATAATGCAGAATCTAAACTGGAGATACCTGCTGCAATATCGGAAGAACTTGCAAATAAAGTGAGAGAACTTGCAATAAAAGCATTCAAATCAATAGATGGGAAAGGGTTTGCAAGAGTAGACTTTTTCGTAAATGATACAACTAATGAAGTATATATAAATGAAATAAATACAATACCAGGATTTACAGAAATAAGTATGTACCCAAAACTATGGGAGGCAAGCGGATTAAAATACTCGGAATTGCTAGAGAAACTAATAACTTTGGCTATGGAATAAATGTAGGAGGAAAGTTTATATGGATTTAGAACAAATACAAGAAGATGTAAAAAACACATTATCAGAAGTAAGATACAATCACAGCAGGGCTGTAATGGAAATGTGCGAAAAATTAGCTGTTCAATATAATGTAGACATAGAAACAGCTAAAAAAGTAGGAATTGCACATGATATTGCAAAAGAGATGCCAGAAGAAGAAAAGCTTCAATACATAAAAGATAATAATATTAAAATAGACGAAATAGAAAAAACATATACAAGATTATTACATGCTAAAATAGGTGCAGATATTGGAGTTAAGAGATATGGCTTTACTAAAGAAATGGCAGATGCAGTAAAATGCCATACAACAGGAAGAGAGAATATGACAATTCTTGATAAAATATTATACATGGCAGATGAGACAAGCCTGGAAAGGGATTTTGAGGATGTGGAATATATAAGAAAGCTGGTATTTGAAGATATAGATGAAGCGGTCATCTATTTCTTAGAAAAAGTAATGAAGAAAATGTTTATTCAAAAAGATAAAATCCATATAGATACTGTACTGGCAAGAAACAGTTTATTAAAAAATAAATAAAAAATAATAAAATAATTAATAAATAAATTAATAATAAAATAATTAGCAAATAAATTGAAATAATTATTAAAAAATAAAATAAAAATGCCAATAAAATAAAATCAAGATAAACATAATATTTAAAACATGGCATAAAAGCAATAATATTTATTATTCAAAAATTGTAAAACAATTGGGAAATAAGCAATACAAAACAAATAGAAAAATAAAAATTAATATACATAAAACATAGAAAATAGCTGCAAAATGAGCAGAATAATATGTAAACTAGGCGGTTAAAAATAAAAAATAATTCAATAAATTAATAAAAAATACGAATTAATTAGAAATAATTAATAAATAAATTATAAAAATTATAATTAAATTTAATTAAAATAATTATAAAAAAATAAATAATTAAATAAATTAAATTAAAATAAATTAATTAATAATTAATTAAATATTTTTAAATTAAAAATGGACAAGGAGGAGAATATGAGTACTGAAATAATTTTAATTATTATAGGATTTATTATATCAATATTATTATTAATAATATTATTAATTAGAAAAAATAGTAGTGATAATATTAGAAATGAATTGGGGTTACAGTTAAAACAAACACGTGAAGAGCTTACAAATATATTAAGTAGTAAAATAACAGATAGTGCAGCCCTTCAGCAGAAGCTTTTAACAGATATGATTGAAGTAAATATAAAACAATTGGAAAACAATAGAAAAAATATAGAAGAAAATTTACAAAATTTACAGAAAGATAATAATGACAAATTAGAAAAAATGCGTGTAACTGTGGACGAAAAGCTGCAGGGAACGCTTGAAAAGAGGCTAGGGGAGTCATTTAAATTAGTAAATGATAGGTTAGAATCTGTATATAAAGGCTTGGGTGAAATGCAGAATTTAGCTCAAGGTGTTGGAGACCTGAAAAAAGTATTTTCTAATGTTAAGTCTAGAGGATATTGGGGGGAAATACAATTAGGAAATATTTTAGAACAGTTTTTGACTACAGACCAATATGAAACAAATGTAAAGACCAAAGAAAAGTCAAATGAATTTGTGGAATATGCCATAAAATTACCAGGAAAAGAAAGTGGAGAATATGTATGGCTTCCAATAGACTCAAAGTTCCCAATTGAGTCATATGAAGCATTAGTGACTAGTGAAGAAAATGCAGATGTAGAAAATATTTCAAACCACAGAAAAGAATTAGAAAGAGCAATAAGATTGTCTGCAAAAGATATATACGAAAAATATATTGATGTACCAAACACCACTGATTTCGGAATAATGTTTTTACCAATAGAAAGCCTATACAGTGAGGTACTCAGAAATACCAGTTTGTGTGAGGAAATATCAAGGAAATATAGAGTATTGGTCAGCGGACCTACTACATTTATGGCATTGTTAAATAGTCTGCAGATGGGATTTAGAACACTTGCAATTGAAAAACGTTCAAGTGAAGTATGGAAAATACTTCGGAGAAGTAAAAACAGAATTCGGAAAGTTTGGAGATATTTTAGATAAAACAAGGAAAAAGCTAGATGAAATATCTAATACTATGTCAAAAGCAGGTGCGAGAAGCAGAGCAATACAAAGAAAATTAAAAGATGTGGAAGCACTTCCTATTGGTGAAGACGTAGAGTTGTTAGATGAGGCATTGGAGGAAGACGAATCAGAGAACATAGAAAATGAATAAGTTTGAAAAAGTTTAGATGAAGTGCTAGGCAATCAAGAAAAAATTTTTAAGATAGTATAATGATACATCGAAAAAATTTTTCCGCAGATTAACGACGCAATTCGCTAAAAATTTTCAAACTAAACAAAGGAAGGGGTATATATATAATGTTTGAAAACTTAGAAGATGTAGAGAAGAGATATGAAGAATTAAATAAAAAAATAAGCGACCCAGAAGTAATTGCCAAGCAGTCCGAATGGCAGCAGATGATGAAGGAACATAGCGGATTGGTAGAGGTTGTAGAAAAATACAGGGAATATAAAAAAGCAAAATCTGATTTTGAGCAAGCCAGAGAAATGTTAAATGATAAAGAATTGAGAGATTTAGCAGAAGCAGAAACTGCAGAATTAAGAGAGAAAATTCCGCAAATAGAAGAAGAATTAAAAGTATTGCTAATCCCTAAAGATCCTGATGATGACAAAAATATTATATGTGAAATTAGAGCTGGTGCGGGAGGGGAAGAAGCAGCACTTTTTGCAGGCACATTATTTAGAATGTATTCAATGTATGCAGACCTTAAGCATTGGAAAGTGGATATTTTAAATGAAAATGAAACTGGTCTTGGAGGATATAAAGAAATTACATTTATGATTACAGGCAAAGGTGTATACAGCAGACTGAAATTTGAAAGCGGAGTACATAGAGTGCAAAGGGTTCCAGACACAGAGAGCAGCGGAAGAATACATACATCAACTGCAACTGTTGCTGTTTTGCCAGTAGTGGAAGATGTAGAAATTGAATTAAACCCTGCGGATATAAGGATGGAAGTATATAGAGCTTCTGGAGCAGGAGGACAGCATATTAATAAAACCTCTTCAGCCGTAAGGCTAATACATGAACCAACTGGAATTATTGCAGAATGTCAGACAGAGAGGTCGCAGCTTCAAAATAGAGAATATGCCATGAGGATGCTGAGCTCTAGGATATATGAAATGGAAAAGCAAAAACGAGATAGCGAGCTTGCGAATGAAAGAAAGTCACAAGTCGGCAGTGGAGACAGGAGCGAGAAAGTAAGAACATACAATTATCCTCAAGGCAGAATAACTGACCATAGAATAGGATACAGCATATATCAAATGGAGAATTTCTTAAATGGAAGTTTAGACGAAATGATAGACAATTTAATTGCGGCAGATAGGGCAGAAAGACTAAAAGGAGAATCGTAATTCGTAAATATTTGGCGATATACGTCGTCAAACTTCATTCAAAATATCCTCAATGTGCCTTTGCACACCTCCGGTATTTTGAATTTGTTTTCCTAGTATCTCATCCAAATCTTTGCGAATTAAAGATAAATTAAATATAATATCGAATGAAACCCTCTATACGCAAATATATTAAGTATAGAGGTTTTTATATTGCAAGAATTAATTAATGTGACTTTAATAGGTCTTTTTTTCGGAACATTTGGAACTACAATAGGGGGAATAATTGGGGCATCATTTAATAATGTTTCAAAAAAGATATTAAGCTTTATTTTAGAGTTTTCTGCACGGGCTTATGATGGCAATTATATGTTTTGAATTAATACCGGAAGCTATAGTAAAAACAGAGTTAGTGATGGTAATATTTTCCACATTAATTCGGTGTGGCAATTATGATAATATGCGATAATGCTGTAAAAAACAAATATGCAGGGATGACCTCTGGTCGCCCGCGGGCGTTCACAGAACACCCCTACAGAGTCCCTGCTGACAGTCGGAATTATTGTAGGTATTGGACTTGCAATTCACAATTTTCCAGAAGGACTAGCGATAGGTTCTGGTTTTGGAGCATCCATTAAATTAGGTTATACTCTGGCAATTGCAATTCTTCTGCATGATATTCCAGAAGGAATCTCTATGTCTATACCAATGAAATTTGGGGGCATGAATGCCAAAAAAGTTGTGTTTTATACTTTTCTTTCTGGTGCAACAACAGGGTTGGGAGCATTTGTAGGGGCGGGTCTTTGCATTCGCCCTATATTTGGTTTTGCCTCTGAGGATATGATAGGTATTTGCCTTGCCCTTGCAGCGCGGAGCAATGCTTTATATTGTGGCACGGAGAATTACTGCCGGAATCTAAAAAGTTATACAAAGGAAGGATGCCGGCAATAGGCAATATTATTGGCTTTGTTGCAGGGATACTGGCATTTAATATTTGAGAGAGTATACAAATAGAAACGTCCCCAATGTATATTTTACAAATATGACAAAATTGTGACAGAAATATTACAAACTTGTAACAATTCTATTGACATTTTTCATGAAATGTAATATTCTATAACAAATACTTAAGATAAGAAGTGAAAAGCAAAGCAAGTTTGGAGGAATAATTTTGGCTATAGGAGATGTAATAGTTGGTATTGATATAGGCTCATCTAAGATAAGTGCAGTAATTGGAGAAGTTAATAATTTTAATCAGGTTGAAATTATTGCAACAGCAGAAGCTAAATGTGCTGGAATGAAGAAGTTGCAGATTGTATCTGAAGATGAGGTAGTTATAAGTATTAGAAAAGTCATTGAAGAAATAGAGAATACATCTAATATGAATATTAATTCTGCCTATGTAACAATCCCTGGGAAATACGTAACGATAGTGCAAAACAGTATTGTGAAAGAGGCTAAGGATAAATATTCCGGAATATCTTCCAAAGATGTTGCATCAAGCATAATGCAGATAAAAGATATAGATATTCCTGAAGATAAAATATTAATAGATATAATAGCAAGTGAATTTTTTCTGGATAATGGAAAGAGCATTGAAGACCCTGTAGGAAGCTTGAATGGAGCTTTTACAGTAAAAGGACAAGTTTTACTTGGAGATAAAGATTACATAAAACAAATATCCGGCATATTTAAAAAAGCAAATTTGGAGATAGATGGAATAGTGCCTAATGTTCTTGCAGAGAGGACATTAATATTAGATAGCAATGAATTAAATGACAATATAATGATATTGGATATAGGTGCCGGGAATACAGACATAGGGGTATTTAACAAAGAGACATTTATATACACAGACACAGTGCCGCTTGGAGGGGACAGCATTACCGCAGATATTGCATATGTATTTAATATTACTGAAGAGGAAGCAGACAGGCTGAAGAGACAATACGGTTTAGCATTAAAATCTTTTATAGATAATGATACAGATATATTGCTTAATACATATAAAGGTGAAGAGAAAACAAAAACCATAAAAAGTTCTGAGCTTATTGAGGTTATAGAAGCCAGAATTGAAGAAATTTTCTCTATGGTAAATAAAATAATATCAAATGAAGGAATAAAAGCGAATATAAATAATGTGGTATTAACCGGACAGGGAATAACAAATATCAATAAAAGTGATGTTGTTGGCAAGATTACACTTAATATTCCGGTAAAAATGTCGACAGGAAGGGCAATTAGTACAATAAGACCAACTTACAGGTCAGCATATGCATTGGTTAGATATATTGCATCAAGACCGTTTGCAAAAACTGTTTCGAGCAATATAGATGCAAAAACCAATACAAACATTATTAGAGTTGTGTTGGAGAGAGTTAAGGAGTTCTTTTATTCTTAAGTTATTAATTTTTAATATAAATATTATTAATAATGTAAGAATGTAGGAATGTAAGAATGTAGGAATGAAAGAAAGAATTTGCCTTTGGCAAATTCTAACAATCATTCTTAAATTCCTAAATTTCTAAATTCCTACATTAAATGAAATGGAGGAAGCTTGATGATAGAATCAGAGTATGAAGAAAATAATTATATGATGGACGGGACAGCGACTATAAAGGTAATAGGTGTTGGAGGAGCAGGTAATAATGCTATAAACAGAATGATTGATTCCGGGATAAAAGCAGTAGATTTTATAGCAGTAAATACTGACAGACAAGCTCTTCAGTTGTCTAAGGCAAATACTAAAATTCAAATTGGTGAAAAACTGACCCGCGGGCTTGGGGCTGGTGCAAACCCAGATATAGGAGAACAAGCGGCAGAGGAGAGTAAAACAGAAATAGCAGAAGTGCTGCGAGGAGCTGACATGGTATTTGTAACTGCCGGAATGGGTGGAGGAACCGGAACTGGAGCAGCACCGATAGTTGCGGCAGCAGCAAGGGAACTTGGGATTTTGACAATAGGTGTTGTAACAAAACCATTTACATTTGAAGGCAAAAAAAGGTCAAGTCAGGCAGATAGAGGAATTGCAGCATTAAAAGACAGAGTTGATACATTAGTTGTAATACCAAATGATAAACTGCTTCAAATAATTGATAGAAGAACATCAATAGTAGAGGCATTTAAAATGGCTGATGATGTTTTAAGACAAGGTGTTCAGGGTATATCAGATTTAATTTCTGTACCGGGACTTATAAACCTAGACTTTGCTGATGTTAAAACAGTAATGCTGAATACCGGCATGGCTCATATGGGTATAGGAAGGGCAAGCGGAGAAAACAGAGCAGAAGATGCAGCAAAACAGGCTGTTCAGAGTCCTTTACTGGAAACATCTATTGAAGGTGCAAGAGGAGTTATAATAAATATAACCGGTGGAAACGATTTAGGATTGCAGGAGGCGAATACAGCTGCAGAACTTATTCAAAGAAGTGTTGACCCTGAAGCTAATATAATCTTCGGTGTAGTTACTGATGAAACTTTAGGAGATGAAATTGTTATTACTGTTATTGCTACAGGTTTTGAAAAAGATTCTAAAATATCAAGTATAGGGGTGGAAAATTTAGTAAACAATACTTGGAATAAAAAGATAAATTCAATCCCTGTTCCATCTGAGAATAAAGAGACACAAAATGATTTAGATATTCCTTCGTTCCTAAGAAAAAAAGGAAATAAAATTTAAGACAATATAAAAAAAGATGTCAGATTTACTGGCATCTTTTTTTATTGTGTAGATTATTTCTTTTATTCGCCCCTAAGAAATGACAGGAAAATCACAGACATGTATTATAGAATATAAACTGTCTCCGTCTGCCGGAGGCAGACGGAGACAGTTTATGACATTTTATTTAGATATAATCTTTTTAGAGAACCTATTCATGGATACAATAATTCTTTTTGCAACAGGAATAATTGTAAAATCAAAAATAAAAATAATAAGAATACTCATATCTGCTGCTATAGGAAGCATTTATGCAATAACCGCATACATATCAATACTGGAAATATTTTCAAGCATCATGTTAAAAGTAATATTGTCAATAGTAATGATATACATAGCATTCAGCCCACTGTCCATAAAAAGCTGCTTAAAACAATTAATAATATTTTATTTAACTTCCTTTACATTCGGAGGGGTGGCATTTGCACTTTTATACTTTATAAAACCTGAAGGAATAATGTGGCAAAGCGGAATTTTAACAGGTACATATCCTATGGAAGTAATATTAATAGGAGGCATTATAGGATTTATTATTATAGTGACAGCCTTTAAAAATATAAAAGGGAAAATATCAAAAAAAGATATTTTTTGCGAGCTGAAAATAAATATTAATAATAAATATCTTTATGTTAAAGCAATAATTGATACAGGAAATTTTTTAAAAGAGCCTATAACCGGGATTCCTGTAGTTATTGTGGAAAAAGAAAAATTGGCTGGAATAATAGACAGCAGTATTTTAGAGCATTTGAATGGAATTGTAAGTGGGGAAAATATTGTAACAGATGAATATGCATTAAAAATCAGGTTAATTCCATTTACGTCTCTTGGAAAAGAAAACGGACTTCTGGTTCGGAATAAAATCTGATTTTGTCAGAATAAATTTTGAAGATAAAATTACTGATGTCCCAAACATAATTATTGGAATTTATAATGGACATCTAGATAGGCATGGGAAATATGGCGCTCTTATAGGATTGGAATTATTGGAATACAAGGAGGGGATGCAAAATGAATCTGCTGCAGCTGTTAAGATCTAAAATAACAGTAATTTATGCGAAATATTTAAGTGATGATGAAATTCAGAATTTGCCCGTATATTATATAGGCGGAAGTCAGATGCTTCCACCTCCATTAGAGGCAAAAGAAGAGGAGGAACTGCTGCAAAGACTAGGGAATAACGAAATGCAGGCAAGGCAGATTCTTGTCGAAAGGAATTTAAGATTAGTAGTTTATATAGCTAAAAAATTTGAAAATACGGGGATAGGAATAGAAGACTTGATTTCAATCGGAACAATAGGTTTAATAAAATCCATAAATACATTTAATACAAATAAAAATATAAAACTTGCCACATATGCTTCCAGATGTATAGAAAACGAAATATTGATGTATTTAAGGAGAAGCAATAGAATAAAAGGAGAAATATCAATAGATGAGCCTCTTAATAAAGATGGAGACGGAAATGAACTTTTACTCTCAGATATATTGGGAACAGAATCTGATGTGACATCCAGAAAAATTGAAGATGAAGTTGATAAACTGCTTCTTAAAGCATCAATAGCAAAATTAAGCAATAGAGAAAAAAATATAATGGAACTTAGATTCGGGTTTATAAGCGGAATTGAGAAAACCCAAAAAGAAGTTGCAGATATACTTCGGAATATCGCAAAGCTATATATCTAGACTGGAAAAGAAGATTATGAATAAGATGAAAAAAGATATACTTAGCAAGACAGGATAAAAAACGAATGAAAAGCGGCAATCTGCGTCGTTAAACGAATTACAAAAAATGCTCAATGTGCCTTCGCACACCTCCGCTTTTTTGAATTCGTTTGCCTAGCATCTTACCACTTTTGATTCGTTTTAATTAACCATTGTCTTCTTCTATATAATTAATATTCTCATTATTTAATTTCTTTATGTTGATATATACCCCGCCGCCAATGTATTGGCCGCCGCATTTTTGTATTAATTTTTTGCAGGCTGCAAGGGTTCCGCCTGTTGCAATTACATCATCAATAAAATAAAATTTCTTGCCGTTATAATTCTCATTTTTAGGCAGACATATACGGTCTATGCCGTATTCTTTTTCATAACATTCTGTTATAACAACATCATCCGGAAGTTTGCCGGATTTTCTTACAGGTACAAATCCCTTTCTAAGCCTTGCTGCAATAGCTGTTCCAAATATGTATCCTCTGGATTCTGGAGCAATAATATAATCAACATCATCTGGGATAGGCTCTGCCATTTTATCAACTATATTATTAAAATCAACAGTATCAGCTAGTACTGGCGATATGTCTATAAATTTTACTCCTTTTGCCGGAAAATCCTGAATATATCTAAGCTCGGCCATGTATAAGCCCTCCTTATATTTACGACAAATTATGATAAATTATTCCATAGCAATTATACATAATTTTTGCGGAATATTCAAGCAGGTTTTATTGAAAAAATCAAATATCTATGATATACTATGCTAAATTTGATTAGGGGGAGACGGTGTGAAAGTAATTCTATTAGAGAATATAAAAAATATAGGAAAAAAAGATGAAATAATAAATGCAAATGATGGATATGCCAGAAATTATTTATTCCCGAAAAACCTTGCAATAGAAGCAACCAAGGACAATCTGCTGAAACTTGAAGCTAAGATAAACTCAGCTAAACGTAAAAGAGAACTAGAAATAGAAGAGGCAAAAAGGCTGGCAGAAGAAATAGAAAAAGCAGTATTAACTATATTTGTTAAAGCAGGAGAAAATGGTAAAATATTTGGAGGAGTAACTTCCAAAGAAATATCCGAAGAACTGGAAAAACAGCACAAAATCAGCATAGATAAAAAGAAAATCGAATTAAAAGAAACAATAAAAAATTTAGGGAATTTTTTGGTAAATGTAAAACTGACAGAAGGCGTTGCAGCTAAATTAAGTGTAGAGGTAAAAGCGGAATAAACGGCTGTAGGGGTGGCTGTAGGGGCGGCTGCCCTCAGCCGCCCGCATAAATAAATGCAATAATAAAAGGAGAAGAGTTAGATATGGAGATGAAAGTTCCGCCGCATGATATAGAAGCAGAGCAGGCAGTACTTGGGAGTATGCTTACAGATAAGGATGCAGTTATAGATAGTGTAGAATTAATAAGACCTGAGGATTTCTATAGAGATGATAATAAAATAATATATGAGGCAATGCTGAATTTATACAATAGAGCAGAACCGATAGATATGATTACAGTTAAAGCAGAACTTGTATCTATGAATAAATTTGATGTTGTTGGAGGCTTGGCTTATTTAGGTACTTTGCCGGAAAAGGTGCCGACTACTGCCAATGTGGCAAAATACATAAAAATTGTAGAAGAAAAATCAATGCTGAGAACCCTGATAAAAACAGCAAATGAGCTGATTGATTTAGGATATGCTGAAGCTGAAGAAGTAGAAACTATTATGGACAGTGCTGAAAAAAAGATTTTTGATATAATTCAGAATAGGAATCAAAAAGGATATTCAGTATTAAAAGATGTACTTGTAGAAACATTTGCAGAATTAGAAAAACTGTACAATTTAAAGCAGCCTATAACTGGGGTGCCAACGGGGTTTGCGGATTTGGATTATAAAACAGCAGGACTTCACAATTCAGATTTAATATTAATTGCAGCAAGACCTGCAATGGGTAAATCTGCATTTGCACTGAACATTGCCACACATGTCGCCATAAATGCAAGAGTGCCTGTTGTAATGTTTAATCTGGAAATGTCGAAAAAGCAGCTGGTTAACAGAATGCTTTGCAGTGAAGCAATGGTAGACAGCAATAAAATAAGGACCGGCAAAATAGAAGAAGATGATTGGGTAAAATTAGCCACAGCATTAGGTCCGCTGTCAGAAGCTCCAATATATATTGATGATACACCGGGTATTTCTGTTGTAGAAATACGTGCAAAATGCAGAAAATTAAAATTGGAGAAAAATATAGGAATGGTAGTTATAGATTACCTGCAGCTGATACAGGGAAGCGGAAGAAAGAGCAGCAATCGTGAACAGGAAATATCAGAAATAAGCAGGTCTCTTAAAATTTTAGCAAAGGAATTAGACATACCGGTAATTGCAATATCACAATTATCCAGAGCAGTAGAGCAGAGAAGCGACCACAGACCAATGCTTTCAGACCTTCGTGAATCCGGAGCAATAGAGCAGGATGCAGATATAGTAATATTTTTATATAGAGATGACTACTATAATCCGGAATCTGAAAAAAAGAATATAGCAGAAGTAATTATGGCAAAACATAGAAGCGGTGCGACAGGCACAACAGAATTATTGTGGCTGGGGAATTACACGAAATTTGCGAATATAGACAGATACAGGGATTAAAATATGCTGAAAGAAAAAATTATAAAAACAATTAAAAAATACAATTTAATAGAATCTGGAGATGCGGCAATTGTTGCAGTATCTGGCGGACCAGATTCTATTTGTCTTTTGCATGTTCTAAATTTAATAAAAGAAGAATTAAATTTTACCATATATGCAGCACATGTAAACCATATGATAAGGAAAGAAGCTGACGAAGAAACTGAATATGTGCAGAAATTCTGCAAAGATATAGGGGTAGAGTGCTTTGTGAAAAAAGCAGATGTTTTAAAAATAGCGAAGCAAGAAAAGAAGGGAATAGAGGAAACAGGAAGAGATGTAAGGTATCAATTTTTCGATGAGGTTGCTAAAGAACTTAATATGGTAAATGCATTAAACCAAGGGAGAATCGCTCTTCCAAATTCCTACATTCCTACATTCCTACATTCCTACATTAAAATTGCTACAGCACATAATAATAATGATAAAATAGAAACTGTTATAATGAATATCCTTAGGGGAAGCGGGATTTCCGGGCTGAGAGGGATAGAGCCGGTGAGAGACAATAAATATATTAGACCATTAATTGATATTGATAGAGCAGAAATTGAAGCTTATTGCAAAGAAAATAATTTAAAGCCAAAATACGACAAATCAAACAGTGACAATAATTATACTAGAAATAAAATAAGAAATATAGTAATCCCATATATAAAAAAAGAATTCAATCCAAATATTATGAAGACATTAAACAGATTATCCGAAGTGGCGGCAGAAGAGGATGAATTTTTAGATGAAATTACTAAAAATGCATATGAAGAATTACATGTAGGGGCAGAATCTATTTCTGTCCGGGCGGATATGGAATCCGCCCCTACAATGAAATCATCCTAAATCTTAAAAAATTCAACAATCTCGAATTGGTAGTAAAAAGAAGGGTTATACTATATACTATTAATAAAATCTCAGGCACAACTGCCGGAATAGAAAAAATTAATATAGAAGACATAATAAAACTTTGCAGCAATAATATAGGAAATAAATATCTTTCTCCTATAAAAAATATAAAAATCTTTGTAAAAAAAGGAAAAATTATTTTTGGGCCGCAAGGGGGACTTCCGTAAGAAAAGCATTGATATAAGCGGACTTAAGCAAAAAAAGATATTTGACAATGTATGATGTACGATGTACAATGTACGATGAATGAAACCAATCTAGGAGGAGCGAAATGAATAGTAGCCTTAAAACCTTAGCCATGTGGCTGATAATAGGAGTTATATTTATAATATTAGTATCATCAATAATGGATAATTCGCAGACAAAAATGACTTACTCGGAATTGATGACAGCAGTAAATAACGGAACATTGGAAAAAATTCAGATTGAATCAGATGGAACTAAAGCATATGTTACATTAAAAAATGATAAAACAGAAAAAACAGTGAATATCCCTAGTTTAGACAGTTTTATGAATCAAATAAATGATAAATTAACAGCTCAGAACTTTACAGTGGAAATGAAGCCTGAACCTATACTAATGATGCTGCTTTCAGTGCTTTGGCCATTCGGTCTGCTAATTATATTTTTTGTATTCTGGTTCTTATTTATGAACAATACCCAAGGGCGGAGGGAATAAAACGCTTTCATTCGGCAAAAGCAAAGCCAGAATGATGGGAGTGGAAAACAGGACAAAAGTGACATTTGCCGATGTGGCAGGTGTTGATGAAGAAAAGGCAGAATTAGAAGAGATAGTGCAATTTTTAAAAACTCCTAAAAAATTTACAGATATGGGAGCAAGAATTCCTAAAGGGGTTCTGCTTGTCGGTCAGCCGGGTACTGGTAAAACATTGCTGGCAAAAGCAGTGGCAGGCGAAGCAGGAGTTCCGTTCTTTATAATAAGCGGTTCGGATTTTGTTGAAATGTTTGTAGGTGTTGGTGCATCAAGGGTAAGAGATTTGTTTGAACAGGCCAAGAAAAATGCACCATGTATAATATTTATAGATGAGATTGATGCAGTTGGACGTCAGAGAGGAGCAGGATTAGGCGGAGGACATGATGAAAGGGAGCAGACATTAAATCAATTATTAGTTGAAATGGATGGATTTGGAACTAATGAGGGAGTAATAGTGCTTGCAGCAACAAACAGGCCTGATGTATTGGATAAAGCTTTGCTAAGACCTGGCAGATTTGACAGACAAATAGTAGTATCTTCTCCTGATGTAAAAGCCAGAGAGCAGATATTGGAAGTGCATTCAAGGAAAAAGAGATTGGCAGAAGATGTAGAGCTTAAAATAATAGCAAAAAATACAGCAGGTTTTGCAGGCGCGGATTTGGAAAATGTACTAAATGAAGCTGCACTTTTAGCTGCAAGAAGGGACAAAAAAGAAATTGGAATGATAGAAATAGAAGATGCAATGGTAAAAGTTACTATGGGACCTGAGAAAAAGAGCAGGGTCAGAAGTGAAAAAGAAAACAAACTTGTTGCATTCCATGAGGCTGGTCATGCAGTTGTAAGCAGATTTCTGCCGACACAGGATGCAGTACATCAAATATCAATAGTTCCAAGAGGTATGGCTGGAGGATATACTATGTACAGACCTGATGAGGACAAAAACTTTATGTCAAAATCTGAAATGGAAGAAACTATTGTATCATTACTTGGAGGCAGGGTTTCAGAAAAGCTGGTTTTGGATGATATATCAACAGGAGCCAGCAATGATATTGACAGAGCCTCTAAAATAGCAAGAGACATGGTTACAAGATACGGAATGAGTGATTCGATTGGAACAATTTCATTTGGAACAGACGGAGAAGTTTTCTTGGGCAGAGACTTCGGACACACCAAGGAATTCAGTGAAGAGACAGCTGCACTTATAGATTCGGAAGTTAAAAAAATAATAGATAAAGCATATAAAGCAGCTGGAGAAATTTTAACAGCCAATAGAGATAAATTAGATATAGTTGCAAATATACTGCTGGAAAAAGAAAAAATAGATGGAGAAGAATTTGAAGCAATATTTAATAATTAGTACATTATAAAATGCATATATAAAAATTTATAGGAAAGAGAGGTTTAGGAAATGGAAAAGTACAAAGAGGAATTTATTCAGTTTGCAGTAAGGACAGGGGTTCTTAAATTTGGAAGCTTTACATTAAAAAGCGGGCGTCAGTCTCCTTATTTTTTCAATGCTGGAGATTTTAAAACAGGAGAGCAGCTTTCAAAGCTTGCAGAATATTATGCAGGATGTTATGCGGATAATATTAATCCGAAAAAACTTCAGAATGTGGTTTTATTCGGACCGGCATATAAAGGCATTCCATTAGTGGCAATTACAGCTGTGAAGCTGTATGATATACATAACATAAGCCTGCCTATTTGTTACAACCGCAAGGAAGTAAAAGACCATGGAGAAGGCGGCACAACAGTTGGAGCAGGAATGAATGAAAACACAAATGTTGTTGTGGTTGAAGATGTTGTTACTGCCGGAACTGCAATTGGTGAGACAATAGAGGTTTTAAAAGGTAATGGAGGGGCAAAACTTGCAGCAGTAATTATTGCGGTTGACAGAATGGAAAAACGCACAGAAGATTCAAAGGAAACCACACTTCAGGAGGTTGTACATACATACGGAATTGAAATTTTCCCGGTAGTTAATATAGAAGAGATTTTAGAGTATTTGTATAACCGCGAAATTGATGGAAAAGTATATATTGGTGATAAAGAAAAAGCGGAAATAGAAGAATATCTGGCAAAATATGGAGCCAAATAAAAAATCTCGCCTCATCATGAGGCGAGATTTTTTATTGCCTGAATTATGAATACATCTGGCTCATCATAACTGCACCTGATATAGAATTAATGAGTGTAACAATTAAAAATACAATACTAAGAACTAAACCTGCTACAGCTTTTGTTTTGTTGGTAGTTGCCTTTAGTCCCATTGAACTGAAAATAATTCCGAATAATTGTTACCGGATATCCAAACAAAGGTATAAACCATGCTGCAATTGATACAAGACCTAATATAAAGCCGGATCATGGCTTTACTCTCAACTTTTGCATTTGTAGATTCATTTTTTTCTTCCACATCTTCTGACATATCAATTACCTCTCTTTCTTCAATATGGTTTTATAATACATGTTTTAATACAAATTGTCAAATGATTATTACAGCCCAAAATGTTTAAATTGATTAAAATTTTTAAGCATTTTTGAGATACTATTAAGACTTTTTACATATATTTTATTATAAAATGAGAAAATAATATTGAAGATAGTTACAAATCGTGAAAAACATGATATACTATATTATGAAGAAACGGAAAGGTTGTGAAAATTAAATTATGAGTACTGTAAAATCTAAAGCTATTGATTTAATTTCTAATGTACCAGATGACGTAGTAGTTGAAGTAATAGACTTCATAGAGTATTTGAAAGTTAGAAAGAACAAAGATAAATTTAATGATTTAATCAATGCGAGTGAGAGCAGTATTGAATTCTGGCTAAATGAGGAAGATGAGGTGTGGGATAATGTATAAGCAGGGAGATATTTTATTAATCCCAATTCCTTTTACAAATTTACAATCTTCTAAAGTTAGACCAGTTATTGTTATATCCAATAATAAATATAATGAAATTACTGACGATATATTAGTTTCAGCAATAACATCCAATTTAGCAGATAAAGAATATTCTGTATTGATTAATAATGGAGATTTACAGGAAGGTACATTAGCAAAGGCAAGTTTAATAAGAGCAGACAAGCTATATTCATTAGATAAAGGTATTGTTAAAAAGAAGATAGCACATAGTAAGGAAGATATATTAAAAAGCGTTAATAAAAAAATCGAGAAATTATGTTCATAATAAAGTCTACATATAGAAGATAATTATTAGGAAACACCTGTACCCATATCGAACACAGAAGTTAAGCTAATAATGCCGACGATACTTGCGGGTTACCCTGCTAGCAAAATAGGTCTCGCTAGGTTTATATCAAAAAAGACATTAAAGCGATGTCTTTTTTGTATGCAATAAACTGAAAATATTGTCAATTTTGAAAAAAGTCTGTACATTTTTAGGAATTGGCTTTATAATATATAATGTTTGAAAAAATAATTATGTAAGCAAGGTTGGAGGATTTATAGATGTTTGATAAGCTTAAAGAAGAGTGTGGAGTTTTTGGTGTATATTCAGAAAAATTAGAAAAATCTGCATATATTACTTGTATAGGATTGTCCGGACTTCAGCACAGAGGGGAAGAGAGTGCCGGAATTGCAGTAAATACAGAAGGAGTAATATCATACCATAAAGACACAGGACTTGTATCTGAAATATTTACAAATGAAGTTTTAGAAAGCCTTCCGGAAGGGAGGATGTCAATAGGGCATGTAAGATATTCCACAACAGGCTGCAGCAGAAAAGAAAATGCACAGCCAATGGTTATTAAACATAAAAAAGGAAATTTGGCAGTAGTGCATAACGGGAACATAGCAAATGCGGCAGAGTTAAGGCAGGAGCTGGAAGATGGCGGAGCAATATTTACAACAACAAGCGATACAGAAGTTATCTGCTATATAATAGTAAGAGAAAGATTAAAAGCTAAATCATCAGAAGAGGCAATTTTAAATACAATGAAAGTTTTAAAAGGTGCATATTCTCTTCTGATTATGACACCTCAAAAATTAATAGCAGTAAGAGACCCTCAAGGATTTAGACCGCTTTGTATGGGGAAATTGGGAAATGATATTGTATTTTCATCAGAAAGCTGTGCACTTGATATCTGCGGTGCTGAATTTACAAGAGATATAGAGCCCGGAGAGATAGTTGTAGTAAAGGATGGAACAGCCAAGTCACTTAAATATGAAAATGAATACCCAAAAGGATTATGTGTATTTGAATATGTGTATTTTGCAAGACCGGATTCAGTAGTAGATGGCTTAAGCGTACATAAAGCCAGAGAAGATGCAGGCAGATATTTGGCAATTCAGTCACCTGTAGATGCAGATATAGTTGCATCAGTGCCGGATTCTGGGACAGATGCTGCTTTAGGATATTCCAAACAGTCTAAAATACCATATGATATGGCATTTGTGAAAAGCAAATACATAGGAAGGACATTTATACAAAACACGCAGAATGTGAGGCAAAAATTAGTTGCAATAAAGCTGAATGCACTGACTAATGCTGTTAAAGGGAAAAAGGTAGTTTTGGTCGACGATTCTATAGTAAGAGGAAATACAATAAAAAAAATAATAAGAAGGCTGAAAAATGCCGGTGCAAAAGAAATTCATGTAAGGATAGCTTCTCCTAAATTTATAGGGGTATGTTACTTCGGCACAGATATAGATGATAGGGAATCATTGATTGCAAATAAATATACAGTAGAAGAAATAAGAGAGCAAATTGATGCGGATTCTTTAGAGTATTTAAGTTTGGAAAACTTAAATAAAATAGCCGCGCAAGCTAATATATCCGGCTTTTGCACAGGATGTTTCACAGAAAAGTATCCGATAGATATACCAAATGGAATAGAAAAGAATAAATTTGAAGAAAAAATTACATATTAATGTAAGAATGTAAGAATGTAAGAATGTAGGAATGAAAGAGAGAATTTGCTGAAAGCAAATTCTACAATAATTCCTAAATTCCTAAATTCCTAAATTCCTACATTAGGAAAAGAGGTTAATATGTGCGGGGAGTGCAATTGTGAAGAAAAAAAATTAGAGGAAATAAAAGAGTTACTTTCTGTTTATACTAATGATAAAAGTAATTTAATACAGATATTAAATGAAGTTCAGGAGAAATACGGCTATGTTCCTAAATTTGCTCAGTTGGAGATTTCAAAATATTTGAATTTACCTATGGCAGAGATATATGGGGTAATAACATTTTATTCAAGATTCAGCTTAGAGCCTAAAGGGAAGCATAAAATATCTGTATGTTTAGGTACAGCATGTTTTGTAAAAGGCTCTGAAAAAATACTGGAAAGAGTTAAAGAAAAACTTGGAATAAATGCAGGAGAAACTACTGAAGATGGAGAATTTTCAATTGATGCAATCAGATGCATAGGCGCATGTCGGTCTTGCACCAGTATTTTTGATAGATGATGATGTTCATGGGAAAGCCACGGTTGACGTGGTGGATCAGGTTATTGAAGAATACAAGGCAAAAAACGAATGAAAATCGGTAATCTGCGTCGTTAATCTGCGAAAAAATTTTATCGATGTATCTTTATACTATCTCAAAAATTTTTTCTTGATTGCCTAGCATCTTACCAATTTTGATTCGTTTTAGGATAACATAAAGATATGAAAGGATTAATTAAAAATGAAAACACTTGAAGAAATCAGAAAAATTAGAGAAGAAAAGAAGCAAGAATTAGATTTAAGAATCAATGACAATGCAGCCGCAAGAGAAAAGCACATTCTAGTATGTGCAGGACCACGGATGCATACTATCTAAATCAGATGAAGTTACCCAAAACTTAAATAAAGAAATAAAAGCAAATAATTTAGAAAATGTAAGAGTAATAAAAACCGGATGTTTTGGAATCTGTTCAAAAGGTCCTGTTTTGGTCATAAGACCAGACAATATTTTCTGTGCTGAAGTTAAGCCTGAAGATGCTGCAGACATTATAAACATACATATTAAAGAAGGCAGAATAGTAGAAAGATTATTGGGGAAAAATGTAGACGAGTCAGTTGTACAAAGATTAGATGAATTAGACTTCTACAAAAAGCAGGTCAAGATAGCTCTTAAAAACTGCGGACTTATAGACCCGGAAGATATAGACGAGTATATAGCATTTGACGGATATAGGGCATTAGAAAAGGCTTTATTAGAAATGACACAGGATGAAGTTATAGAAGAAGTTACAAATTCTGGACTTCGCGGCAGAGGCGGAGCAGGATTTCCGACAGGTAAGAAGTGGTCTTTTACAAAAATTGCTGCAGGCAGCCAGAAATACGTTGTATGTAATGCAGACGAAGGCGACCCAGGGGCTTTCATGGATAGAAGCATATTAGAAGGTGACCCTCACTGCGTGCTGGAGTCAATGATAATAGCTGGATATGCAATTGGAGCAAACAAAGGATATATATATGTAAGAGCGGAATATCCCACAGCTGTAAAGAGATTTCAGATAGCTATAGACCAGGCTAAGGAATATGGAATATTAGGTAAAAATATATTTGGTACAGATTTTGAGTTTGACTTGGAAATCAGACTAGGAGCTGGTGCATTTGTATGTGGTGAAGAGACTGCACTACTAGAATCTATAGAAGGAAAGAGCGGCAGACCAAGACTAAAGCCGCCATTTCCGGCAAATGCAGGATTATGGCAAAAACCAACATTAATTAATAATGTTGAAACATATGCAAATATAACAAGAATATTGCTGGGTGGTGCCGAGTGGTTCTCCAGCATTGGCACAGAAACATCAAAAGGCACAAAAGTATTTGCACTTGGTGGAAATGTGACAAACATAGGATTAGTTGAAGTTCCAATGGGTACAACTTTAAGAGAAATAGTATTTGATATAGGCGGAGGAATTCCAAACGGCAGAAAATTCAAAGTGGCTCAAACTGGTGGACCTTCAGGAGGATGCATACCAGAAGAAGATTTAGATGTTCCAATAGATTATGAAAGCTTAGGTCAAATAGGCTCAATGATGGGTTCTGGCGGATTAATCGTAATGGATGACACAAAATGCATGGTTAATCTGGCTAAATTCTATTTAGGATTTTCTGTAGATGAATCATGCGGAAAATGCACACCTTGTAGAGTTGGAACAAAGAGAATGCTTGAAATATTGGAAAAAATATCAGACGGAAAAGGCGAAGTAGAAGATGTTGAAAGGCTAGAAAGATTGGCACTTATGATAAAGCAAGCTTCTGTATGCGGACTTGGTCAGACGGCACCAAACCCAATCTTAAGCACATTGAGGTATTTTAGGCCAGAATACATGTCACATATAGTAGATAAAAATTGTCCAGCAGGAGAATGTAAGGCATTATCACATATAGTAATAGATAAAGAAAAATGCAAAGGCTGCGGAATTTGTGCTAAGGTGTGCCCAGTATCTGCAATAGCTGGTGAGACGAAATCGCCATATGAAATTGACCCAGCAATTTGTATTAAGTGCCGTGCGTGTATTGATAAGTGCCCATTTAAGGCGATATCTTAATGTAGGATATAACTTGTCCCCCTTTTTTAAGGGGGCTACCCCTTGCGCATACTAAGGGGGGATCTTTCTACAAAGAATTAACTTTAATAGAAATTCCTTCGAAGCAAGATCCCCCTGTCGCTAAAGCGACATCCCCCTTAGACAAGGGGGACAAGTGAAGTTATCATAAATTAAAAAAGGAGATAAACAACATGTCAGATAATTTAATTAAACTAACCATAGACCGGCATTGAGGTAGAGGTGGAAAAAGGCGCATCTGTATTAACAGCTGCAAGAAAAGCAAACATCGACATTCCAACACTATGCTACTTAAAAGAAATAAATGCCACAGGTGACTGCAGGATGTGCATTGTAGAAATAGAAGGAAGAAGAGGATTTGTTCCGTCTTGCATAACTGGGGTGGAAGAAGGGATGCAGGTTAGCACAAACAAACCTGAGCTGCAGGAGGCAAGAAGAATAAACTTAGATTTAATTTTGTCTGCACATAATAGAGAATGTCTAACATGCGTAAGAGACCAGAATTGCGAGCTTCAGGCATTAGCTGGGGAGTTTGGTGTAACAGAGTTGGAGTATCCCGGAGAACAGATAGAATCTCATATAGATGACTTATCACCGTCAATTGTAAGAGATACCAGTAAATGCATTCTTTGCAAAAGATGTGTTGCAGCATGTAAGAATATTCAGACAGTATCTGCTATAGACGTTGCAGAAAGAGGGTTTAGGTCACATATAGCACCTACAAATGATGCCAGCTTAAATGATGTAAACTGCACATTCTGCGGTCAGTGTATTGCAGCATGCCCAGTTGGAGCATTAAAAGAAAAAGATGATACAGGATTAGTATGGAGAAAAATAAGAGACAAGGACACTGTTGTAATTGCTCAAACTGCGCCAGCTGTGAGAGTTGCGCTAGGAGAGGAATTTGGAATAGATATTGGAACAAATGTGGCTGGAAAAATGGTGACAGCTATAAAAAGAATAGGATTTGACAAAGTATTTGATACAAATACAGGTGCAGACTTTACAATAGTAGAAGAAGCAAATGAATTTGTACAAAGGCTGAAAGAAAACAGTCGCACGGCGAACAACCCGTCTAACGAAGCCCCTCTTCCAATGATTACATCATGCAGCCCAGGCTGGGTAAGGTTTATAGAATTAAATTATCCGGAATTACTTCCGCATTTATCTACATGTAAATCACCACACGAAATGTTCGGGGCACTTATAAAATCATATTATGCTGAAAAAGCTGGTATCGACCCAAAGAAAATGTTTGTGGTTTCAGTTATGCCATGTACTGCTAAAAAATATGAAAGAACAAGAGAAGGGGAGCAAAATGACGAATTAGATAATGTAGATGCAGTAATAACTACGCGTGAACTTGCCAGAATGATTAAACAGGCACACATTCAGTTTGCGGAATTGGAAGATAGCGAGTTTGACGACCCAATGGGAGAAGCAACAGGTGCAGGAGCTATATTTGGAGTAACAGGCGGAGTTATGGAAGCGGCTTTAAGAACTGCATATGAAACTGTAACAGGTGAGGAGCTTGGCAAAGTGAACTTTGAAGATGTAAGAGGCAGGGCAGGAGTAAAGAAAGCAACAGTTAAAATGGGAGACACAGAAATTAAAGTGGCTGTGGCTCATGGACTTGGTAATGCAAGAAAAATATTGGAAGAAGTAAAAGCAGGAGAAGCGGATTATCAATTTGTAGAAATAATGGCATGTCCGGGAGGATGCATAATGGGTGGCGGACAGCCGATTGTAAATTCTAAGAAGAGGTTGGAATATGATGTAAGGACTCTTAGGGCAAAAGCGATATATACAATAGATGAAGCAAGCAAACTAAGGAAATCTCATGAAAATCCGACTGTTAAAAAAGTGTATGAAGAGTACTTAGGTGAACCTGGCGGACATAAAGCACATGAACTGCTTCACACACATTACACGGCAAAAGAAAAATATCATATTTAATATTGACATATACTGGGAGATGTAGTATATTATATTTAGCGAAAGCACAGTTTAAGAAATTTGTCATATGTATGTAACGTACAGAAAAAGACTAGGTGGGTGAACCTAGTCTTTTTTCATCTGGTTAATCATTAAATTCTTTTAATACAAAAAGAATAATGATTAGTGCCAATAATTTAAGAAATTTTTTCATTAGTATGTAACATACCTCCTTTCTACCTTTAGGTGAAAGGCTTATTTATTATACGTTAGAACAAAACAAACGTCTATAGAAAATTGCCAGATATTGTAAATAAACGTATAAAAATATTTATATTGTTATATATATAATTCCATGATATAATCTCTTTAGTTATGTAAAGAGGAGGTACAATTCATATGAAAAATATTCCATTATATGAGGATAGACGGTATTACAAATCTTAGGCAGATGCTGTATGAGAGCTGCGAAATATATAAAGATAATGCAGCATATCTTTATAAAGACGAAGACAAAAAATATCAGGAAATCAAATATAGTCAAGTGCTTAAGGATGTTAAAGCTATCCGGCACTTCACTGATAGGCATGGGACTTAAGGGTAAGAAAATAGCTATAATTGGTGAGAACAGATATGAATGGTCCATCAGCTATTTAGCTGTAATTTGCGGAGTAGGAGTAGTTGTGCCGTTAGATAGAATGCTGCCAGAGCAGGAAATAGCAAATTGCCTGCAAAGAGCAGATGTTTCAGCAGTTATATATTCAGATAAATTAGATGATAAAATAGAAGAAATAGAAAAGGAATTTGGAAACATTGAGTACTTCATCACTATGAAAAAAGATGAAAATATATTATCAGTAGAGCAATTGGTTCAAAGAGGAAAAGAATTAATTGAAAGCGGAGACAGAAAATACGAAGATATAGAAATTGATGAAAATGCTATGGCATCACTCTTATTTACATCAGGCACTACATCAGAATCCAAAGCAGTTATGCTTTCACATCATAATCTGGCATATAATATAGAAAATATGACAAAACTAGTGCATTTTTATCCAGAGGACAGAATGCTTTCAATTCTTCCAATACACCATACATATGAATGTACATGCGGATTTTTAATGCCGATATATAAAGGGTCATCTGTAGCTTATTGTGATGGGTTAAAATATATTGCAGGTGATATGAAGGAAGCAAAGCCGACAGTTGTACTGGCTGTACCTTTAATAGTGGAAAGCATGTATGATAAAATATGGCAGAACATAGATAAACAGGGCAAAACAAAACTGGTAAAAACTATGATTAAACTAACTAATGCTTTGGGGAAACCAGGATTTAACTTAAAAAAGAAGTTATTTAAAGAAATACATGAAAATTTTGGAGGAAGAATAAGACTTATAGTTGCTGGAGCGGCTGCAATTAATCCGGAAGTATCAAAGGGCTTAAGAGATTTAGGCATGTTTGCTATGCAAGGGTATGGACTTACAGAAACATCTCCTATTGCAGCAGTAAATAGAGGACCGGAAGATTATAAAGATGCAGCTGCACGGATTACCACTGCCGGGAACAGAAGTTAAAATAGATAATCCAAATAGTGAAGGAGAAGGAGAAATAATTGTAAAAAGCGAGAGCATTATGCTTGGGTATTATGAGAATCAGGAAGCAACAGATGAGGTTATAAAAGACGGCTGGTTCTACACAGGAGATATAGGATATATAGATAGTGACGGATTTATATATGTATCAGGCAGGAAGAAGAATGTCATAATTACAAAGAATGGCAAAAATATATATCCTGAGGAATTAGAGAGCTTATTAAATGAAAGCAGATATATAAAAGAATCAATGGTATATGAAAAAACTAAAGGAGATGACAAAATAATTGCTGCAGCGATAGTAGTAGACCAGGAAGCAATCGATGAGGCTTTTAGCGGTCGGCACTTTTAAAGATCCGTTATTAGGAGAAATTAAAAAACTGATTTGGGAAGAAGTTAAAAAAGTAAATGATAAGCTTGTATTGGAGAAGCATATAAGAGAGATAGATATAAGAGATAAAGAGTTTGAAAAGACTACAACTATGAAAATAAAGAGATATATGGAAGAGAAAGATTAAAGAAATTGCATTAGATAAATATGTAATAATGCTGAACCATATTGTGCGACCGGGTGGGTTGTATAGTTTAGTAGGTGGAAATCCTACCTAGAAAGGTTTAGCCAAACCACTAGTAGCGAACTCTTGGGTGTATT
>JGI20166J26741_11767806_pt1 | contig 43858 bp, 35 predicted proteins | sample TergutCu122P5_FD_26741 | JGI IMG/M metagenome (IMG submission 26741)
AAACCCCGGATCAGTCCGCCGCCGTCCGACAGCCGGCGCAGCAAATCCCAAACCAGCAGGGCTATGCTCAACACCCAGCGCAAAACGCGGGTTTATATTCAGCAAGCCAGCAGCCGGCAGGCCTACAGCCGCTGAACCAACAGCCGCTGAACCAACAAATACCTATTCAATATTGGACGCCACAAACCCCGAATTATTCTGCCGCCGCTCAACAGCCGGCGCAGCAGGTCCAAAACCCGCAGGCCCCAAACCCGCAGGCCGGCCTTCAACGGTTCGACGGTCAGAATCAGGTCACCGAATACTTCGATGATAAGCATTCCGCGGCTGAGAGCGCCCCCGGGGAGCGTTCGGCGAACGGGCGTCACGCGGACGGCAATGCCGCCGGAGCGCCTCCGGCCGTCACGCCGTGCGTTGATAGTTCTTTCACTGAGTCGCAAGGGCCCGCGCCGCGCCGCGAAACGGGCATACCCGAGCAGCATGGCGCGCCTTCCTTTGGGGATGGCACGCCTGAGCCGCCGCCCGGCCCGTCCCCCCGACGCGAGGTCGAGCTGCTCGAACGGCTGCTACAGGACGACAGCAACGCCGGCGTATATTATAAGCGCATGGCCGAGTCGTTCGGTCGCCCCGCCCTTTCCGGAATGCTCACGGAGCTGAGCGAGAACTGCGCCGGCAGGATCAAAGCGCTCCAAGGCGTCTACAAGGACAGCGCGGGCAAGGAGTTTGAGTTTACCGGCAAGGAGATATATTCGCCGAAGCGCCTCTCCGAGGGGCTGGCGCTGGCCATAACCGAAGAGGGCGGCAGCGTGCGCAGGCTGTGCGATCTGTACGAGGGCGCCACGGACGAGAGCACCGCGAGGATCTACAACGCCCAGATAATGAGGCGGCTGAACGACCTCAATTCGCTCAATATGATGCTGAACGTCAGATAGGGCGAACGGTCTGGGCGTTCCGCCCACAGTGCGCAATGCCGGGTGCGCGCTAATATACAATAATGTGAGTTCGATTGCTCGCTTACAATACAACCGGCTAAAGCCGGAAGACTTGGCGCCGCCTGAAAGGCGGACGAAATGGCTGACCGCGCGTCCGCGAATCTGTATAGCCGATCAAATTTAGAAGTAAGTCTCCGGCTAAATTCGTTAAAACGGTTCGTTCACAACGTTTTCTCCGAAAACGTTACGTTCGCTCACCATAACGAATTCAGCCTCCGAGTTACAAATTAGTTGATCAGCTATAATTATAGGACGCTTTTAATTCAGCGGGCGGACAGGGTCGTCCGCTCCTACGGAATACGAAAGCTCGGCTTTGCTGAATTTCGCCAAAGAGAATCTGCCGAACTCACGTCACAATATGTACAAAAGGGGCGGCCTCCGGCCGTCCGCCGAACTAAAGATTTTCAATAGTTACGGTTTTGCTGAGCGTGTCGGCGAGTTTTGAGCTATAGGAAACCTTTAGGCCAACCGGACGGCCGGAGGCCGCCCCTACACAATACGGCGCAGGGAGGGATGGGCGGGCCGAAAATCCGCCGAACTCACCGTGCCATGGCTTGACCCCTTGGCGAGTATAACTAAACTACGGCGATGCGTTTTGCTGATCAATATGTCCAAATATTTACGTAAACAAAATAATAATATACAAAGGGGATATTACCAATGATGCCAAACAAGCGTTCCAAAATCAAGTATTCCAAAAACAACGGCCCTGAGCGCGCCGCCCGCGCGCTTACGGCCGGGCTTGCCGCCGCCGCGTTCGGCTTATGCTGCCAAGGGGCCGTATCCGCCCGGGACGCCTCGGCGCTTGACTCCCGGACATCGGGCGCGGTCATCATGTACGTTTCGAGCCCGCTGGCGTATGTGAACAACGTCCAGCGCATGATAGACCCGGATACCGGCGTCACGCCGGTCATAGAGCGGGACAGGACGCTGATCCCGCTCCGGTTCGCGTCGGAGGCCCTTAATTCGGAAGTGAGCTGGGATCAGGCCGCCCGCACGGCCACCGTCAAAAACGGCGGGAATACCCTGGCTTTTACCGCCGGGTCCGACAAGATGACCGTCAACGGCGCCGTCACGCAGATGGACGTGGCCGCCAGGCTGGACAACGGCCGCATGCTGATACCCCTGCGCTTCTTCGCCGAGGCCATAGGCAAGCAGGTGTTTTATGACCGCGGCCTGATCATCATCAGCGACACGCGGGGCATCTACGACCCGTCGTCGGACAAGCCCGCGCTGGACAGGATCATATCGCTGGTGAATAATCTGCCGGTCGTCGGCACGGAGGACAACCTGATAAAGCTCATCGGCCAGCCCCAGTCCGGCATGTACAGTTACGGCGTCATGGATGAGGTCACCGCCGCTCCCGAGGCCCCGTCCGCCGCCGCGCCGGCTCCCTCCCCGGGCGCAAACAGCCCCCTGAACGCCGCGCCCGGAATGGGAGGGGCCGCCGCGCCCGATTATTCGCAGACGAACATACAGGTCGCCGGGGTGGACGAGGGGGACATCATCAAGACCGACGGGCAGTACATCTATTACCTGCGCCAGAACGTGATCTCCGTGGTTAACGCCGTCCCGCCGGACAAACTCAGCCTGGCGTTTACGGTGAAGTTTGACGACGCGGGTTTCAACCCGGATGAGATATACGTGGACGGCGATAAACTGGCGGTGATCGGGCGGACGACGCGGTCCGTTTCCGCGGCCGGAGGCGACGCGCAGGCGTTTTATTACCGCCCCGTGACCGCCGCCATCGTATACGACATCTCCGACAGATCCGATGTCAAAAAGCTACGCGAGGTGGACGCGGAGGGCTATTATGTCTCGTCGCGCAAGATCGGCTCCGAATTGTATTTCCTGTCCAATCAGGATATATACTCCCTCACGCAGAACGGCGCGTACGCTCAGCCGGTCATGCGGGACACCGCGGTGAGCGGCGATTACGCGCCCATCGGCTATGACGGCATATACTATTTCCCATATATAAAGCAAACCTTCAACCGGAATTACTGCTCGGTGACATGCCTTGACATGAGCGGTTCCGCCCCGGCCAAGAACACCACGTTCCTCGGCGCGGGCAGCGATATCTACGTGTCCCGGGACAACATGTACGTGGTCTCAAATAATTTCAATTACGCCCCCCCGATGGCCGTGACGCCGCCCATGGGCGTCTCCCCCGCGCCCCTTCCGCCGGCGGGAGCCGGCGCGTCCGCGCCGGCCGCCGTTTCCCCGGTCATGCCCGTACCCAGGCTGGTCGTTTATCAGCCCAGCACGGCGATCTATAAATTCTCGCTGAGCGGGGCGTCATCGGGCTCTGCCGCCGTCACGTTTTTATCAAAAGGCAGCGTGGACGGCACGCTGCTCAACCGCTACAGCATGGATGAAAACGGCGGTTATTTCCGCATAGCCACGACGTCCCAGGGCGATGAGAAAAATAACTTTATGCAGCGGAATAATATATATGTCCTCAACGACGCCATGCAAGTTTCAGGCCAGATCACGGACATCGCCCCCGGGGAGAACATCCACTCCGTGCGCTACGTGGGCAGCCGGGCCTATATGGTCACCTTCCAGACCGTGGACCCCTTCTTCGTCATCGACCTGAGCGACCCCGCCAGCCCGAAGATCCTCGGCGCGCTCAAGATACCCGGCTACAGCGATTTCCTCCAGCCCTATGACGACACCCACATCATCGGCTTCGGCAAGGATACCCTGACCCAGAAGGACACGTCCTATTACCTGGGCATGAAGCTGGCCATGTTTGACGTCTCCGACGTCTCAAATCCAAAGCAGCTCTTCACCCAGTCCATCGGCGACCGCGGGACGTACTCCGACATCCTGAACGAGCCCCGGGCGCTGCTGTTCTCCAAGGAGAAAGACCTGATCGCGTTCCCGGTCAACCTGTATACGGCCGGCGACGCCGAAAAGGCGGCCAACCCGCTGGTTTACGGGACCTTCAGTTATCAGGGCCTGTACGTGTTCGGCGTGGACCTTGCGCACGGCTTTACGCTCAAGGGCCGCGTGAGCCACCTGACGGACGCTGAAATGTTAAAATCCGGCAATTTCCAGGGGGATTACAACAAATACGTCCAGCGCGGGCTGTATATCGGGGACTATCTGTACACGGCCTCGCAGAACGAGATAATGTCCACCTCCCTGAGCGATATGTCAAAGGCCGGCAGCCTCGACCTGCCCCCCGGCGGCGGGCAGACGGGCGCCGTTCCGTATGTCGAATGATCGGATTTGATCGGATTGATCGGATTATAATAACGAAAGGCTGAACGATAAAACATCGCGCATGGCCCCGGATAAAACCGGGGCTATTTTTGCGGCCTTTAAAACTTGTCATTGCGGCCTTTAAAACCTGTCATCGCGATGAGCCCTTAAAACTTGTCATCGCGATGAGCCCTTTAAAACCTGTCATTGCGAGGAGCGAAGCGACGAAGCAATCCAGAAAAAGCCTGAATTCAGCGTGATATTGTTTTTTCATCAAGAAACAATATGAATCCGGATTGCTTCGCTTCGCTCGCAATGACAGATCAAGTTTTTTGAGGTTCTCCTTCGTGCTGTTTTTTGCGGAGATAAAATTTTTAAAAAGGTATTGAAAAATTATTGCATCTATATTACAATGTCGGTGGAATAAAGTGGAGTAAAGTTAATTGATTAGGTTAAAGGTGGTGACGGCGTGTTTCTGGGGGAGTATAGTCATCTGCTCGACGCAAAATCGCGGGTCATCCTGCCCTCAAAATTCAGGGAGGGCCTGGGGAAGGCGTTCATCATCACAAAAAGCCTGGATAAATGCCTGCTGGTCTACACCAGGGAAGAATGGGAGATAATCAATGAGAAGGTGAGCCGGCTGCCCTCCGCGGACAAGCAGGTGCGCGGCTTCCTGCGGTACTTCTTCGGCGGCGCGGCCTTTATCGAGCCGGATTCGCAGGGGCGCTTCCTCATACCGCAGAACCTGCGGGAATACGCCGGAATAACCAAGGAGCTCGTCTCCGTCGGCGTTTCCAACCGCATAGAGATATGGAGCAGGGAAGAGTGGTCAGCCATGGACGCGGCGGCTCCGGGCGAGGATATCGCGGAGAAGATGGCCGCCCTGGGTATTTGACGTATGGAGGCCGAACATCTCGCGGGCTTCGGCCACAGGCCGGTTTTGCTGAAGGAAACGATAGAGTACCTCGATATAAAGCCGGACGGCGTGTATGTGGACTGCACGGCGGGCGGCGGCGGGCACGCGTTGGCCATCTGCAAAAGGCTCACGGCCGGGCGGCTGATCGGGATAGACGCGGATGAAGACGCCCTGGCCAGGGCGCGGGAGACGCTGAGGGATTATCTGGGAACGGCCGTCACGCTCGTCCACGGCAATTTTTCAAACATAGACGCGATATTGAGCGGATTGGGCATCGGGCGCGCCGACGGCTTTCTGGCGGATCTCGGCGTCTCGTCATATCAGTTGGACGAGCCCTCGCGGGGCTTTTCATATATGCACGACGCGCCGCTGGATATGCGGATGGACCGCGGCGCGGCGTTTTCGGCCGGGGACGTGGTCAACGGCTACAGCGCGCGGGAGCTCGCCAGGGTCATCCGGCAATACGGCGAGGAGCGCTGGGCAAAGCGCATAGCGGAGTTCATCGTGGAACAGAGGCGGGAGAAACCCATCGCTACGACGTTTGAACTGGTGTCCGCCATCAAAAAGGCCGTGCCCAAGGGGGCGCGGGCGGACGGGCCGCACCCGGCGAAGCGCACCTTCCAGGCGATACGCATAGAGGTCAACGACGAACTGGGCATAATCGAGGGCTCGATAAGGAAGATGTGCGGGCTTTTAAAGCCCGGGGGCAGGTTATGTGTCATCTCGTTCCATTCCCTGGAGGACAGGCTGGTCAAGAACGCGTTCAAGGCGCTGGAACGGCCCTGCACATGCCCGCCGGGCCTGCCCGCCTGCGCCTGCGGCAAGCGGCCCGAGCTCATGATCATCACAAAGAAGCCCGTCACGCCGTCCGAAGCGGAGCTGGCGGAGAACAGCCGCGCCAGAAGCGCCAAACTGCGGGTCGGGCAAAAGGTATAGGGGATCGACTATGGCTAAGAACGTCTCAAGGCACAGCCCGTATTACACAAGGGGCTCGCTGGCCTACGCGCCCGACCGTCGCCGCGTGTACGAGTACGACCGGCGCGGTGAGCGGGATGTCCGCCGCGGCCGCTACGGGCGCGCCCGCCGCGCCGTGGGCGGCGGGTATGAGCGGCGGCGCGCGGCCTGCCGCGGGCGTATGACCAGTGTCCGCCCGTCCGGCGCGCCGGGCGCGCGCCAGGCCCGCGTCACGCGCGTCCGCAGAAAACCGCCGGTGCAGGTCATCCCCGTCGTCGTCGCGCGGGAGAGGATGTTCCGCCTCTCAAAGCTGACAATAGTCACCATCGCCCTGATCTTCGCCGGGCTTTTGGGGTTTGCGCTGCCCTCCGCCATGATATACAACGTAGACGCGAAGACGGCCGCCCTGCGCTCGGAGCTGGAGAAAATCAATGAAACCAACACGCAGCTCGCCGTGGACATCTCAAAGACATACGACCTGGATCAGATACGCCGGCTCGCCACGGCCAAACTCGGCATGACGGAGCCCGCGCCGTATCAGAAAATCGATATCTACGTGCCCAGGGCCAGCCATACGATAGAATACCAACAGCCGGAAAATCAGCGACCCGCGGACCGACCGTCAGACGATTCCATATTAAAGGGCGTCGGTGATATGTTCAATTTTGTCAAAAACAGCGTTTCCGGGCTGCTGACCGGTAAGACCAGTTAGACGGCCTCTGAAAACCTGTCATTAGCTGGCGGCTCTGAGAACCTGTCACTAGACGGCGGCTCTGAGAACCCATCAATAGATCGCGGCCTCTGAGAACCTGTCATTGCGAGGAGCGAAGCGACGAAGCAATCCAGAAAAAGCCTGAATTTATCGTGAATCTGGATTGCTTCGCTTCGCTCGCAATGACAGATCCGGGGGTTTAGATGACAGATCCGGGGGTTTAGATGACAGATCCCGGGTTTTTAAATGATAGATCCCGGGGTGACGGATCCGAGGGTTTAGATGACGGATCCGGGGTTTTAGATGATACCGGATGACAACCGGCACTTTTAATACGGAACGGGACTGAGCGGAATGGGAGACACGAGAGACGGCGGGCGGACAAACGGCGAAAGACCGCGCCGCGCCGGCAAACATAGCGGGCGGAGCGGCCGCGCCTATAAATGTGGCAGACGGAGCGGCCGCGCCGATCGTATGTCATACAGCCTGGCGCTGCGCAATAATAAGCTGCGCTTTATGGGCGCAATGCTGTCCCTGGTTTTTGTGGGCCTGTCCGCCAGGGTTGTGTATTTTAAGACCGTTCACGGCGCGGACTTTGAACAGAGGGCGATCCTGCAGGAATACAATCTGAAAAATTCGGAGACGGTTCTCCCCGCCATGCGCGGGGACATAGTCGACAGGAACAGACAGAGCCTGGCGGAGAGCGTCGTCACCTATAATCTGGTATTGGACGTGCGCAAGCTCATAACGGACACACAGACGGTCAAGGTCAAGGCGGCGGACGGGACGACGAGCAAGCGGCCCGTCATGGATTATACCCTGGGGGCCTTGCGCGACATCTGCGGCATCCCGATAGAGACCCTGAAGGGATACGTCGCCGTCGATCACGCCACCGGCAAGCCCGTCAACGACACGGATTATTTTATTTTCGCCAGAGACGTCGGCGCGGACAAGGCGCGCGCCATAAAGAACAGCGGCCTTCCGCACGTCTATCTGGATCAGGGCTACAAGCTCAATTTCCCGCACGACTCACTGGCGGCGCAGGTTATCGGCTTTGTACACGGGGACGCCTCATTTGGGCTTGAGAACCAGTATAAAACGGAGCTTGAGGGCACGCCGGGCAAGGCGCTGCGGACCTTCGACAGCACCGGCCTCATACAGGACACGCAGGTCCCCCCGGTGGACGGCTATACGCTGGTGACCACGCTCGACATGTTCATGCAGCAGTTTGCGGAACAGGCCGTGCAGGAGGCGGTGGACGCGTACAACCCGCAAAACGCCAGCGCCATCATCATGAACCCCAAGACCGGTGAGGTGCTGGCCATGGCGCAATCGCCGACGTTTGACTTAAACGACCCGGCTGACCCGGCCAAGATCACCGGCCGCGCCCCCGACGCGCCCGGCGGGGCCAAAGCTCCGGCGGCGGCGGGCGGCCAGCCGCAAGCGGATGACCGGCCCCAAGCGGACCAACTGCTGATGGACCGGCTCAACAACGCCTGGACAAATTTCAACATCACCAAGACCTTTGAGCCCGGCTCGATATTCAAGCCGTTTATTATGGCCGCGGCGCTGGAAGAGGGCGCCATATCGCTGGACGACACCTTTACCTGCTACGGCAGCATGGTCGTCCCGGGGACGTCGCAGCGCCTGAACTGCTGGCAGCTCTCCGGCCACGGCAAAGAGACGCTGACGGAGATCCTGGCGCATTCCTGCGACGTGGCCATGATACAGGTCGGGATGAAACTGGGCAGGTACATGTATTATAAATACCAGCACGATTTCGGCTTCGGCGATTACACGGGGATCGATCTGCCCAACGAGGCCAGCTCCGGTTCCGCGGCGCTGATGCCGACGCTGAGCCAGCTCGGGCCGGTGGAGCTGGCCACGGGCACATACGGCCAGGGCTTCAACGCCACGCCGCTGCAGGATATCAACGCTTTCTCCGCGCTGATAAACGGCGGCGATCTTATGCAACCCTATGTCGTCTCGCAGATCATAGACAAGAACGGCAACATCGTTTCGGAGAACAAGCCGGAGGCGGTGCGCAAGGTCATCTCAAAGCGGACCTCGGACTTTATGCGACAGGCCATGGTCAGCGTCATCCAGCCTAACAGCAAGGACTGCACGGGTTTCCGCGCGTATATCGCGGGTTACGACATCGGCGGCAAGACGGGCACGGCCCAGCAGGGCAAGCGCTCGCTCAACAAGTACGCCCTGTCCTTCATCGCGTACCTCCCCGCCGACGACCCGCAGGTCGTCTGTATGCTATCGATAGATATTCCGCAGGAGTACGTGGACGGCGTGACCTCTCCCGGTTACGCCATGCGCGATATGCTGGTCAACATCATAAAATACAAGGGCTTCCGCCCCAGCGGGCCGGTCTCTCCCGAGGACGACCTGCAGCCGGGCGCGGGGGACGTCACGGTCAGGAACTATGTCTCGATGCCTGTCGCGGATGCGGTCAAATCGCTGATACAGGACGGCATGAACTATGAGATCATCGGCAACGGCGATACGGTCAGCGCGCAGATACCCATGAGCGGTTCCCAGATCACCAAGGATACGAAAATATTCATAACGCTCACATCCTCACAGGGCGCCAAGCTCATAACGGTGCCGCAGGTGACCGGCCTGCCCATAGAGATCGCCACCGGCAGCGTCAAATCCCAGGGGCTGGATGTGTATACGATCAAGCAGGAGATCGTATCGGGCGCCGCCGACGGCGCCGTATCTGGCGCGGGCCAAGCCGCGGCAGGCGCGCGGGATACGTCCGGAACCGCGCAGACCGCACCGGATACGCCGGCCGCCCCGGACGCCGCCGCCGCCCCGCCGGACGCGCCCCCAAATAACGCGGACAATCCAGCGCCGGACAATCCCGTGGGGATTCAGACCGGCGTCGTATCGCAGGTGCCGCTGTCCGGCGCGCAGGTGCCGCCCGGCACGGCGGTTAAGTTGATATACAGATGATATACGCAATCGCGAATCCAACTGTAGGGGCGGACGACCCTGTCCGCCCGCTTCAAGACAAAATTCCGGGCGGACAGAGTCGTCCGCCCCTACGGAAAACATTGGCCGGAGGCGCCGAATTCCGTTTACGGTATTATACACAATTACCCAACTGCGGGGGCGGGCGGTGCCGCCCGGCACGGCGGTTAAGCTGATATACAGATGATCAAATAGATAAGTTTAAGCATAGATATTTTTGTTGAATAATAAACTTATATGAGCCGATGTGTTGGGGGTTCATATAAGGTGGACAAAACTACGATTCTCAGCCGAAAAAAGTTGATTTTCGTGCTGGCCGTTTTTCAGGCGGTGCTGCTGGTCCTGCTGGCGAGGGTGTTTTTTCTGCAATATGTCGGCGGCAGGCAGCTCCAGTCCCTGGCATATGAGCAGCAGACGCGCGACAGGCTCATCACGCCCGTCCGCGGCTCCATACTGGACCGCAATATGATCAGCCTCGCGGACACGGAGACCGTGGCTTCCGTCAGCGTTATACACAACCAGATCGAGGACAGGGAGCAGGTGGCGCGCGTCCTGTCGGAGAAGCTGTCGCTGGATTACGGCGAGACGCTCAAGAAGATCGACAGGGTGGTGGCGCTGGAACGCATAAAGACCAAGGTCGATAAGGGCGTGGCGGATGAGATACGGCTGATGGATCTGCCGGGGGTCGTCGTGGACGAGGACGTCAAGCGCGTGTACCCCTTTGACAGCCTGGCGGCGCAGGTCATAGGCTTTGTGGGCAGGGACAATCAGGGCGTGACCGGCCTCGAAGCCAAGTACGACAAATACCTGCAGGGCTCCCCCGGCAGGATACTGACGGAGACGGACGTGCGCGGGCGGGAGATCGCCGGCGGCCAGGAATACCGGATCGCCCCGGTGCCGGGCCAGAATGTTGTGACCAGCATCGACGTGATATTGCAGCAATACGCCGAACAGACCATACAGGCCGCCGTGACCGCCAAAGAGGCCAGGCGCGGCGCGATAATAATGATGAACCCAACCAACGGGGAGATACTGGCGATGGCGAATTACCCGTCCTTCGACTTAAACGACCCGTTTACCATAAACGACCCGGCGCAGGCGGCGTCCTGGGGAACCATGACGCAGAAGCAGCAGATGGACGCGCTCAATCAGATGTGGCGCAATTTCAGCATCAACGACACATATGAGCCCGGCTCCACCTTCAAGGTCGTCACCAGCATCGCGGGGCTCGACGAGGGCGCGGTCACGCCCGGCAGCCAGTTTGTCTGCACGGGGGCCGTGACCGTCGGCGGGCGGACGATCAAGTGCTGGCGTTACCCGAGGGCCCACGGGGCGGAGACCTTCGTCCAGGGCGTGTACAATTCCTGCAATCCGGTGTTCATACAGGTCGCGGAGCGCCTGGGCGCGGCGACGTTTTACAATTACATGATCAAATTCGGCCTGGACCGGAAGACCGGCATAGACGTGCCGGGGGAGGCCGTGGGCATAATGCACAAGGAGGATAAGATCGGCCCGGTCGAGCTGGCCACCATGAGCTTCGGGCAGAGCTTCCAGATAACGCCGGTGCAGCTTTTGCGCGCCGGTTCCGCCGTTATCAACGGCGGGCACCTGATAACGCCGCATTTTGTCACCAAGACTGTCGATCAGGAAGGCAATATCACCAAGGAATTCGATTATCCCCCCGGGGCCCCGATAGTCTCCCAAGCCAGCTCCGACGAGATGCGCAAGATACTCGAGGGCGTCGTCTCCAGCGGCACGGGCAACAAGACGTACCTGCCGGGGTACCGCGTCGGCGGCAAGACCGCCACGAGCCAGAAACTGCCCAGGGGCAACGGCAAATACATAGCGTCGTTCATGGCCTTCGCGCCGGCGGACAATCCGCAGGTGATCGCGCTGGTGCTCATCGACGAGCCCACGGGCGTATACTACGGCGGCACGGTGACGGGGCCGGTGATGAAGCAGCTTCTGGAAAACGCCCTGCCGTATTTGAAAATCAAGCCGCAGTACACGGAGGAAGAGCTCAAGCTGCCGGAGGCGAAGCGCGTGACCGTGCCGGAGCTGCGCGACGCGGCAGAGGCGGACGCGGTCAAGACGCTCACCGGCATGGGCCTCAACTGCACGGTCATCGGGGACGGCGGCGCGGTTTATCAGCAGTTCCCCCTGCCCGGGGACGAGATCAACCCCGGGACGAAGGTCATACTGTACGTGAGGCCCGCCCAATAAAAATAAACTGACAGAGGCGATAACCTTGAAACTCGGCGAGATATTGAACGGAGTGGACTACAGCGTCAAAGGCGCGGGCACAAATGACGCGCGCGCTATCACGGACATCGAAATAACGGCGCTCTCCCACGATTCGCGGGCAGCCGCCGCGGGGCATCTGTTCTTCTGCCTGCCCGGGGTCACCGCGGACGGCCATTCCTTCGCGGGGGCGGCGGCCGAAAGGGGCGCGGCGGCGGTCGTCGCGCAGAGGGTGCCGGATTCGTTTGATCCGGACAAAACAAAAATCCCGCTGGTGATCGTGGAGAACAGCCGCGCCGCCCTGTCGGTCTGCGCCGCCAACTTCTGCGGCAATCCCGCGCGGCGGATGAGGCTTGTCGGCGTGACGGGCACAAACGGCAAGACCTCCACCACGTACATGATCGAGGCGATCCTGAGAGGGTGGGGGAGGGTTGCCGGGCTTATCGGCACGGTGCATACGCGCGTGGGCGGCGAGATCCTGGACGTCAAATTCGCCACGAGCACCACGCCCGACAGCATCGAGCTCCAGCAGATACTCGCGGAGATGTCGAGGCGCGGCGCGGAGTACGCGGTCATGGAGGCCAGCTCTCACGCCCTGGCGCTGGATAAGCTCGCGGGGATGCGCTTTGAGGCCGGCGTTTTCACAAATCTGACGCAGGACCATCTGGATTTCCATAAAACGATGGAGGAGTACGCCGCCGCCAAGGCCAAACTGTTTGCCATAAGCGGCTGCGCCGTGATCAACGCCGACGACCCTTACGCGGAGCGCATGGCGGAAGGCGGCGCGCCGGGGCTGCGGGTGATACGCTACGCGGTCAGGGAGCGCGCCGCCGTACGGGCTGAAAACGTGCGCTATCGGGAGAGTTCTTCCGGCGGCGGCATGTCCTTTGACATAACCCTCGACGGGCGGGTTTGCAGCTTTCTCCTGCCGGTGCCCGGCATGTTCAGCGTCTACAATGCCCTGGCCGCCATAAGCGCGGCGTACGCCCTCGGCGTGCCCATGGACGTCATAAAAACGGCGATAGACGGTTTTGGCGGGGTGCCGGGGCGGATACAGAGCGTGCCCAACGGCCGCGGCTTCAACGTCATCGTCGATTACTCGCATACGCCGGACGGCCTGGAGAACATCATCAGGGCGGTGCGCGAGTTTACAAAAGGCGGAGTCATAACCGTATTCGGCTGCGGCGGGGACCGGGATAGGACCAAGCGCCCGATAATGGGCGAGATTGCCGGGAGTATGTCCGATTACTGCGTCATAACCTCCGATAACCCCCGCACGGAGGACCCTGACGGGATCATCGGCCAGATCGAGGGCGGGATGCGGAAAACCCGGTGCGCCTACGATAAAGAGGCGGACAGGGAGAGTGCCATACGCCGCGCCATAGCCCGCGCGAAAGCCGGCGACAGCGTTATAATCGCGGGAAAAGGCCACGAAAATTATCAGATCTTTAAGGACAGGACCATACATTTTGACGACTTTGAGACGGCCCGGCGGATTTTATCGGAAACTTAACCAGAAATTAATCGGGGGTGGCGCAAGTGGCGCAGATCAAACGCCTCAGGCTTGGGGAGATCGCCGGGGCGCTCGGAGGGCGGCTGAACCGCGCGGACTGTTCCGGCCGCGAGATATCGGGCGTTTGCATAGACACCAGGTATATAACCGGCGGAGAGCTCTTCATCCCTTTAAAAGGCAATACGGACGGCCACGCGTTTATCGGGAGCGCCTTTGAGAAGGGGGCGGCCTGCGCCCTCTCCGAGCGCGATGTCATGCCGGATAAGCCGGTGATACGCGTGGATTCGACCTCGGGGGCCATGCTGAGGCTGGCTGAATACTGCGCCGCGCGCTTTAAGATCCCGAAGATCGCCATAACGGGCAGCTCCGGCAAGACCACCACGAAGGACATGACCGCCGACGTGCTCTCTCAAAGATACAACACGCTCAGGACCATCGGCAATCACAACAACGAGATCGGCGTGCCGTTGACGGTTTTCGCGCTGGACGCCGGCCATGAGTGCGCCGTGTTCGAGATGGGCATGAACCACAGCGGCGAGCTTGAGAGGCTGAGCCGGGTCGTCAGGCCGGATATCTGCGTTATCACGAACATTGGGGTGGCGCACATAGAAAATTTCGGGAGCAGGGAAGGCATACTCAGGGCCAAGCTCGAGATGCTCGAGCACATGCGGCCCGGGGGGACTACCATACTGAACGGGAGCGACGATATGCTCAGCACTGTGATCGGCAGCGTGGAAAACCCCATGCTGTACTGGATAGAGAACGAGGCGCCGCGCATACCGGACACGGCCGGCGGCGTTTACGCCACCGACGTGACGGACAACGGCATGGACGGCGTGTCCTGCGCCATACACTACGGGGGTTCCGCCTTCCGGGTGAATTTGCGCACGCCCGGCAGGCACATGATCTTCAACGCGCTGGCCGCCGCCGCGGTGGGCTTCTGCATGGGGCTGACCGCCGAACAGATCAAATCCGGCATTGAGGGGTACGTACCGGGGGACGCGCGCATGAACACGCTCAAGGCGCAAAACGGGATCACGATCATCGACGACTCATACAACGCCAACCCCATTTCCATGAAGTCCGCCCTGGACGTCCTGTCAAAGGCCCCCGGCCGCAGGATATGCGTCCTCGGCGATATGCTGGAGCTGGGGTCCTATTCCGATGAGATGCACTTTTGCATCGGGCAGTACGCCGCCGCGAAGGGCCTGGACACGGCCATATTCATCGGTGAGAAATCGGAGTACGCGTACGACGCGTATGTGGCCGCCCGCCCGGAGGGCAACGCCCTGCATTTCGCGCGGCGCGAGAGCCTGTACGACTGCCTGGGCAAGGTCGTCAAGGCGGGGGATGTGGTGCTGGTGAAGGCTTCCCACGGGATGCGCTTTTCGGAAGTGGTTGAGAAGATTAAACAGATATAGGTGATTGAGCCTTGCAATCAGGACTTTTTACCGCCATCTACGCGGCGCTGATCGCCTTTACGGCCAACCTGATCATCGGGCCGCTGGTCATGCCGTATCTGCGCAGGATAAAGGCCGGGCAGAACGTGCGCGAGGACGGGCCGAAATCCCATCTCTCAAAGGCGGGCACGCTGACCATGGGCGGCGTGATCATCATATTCAGCTTCTGCGCCGGCGCGCTGTTTTACCTGCGCGGGAACACGCAGGGGCTGATGATCATGTTCGCCATGGCGGGCTTTGGGCTGGTCGGCTTTCTGGACGACTATATCAAGCTGGTGAAAAAGCGCTCCCTGGGCCTTCGCGCGTACCAGAAGATCATCGGGCAGCTCGCCGTGACCGCGGTCTTCGTCGCGTACCTCTGGCTCGCGGATCCCATGATCTTCGGCTCCGGCATTTCCCGCGTCCTGATACCGTTTACAAATGGACTGGTAATCAATCTGGGGCCGCTGTATATACCGTTCGCGTTCTTTGTCATAATCGGCTGCGTCAACGGCGTCAATATCACGGACGGCCTGGACGGCCTCGCCTGCGGCGTTACGCTGCTGGTCACGGTGTTCCTTGTGTTCTGCGCCGCCGCCTCGCGCAGCCCGATCCTCCCCGTCCTGGGCGCGGGGGCCGGCGCGCTGATGGGCTTTCTGCTGTTCAACGCGTACCCCGCGAAGGTGTTCATGGGGGATACCGGCTCGCTGGCGCTGGGCGGGTTTGTGGCGGCCTCCGCGATACTGCTGAAGATGCCGCTGTTTCTGGTGATAATCGGCATTATATACGTGACAGAGACCCTCTCCGTATTCTTGCAGGTGTCCTATTTCAAACTGACCGGCGGCAGGCGGCTGTTTAAGATGGCGCCCATACACCACAGCTTTGAGCTCTCCGGCTGGCATGAGACGCGCGTCGTGACGCTGTTCTACGTGATAACGGCCGTCGCGTGCCTGGTCGGCTTTCTGGGGGCCCGGTTCATATTTGAGTGATTTGACATGAGTCAAAACGATTGGATCGCTTCGCGCGTTTAGTGCGTATGATTAAAGGGTCACCGTGCGCTCGCAATGACGGATAAACGGAAGCGCGCCGCGAATCGGCTCATCCTCAAAAATCGGTTGGCTGGCGTCGAGTCCCTATTATAAAGGCCGGGAATCCGGGATTCTTTCGGTGTAAAATTTGACCGGCTGCGTCAATTTACGCAAATATGCGGATGAGCCCGCGAATCGTCATTGCGAGCGCTCATGGTCCTGAGATTGCTTGAACGTTAACGCGCGAAGCAATCCAGTCTGTCTGATACACATCAATCTATATTTGAGTGATATTTTATAGGAGGGCATATGCGGTTCAAGGGTATCAGTGCGCTTGTGTGCGGCATGGCGAGGAGCGGTGTCTCCTCGGCGCTCTGCCTCAAGGCTATGGGCGCCAACGTGACGGTTCAGGATATCCGGGGGATAAAGGCGTTTGAGGGGGCGGACGCGGAATTGGAGGACGCCGGATACCTCGCCGCGGTGCGCGCCGCCGGCGTCAGCCTGTACCTGGGCAGGAACCCGGATGGGATATTGGCCGATTTTGAGCTGATCGTCCTGAGCCCCGGCGTACCGTATGACCTCCCGTTCGTGACGAAGGCGCTGGGCCTGGGCATCCCCGTCTGGAGCGAGATAGAGCTGGCGTACCGGCTTTGCCCCTGCCCGATAATCGCCGTCACGGGCACAAACGGCAAGACCACGACCGCGTCCATAGTGGGTCAGGTCATGAGGCGGCTGTACCCCCGGGCGCAGGTAGTGGGCAATATCGGCGTCCCGTTCACGGAAAAGGTACTGGAACTCACGGAGAATGACTACGCCGTGGCGGAGATCAGCAGTTTCCAGCTCGAGGCCGCGCGGGACTTCGCCCCGCACATCGCCGCCGTCCTGAACATCAAGCCGGACCACCTGGACAGACACGGCAGCTTTGAGAACTACGCCCGCATCAAGCACTCCATAGCGAAGAATCAGAAGGAGACCGACTTCATAATTCTGAATTATGACGACGGGCCCAGCCGCGAGCAAGCCGATTACAGGAACTGGGAACTGAGGAGCCGGATCGTTTATTTCAGCAGGTTGAAAGAGCTGGATTCCGGCGTCTATGTGAAAGACGGCGCGCTGCATATACGCCTTGACGGCCTCGACGCGGATATAATAAATATCGACGAGCTGCGCATCCTGGGCCCGCACAACGCGGAAAACGCGCTGGCCGCGGCCGCCATGTGCGCGTGCGCCGGCGTCCCGCCCGCGGAAATACGCGCGGGTTTAAAAGCCTTTAAGGCGGTCGAGCACAGGATTGAGTACGTGGCCTGTATAGACGGCGTCACGTTCTACAATGACTCCAAGGGGACCAACCCGGACGCCGCCGTTAAATCCATAATGTCCATGCCGGGCGAGATAGCCCTGATAGGCGGCGGATATGACAAGCACGCCGATTTTTCCGAATGGGTGAGCCTGTTCCCCGGCAGGGTGGCGTTTCTCGCGGTCATCGGGCAGGTGGCGGATCAATTGATAGACGCCTGCGAGGCGTCCGGCTTTAAGAACTATCAGAGGGTGGGGGGGTTGAGGGAGGCCGTGCGCCTCTGCTTCGCGAAGTCCCGCCCTGGCGGCTGCGTGCTGCTGTCCCCGGCCTGCGCCAGTTGGGATATGTTTGAAAATTATGAGCAGCGCGGCAGGCTGTTCAAGGAATATGTGGCGGAACTGGCGGAGGAGTATGAGACGAGCCAGCCCTGAGTTTAAGCCAGATCGCTTCGCGCGTCAGCGTTTAAGCTCTAACTTTTCCAGTTTAAGTAATATTAGAGCCGTACGCCGCATTTTAAAGGCATGTCAGAAAAATACGTATTACTTAATTAATTAATATGTATTTTTCTGAAAAGTCGCTATAAATGCTAAATAATACAAGCGTTTCAGCAATCGGGTATTACTTATTTGAGAAAAGTTAGGGTTTAAGTAATATTAAGGTTGCGCGCTCACAATGACGTGTGCGGCGCGGCGGCGTTTGTCCGTCATTGCGAGCGCGCAAGCGCTATATTATTTGACGCGCTGAACGCGGAGCAATCCGGCATCTTTGCACAATATTAACGTGAGTCCGACAGATTCTCTTTAGCGAAATTTGGCAAAGCTTTCGCACTCCGTAGGGGCGGACGACCCTGTCCGCCCGCTGAAATGAACTACCACGCGGCAAGACCGCGGGGTATCTAAGTACCTGCTAGCCTAAGTCGAATAGCGGTAACTGTGTAGCTTCTTTAATAGATGGCAAGCAAAAAAGATAGAATTACTTCGCCCCAAAGGGCGGGGAATTAGACCCGGAGAGATTAAAAGCGTCCTGTAATTACAGCTTTGCGCACGTCCGAGGCTTTCGCATTCCGTAGGGGCGGACGACCCTGTCCGCTCGCTGAGTTAAAAGCGCCCTATAATTACAAGACCCGTTCCGAAACCTGTAGGGGCAGAGCTTGTCTCTGCCCCGGACAGTGGCAAACACAAGGTTTGCCCCTGCAATAAATCGAAGTTTCAGAACACATCTACAGCTTTGCGGGCGCGCGGTCAGCCATTTAGTCCGCCTTTCAGGCGGCACCAAGTCTTCCGGCTTTAGCCGGTTGTAGTGTAAGCGGGCAATCGAACCCACGTTATATTATTTATTCTCGCGCGGGGAGGGGATGAGCGGGCATGGCACAGAACGCTCTCAGGAAAGAGCGGTATTATGAGGATCAGCGCGGGGACCGCAATAAAAAAAGCCCGCGCGCGGGCCACGGCGAAAAACCGGAGGCCCGGAGCGTGCACGAGTTCGGCAGCGTGGATTACACGGCGCTTTTGGTCATCGTCCTGCTGCTGATGATCGGCGTGGTGATGGTATTCTCGGCCGGATACTATACGTCCTCCAACTCCGCCAATATGAACAACGACGCGTTTTATTTCCTCAAAAGACAGGGCACCTTCGCCATAATCGGATTCCTGGTGATGCTGTTCATGTCCAACTTCAATTACCAGATGCTCAAAAAATGGGTATGGCCGCTGTACATATTCTCAAACGCCCTGCTCGTGGGGGTATTTGTTCTGGGCAGCGCGACAAACGGGGCCAAGCGCTGGATCAACCTGCCCATTATCGGCACCTTCCAGCCCTCGGAACTGTCGAAATTTGCCATCATACTCGCCGTATCCTATCTGATATACAGCAACAAGGGCATCCTCAAAACCTGGAAGGGCTTCTTTATCTGCAGCGGCCTGGTGGGCGTGACCGCCCTGCTGGTGCTGCTGGGGAACCTGAGCACGGCGCTGATAGTGGGTATCGTGGGCTTCGGCATCATATTTGTGGTGAGCCCGCACATCACGCGCTTTGTGGTCATAGCGGCCGCCGGCGCGTCGTCGCTCGTGGCGTATATGGCGTTCTTCTCAAAGGACTTCCGCGGCGACAGGTTCGCGGCGTGGCTCAACCCCTTCGCGGACCCCGTGGGCTACGGCTTCCAGACGATACAGTCCCTGTACGCGGTGGCCTCCGGCGGGCTATTTGGGCTGGGCATCGGGCAGAGCAGACAAAAGAGCTTTGTCCCGGAACCGCACAACGACTTCATCTTTTCGATAATCTGCGAGGAACTCGGGTTTATCGGCGCGGCGCTCATCATACTGCTGTTCGGCATTCTCGTCTGGCGCGGGATCAAGATCGCGCTGGACGCCGTGGATTCCTTCGGCTTCATGGTCGCCACGGGCATCGTCCTAGTCATCGCCAGCCAGGTCATCATAAATATCGCCGTCGTGACCAACACCATCCCCAACACCGGCATACCGCTGCCGCTGATCAGCTCCGGCGGCACCTCCCTGATCATGACGATGTTCATGCTGGGCGTGCTGCTCAACATTTCCAGATACACAAAATCAAGGGGAACGTGACAGCCCGGATGAAGACCGGTTATGGTACGGAACAGGTCTGTTCCGGCCAAGGGATACAAGAACTAGGCGGGATGGTTCATTATGTCCTGCAACTGCAAGACAGATGAACCGTCCTCTGTCATTGTCTGGTTATGTGTCAAAAAGCTCTTTTTTCCTCCGCTCAAGTTCCTTCACTCTGGCGTATAATGACTTTAATTCCCGGTTGATTTCCAAAAGTTCCTTTTTGGCCAACTTTTCTTTCAGAACAGCGGCCCCATACTTTTTTTCAATGAAGCGCTCAACTTCAACTCTTAGAAGCCTGAACCAGGGATTGCCGTGCATACTGCCCTCTCGGAACTGTAATTCTCCGGCGCTTATCGCGTCCATGATTTCTGCGCGCGAAATCCCGTACTCTTTTTCGGCGGTTTTGTCACTTAATGTTGCATTCTTAATTCCCCACAAAGGCGAAGTGTCGTCCATTGGGATCCTCCTGTTTATATTTTATATTTGGTATTACTAAATATGTCAATGCCCTTATAAGATATACTTTTTCTGAGAGGGGCAAGTGTTATGAAGAAAAGGAGCCTGCCTTTGGGCGACCGGAACATCATCGGCTCCAGGGTGACCGAAGCCAGAAATAAGCTCGGGATGAAGCAGGTTGAATTGCTGACCAGGCTTCAAACGTCAGGCATAGATATCAGCACGCCGGCGCTTTCTTTGCTGGAAGGGCAAAAGCGACCGGTTTCGGATATAGAGCTGAACGCGCTGGCCGATATATTGCGGGTATCCGTAGATTGGCTGATGGGCAGGGAATAAACGGATCACGCCTCGTCTCTGCCCGTTCAAGATTATTTCCCGCGGCGCGGATTGAATTAATAGCCGGACTTTACAGTCCGGCTATTATATCGTTGCCGAGCAGCTTCACGCCCACAGGCCTGCGCTCCATGAGCTTCCTGAGCGATTCGTCCTCGTCGGCGAAGCGGAAGGCGACTATGGCGTCATGCTCCTTTGAGCGGCTTGTGAAGGCGTACATATACTCGATGGATATGCCCAGCGCCTCAAGTTCCGCGAGGACCCCGGCCAGGCTGCCCGGCTTGTGTTCCAGCCCCATCGCGACGACGTCCGTCGTTTTGGCCGTCAGGCCGACGTTTTTAAGCGCGCCGCGCGCCAGCTCCACGTCGGAGACGATCATGCGGAGGATGCCGAAATCGGCGGTGTCGGCTATGCAGAGCGAATGGATATTGACGCCCGCGGCGGCCAGGACGCGCGTCACCTCCGCCAGCCTGCCGGGCTTATTTTCAAGGAAAACAGAGATCTGCTTGATGGACATTTCAGGCAGCATTTCAAACGCCCCCTTATTATAATGGTTGTCAGAACTTGCGGTTGTCTATTACGCGCTTGGCCTTGCCCTCGCTGCGCCCGATGCTCTTGGACTCGACGAGCTTGACGCCGCAGCTTAAGCCCAGCACGCTTTCGAGCTGCCTGGTGATCGTGCCCTCCAGGCGTTCAAGCCCTTTGATATCGTCGGAGAAGAGCTCGTCGGAGAGCTCGATCTCCACCCGCATCGTGTCGAGGTTGCCCACCCTGTCGACGATGATCTGATAATGCGGCGACGTGCCGCCCATGTTCAGCAGCACGCCCTCTATCTGCGACGGGAACACGTTGACCCCGCGGATTATGAGCATGTCGTCCGTGCGGCCCGCGGGCTTGCCCATGCGCGCGTGCCAGCGCCCGCAGTCGCATTTGCCATAATTCAGCTCGCATATGTCGTATGTGCGGTAGCGTATGAGCGGCAGGCCCTCCTTTGTGATGGTCGTGAAGACCAGCTCGCCCCGCGTCTTTGGGGGGAGCGGCTCGCCCGTGTCCGAATCTATTATCTCGGGTATGAAATGATCCTCCCAGACGTGCAGGCCGTTTTGACATTCGCACTCGTGCGAGACGGAGGGGCCCATAACCTCGCTGAGGCCGTATATGTCATAGGCCTTGAGCCCCAGTTTTAACTCAATTTCGCGCCGCATGGCCTCGCTCCAGGGCTCCGCCCCGAAGCAGCCGGCTTCCAGCGCGATGTCGTCCTTCGTCACGCCCATAGCCTGCATCGTCTCGGCTATGTAAAGGGCGTAAGAGGGCGTGCAGCAGATTATCGTAGGCTTGAAATCCGTGATTATCTGAACCTGCCGGGGGGTGTTGCCGGAAGAGGCGGGTATGACCGCCGCGCCTATGCGCTGTGCGCCGTCGTGCGCCCCCAGGCCCCCCGTGAACAGGCCGTAGCCGTAGGCCACGTGCACGATGGAGTGCCTGCCGCCGCCCATCATCGCGAGGCAGCGCGCCATGCATTCCGCCCAGACGTCCAGGTCCGCGCGCGTGTAACCGACGACGGTCTGTTTGCCGGTGGTGCCGCTGGAGGCGTGGATCCGCACGATCTCGTCCATGGGCGAGGCAAATAAACCGAAGGGGTATGTGTCGCGCAGGTCCCGCTTGTACATGAAGGGGAGCTTGACCAGGTCGTCGACGGATTTGATATCCCCGGGCAGCAAACCGCGCTCCTGCATCCTGGCGCGGTAATAAGGCACGTTGGTGTACACGCGCTCCACGGTTTTTCTCAGCCGTTCCGACTGCAGCTCGCGCAGTTCCTCCCGGGACATCAGTTCAACTTTTGGGTTCCAACATTTTTCCATGGCGCTCATCCTTTGTGTTAGTTATAATCATAGCCCAGCCTGAAGGCCGCCAGATTGGCGTCCAGAAACCGCGCGGGCGTCGTGTCCCTTATCACGCCGAGCCATAGTTCCGGCTCAAACTTAAGCGCCGCCGCCAGCAGGCCCGTGAGGACCATGTTCACGGCCCTGGCGTTTCCGGCTTTGAGCGCCATACCGGCGGCGTCCACAGCCGTGACGGCGCATACGGCCCTCAATTTCGCGGGGATATCCCCGGGATAGCCCATTACCCCCGTGATCACGGGCATCGGCATGATGCGGCTGACGTTCATCAGCATCACGCCGTCTTTTTTCAGGTACGGCAGGCTTCTGTAGCCTTCCAGCTCCTCAAAGGCCATGACTATATCCGCCTGGCCCTCGTCGATTATGGGGGAGCGGACCGGCTTGTCCGAGAATTTTACATACGTGACGACGCTGCCGCCCCTCTGCGACATGCCGTGCACCTCCGAGACCTTGGCGTCCAGGCCCGCCCGCATCGCGGCGCTGCCGATTATCTTGGCGGCGAGGAGCGTTCCCTGCCCCCCGACGCCCGCTATCAATATATTGCGTTCGTTATTATTCGCGGCCATGATGACACCCCCGTCAGTCCTGCGTGTATTTGCCGATAGCGCCGGATGGGCAGACGCCTTCGCAGTAAGTGCACCCGGCGCATTGCGCCCGGTCTATAAACGTCTTGCCGTCCGCGCGCATGATGGCCGGGCACGCGATTTTGAGGCAGAGCCCGCATTCCGTGCATTTTTCCTTATCGATATAGCGTTTGCCGAAGGTCTGGAAGGACTTGAGCAGCGCGCATGACCGCCGGGCGATCAGCACGGAGGGCTCGTCCGCCGCCAGCTCCTCTTTAAGCGCCTGCCTCATCTCCTTCACAAAGAACGGATCGACGACGCGCACGCGTTTCACGCCTATGGCCTCGCAGAGCAGCTTCAAATCGACGGCGTGCGTCGGCTCGCCCTTTAAGGTGACGCCCGTGGCGGGGTTTTGCTGGTGCCCGGTCATGCCGGTTATGGAATTGTCCAGTATGATGGTGGTCGTGGCGCTCTTGTTGTAGACGACGTTGATAAGCCCCGGCACGCCGGTGTGCAGGAAGGTCGAATCGCCGATGATGGCGACGGTTTTGGACGTGGACTCGCGCCCGCGCGCCTTCGCCATGCCGTGCGCCACGCCGATGCTCGCGCCCATGCAGAAGCACGTGTCCATGCCGTAAATGGGGTTCAGCGCGCCGAGCGTATAGCAGCCGATATCGCCGCTGACGGTGAGTTTGAGCTGCGTCAGGGCGAAAAAGACGCCCCTGTGCGGGCAGCCCGCGCACATCACGGGCGGGCGCTGCGGAAGGGCTTCGGCCGGGCGGAGGATATCCGGGGAGGTGCCCAGGATCGCCTCTCTTATTATGTTGGAGCTCAGCTCCCCGATCAGCGGGAGCCTCTCCTTCCCGATGACGTCAAGGCCCAGCGCGCGGCAATGCGTCTCGATCACCGGGTCGAGCTCCTCCACGACATACAGTGTATCCACAGCGGCGGCGAAGTCTTTTATGGCCTTGTCCGGAATGGGGTTTACCATGCCGAGTTTAAAGTACGAGGCGCGCTCCCCGAGGGCCTCTCTGGCGTAGTTGTATGATATGCCGCAGGCGATGACGCCGATCTCCCTGCCGTTATACTCAACCCTGTTGCCGCCGAAACCCTCGGCAAAGGCCCTGAGCGCCTGCTGCCGTTTTTCCACGGCCACGTGCCTGCCGCGCGCCATGGCGGGCATCATTACGTATTTCATCGGGTCCTTCTTGTATTCCCTGAGCGGCCTCTCCTCCCTGGGGGACGTCTCCGCGAGGCTCCGCGAGTGCGAGACCCGCGTGGAAAGCCGGAGCAGCACGGGGGTATCGAATCGCTCGCTCAGGTCAAAGGCCAGCTTTGTGAACTCCAGGCATTCGGCGCTGTCGGAGGGCTCCAGCATGGGCAGCTTCGCCGCCACGGCGTAGTGGCGCGAATCCTGCTCGTCCTGGGAGGAATGCATCCCCGGGTCGTCCGCGACGCAGATCACAAGCCCGGCGTTCACGCCCGTGTAGGAGGCCGTGAACATCGGGTCCGACGCCACGTTGAGGCCGACGTGCTTCATGGCGCACATGGCGCGGGCCCCGGCCACGGACGCCCCCAGCGCCGTCTCCAGCGCCACCTTCTCATTCGGGGCCCACTCCGCGTAGACCTCGTCGTATTTCGCCAGGTATTCGCTGATCTCCGTGCTGGGCGTGCCGGGATACGCCGAGGACACGGCGGCGCCCGCTTCAAAGGCGCCGCGGGCCACAGCCTCATTGCCCAATAAAAGTTCCTTCATGCTCTCACCTGTTCGTTTGTCGTCGTTTATTGCCCGTATTATATATTAAAATGGGATTTTTGTAAACAGCGCTTTTTGCGGCGAACGCCGGCTCACATTGTTTCTTTTTTGTCATTGGCATAAATCAGCGTACATCCGGATAGGCGGTGTGCATTCATACGTGCCCGGCGCGTTATTTTCGGCGTTTACAAATATAAAAATATTTGGTATAATAATATAATTGGAGATGATTTATTGAATCCCGTTTTAGATATACACATCCACACCATCGCCAGCGGGCACGCGTACAGCACGGTGACGGAATACGCCAGGGAAGCCGCCGCCAAGGGGCTTGAGCTCATCGCCGTCACGGACCATTCGCCGGCCATGCCGGGGGCGGCGAACAAGTTTTATTTCATCAATATGCGCGTTTTGCCGCGGCGCCTGAACGGCGTGGAGATATTGCGCGGCGTGGAACTCAATATTCTGGATCCGGAAGGGACGGTGGATCTGGGCCCCGGCGTTATCTCCAGGCTGGATTTCGCCATAGCCAGTATCCACACGCCGTGTTTTAAAGGGAATCTCGACGATTATACCGAAGTGTTTATAAACGCCATGAAAAATCCGCATGTCAAGGTGATCGGCCACGTGTGCGACCCGCGGTACCTGTTCGATATGGACGAATTTATCCGCGCCGCCGAGGCATACGGCGTGTACCCGGAGGTCAACAACGCCTCTTTAAAGCCCGGCAGCAGCCGGTTCGGCGGGGATGAGCTTTTGAGGCGGTTTCTGGGCCTGTGCGTCAAGCGCGGTCTCCCGGTCTGCCTGGGCAGCGACGCGCATTATCACGGCGACGTCGGCAATTTTGACAGCGCGGTGAAATTGCTTCAGGAGTGCGAAGTGCCGGAACGGCTGGTACTGAATACATCCGTGGAAAAATTCAAGGAAGCCCTTGGGATAGCGTATAAGGAGATTTGATATGGACCCACTCGCTGGATTAAACCGTATGCAGCGCGAAGCCGTCAAGCACATAAACGGCCCGCTGCTTATTTTGGCGGGGGCGGGTTCCGGCAAGACCCGCGTCCTAACCCACAGAACGGCGTACCTGATCCAAAACGGGGTCAAGCCCTATAACATCCTCGCCATAACCTTTACCAACAAAGCGGCCAATGAGATGCGCGCGCGCATAACCTCCCTGACAAGGAGCATAATCGGCGCGCAGGATGTGTGGGTCAGCACCTTCCATGCTCTTTGCGTGCGCATTTTGCGCAGGGAGATCAGCAAAATCGGCTTCGGCCCGCGCTTTAATATCTTCGATTCCGACGACAGCGAGCGCCTGATCCGCGAATGCACAGAGGAGCTGAATTTAAGCGACAAGAATTATGCGCCGAGGAGCGTCGCCGCCATCATCGGCGGCTGGAAAAACAAGCTCGTCACGCCGCAGGCCGCCATTGCCGAGACCGCCGGTGATTTTTTTGTATCCCGCTGCGCCAATATATATAAACTGTACCAGAGCAGGCTCCATAAGAGCAACGCGCTGGACTTCGACGACATCATATCCCACGCCATACAGCTTTTCAGGGAAAACCCGGACGTGCTGGCGAAATATCAGGAGCGGTTCAAGTACATAATGGTGGACGAATACCAGGACACAAACGCCGCCCAATATGAGCTTGTGAGGCTTCTGGCCGCCAAATACGGCAATCTCTGCGTCGTCGGCGACGACGACCAGAGCATCTACGGTTGGCGCGGCGCGGATATAGGCAATATCCTGGGGTTTGAGAAGGACTTCCGCGGCGCGAGGGTCATAAAGCTGGAGCAGAATTACCGCTCCACCCAGACCATTCTGGACGCCGCCAACGCCGTCATCGCCCGCAACGGCTCCAGAAAGCCCAAGAAGCTCTGGACGGACAAAGGCGCGGGCGAGAAGATTCACGTCGTCTGCGTGAGCCACGATTTTGAGGAAGCCGAGTTCATCGCAAGCAAAATCAAAACCGCCGTCAGAAACGGCGCCAAATACAGCGACCACGGCGTGCTCTACCGCACGAACGCGCAGTCCCGCCTGATAGAGGATAAGCTCATCTCATACAACGTGCCGTACCGGCTTTTCGGCGGCATACGCTTTTATGAGCGCAAGGAGATACGCGACATCCTGGCGTATCTCAAGTTCATCAACAATCCGCTGGATACCGTCTCCCTGACGCGCATAATCAACACGCCGCGCAGGGGCATCGGCGAGACCACCATCAGCCGCGTCGCCGCCTACGCCGACGAGCGCGGGATATCCCTTTTCTCGGCCATAGCGGAGGCGGACCATATCGGCGGGCTGAGCGGGAGGGTCAAGAAGCTCCGGGAGTTTCATGAGACCCTTGTGGGCCTGATCGATTGCGCCGAGGCGGAGACGGTGGACGCGGTCATAAACAGGGTGTTGGCGGAGACGCGTTATATGGACGAATTGCTGGCCTCAAAAGATCCGGAGGAGCAGTCCCGCGCGGATAACGTCAAGGAATTGATCGCGGCCGCCAAGGAATTTGAGGAAAGGGCGGAGACGCCGTCCCTCAGCGCCTTCCTTGAGGAGGTGGCGCTGTTTACGGACATAGACCGGTACGATGAAAACGAGGACTGCGTGTCGCTTATGACGCTGCATTCCGCCAAGGGCCTTGAGTTCCCCACGGTCTTCATCCCCGGTTTTGAGGACGAGATATTCCCCACCTCCCGCGCCCTCTCCGGCGTCGACCCGGACGCCATCGAGGAGGAGCGCCGCCTGTGCTATGTGGGCATAACGCGGGCCAGAGAGCGGCTTTATATCATATACTCCGAGTGCAGGCGGCGTTTTAATGAGACGGTCTATAATTCCAAGAGCCGCTTTCTCAAGGAGATACCCTTCGGGATCACAGAGAGCACCCCGTATAAACCGGAGGCGCACATCAAGCGCAATACGCAGGATAACACCATCAAACCCTCCCAGATACGCGACGACCGCGGCGTGTCGCAGTTCGCGGAGATAGCCAAGCACAAGAACGCCATCGACATCAGTTTTGGAGCCAAGAATTACGCGAAGCCCAACATCGAGCCCCCGAAAAACGTCTCCATCGACTTCGCCGTGGGCGACAACGTGCGCGCGCCAAAGTATGGCGTGGGCCTTGTGAGGGACATAAGCGCCGCCGGCGCCGATTACGAGATCACCGTGGAATTTCCCAATATCGGCCAGAAAAAGTTCATGGCGCACCTGTCAAAATTAGTAAAAGAAGAGGTTAGAAGTTAGAAGTTAGTGTATTAACCGGCGATAAAACGTTGTAGGGGCGGAGCTTGTCTCCGCCCGGAATACGGGCAGACACAAGGTCTGCCCCTACAGCGTTCTGCAAAATTTTGCAGGGTAGAGCACTAGATAAAAGCCTGGGTTTGCGGCGGAGCGGCTTTTTTGCGGCTTGCGATAGATTTCGGTGCGGGCGGGGCCGCGTCTTATGGCCTTGAGACCGAATAAAACATGTGATTCGCCGTAGGGAACGGTCATGAACATTCCGGCATATTGAAAAACATGCGATTCGCCGCAGGGAACGGTCTTGACCGTTTTGGCGCGTTGAACCGGGCCGGCAAAGGGGCGATGATTATGGAGCAAGGCGCGGCCGGCGTGCGGGCCGGCGTCGGTTATGACGCTCACAGGCTTGTCACGGGGCGCAAACTGATACTCGGCGGCGTCGGGATACCTTTTGAAAAGGGCCTGCTGGGCCACTCGGACGCGGACGCGCTGGCTCACGCCATAATCGACGCAATCCTCGGGGCCTGCGCGCTGGGGGATATCGGTTCGCGTTTTCCGGATACGGACCCGGCTTATAAAGACATCTCCGGCATGGAGCTGTTGAGGCGCACAAACGAGCTCGTTCGCCGCGCGGGCTATATCATAGGCAACATCGACTGCGTCTGCGTGGCCCAAAGCCCGAAAATAGCGCCGTTTACCGGCGATATGCGCAAGAATATAGCCGGGGCGCTGGGCATCGGCGAAGGTCAGGTCGGCGTCAAAGGCAAGACGGAGGAAGGCATGGGCTTCACCGGGGCGGGGGAGGGGATAGCCGCCCACGCCGTCTGCATAGTGTATAAAACGCGATGAAAGAGATGGATGTCGTGCAGGCATATGAATTTTACGCCATACCGGAAAACGGCGTTATAGTCATACCGGAGCAATACAGGGACAAAATCACAAACGGCGTAAAGGTGATTTTATTGGAAGAAAGTTCTTTAAAATTTCAAAAATTGAATAAAGAAGCCGAAATCCGGCGCAAAAGCGATGCGCTCCTGCCTCCCACAATGGGTACAAAAGACTGGAAGTTCAGCAGGGAAGACGCCAATGAGCGGTAGGGCTTTCTTAGATACAAATGTCCTCATTTATCTTTATTCCGAGAATGAGGCTAATAAGCGTGACGCCGCACATCGCGCATTAAACAGCCATGATTGCGTCACAAGCATACAAGCTTTTAACGAGGCCAGCAATGTTTGGTTCAGGAAATCCGGGTGGAGCGGCGCGAAAATCAAGGAACATCTGGATAATATTGAATCGGTATGCGATGAAATTGTCATGGTTCAAAAGCATACCATAAGCGTCGCCCTGATCTTAAAAGAACGTTATGGTTATTCGTATTACGATTGCCTCATGTTGGCGTCGGCTCTAGAGAGTAATTGCGGGGTTATTTTTACAGAGGACATGTGCGACGGTCAATTTATCGATAATAAGCTGAAAATCATGAATCCGTTCATGGACCATTGAGTTATGATTAAGTAAATTTTAGAAGCTATATTTTAGAAGCTAAAAAGAAGCGCAACGAAAGGAAACCGATATGATAAAGCTCTATAACACGCTCACGCGCAGGAAAGAGGAATTTATCCCGCTCGCGGCGGGGCATGTGGGCATGTATGTCTGCGGGCCGACGGTCTACGGCCTCATTCACATCGGCAACGCCCGCCCGCTGGTGGTGTTCGACGCCTTCCGCAGATACCTGACCCATAGAGGCTACAGCGTAAATTTTGTCTCCAACTTCACGGACATCGACGACAAGATAATCAACAAAGCCATAGCGGAGGACGTGCCGTTCGACGTCATCACCGAGCGCTATATGAGGGAGGCCGTATCCGATTCCGAGGCGCTGAACGTCCTTGAGCCCACTCACCGCCCGCTGGCGACTGAGGAGATCGGCTCCATCATAGAGATGATACGGACGCTGACAAACAAAGGCTTTGCCTATGAACAGGACGGCGCGGTGTTCTTTGAGACGGGCAAATTCCCGGATTACGGGAAGCTCTCAAAGAAGAACCTTGAGGAATTGGAGGCGGGGGCGCGCGTGGAGGTCAGCGATATAAAGCGCAGCCCCGCGGATTTTGTGCTCTGGAAGCCCGCGAAACCCGGCGAGCCGGTCTGGCATTCGCCCTGGGGGCCGGGGCGCCCGGGGTGGCATATAGAGTGTTCCGCCATGAGCGGGAAATACCTCGGCAGCACGTTCGACATACACGCCGGGGGGGAAGACCTGGAGTTTCCGCACCATGAAAACGAGATCGCCCAGAGCGAAAGCGCCAACGGCGTCCAGTTCGCCCGGTACTGGCTCCACAACGGCATGGTCAACGTCGATAACCAGAAGATGTCCAAATCCGCGGGCAACTTCTTCACCCTGCGCGATATCGCCGAAAAATACCCGTATAATGTCATCCGCTTCTTCATCCTGATGTCGCATTACCGCAGCCCCATGAATTTTTCCGACGAGCTGCTGGGCGCGGCCGAAAGCGCGCTGACGCGGATCAAAAACTGCGTGTCAAACATCGGGTTCAGCGGGAGGAACAAGCCGGATCTGCCCATGACGGACGCGGAGAAGGCGCTGCTCGGCGAGTGCGCGGATTTCAGGCGGATATTTGAGGAAAGCCTGGACGACGACTTCAACACGGCGGACGCCGTTTCCGCCATATTCGACTATGTCAGATTCGCCAATATCAACCTGGACGCCGGGAGCGGCCGGGCGTTTTATAACGCCTTGGAGGCCGGCATCCTGGAGATGTGCGGCGTGCTCGGCGTCATGCTCGAGGATCGAGCCCGCGAAGACGGGGCGGACGGCATCCCGGAGGCGGAGATCGGGCGCCTGATCGAACAGCGGGCGCGGGCGCGCAAAGACAAGGACTTTAAGACCGCCGACGATATCCGCGCGAGGCTCCTTGAGCGGGGGATCGTCCTGGAGGATACCCCGGCCGGCGTGCGCTGGTCCCGCAAATGACGCTTGAGAGCGGCGCGAAAGGGGGCCGCGCGGGGGTTCCGGAGGCGCGGAATATCTCCGCGCTGAACCTGGCGTTTATAGGCGACGCGGTGTTTGAATTGCTGGCCAGGGCCGAAAGCCTGCGCACAGGCCCCGCCGGCTCCGAAACCTTGGGCAAAAGGGCGCGGGGCCTGGTGAACGCCGGCGCTCAGGCGCGGATGTACCGCGTTGTCGAACCCGTCCTGACCGAGGACGAGCTCGCGGTTTTAAGGCGCGGGCGCAACGCCAAGAGCGCCGCCAGGGCCAAAAACGCCCCGGTCGTCGATTACCGACACGCGACCGGGCTGGAAGCGCTCTTCGGCTATCTGTACCTGGCCGGGCGCATAGACAGGATCTATCAGTTGTTTGAGCTGTGCGTGGGCGAGAGCCAAGCGCGTGAGTGATATTGACTCAAATTACGGGCGGATATGGCGTCTGCTCCTACGCGCTCTTGAATTATTGTCCGCCGGATATACATCAATGCGGCGCAAATCGGCTGGATTGCTTCGCGCGTTCACGGAATATAGTTTTAATGTGGGTTCAATTGCTCGCTTACAGTACAACCGGCTAAAGCCGGAAGACTTTGTGCCGCCTGAAAGGCGGACTAAATGTCTGACCGCGCCCTCAAAGCTGTAGGTGTGTTCTGAAACCTCGATTTATTGCAGGGGCAAACCTCAACGGCTGCAAGCTAAGATGGAAATAAATGTAATTTATATGCTGAGCGCTATTATGGGGGAGATTTTAGCCCACGCTATACAAAAAAAACGTAAGGCTTATACGAATTGCTTCTCTAATACTTGCAATTATGGCTCATATTCTGACATATGGAAATAATTGGTTTGTTAGCTTGCAGCCGTTGGGGGCAAACCTTGTGTTTGCTGCTGTCCAGGGCAGAGACAAGCTCTGCCCCTACAGGTTTCGGAACAAGTCTTGTAATTATAGGGTGCTTTTATTCAGCGGGCGGACAGGGTCGTCCGCCCCTACGGAGGACGAAAACTCGGCTTTGCTGGATTTCGCTAAGGAAAATCTGTCGAACTCACGTTAATTTTAAGTGTACGCGCGCTCGCAATGGCGGATATGCGTTACGCAATGGCGGATATGGCAGCGCGGCGCAAATCGGCTGGATTGCTTCGCGCGTTTACGGAATTTAATTTTAAGTGCTTGCGCGCTCGCAATGACGGATATATGGTACGCAATGATATACCGCTTGTCTAGATAAATACTCACTTAAAAATAAGTGATATCTATAAAAATTAGGTGTTCTCGTTAATTAGTGTGATGAGCATTTAAGTGGATATGCGGTATAATGGTATGCAATGATATACGATACGCAATGATATATGGTATGCAATAATATACAGTACGCAATGGCGGATATACGGCAGCGCGACAGTTCGTCATTGCGAGCGATCATGGCCTTAAAACCGCTTAAGCGTTGACGCGTGAAGCAATCCAGCCAACCGGGCTGCGTCAATATAGGGGATTCAGGCTGACAGCGGGGCAGAGCCCCGCCCTACAATAATATGATATCTTATCATGAATGAAGGTAAAACGTGAAAGAATACGATCGCGGCAAAAACAATAAGAATGTTGAGCGCCGGGGCGACCGTTCCGCGCCAGTACCCGCGCGCCCGCGCGGGGCCGGGGGGCCCGACGCCCCGAAAGAATCCGGCTCCCGTAAGCGATCCGAGCCCAGGGAGCGGCGCGGGCTTAAATCCGAGCTCAAATCCGAGCCCCAAACCGAGGATTCGCTCAATCTGTTCGGGCGCAACGCCGTGCTGGAGGCCATCAACAGCGGCAAGCCGATAGACAAGCTGCTGTTCAAAAAGGGCGAGATCGAGGGCACTCTAAAGGTTATACTGGCCAAGGCGAAGGACTCCGGCATAGTTGTTCAGGAGACGACCAGGCAGAGGCTGGACGAGCTGTCGCAGAACGGCAATCATCAGGGCGTCGTGGCGGTCTGCCCCGCCCATGTATACATTGAGATCCGCGATATCCTCGAGACGGCGCGCGCGCGCGGGCAGGAGCCGTTTGTACTGGCGCTGGACGGCATAACTGACCCGCATAACCTGGGTGCTATAATCCGGACGGCGGAATGCTGCGGCGTTCACGGCGTCATCATACCCAAGCGCCGCGCCGCCGGCCTTACGGCCGTGGTGGACAAGACCGCGGCGGGCGCGCTGGAATATGTGGGCGTGGCCCGCGTGACAAATTTGACGCGGGCGCTCGAGGAGCTTAAAAAGGCGGGGCTATGGATAGTGTGCGCGGACACCAAGGGCACGCGCGTGTTTGACGCGCAGCTCACCGGCCCGCTGGCCGTGGTCATCGGCGCGGAAGGCTCCGGCGTCAGCCGCCTCGTCAGGGAGAGCTGCGATTTCAGCGTAAAAATCCCCGTGCTGGGCAGGATAGAGTCCCTCAACGCCTCGGTTGCCGCGGGCGTGATACTGTACGAGGCCGTCCGGCGCCGTCAGCCTTTGAAAACGTGATGAGCGGCGCGTATCTGCTCGTGGACGCGTATAACATCATACACGCCTGGGAAAACCTGGCGTCCATGGCCGAGCATTCCCTCGAGGACGCGCGGCGCGCGCTCATGGAGATCCTGTGCGATTACCAGGGGAGCGCCGGCGTCGACGTCATCGCCGTTTTCGACGCGCACCATGTCAAGGACGGCGCGGGGTGCGTGGAGCGGTACAACAATATTTTCGTCGTATACACGAAAGAGGCTGAGACGGCCGACAACTACATTGAGCGCGTGACCGACAGGCTCTCGCGCAATTATAATGTGCGCGTGGCGACGTCGGACAGCATGGAGCAGGTGATAATCCTGACCAGGGGCGCGGTACGCGTCTCCGCCTCTGAGTTTTTGCGCGAGGTTACGGAGCAGAAGCGCCTGGTGCGCGAGAGATACCTGAAGAACCGGCCCGTAAAGCGCAATATGCTGATGGACAATCTGGACGAGGAGACAAACGCGATACTCGAGAGGATGCGCAGGAGCTGAAAACAGGCGCAGCGCCGGGCGGTCAGGTTTTGCGCGCTGACGTTTAAAATCTTAAGGCGATAGGCGTCCGCAATGACGCCGCAGGGGCGAATGACCCTGTCCGCCCGCGGCTTGCGCTGCTGCTTTATCCGGCAAAATTTTGCGGAATGCTGTAGGGGCAGACCTTGTGTCTGCCCGCAGACCGGGCGGAGACAAAGCTCCGCCCCTACTACATTTTATAGCCGGATAATACACTACGCCTTACAAGACGCGAGGCTTTGACTTTACTGAATCCTGCGCGTGGTGACGGAGCAGAAGCGGCTGGTGCGCGAGAGGTACTTGAAGAACCGGCCCGTAAAGCGCAATATGCTGATGGACAATCTGGACGAGGAAACAAACGCGATACTCAAGAGGATGCGCAGGAGCTGAAGACAGGCATATTAAATTAACGTGAAAGATAGATTTTCTTTAGCGAAATTCAGCAAAGCCGAGCTTCCGTATTCCGTAGGGGCGGACGACCCTGTCCGCCCGCTGAATTAAAAGCGCCCTGTAATTACAATACCTGTTCCGAAACCTGTAGGGGCAGAGCTTGTCTCTGCTCTGGACAGGGGCAAACACAAGGTTTGCCCCTACAATAAATCGAAGTTTCAAAACACATCTTCAGATTTGCGGACGCGCGGTCAGCCATTTATTCCGCCTTTCAGGCGGCACCAAGTCTTCCGGCTTTAGCCGGTTGTAGTGTAAGCTAACTCATGTTAAATTAGCGCAAATGGGGCATAGATTATGAAAGGCCGGGATACTCTGAAGCGTATCGAATCCGACAAAACCGCGCGCGGCGCCGGCGAGCCCTTTGTGGCGCTTAACGACGAGGCGCTCGTCAGTTTGGCGCGCGCCGGCGACGCCAGGGCGCAGGATTTTCTGCTGGAGAGATATAAAAATTTTGTCAAGCGCCATGCTCACGCTTATTTTCTCGCGGGCGCGGACAGGGAGGACATCATTCAGGAGGGCATGATCGGGCTGTATAAGGCTGTCCGCGATTACGACAGCCGTAAGAGCGACCGCTTTGAAGCTTTCGCCCGGCTCTGCGTCACCCGGCAGATGATCGCGGCGATAAAATCCGCTTCCCGCAAGAAGCACGGCCCGCTGAACACGTATATCTCATTGAGCGGCTCACGGGAGCCGGAGGCTGCTTCCGCCGGGGCGGACATCGCGGATATCGCCAAAATAAATATGCAGCTCAACCCGGAGGATTTGTTCATCGATAAAGAGGGGCGGATGTTTATCGAGGCGTGCATAGCGGAGAAGCTCTCCGCCATGGAAAACCGCGTGCTTTCGCTGTTTATGCAGGGGAAAACGTACGGGGAGATCAGCCTCCTCACGTCAAAGGACATAAAGTCCGTTGACAACTCGCTCCAGCGGGTGCGCCGAAAGCTCGGACGGCTTATTTTCAGCGATTAATAGCTGTTCAAACCCCGGTTGTATAGGCCTCAAACGTCTGTGGATCGGCATATACTGAAATAACACGATGAACGGGAGATTTGCCATGTGCGGAATAGTAGGCTATGTCGGCGGGGAACAGGCTGTTCCCGCTTTGCTCAAAGGGCTGTCAAAGCTGGAATACAGGGGCTATGACTCGGCCGGCGTCGCGGTGCTGGATAAAACTGCGGACGGGACGAACCTGGAGACCGTCAAGACAAAGGGGCGCATCGCGGCGCTCGAGGACATGCTGCGGCAAAACGGGATGCCCCGGGGCTGCGTCGGCGTCGGGCATACGCGCTGGGCCACTCACGGCGCGCCCTCGGATAAAAACTCGCACCCTCACGTGGGCGGCATGGGCAAGATCGCAGTGGTGCACAACGGCATCATCGAGAATTACATGCAGATCAAATCTTTCCTTACGGCCAAGGGCGTCGGGTTCGTATCGGAGACGGATACGGAGGTGATCGCCCAACTGGTGGAGTATTATTACACGGGCGACAGCGCGCCGGGCGATATCCTGGACGCCGTGATACGGGTCATCGAGCGCCTTGAGGGCGCGTACGCGCTGGGCATCGTCTGCGCGGACGAGCCGGATAAGATAATCGCGGTGAAAAAGGACGCGCCGCTGATCATCGGGATCGGCGGGGACTGCATGTATATGGCCTCCGACGTGACCGCCCTGATACAGTTCACGCGCGACGTCTATTACTTGAACGACAGGGAGATCGCCGTACTGACGCGGGACTCCGCCGCCTTTTACAATATTGACCGCGATTCGCTGAAAAAGAAGATTTTCCGTGTGGACTGGGACGTATCCGCGGCCGAAAAGGGCGGCTACGAGCATTTCATGTTCAAGGAGATCATGGAGCAGCCAAAGGCCATATCGGACACCATCTCGCCCAGGATAGCGGACCGCGACGTGCGGCTTGACGGTTTGAAGCTTACGGACGCGTTTATCGGCGATATCGACAAGATATTCATAACGGCCTGCGGTTCCGCGTATCATGTGGGCATGGCCGGCAAGATCATACTGGAGAGCATGACCAGGGTGCCCGTGGAGACGCAATTGGCCTCGGAATTCCGTTACGGCTCGCCTATAGTGACCGGCAGGACGCTGGTCATCATCATCAGCCAGTCCGGGGAGACGGCCGACACGCTGGCGGCGCTGCGCGAGGCGAAGCGCCTGGGCGCCTATACGCTCTCCATAGTGAACGTCGTGGGCAGTTCCATCGCCAATGAATCGGACGACGTACTGTACACCTGGGCCGGCCCGGAGATAGCCGTGGCGACGACCAAGGCCTATATCACGCAGCTCGCGCTTTTGTACCTTGTGGGCTTGCACCTGGGCCGCGCGCTGGGCCGGGTGTCGGAAGATGAACGCTATGAGCTCATATCTGAGCTCCGGCGCATACCGGAGAAGATCGAGGGCTTGCTGGCGCGCACGGACGAACTGCAGTATTTCGCCTCGCAGCATTACAACGCGGACAGCGTGTTCTATATCGGGCGCAACCTGGATTTCTGCCTGTCGCTAGAGGCCTCCTTAAAGCTCAAGGAGATATCGTATATACACTCGGAGGCGTACGCCGCCGGGGAGCTCAAACACGGGACCATCTCCCTCATCGAGCCCGGTTCGCTGGTCATCGCCATCTGCACCAACCATCGCCTGTTTGACAAGATGATGAGCAATATAAGGGAAGTGGAGGCGCGCGGGGCGTGCGTCATGGCGGTGGCCAGCGAGGATATGGGCGGCATCGACGCGGACACGGTCTTCGCCCTGCCCAAGACCCACAGCCTGCTGACGCCGCTTCTGGCGGTGGTGCCGCTGCAGCTCTTCGCGTATTACGTGGCGTCATTAAAGGGCTGCGACATCGATAAACCGCGCAACCTCGCCAAGTCCGTGACCGTGGAGTGATCATCCGGCCGCTGAATATTGTTGCAAACGCAGCCGCTATATGCTATCATATGAATCATACGATATGCAGTCAAGACATTACAAATCCAAGGAGCGTTTTATGGCTGAGATAAAGAACAATACCGGCAAGGATATCGGGAGGGGACAGATACAGATAGCGGACGACGTCATCGCCGTCATCGCGGGTACCGCGAGCATGGAGGTGGAGGGCGTCACGGGCATGAACGGCAGCCTGGGCGATTTTGTCGGCATCCTGGGGCTCAAGAACCTGTCCAAGGGCGTAAAGGTCGAGGTCAAGGACGGCAGGGTGAAGATCGACGTCAACATCATCGTCAAATTCGGATACAAGCTCCAGGAGGTGTCCGCCAGCGTCCAAAAGCGCGTCAAGACGGCCGTCGAGACCATGACCGGTTTTGTCGTGGACGAGGTCAACGTGCTCGTCACCAATGTCTCGCAGGAAAAAGAGCAGAAAGACAGGGATAAGGAAAAGGACAAAGGCGAACCGACGCACAGAATCGCGGACAATGAATAGCATAAAAACCGCCGGCGCAAAGACGCCGGAGGCGCGCGGATGAGCCGCAGGACATCCCGCGCGCACGCCTTCGCCATCGTTTTCGGCGCGTCGTTTTTTTCCGGCTTTCCGGATTACGGCCTTGACGACGTCAGTGAGGCGGCGCGGCTTTATTTTGATACCCAGAGCGAGGAAGGCAGGCCGGTGGATGGGGAGAGCGCCGGGTTTATCATGCGGGAAGTGACGGGCGTCTGGTCCCACGCGGATAAGATCGACGCGCTGATAGACAGGTTCGCCAGCGGCTGGAGCATCGAGCGCATAAGCCGGGTGGATCTGGCCATCCTGCGCATAGCCATACACGAGATGCTGTATATGAAGGACATACCCGAGGGCGTCGCCATAAACGAGGCCGTGGAGCTGGCAAAACAGTACGGCCAGGACGATTCGCCCGCCTTTGTCAACGGCATCCTCGGCAGCGTTTCAAAGGACGTCAAGGCGCGGCGCGAGCGCGGGCCGCGGGCTAAGGGCCTAAGGCCAAAGGCCGCGCCGGCAAAGCGTGTCCGCCGCCGCCCGGGCGGCGTACCGTTGAGGGAAAACGGCGGTGAGTAACCCGGGATACGGCCCAAGACGCAAGATATACTCCGTTATCCAGATCACGCAGTATATCAGGGAGCTGCTGGAGGGCGACATACTCTTAAACGGCGTCTTTGTCGAGGGCGAGATATCCAATTACCGGCCCAACAAATCCGGGCATATGTATTTTACCCTGAAGGACGACGACGCGGCCATAAACTGTGTCATGTTCAGAAGTTACGCGTCCGGGCAGCCGTTTGAGCCGGAAAACGGCATGAAGATGCTGGTCGGCGGGTATGTCTCGCTCTATGAGAAGACGGGGCAGTACCAGCTTTACGCCCAGGTTTTGCAGCCGGTGGGCGTGGGCGCGTTGCACCTGGCCTATGAGCAGCTCAAGCGCAAGCTGGAGGACGAGGGGCTGTTTGACGCCGCGCGCAAACGCGGCATACCCGCGTTCCCCTCCCGCGTGGCCGTCGTCACGTCCCCGTCCGGGGCCGTGGCGCGCGACATCATAAATATCGCCGGGAGGCGCAACCGGGGCGTAGAGCTCGTCATCGTGCCGACGCCGGTGCAGGGTCCTTTGGCCGCGCGCGAGATCGCGGAGGCGATACGCCTCGCGGACAGGCGCGCCATGGCCGACGTCATTATCCTGGCGCGGGGCGGCGGGTCCATGGAGGATCTCTGGGCGTTCAACGAGGAGCCCGTGGCGCGGGCCGTTTACGCCTCCCGCACGCCGGTGGTCTCCGCCATAGGCCATGAAACGGATTATACCATAGCCGATTTCGCGGCGGATCTGCGCGCGCCGACGCCCTCGGCCGCGGCCGAGCTGGTTATCCCCCGTTTGGATGAGATGCGCGGCGCGGTAATGCGTCTTAAAACACAGCTTTGCGCGGCGGCGTCTTTTTTATTGGCCGGCAAGCGCGAACAGGCGATGGTTTTTAAGAACAGCAGGGCCCTCGCGGGGTACAGGGCCTTGATAAAGCGCAGGGGCGAGCTTCTCGCCGCCGGCAGGGAAAGGCTGGCGCGTTCCATGGACAGGCGCCTGAGGGAATTGCGGACCGGGCACAGGGCCAGGGCCGCCGCCCTGGACGCCCTTTCGCCGCTGAAAGCCATAGAGCGCGGTTTTTGCGCGGTTTTTGACGAGGGCGGCGCGATGATGACGTCCGCGGACGCGTTTGAGATCGGCGACGCGATGCGCGTAAAATTCCGCGACGGAGACCTCAGGGCCGTCGTCAGCGGGAAGGATTTATCTATTTAAAGAGTTTAAGGAGCGCGCTATGCCCGAAAGCACGAGAAAGACGGCGAAAAAGCCAAAAAAGCCGACCTTTGAGCAGGCCGTGGAGAGGCTTGAGGAGATAACCGCGGCGCTCGAGGACGGGGTCGTCAGCCTCGAGGATTCCATGGAGCTCTACCGCGAGGGCATGGAGCTTACATTATATTGCGACGGCATCTTAAAAGCCGTGGAGCAAGAGGTGCTGCTGCTGCAAAAGACGGCGGACGGCGGCGCGGAGCTCGTGCCCTTCGGGGAGTGATGCCGGTTAAAATGGATTATTGTGGGTTGTATAAAAATGCCTGATTCAGCAATACATAAAGATGAATCCAATGCGGTATACAATAAAATATCGGCGGATTTTGCGGCGGTGATCGAACGCTGGCTGGAGCGCGCGCTGACGCCGCGCAGCCCGCGCGTATCGGGCGCGCTATATCAGGCCGCCGGGTACAGCGTTTTCGCCGGGGGCAAGCGCTTGCGCCCGATACTGCTTCTGGCCGCGAGCCGCGCCGCCGGGGGCGATATCCAAAACGCCCTGCCCTTCGCCTGCGCGCTGGAGCTGATACACGCCTATTCCCTCATACACGACGATCTGCCCGCCATGGACGACGGCGAGCTGCGGCGCGGCAAGCCGTCGAACCATATCGTGTACGGCGAGGCCATGGCCATACTGGCCGGGGACATGCTCCTGAACCTGGCGTACGAGACGATGTCGGAGGCCGTATTGGGCGGCGGCCATCGGGAGGCGCGGGCCATGAGCCTGATCGCGCGCGCGGCGGGCGCGGAAGGCATGGTCGGCGGGCAGGCCCTGGACATATCGGCGGGGGGCGGGCCGGATTTGCCCGCCGCGGCCGATGAGCTGCGGCTGATGCACGCCCTCAAGACCGGCGCGCTGATAACCGCGGCGCTCACGGCCGGCGCGGTGATCGGCGGCGCGGGCGATGAAACCTGTAAGAAATTTGAGCGCGCCGGGGAGCTTTTTGGCCAGGCGTATCAGATAAAGGACGATATACTGGACGCCGAGGGCGACGTTAAGGCGCTGGGCAAGCCCGTCATGAGCGACGACAGGGCGCGCAGGGTCACTTATGTCTCCGTGTTCGGCCTGCAAAAGGCGGGGCAGATCTATTCCGAGGCGGCCGAAAACGCCATGGTGGCCGTCCGGGATATCGGCGACGCGTTCCTGACGGCGTATATAAGCGGCCTGATCGACAGGGTTAACTGAAGACCGGTTCCGGTAGGGGATTTTTTATGCGCAACCTGATCTATGAGCTGATCAGCAATGATATACTTTGGACGGCGGTGCTGTCATGGTTCATCGCGCAGCTCATAAAGTTTTCCATAGCTTTATTCAGAAACAGAAAACCCGATATATACATGTTTATCAGCACCGGCGGCATGCCCAGCTCGCACACGTCCTTCGTCGCCGCCATGACCACGGCCATCGGCGTCAAGGAGGGCTTTCAGTCCACGGCCTTCGCCATCAGCGCGGTGGTCAGCATCATCGTCATGACGGACGCGGCGGGCCTCCGGAGGGCGGCGGGCAAGCAGGCCGCGGTCATCAATATGATCGTGGAAAGCCTCGAAAATCAGAACATCCAGTTCGACAAAAAGCTGAAAGAACTCCTGGGGCACACGCCCGTGGAGGTCGCGGCGGGCGTGCTTCTGGGCGTCATCGTCGGCCTGACGGTGCAGATCTAGTATTTCATCCGGCGAAAATACGCTGTAGGGGCGGAGCTTGTCTCCGCCCGGTCCGCGGGCAGACACGATATCCGCGGGCAGACACGAGGTCTGCCCCTACAGTGTTCTATATAAATATGTAACACTAGCCGCGCGTTCGCGCTATGAGCGCACGGATACATTATCCAGCCGCGCGTTCGCTCTTTGAGCGCGCGTATTTATAATTATTATTCGGATGTGTTTGACGGCGTGAAATATTTGAGCAGAATAAATTCGCCCGGCGATCTCAAACGGCTCAGGCCCAGGGAGCGGGCGGCCCTCTGCGCCGAGATCCGGGCCTTCCTGACGCGGAACGTCTCCGTCACGGGCGGGCACCTGGCCTCAAACCTGGGGGTGGTCGAGCTCTCCGTGGCGCTGCATATATGCTTTGATTCCCCGGTGGACAAGATCATCTGGGACGTGGGGCATCAGTCATATGTGCACAAGATACTGACAGGGCGCAGGGATCGGTTCCAGACGCTCCGGCTGCTCGGCGGCATCAGCGGTTTTCCGCGTCCCGACGAGAGCGAGCACGACGCCTTTATCAGCGGGCACAGCTCCACCTCCATCTCACTGGCGCTGGGCTGCGCCGTCAGCCGGGATCTTAAAGGGGAGAACAATCATGTCGTGGCGGTCGTCGGGGACGGCGCGCTGACGGGCGGCCTGGCCTTCGAGGGGCTGAACAACGCCGGCCGGCTCGATACGCGCCTGATCGTCGTGTTGAATGACAACGAGATGTCCATATCAAAAAACGTCGGCGCGCTGAGCCGCCATCTGAGCATGATGCGCGCCGCGCCCGCGTATCTGGGCGTGAAAGCGGACGTGCGCCAGATATTGGACAAGATACCGCTGGTGGGGCCGGCGGTGAGCGGCGCGCTGGAACGGACCAAGAGCGCCGCCCGGTATATACTGCTGCCCGGCGTGTTCTTTGAGGAACTGGGCTTCAAATACATAGGCCCCGTGGACGGGCACGACCTGCCGCGGCTCGTCGCCGCCCTCGAGGGCGTCAAGAAGATAAAAACGCCCGTCCTGCTGCACGTGGTGACCAAAAAGGGCAAGGGTTACAGGCACGCCGAAGCCGCGCCGGACAGGTTCCACGGCGTGGAGTCCTTCGACGTAAAGACGGGCAGGCCGGTGGAGATGAAGATATGGGATACATACAGCGACGTGTTCGGGCGCGAGCTCGCGCGGCTTGCCGGGGAGAATCAGAAGATACTGGCGATAACGGCCTCCATGCCCTCCGCCACGGGGCTGTCCGCCTTTGAAAAATTGTTCCCCGAGCGCTTTTTCGACGTCGGCATAGCGGAGGGCCATGCCGTGACCTTTGCCGCCGGGCTGGCAAAATCCGGGTTTACGCCTGTTTTCGCCGTCTATTCCACATTCTTGCAGCGGGCCTATGACCAACTGATCCACGACGTCTGTATACAGAATCTGCATGTGGTGCTGGCCCTGGACAGGGGCGGCGCCGTGGGAAACGACGGGCAGACGCACCAGGGCATGTTTGACCTGGCGTATCTCTCGCAGATGCCCAACATGACCGTGATGGCCCCCATGAACAAGCGCGAGCTCAGGCTGATGCTGGCGTTCGCCGTAAGCCACGGCGGCCCCATAGCCCTGCGGTATCCGCGGGGCACCGCCTCGATACTGTTAAAGGATGAAGTCCGGCCGATAGAACTGGGCAAGTCTCAGACGATAAGACGCGGCGACGGGATTCTGATAATTTCCCTGGGGGCGATGATGGAGCAGGCCCTTGAGGTGTACGCGCGGCTGGTAAACGACGGGCTCCGGCCCGCGCTCGTGAACGCGCGCTTTGTAAAGCCGCTGGACGCGGAAATGGTCGGGAACGTCGCGCGGTATGAACAGGTCTTCGTGCTGGAGGACGCGGCGCGCTCCGGCGGCCTGCACGCCGGCATACTGGCAGCGGCGAACGCGCGCGGCATTTGCGCAAGGCATGTCCATGGGTTCGCCTTCCCGGATAAATTCATCGAGCACGGCAGCCGCGAACAGCTCTTCGAGCGCTACGGGCTCGACGCGGCGAGCGTCTATAATGCCGTCAGAGCATATTTATAACGTGAGTTCGACAGATTTTCTTTAGCGAAATTCAGCAAAGCCGAGCTTTAATATTCCGTAGGGGCGGACGAACCTGTCCGCCCGCTGAATTAAAAGCGTCCTATAATTACAAGATCTATTCCGAAACCTGTAATGGCAAGTTGTAAAATGAATTGCCCGCCCAAATAAAAAACGACCCAAAACGGTCAAAACCAGTTATACTTAAGTTGCGAGACAAAAGTGAA
>JGI20166J26741_11778917_pt1 | contig 43754 bp, 35 predicted proteins | sample TergutCu122P5_FD_26741 | JGI IMG/M metagenome (IMG submission 26741)
GTGCAGCAGATACCAGATGACGAAGACGGTAAAGATTTCGTCCAACTCCTTATCAAGCAACGGCGTTTGCACGCGGCGGTTTCGCCCGTCCAGGATATATTCCCTATTCCAAATGCGGATGGTGTAGCGCCCGGTCGCCGGGTCATAGCTGGCGCGGCCCGCCGCGCAGAGTTGCTCCGGCGCCGCCGCTGCCAGTTCCGCGAAATGTCGGTCGTCGATCCACGGTTTCATGGCCTTTCTCCTTTCAGTGTTCAGCCGCCGGATGTACCGGTCGTCAGGCCGGCGATAAAGCCGGCAATTTTCTCGACAACCGCATCTTTTTGTTGCAGATGCGGGGCGTGGCCGCAGGCGGCAAGCATCGCCGTTTCCACCTGGCCGCCGACCTGCCGGACAATGGCCGTAACCTGCGACGCCGTGCCGTATTGGTCGTCCTCACCCTGGATGACCAAAAGCGGCGCGGTGATCGTTGGCAGAAATTCCTCGATGTTCCACTCGGCAAACTCCGGGCGCAGCCAAACATCATGCCAGCCCCAGAAGGCGCAATCGGTGTTGCCGCCATGGTAGGCCGCCAGGCGGGATTTGAGTTCGCCGCGCCGATACGCATCACCGGCGGCGGCAATGGAGCGGCGGCTGATGTCTTCGCGGAAAACGTGCGCCGCCATGGTCACCACGCCCAGCAATCCGGGACGGGGTGAACCACCGGCATGGATCAGAGCGATGGAGCCGCCGTCGGAATGACCGATGAGGATATGGTCACGGACGCCAGTTGCTTCCAGCACCTGCGGCAACACCGTCAAAGCCTCGTCGTGCATGAAGGAAACCGGGCGCGGCAGCGGGCAGGGATTGGAATGCCCGTATCCGGCGCGGCTGTATAAGAGCGCGCCGCAGCCGGTGGCTTCGGCCAGCCGTTTGGGGAAATCCCGCCACAGCTCGACACAACCCAAGCCCTCATGCAGAAAGACCAAGGTCGGCGCTTCTTCCGGCGGCGGCCCGAGCCAGGTGGCTTCCAGGCGCGCTCCCGCCTTGGCCAGATGCAGGTCGAAATTCCGCCGCCGGGCACCGGGGGATGTGGTTGGCGCTTGTGGCATCATCGCCGCTCCGGAAACATGGTTATTGGGGAGATGAGCGGACATATGGTTTCAATTCCGGAAAGCGGCGCCCGCCAGCACTTCCGGGCCGACAATTGTCAGGTGTTTCTCGGCGCCGTAGCGGACATAAACCTGGCCATAACGAGCGTAAATGGCGCCGATCCGCTGGCCGTCCGGACCGGGCACCGGCATACCGTCATAGCCGACATGCACGCCCACCGTATCGTCATAACTTCCGCGCGCCAGGTTGAACTGCCGCAACCATTTCTTCAGTTGCGCCTCGGTCAGGTCGATTTCCGTCCAGTAGAGACCGTCGAGCGTCCAGTCGCGGTTCAGGGCCAAAAGAGCGGTTGGCTCGGTCTCCGGCCCGCTATAAAAATAGCGGTACTGGGGCAGGATGACGCGGTTAGTGAAAACCGGTTCGACGCTGAAATCGCGGCTCAATTGGACGTAGTGGGGCAAATTGGCACAACCGGAAAACAGCGGCAACAACAACGCCACGAGCGCTAACATGGGAATTGTTCGCATGTGCTTTCGCCGATCGAGGAAGTGGGGAAGAATCAGTTGATTGATGCTCCCGACTTTGCCATAGTGCGCCGTCCAAAGCAACTTCTCATCCAACAAGGCCACGTATATGAAGAAACAGATGGTGCTTGCCGTTTTGACCAAAGACCGGCCCGGTGTCATCGCCGACATCACCGGGGCGATTTTCCGGCTCCAGGGTGATTTGGCCGACCTCAAGCAGTCAGTGCTCTGGGGTTATCTGACGATGATTCTCATCATCAATTTCCCGGCAAGCGTGACGAAAGACGAGCTGACCACGGCAATAGCCAAAAGCGAAAACACGGCGGATTTTCAGGTGTCGATCAAGGAACTGGCCGCTCCTTTAACCAGTGATTTGCCTATGCCGGAAGACACGTTTGTCATGACCGTGCGGGCGGCCAATCGCAGTGGTCTCGTTTACCAGGTCAGCCATTTCTGTTGCCAGCGCGGCATCAATATTGTCGATCTGACCACCACTTTGCGTGATGGGCGCTATACCATGGCCCTTCAGCTCGACCTGACCGGCATCGCATCGCTCGCCGCTCTGCGTCAGGATTTAGCGGACTTTGCCGCCGAAACTGGCCTGAGCCTGACCTTGCAGCATAACGATCTCTTTCAGGCCACCCAGGATGTGCGTCTGTATTGAGCCGGTTTCCCTTTCAATTTCTCATTCACCGCCATGCTGCCATCGGAAAACATCCTCGCCACCGTCGAGATGATCCAAAAGGAAAATCTCGATGTCCGCGCCGTCACCATGGGCATCAACCTGCTCGATTGCCGTGGCGGCTCTGTCCGCGCCACCTGCGAGCGTATCCGCGACAAAATCGCCTATCGCGCTGGCCGTCTGGTTGCCGCCTGTAACGCCGCCAGTGAAAAATTCGGCATCCCGGTGGTCAATAAACGCATCGCCGTGACACCGATTGCCTTTGTTGGCGCCGGATTTAAGCGTGACGATTTCGTCGCCATCGCCATGACGCTCGATGCGGCGGCGGTCGAGGTCGGCGTCGATATTCTCGGCGGTTTTTCGGCGCAAGTGGAAAAGGGTATGACCGCAAGCGACCGCGAGCTGATCGCCGCCATCCCGCAGGCCATTGCCACGACGAAAAAAATCTGCGCCTCGGTCAATATCGCCTCAAGCCAGAAAGGCATCAATATGGACGCCCTGGCCATGATGGGGCACACGGTCAAGGCGCTCGCCGAAAAAAGCGCCGATCAGGGCGGGTTCGCGGCGGCGAAGTTCGTGGTTTTCTGCAACCAGCCCGGCGACAATCCCTTCATGGCCGGGGCGATTCATGGTTTGGAAGAGGCCGATGCGGTGCTGAACGTCGGGGTCAGTGGGCCGGGCGTCATCGCCCGCGCTTTGGAGCGGCAAATTGCCGAACGTGGCGCGGCTCGCCGTGGAGCGGCTGGTTTGCGGCTCGATGACCTGGCGGAAAATATCAAACAAACCACCTTCCGCGTCACGCGATGCGGCGAGCTGATTGGCCGCCGCGTGTCCGAGGCTTTGGGCGTCGAGTTCGGCGTCGTCGATCTGTCGCTGGCGCCGACGCCGGCTATCGGCGACAGCGTCGGCGAAATCTTCAAAATTCTCGGCGTCGATGCCCTCGGCGCGCCCGGTTCGACAGCGATTCTCGCCATGCTCAACGATGCGGTGAAAAAGGGCGGCATCTTCGCCAGCAAGACGGTAGGTGGCCTGAGCGGCGCCTTCATCCCGGTGATGGAAGACGCGGCGCTGGCGGCGGCGGTCGGCGAAGGCGCCCTGTGCCTGGAAAAACTCGAAGCCATGACCTGTGTCTGCTCGGTCGGCCTCGATATGGTGGCCATCCCCGGTTCGGTCGATGCCGACACCATCTCGGCCATTATCGCCGACGAAATGGCCCTCGGCGTGGTCAACCACAAGACCACCGCCGCCCGTTTGATTCCGGTGCCCGGCAAAGAAGCCGGTGACATGGTGAGTTTTGGTGGCCTGTTCGGCGCCAGCCCGATTATGGCAGTACGCAACGTCGGCCAGTCGAGCCGCTTCATCGCCTGGGGTGGCAGAATGCCGGCGCCGGTGCATAGTTTCAAAAATTGAGCTTCCACCTTGTGTGATGAACAGTTTTGTAGTAACGTGAACATATGAAGACAGTTTTTGAATGGGATCCTACAAAAGCGGCAAGCAACCTGAAAAAGCATAGCGTTAGCTTTGACACGGCAATGATCGCTTTTACTGACCCATTTGCCTTGATCGAACAAGACCGCATTGAAAATGGAGAGCTTCGATGGCAGACATTGGGGAGAGTAAGCGCTTCCTTGCTGTTACTCGTGGCTCATACCATTCGAGACGGCGAAAAAGACAGCATGGAAACCATCCGTATCATTTCAGCGCGGCGTGCCAACCCGCAAGAAAGGAGACGCTATGAGCGAAATTGTTCGTTACGAAATCGACTTGAGTAATCCCCCACCATTGACGGAAGAACAAAAAGCGGAAATCAAGGCGCTGTCCGAAATGCCGGACAGTGCAATTGATTACAGCGATATTCCACCGCTCGATGATGATTTTTGGAAAAACGCTGTCCGCAATCCTTTTTACCGGCCAACGAAAAAATCCACCACGGTGCGGGTGGATTCAGACGTGCTGGCTTGGCTGAAAAGGCAAGGCAAAGGTTACCAAACGAGAATCAACTCTATTCTTCGTGAAGCGATGATTCGTTCATTGCATCAGAAAGATACCGCTGGATAATCCGACCATTTTCATTTGCCATCGCTCAAAAAAGATCATCCTGGCAGGGATGATTCAAGAAAGGATAACATGGCGGATTCCTTCAAAGAAATCCGCCCTTAGCCATCACACAAAAAATCGGGTCACGAGAAGAAACGCAGGCCGGCGGCCTTGATGGCGCCACGGTGGTAGCCGTCAGGGAAGAGTTCCTCCAGTTTGCCCAGATCGACGTTGCAGCTTTCGCAGGTTTCGTAGATGGTCGGGATACGGTGGTCATTGCGCCAGCTCTCGCGCAGAGAGTTGATGACCTGCCAATGCTCGACGGTCATCTCCGCCTTCGGGAGACACATTTCGGTGATCCGATGACGGGCGAAATCCTCATCCCATTCCTCCGGGTCAACCAGGAAGCCACGGACATCGGTGCGATACACCTTGTCGTTGTTCAAAGCCCGCAAGTCGGCGACGCTCTGGCGGACATGGGCGCTGTAATCCAACTGGCTGACGCGGTAGTGCACACCTGCCACGCGGCATAGGCCGCGATGATAACCGGCGGGAAACAGCTTCTGCATTTCTTTTGGCGGCAGGCCAGTGGTCTTGCAGGTGGCGTAGATGGTCGGGCAGACGCCCGTCTTGATGAAATTGTCCCGCACAAAATCAATCGCCCGCCAGTGATCTTTCGACAAGGCCGGAATCCCGCATTCCCTGGCCATGCCCTCGGCGAAATCCTGATTCCAGGCGCGAGGATCGAGCAAACAACCCTGATCGTCGATCTGGTAAACAACGCCTTTGTAGGAAAAATCTCGCATAGGTCCCCTCCTTTCCATATTTTTCCAAATCTATTCCCCCACCCGGCTTTCCATAGCCGACATAGTATCATAAAAAAAGGCCGATGCGCCAAAATGGCTGTTCTTGCCACCGCCTCTTGCCGTTATGACCGCTCTACGCCGCCGCCGGCATCGCCAGCCGCCACAAGGCGAAGCCGCTTGACAACTATCGGCGCATTCGGCTAGTTGTATCCGCCGGTCGTATTCCCATTCCCTTTCCATTTGCGCCCATGAAAAATATACTTCGCTGGACATCAGCCATCCCCTTGCTTTCATTTGTTGTTTTGCTCATCGCCCTGGTGACTGGCATCAGGTTATGGCTGGTGATTTTATGCAGCGCCGCCCTGGCTGGGGCGGTGTTCGCGGCGGTGCATCACGCGGAAACGATCGCGCACCGTATCGGTGAACCTTTTGGCACCCTGGTGCTGGCGCTGGCGGTGACGGCCATCGAGGCCGCGCTCATTCTTTCGATGATGGTGGCCGGTGGCGAGGATATGGCGGTGTTGCCGCGCGATGCCATCTACAGCGCCGTCATGCTGATCTGCACCGGTGTCGTCGGCTTGTGCCTCTTGTTTGGCGGGCTGGCGCACGGCGAGCAGACCTTTCGCGTCGAAGGCGCCGGCGCCGGTCTGGCGGCTTTGATCGCCATGGCCACCTCGGCGCTGGTGCTGCCGGCCTTTACCGCCAGCTCACCGGGTGGCAGCTACAATACGCCGCAGCTCATTTTCCTGGCCATGACTTCGACGACACTGTGGGCCGTCTTTGTCTTTGTGCAGATGGTGCGCCACCGCGATTATTTCATTCCCGTCGTGAACGCCGCCGACACCGACACGCACGCGCCGCCGCCCACGGCGAAACAAGCGTGGGCCAGTTTCGGCTGGCTCTTGCTGTCGCTGGTTGTAGTGGTCGGTCTGGCCAAGATGCTTTCTCCGAGCATCGAGCAGGCGGTAGTGGCGGCGAGCGCGCCCAAGGCGGTCGTTGGCATAGCCATCGCCGCCTTGGTGCTGCTGCCGGAAACCTGGGCGGCAATACGTGCGGCACGCGCCAACCGTTTACAGACGAGTATGAATCTGGCGATTGGCTCGGCGCTGGCCTGTATCGGTCTCACCATCCCGGTTGTGGTGCTGGCGGCCCTCATCTTCAAACTGCCGCTGACCTTGGGCCTGCCACCCAAGGAAATGGCCCTTTTGGCCGTGACCTTTCTCGTCAGCGCGGTTACGCTGGGCACGGGCCGCACCTACATCATGCAGGGAGCGGTGCATGTGGTACTGTTCGCCGACTATCTCTTTCTCGCGCTGGTGCCGTGAAGGCGGCTACAAGCGCCTATCGACCGGTTCCACCAAACCGATACAATGACCATTCCCGCTCACCAAGAAAACGTTTTCCAGGCGGACGACGATTCCCTGAATCAGGCGCAGCGCCAGGCGGTCATCACCACGACCGGGCCGGTGCTGGTTATCGCCGGCGCCGGCAGCGGCAAAACCCGCACCCTGGTGCACCGGGTCGCTCATCTGCTGGCGGCGGGCGTCGAACCCTCGCGGATTTTGCTCCTCACCTTCACGCGCAAGGCGGCGCAGGAAATGCTGTGGCGGGCGGCCAGCCTGGTTGGTAGTTCCAGCACGCAGGTAACCGGCGGCACGTTTCACGCCATCGCCAACAACTTGCTGCGCCGCTACGCCGGCCTGATCGGTTATCCGTCATCTTTTTCCATCATCGACCAGGTCGATGCCGAGGGCATTGTCAACCTTTTGAAATCGTCGCTGGGTTTGGGGCGGGAAAACCGACAATTTCCCTCGAAGCGGGCCATTGTTGGCATCTTCAGCGGCGCCGTCAATCGCTCTATCAGCGTCGAAGACCTCATCGACCGTCAATACGTTCATCTGGCCGCGCATCTGGACGACCTGCTGACACTGCATCAGTACTACCAGAGTTATAAGCTGGAACACGCCCTGATGGATTACGACGACCTGCTGGTCAATTGGCGGCGGCTTTTGGCCGAACAGCCGGAAGCGCGCGAGGCGCTGTCGCGGCGCTTCGCCTACATCATGGTCGATGAATACCAGGACACCAACCTGATTCAGGCGGAAATCGTCCGCCTTTTGGCCGCAAGCCACAGCAACGTCATGGTAGTCGGCGACGATTCCCAGTCGATTTATTCGTTTCGCGGCGCCGACTTCCACAACATCATGCGCTTTCCGGAACTCTTTCCCGGCACGACGCTGATCAAACTCGAAGAGAACTACCGCTCGACGCAGCCGATTCTTTCGCTGACCAACGCCATCATCGAGGCCGCCGCCGAGAAATACACGAAGACGCTCTTCAGCCGCATCGAGGGCGGCGACAAACCGAAGCTGTACGCGGCCAGAGACGAGCGCGACGAAGCATCTTTTGTCGTTCGGGCCATCGAGAAACTGGTGGTCGATGGCGTGCCGGCGCGGGAGATCGCCGTCTTGTTCCGCTCCGGCTTCCATTCGTTCAAGCTGGAACTGGAATTGACCAGCCTCGGTTTCGATTTTGAAAAGCGCGGCGGCCTGAGACTGACCGAATCGGCGCATATGAAAGATGTGCTGGCCTTCCTGCGCCTGCTGGTCAATCCCCGCGACGCTCTGAGCTGGAGCCGGGTCTTTTTGCAACTGGAAAAAATCGGCCCGAAAACGGCGCAAAAATTCACCACCGTCCTGATCGCCGCCGCCGACCCTTGGCCAGAACTGGACAACTTGGTGGTTGCGCCATCCATCCGCGTCAGCTTCACCGGCCTGCGCCGCCTTTGCGCCGACCTGCGCCAAGGCGATGCCGCGCCGCTTGCCCTCTATGAAAAAATTCTCGAATACTATCAGCCAATTTTCCAGCGGCTCTATGCCGACGACTACCCGAAACGGCAAAAAGACCTCGACCAGTTGAAGAGCATCATCACGGGCTATGCCGACCTGCAAAGCTTCATCGACGATACGACGCTCGACCCGCCCGATGTCGGCAGCCCAGAGCGCCGCGACCGGCTGATTCTCTCGACCATCCATTCGGCCAAGGGCCTGGAATTCGACGCCGTTTTCGTCATCGGCCTGGCCGAAGGACGTTTTCCGCACAGCGCCGCCGGCATCATGGGCGCGCAATGGGAGGAAGAACGCCGCCTGCTCTACGTCGCCGCCACCCGCGCCCGTAAATGGCTCTGGTTCACCTATCCCGGCGAATTGATGACACCTGACCGCATGTTTATGCGGGTGGCGATGTCGCCTTTTTTGGGCGAAATCCCGCCGCACCTCTACGAGCGCCTGCGCTCAAGCGAGATGCCAGTGTCCACGATTTTTACCAGGCCGACCGTCAGCGCCAAAACAGCGACCGAGGCGACCGAGGCCGACCTGCGCCCAGGCCGCCGCGTCAGCCACACCTTTTTCGGCGCCGGCACCGTGGCCGTACTCAGCGGCGAACGCAAACTCGATATCCATTTCGACCGCCACGGCCTGAAAACCCTGCACCTCGATTACGCCAAATTAACCCTTTTATAAGATGGGCAATTTACCCGGCCTGGTGAAGTCATGAATTTTAATGAAGCGGAACAGCATCTGAATGCCTTACAGATGCACAAGATCAAGCTGGGTCTCGAGGCAATGCAGTCCTTCCTGGCCAAAGTCGGCAGCCCGGAACAGCGCCTGCGTTTCGTCCATGTTGCCGGCACCAACGGCAAAGGCTCGGTCTGCGTCACACTTCTGACCATCCTGCGCCAGGCTGGGTTCACAGTCGGCATGTACACTTCGCCGCATTTCAGCACGGTGCGCGAGCGCATCCGCGTGAATGACGAATATATTTCGGAAGCGGAATTCGCCGAACTGGCGGCAAAAGTCATCGAGGTTCTGGGCGATGAAGCGATCACCTACTTCGAGTTCGTCACCGCCGTGGCCTTTTTGTGGTATGAGCGCCGCCAACCTGATCTGGTCATCCTGGAAACCGGCATGGGCGGACGGCTCGACGCCACCAACGTGGTAACGCCGCTGGTTTCACTAATCACCAGCATCAGCATGGATCATCAAGCCTACTTGGGCGATACTTTAGCCGCCATCAGCGCGGAAAAGGCTGGCATCATCAAAGAACATATCCCGGTGGTGGCGGCGGGCGGCGTCAGCGAGATCGTCAAAGTATTGACGGAGACCGCCGCAGCCAAGCAGGCGCCCTTGTATCTTCTAGGACGGGATTTTTTTCATGAACGAGAAAACCCTCCGCTCTGGCGCTGGCGTGGGCAGACGGCGCCACTGAGTGGCGAGATCACCGAGCTTCGCTGCGCCATGAAGGGCGCCTATCAGCATGAAAATGCGGCGCTGGCCATCGCCGCCGTCAAACTTCTGGCCGGGCACGGTTTCACGGTCGATGACCAGATCTTGCGAGCGGCGCTTCTTGCCGTGCGCTGGCCGGGCCGGTTGGAATTTTTCCGGCTATCGGGCGAGACGCTGCGCCAGACGCTGCCCGGCACCGGCGCCAGCAGCGCCCAATTCCTCCTCGACGGCGCCCACAATGCCGATGGCGTCGCCAAACTGGCCACCACTTTGCGTGAGGATTATGCCGGCCTGCCTTTGACTCTGCTATGGGGGGCAATGAGTGATAAGGATATCCGCGCTGGTCTCGCCTGCCTGGCGCCGTTGTGCAGCCAAGTAATTTTGACCCGCGCCGAAGGTGAACGCGCCGCCGAACCGGAACAACTTCTCGTCTGTATGCCGGAAGAGGAGCGCCACAAGGCCATTCTCATCCGGCGGCCAGCCGAGGCTTTGGCTAAAGCCGTTAGCCTCGCGGGAGAAGCCGGCCTGGTGGTCATCGCCGGTTCTTTGTATCTGCTCGGGGAATTGCGACCCATTCTTCTCGGAGAAATCGCCTGATGGATGATTTTTCCGATATTTTTTTCAGCGCCCCCGACGAGGCCATCATTCGTCGCGAACGCCAGAAGGCCAGGGAACTGCGCAAGACCCGCTGGTGGCAGCAAAAAACCGCCGCTGGCCGCTGCCATTACTGCGGGCGCGTTTTCGCCCACGCCGACCTGACCATGGATCATCTGGTGCCGCTCGCGCGCGGCGGTAAAAGCGCGAAGGGCAACCTGGTGCCGGCCTGCAAAGACTGCAACAACCGCAAAAAAACCCTGCTGCCGCTGGAATGGCAGGACTATCTCGAAGGCCTGCGGCACAATCCGGCCTGAAACTTCCCATCGGCGGCGCCGCCGGATTCATATCGTACAAATACCTCTATTTTTCTTCCGTCCCTGCCTGTGATACAATGCCGTATCGAGGACGGCGCCACTGACGGTATCACGAACCAATTTTCACCTTGTTTTCCAGATTATGCTTTTTCCCAACCAACCCGATGGCGGTTATTCCGAACAGCGGGTCGTCATTTTGATGTCCGACATGGAGCAGTATTCCCAACGCACCTCGGCTATGTCGCCAGAGGAACTGCGCGATTTCATCATCGGCTACCATCGCGCCTTTCGCGACATCGTTGCCACTCCGGACAGTCAGCCGGTTGAAGTCGAGCCATCCGGCGGCGACGGTACCCTGATCATTTTTCGCAAGAACCCCGGCGAAGGCGACAGCGCTATCTGTCAGCGCGCTTTGCGGGCCGCCATCCGCGTCGCCTACATCATCGCCGACGGCGCCTTGCCGCCGACCAGGCTGGGGCTGTTTCTGGGCGAGATCACGGAAGCCAAGCTGGGTAGCCGCCTGTGCAAGTTCAGCATCAGCTTCGCTGTCGCCAACCGGCTGGAGGAACTCTGCGGCCACTTCGGCACCTGTCTCTTGATGGATCGGGAAATCGCCCGCCATCAGGTCGAGGAAGCGCCCTGGCTGGTCAGTATCGGCAAGTTCAGCCTGGCCAGCGTCCTCCATCCGATGAACGCCTACAGCGTCTACAAACCGGGGCTGAACCACTGCCCGAAGGATGTCAGCCGCCGCCAGTTGCGGCAATTCATCGACATGAAAAACGAGGCGATGGATCTGTTCAGCGGCAACCTGCTTTTGGGCATCCTCCCCGATTTTCCCGCCGTGCGCGACCGCTTGCACGAGGCGCAGAGTTTTTTCGTCGAGATGACCGGTCGCGAAGATAAAGCCACCAGCCGCATCCTCGAATACATCCGCGAGACGCCGTTTCCGGCCAGCGATTTCAACACCCACGGCATGAAGCTGATGGAAAAGAAACGCGATACCATCGGCGAGCGCCTGCCCTATCTGTCAAAGCAGTTGCTGATGGCCATGGATTATGACATTTACCACAGCCTGGTCGTCGATGTGCAGTGGGAACGCTATTTCAAAATGGAGTGGTATAGGGCTGGCACCGTGATCATCCAGATGGGCACCGAGCCGGATGGCATCTATTTTCTCGATTATGGCCGCGCCAAGATCGTGGACGCTTCCGGGACGCCGATATCGACGATGGATCCAGGGGCGATCTTCGGCGAACTGGCCTATTTCGAGGGCGAGAAAAAACGCACGGTCACAGTCATCGCCGAAACCGACGTGGTGGTCAGAAAAATTTCCGCCCAGGATTTCCACAACCTGCCGGTGATCATGGAAATTTTCCGCCGCATCGCCGCCCGCCGAAAGCGGCGGGAAAAACCCGACATGCCATGAACCACGCCGAGGGAAAAGAATGTTGCCGAGCCTCAACCGGTGCCCACACCCAGGAAGACGTCAAACGTCTGGTAGCGACCACTTTGGGGCAGCAGCGGGCACTGGCGCAGTCGTTGGCCGAACTCGAGGAAAAAAACAGAATCCTCGAGAGCCAGAGCGAAGAACTCCAGGCGACCAACCTGCGTCTGGCCACGGCCCAGCGGATCATCAAGCAAAAAGTGGATGACCTGGAAAAGGCTAACCGCTACAAGTCGGAATTTCTCGCCACCATGTCGCACGAGTTGCGCACGCCGTTGAACAGCATCCTCGTTCTGTCGAAAATTTTGAGTGAAAACCGGAGCGGCGCTTTGAACAGCAAGGACATTGAACTGGCCGACACCATTCACTCTTCTGGGCAATCGCTGCTCAGGCTGGTCAACGAGGTGCTGGATATTTCCAAGATCGAGGCCGGCAGGATGGAAATAATCATCGAGGATTACCAGCTCGATGAACTCCTGGCCGACCTCGACCGCATGTTCCGTGAGCTGGCCCAAAAAAAGAATCTGCGTTTTGTCATCGAACATGACCCGGATCTGCCGGCCTCACTGCGCACCGACGGCCACCGGCTCAAGCAGATTCTGATCAATCTTTTAGACAACGCCGGCAAATTTACGGAAGAGGGGGAATTCCGCCTGACAGCCAGCCGCGCCGCCGCCCATTTCTTCGACGCCAACCATCCCTTCATCCCAGGCGCTGTCGCCTTTACGGTCGCCGATTCAGGCATCGGCATCGCCCACGACAAACAGCGGGCAATTTTCGACGCCTTCCAGCAGGCCGAAAGCGGCATCAGCCGCAAATACGGTGGCACTGGTTTGGGACTGGCCATCTGCCGCCGGCTGGCCACCCTGTTGGGCGGCTTCATCCATTTGGAAAGTGAATCAGACAAAGGCAGCGTCTTCACGCTGATCGTCCCGGAAAACCTGGAAGCGTACATCGACGCCGGTCTGGCACAAGACGACGAGGAAAACATAGCGGCAGCCACGGTGCCAGAGGATGACCGGGAACAGCTCGAAACCGGCTCGCGGACCATCCTGCATATCGAGAACGACCCGATCTCGGCGCAATTGATATGCGACTCGGCCCACGAATACGGTTTTCAATACCTGCTGGCGACGAACGGCGAAGAAGGGCTGAAGATGGCGCGTTTCCACCGGCCCCGGGCGATTCTTTTGCACACCATGCTGCCGGATATGGATAGCAAGGAAGTACTGCGCCGCTTGCAGGCCGAGGCGGATATGGCGGCCATTCCGGTTGTTCTCGGCGTGACGGCGGAACAAGGCAATTACCGCGCCCAAGCCCGGCGTCTCGGCGCGGTCGGCGCCTTGCGCAAACCGGCGACCCCGGTCAGAATCGAGGCGATGTTCACTACCCTGCGCCAGCTGATCGAACAAAGGACGCCCGTCCTCGGCCTGATCGGCGATGGCGGGGATTTTCCGTTCCCGGAACACGCGGCGGCGCGTATCGAAAGGATCACGACGGTGGAAACTCTGGCCGAGGACTTCGCGGCAAAAACTTTTGACTGCCTGCTTATGGTCAACCCCGGCCTGGCATTGCCGGCGATTATCGACCAGCTCGCCGCCCTCGACGCACCGCCACCTTTGTTGATCCTGGCCCCAAATGCCCTCGATGCCGAGAGCGAGAGGCTGATCGTCGGCGCCTCGCAGGTCGTCACCCGGACTGCCACCAGTGAAAAAGAGGTTTTGCGGCTTTTGGCGATTTTTTTGCACCGCGCCGCCTTTTATCCAACGGCTGATGCCGAAGACGCGGACGGGAGAGCCTTGGCCAGCCCACCCTTTGCTGGCCGCACACTCTTGCTTGGCGATGGCGACCTGCGCCATGCCTTCGCCCTATCGAACGGCTTGGAGGCCCTGGGTATCCATGTGGTAATGGGCCGGGACGGCGAGGAATGCCTGGAAAAACTCAAGACGGAAGAAATCGACGCTGTCCTGCTCGACATTGATCTGCCGAAACGGCATGGCTCGGCGACGCTTGCGGCCATCCGCGCCGATGAGCGCTTCGCCCATCTGCCGGTTATTTTGTACGGCGATGCAAAGAGCGCTGACTCCGCAGCCGGCGCCAACGGATTTCTCGAAAAACCTGTTTCTCAGAAGGAACTCCTTGAACTGCTATCCGCCAAGTTATAGAATATTTTTGCCGTTTCTTTATCAGTGAGGCGCGGCACGCTGTAATGACACCGAGCCGCTATCCCGTCTCCTCACGATGGAGCGACGGACAGCTCGATAGACGGAATTACCAGGCGATGGCGGGGACAAGTGGACAAGCCAAAAATTCTCATCGTTGACGACAAGCCGGAAAACCTACTGGCGCTGGAGCGGCTCCTGGAAACCCAGGATGCCGAGACCATTCGCGCCGCTTCCGGCGAAGAGGCGCTGGCCGCGGCCCTCGACCACAATTTCGCCCTGATTCTCCTCGATGTCAACATGCCAGGCATGGATGGTTACGAACTGGCCTCACTGTTGCGCGGCAATTCTCACACCAAACACATTCCAATTATTTTCATCACCGCCGCCACCCCAAACTGGGAGCAGCTTTACAAGGGCTTCGAGTACGGCGCCGTCGATTATTTTTTCAAACCGCTCGATGCCATCATCTTGACCGGCAAGGTCAAAGTGTTTCTCGAACTCTACCGTCAGCAGCAACTGCTGCGCGAAAAGGCCGAGCAGCTCGACCGCCAACTGGTCGAGCTGGAAATCCTGCGCCGCAAGCTGGAAACGGCCAACGAAAAACTTCAGCACCTGTCCACCACCGACTCCCTGACCGGTCTGATGAACCGCCGCCGCTTCGACGAAATTTTCAAGGAAGAATGGCAGCGCGCCGTCCGCGACCACCACCCGCTGACGCTGTTGATGATCGACATCGACCATTTCAAGAAATACAACGACACCTACGGTCATCTGCGGGGCGACGATGCCTTGATCCAGGTGGCGAAAACCCTGCGGGCCTCGGTATGGCGCTCCACCGATCAGGTGATGCGTTACGGCGGCGAGGAATTTATCGTCATCCTCTCCGATACCGACGTTTCGGGTGGCTACCGGGTGGCGGAAAAGCTGCGGCTGGCCGTCGAAGCCATGAAGCTGGAACACAAAAGCTCGCCGGTGGCGCCGGTGCTGACCATCTCGATTGGCGTCGCCACTGCCATTCCCCATGCCCGGCAGTCGATGGTCGGCCTGATCGCCGCCGCCGACAATGCCCTCTACCGGGCCAAAGAAGAAGGCCGTAACCGCAGCGTCATCATTGACATCGACAACGAAGAATAGCCGGGCGGCTATGCCACTTCGTCGAAGCGGCAGCTCAACTTCAGCATATCTTCCTCGAAAACGGTTTTGGTTTTGTACGGCAGCGTTTTGAACAGACCGATCATCGCTTTGTTGCTCGGCGCCGTGAAAGCGATGAAACCGGCGATGCCGTTATCGCGCGCCGCTTCCGACAGTTTGGCCATCAACAGCCTGCCCAACCCTTTGCCCTGAAATTCCTTGCTCGTCGAAAAGGCCACCTCGGCCATATTGTTGCTGGCGTCGAGCAGGTATTCGCCAATCGCCACTACCTTTTCAAAACCAGATTCGCCGACCAGGGCAATCAACGACAGATCGCGCAGATAGTCGATCCGGGCCACCGTCTCGACATCCTTGTGGCTGAAACTGGTCTTTTCGTGGAAAAAACGAGTGAGCACGTCGTCCTTTTCCAAGGTGTAGTAATGCTCCTGAATCCGCCGCTCGTCGGCGGGCGTCGCCGGACGGATGGTGATCGGAATGCCATCGCGCACGATATCCTCTTCCAGATGCAGCGGATAGACGGCCTTGCTGCTGGCCCCGAGTTTACGGTCTTTGGCCACCAGGCCACGTTCCTTGGCCGCTTCCAGCAGCTCATCACGGAAATCGGGATGGGCGATGCTGATCATGGCCATGGCCCGTTCCTGAAGGCTTTTGCCGATCAGATTGGTGACGCCGTATTCGGTGGCGATGAAATGGACATCGCCGCGCGGCACGGTGACGGCGGCGTCGATATGCGGAACGATGTTGCTCTTATTGGTATAGGGGTTGGTTGACAACAAAAAGAGAATCGACTTGCCGCCGACCGAGCCCCTGGCGCCGCGCACGAAATCGGTAATACCGCTGACCCCGGCAAAAAGGGTGGCCGCCGCCGCTTCGGCCTGCACCTGGCCGGTCAGATCGGCGGTTTTGACGCGGTTGATGCTGATCATCTTGTTGTGGCGGGCGATGATGAAGGCGCTGTTGACATAATCCGAGGGATGGAATTCGAGCGCCGGGTTGTCGTGCATGAATTCATAGAGATTCCTGCTGCCCACAGCCGCCGAGGCGACCAACTTGCCATCGTTGAAGCCCTTGTGCCGGTTGTTGAGAACGCCGCTGGCATAGAGATGCATCGCGTCATCGGTCAGGTATTGCGAGTGTAGCCCCAGGTCGTTTTTGTTCTGCAAAGTCCGCACCGTGGCCTGGGAGGTGGCATCGAGGCCAAGCTGGATGGTCGAGCCATCTTCGACCAGCCGCGAGATATGCTGGCCGATCTGGATCGAAACCTCGGACGGCTCAATTATTGGGATGGTGAGGAGGTCTTCCTCGAATTCGACCAGGTAATTAACCTGGTTGACGTGGATAAAACTCCGCCCCATGACGCGCGGCATCCGTGGATTGATCTGGGCGATGACCATACCCGCCGACAACGCCGCCGCCTGGGTGACATCGACGGAAACGCCCAAACTCATCCAGCCGAAGTCATCCGGTGGCGACACCTGAATCAGGGCGACATGGATCGGCATGCGGCGGCTGGTGAAGAGGCTCGGCACCATCGACATGTTCATCGGCGTGATGAAGCGCCGGTTCTGCGCCAGCTTGGATGAACTGGTCGAGCCAAGGTAGATATTACGGATATTGAGGCTCGAATCGTTCGAGCGGTTGGCAATTTCCGCGAGCGACGCCGTGTCGCTGCTCAGCATCCGCACCACCTCGACGCCGGAAAGATACTGCGCGTAGTCGGCCAGCGCCCGCGCCAGTTCCTGCGGCACGCCACAGGCCGAGCCGAGAAAAACCCGTTGGCCGTTTTTGATCTGACGAATCGCCTTATCGGCGGAACAGAGTTTCGAGAGATAGGTATCCGCCCAATAAATGGAACTCGCCATGATTTGCCTCCTGATAAAAGTCACGAACAGTTGCAAGACATCCCGCATAACGACCAAATTCCCACCTCGGTGGCCATGACCGGCGAGGCGGATACAGTCGGTGCTTTTTTTTACAACTCCTTTCCCACTTTTCTTAGGATAGCATTTCCCAGCGTCGCTGTATCCGATGGATTCTTGTTTTCAACATTATTGATCACAATGACTATGAACGGCGGCGGCTCAGGCCCCAACGAAGGTACAGAAGGTATGGACGATCATACCGGCATGACGCAGTTTCCCGCTTCCGCCAAGGCTAGGCAAGTTGACGATGGCGTTCACTTCGACAATCTTCACCTCCAGACGCCGCAGCAGAGCGACGGCGGCCAAAAGCGTGCCACCAGTGGCAATCAGGTCGTCAATGAGTAATACTCTTGCGCCGGGGCGCAGGCAATCGGTCTGGATTTCGAGTTCGGCTTCGCCGTATTCAAGAGCATAAGGCTGGGAAATAACCGCGCCTGGCAGCTTGCCCTTTTTGCGGACCGGCACGAAGCCAACGCCCAAACCATAAGCCACCGGCGCGCCGATGATAAAACCGCGAGCATCAACGGCGGCCACGGCGTCGATGGTGGAAGTGAAATGGCGGTGAACAAACAGGTCAACAAGTTGCCGGAAATTGGCGGCATCCGTCAACAGCGGGCTGATGTCATGGAAGATCACGCCCTCTTTGGGCCAATCGGCCAGCGAACGGATATGGGCGGCGGGATTGAATGGTTCTGGCATGGCGCCTCCATCGGCTTGAATCGACAAAGGAAGAATAGCGGGCTATTCTTCCCCTGGCAAGCGCCGACGCGAAAATCAGCAGTCTGGAACCGTGCGCGAGTGTCGCATCCCTGGCCAAGTCAAGCGCTTTGCAGGATGGCCGCATTGGCATTAAACAGTATCCGCACCGGATCGCCTGCTCTCAGGCTGAACCGGAGAAAACTTTATCCACCCCAGGAGGCTGCCATGGTTTTCCCCATTGCTGGTATCGAAGTTTCGCCGTTCATTCCGCCGCTGGTTGCTTTTGCGGTTTCGTTTTTTGGCTCGATGGGAGGCATCTCCGGGGCCTTTCTCCTACTTCCTTTCCAGATGTCGGTACTTGGCTATACCCACCCGTCCGTCAGCGCCACCAACCAGTTTTACAACGTGGTCGCGATTCCCAGCGGCGTATACCGTTTTATCAAAGAAAAACGCATGCTCTGGCCGCTGACCATTGCGGTGGCGGTCGGCACCTTGCCCGGCGTGCTCATCGGGGCATACGTCCGCGTGATCTGGCTGCCCGATCCCAGGCAGTTTAAACTCTTCGCTGGGGCTGTCCTTCTGTACATAGGCGTCAGGCTCATACGAGATCTGCTGAAAAAACCCGCTGCCAAACCCACGGCCCAAATGGGCCAGAAGAAAGCGGCTGCCGCCCAGTCTTTCGAGGTGAAGGTGCTGGAATTTTCCATACGGCGCATCTCCTATGCGTTCCAGGGCGAAACCTATACCTGCCCGACGATGGGGATTTTCATGCTCAGCTTCATTATTGGCATTATCGGCGGCATTTACGGCATAGGCGGAGGCGCGATTATCGCTCCCTTCTTTGTGGCCTGGTTTCGTCTGCCCATACACACTATCAGCGGCGCGACCCTGATGGGCACCTTCCTGACCTCGGTGGCGGGAGTGCTTTTTTACATGCTGATCGCGCCTTTTTTCCCGCAGCAGTCGGTGGCCCCGGACTGGCAGCTTGGCCTCTTGTTCGGCATAGGCGGTATGGTGGGTATGTACTGCGGCGCCCGCTGCCAGAAATTTGTTCCGGCAACGGCCATCAAATGGATGCTGGGCTTGGTCATTGTTGGCACAGCCGTCAAATACCTGGTGGAATTTTTCCATTGAAACAACACAGGGGAAGAATAGCGAGCTATTCTTCCCCTGGCAAGCATCAGCATGAACTTCAGGCGGTTCAGCCGAAAATCGCTTTCAGAATCGGATCAAGTACACCCAAAAGGCTGGCGGCAAGAATCAACAGGCCGACAACCGCCACCCGTTTGACGACCAGCGGGCTGACACGCTTGGCGATCTGCGGGCCAATATAGCCGCCGATTATAGCCGCCGGAAACATGGCGCAGAAAAACACCCAGTCGAAGTTGCCGAAGCGGTAATGCTGGACGCTCGAGACCATGGTGTTAAAGAAAATCGCCAAGACCGAACTGCCGACGACGAGAAACATTGGCAGGCGCAGGCCGACCGCCATCAAGGGCACCATGAACGGGCCGCCGCCGAAACCGAACATCGACGACAGAATGGCGATGAGAAAACCGCCGATACAGCCAAAAATCATATTGACGTCAAACTCTTGTCCCCAAAATTCCACTTTCATCGCTTGTTCCTCCTTGCATTAAGCCTTTTTGGCCTTGGCGGCCTCTTCGGCGCGTTTCTTGAATTCCTTCAAAATAGCCTGCTCCTTCTTGTTCTTCGCCAGATAACCCGGCGTGGTCTGCCAGAACATCAGGGCGGCCAGGATAACCAAAATCCAGCCGAAATAGAATTTGTACTGATCGAGGGTAATCAGCTCGGTCAGTTTCGGGCCGATGAAACCACCAAACATCATCGCAATGCCGATGCCGACGCCCAGCTTCCAACTGATAAACTTGATTTTGGAATAATTGTAGATGCCGCTGCCCTGCGAGAAGAGCACCGTCGGCGTCACCGTGCCGGCGATGATGGTATGCGGCAGAACCGGGAATATCTGGGCGAGTATTGGATTCATCAGGAAACCGCCGCCGGCGCCCATCATGACGCCGAAGATGGCGACCAAGAGGCTGATGATGAAGGGCCAGATCAGGTTCATGCTGGTGCCAGCGTTGGCCATATAGACGGTCGGGAAGGTCACGCTGTTGCTGAAGGTGGTCTCGGCTTTGGTGTTTTTATCGACGACGGCGACCACCCGATAGGTGCCGGGGGCGCTGCCTTTCGGCAGTTTGAAGGTGGCGGCAAAACTGCCGTCAGGCGACATCTCGACGCTGACCGCAAACACTTTGCCGATTGAGCGGAAACGCGCTTTGACCAACTGCATGGCGCGGGCGGCGGTGTTTTTGTCGTCGAGCGCCGGCAAGAGCGTGCCACGGCTGCCGATGATGCTCTCCATCAGCGTGCTCTGAAAGTGGTCGATTTTAATCTTGTCGGCGGAACCGAAGGTGTTGTTGAAAGCGGCGGCGGCACCATCGCCAAAACCTTTGATCAGGGCCGACATACTCCAGCCGTTATTTTTTTTGGCTTTCTCGGCGTCAAAAATCCCCTGTTTATCTTTGGGAACGAGAATCTGGAAAAAGGCCGGCATATCCTGGGTCAGGTAGAAAACATGCGGACGCTCGCCCGCTTTTTTGCCGAGTCCTTCGATATAGTATTTGTCGGAAGCGCTCAGTTTGCCGTCCTGGTCCGGCCCTTTGATGACATCGGCGTCAAAACGGTTGGCGCGCACCAGCTTATCGACATTGACCACCTTGATGAACACATCTTTGCCCGCCGGGGCCTGGCCGGTGATTTTAATCTGGCCACCGTTATTCAGGCTGGTTCGGTCGAGGTTGATGGTGATGCCGCCCGACGCGGCTGCCGGCGCCGCCTGTTCCTCGGCTCGCGAGGTCTGCGCGCTCATTGCCAACATCAGCGCCATGGCGAGCCATGGCAGGAATCCAAACTTTTCTTTCATCTTCTCACTCCATACTTAAAATTGGTTTGTTTTTAGCATCCCGAAGCAGCCATTTGGGACGCGCATACCATTCTTGCCCCAGCATTGGTTATGCGGGGCAACAGGATTTACGAATAGCAAAACTTCCTGGAAATTTCCCTGATTTCTCGACCAAGAAATCAGGGAAATCGGTTCAGATTTTTTGTACTCAGGCCGGGCAGGCGAAGGTGACGACGCGGTAGCAGCGCAGGCAGCGGTCAGCCTCGGTGACCGCCTCCGGAACGGTGAAACCATAGTCAACTTCGCGGAAATCGACCTTGCGCTCGGCAGCCGGCTCATGCTTAATCGCGGCGCACGCCACTCCGGCTGGCAACGGGCCGCTTGGGGTCGGAACAAGCGCCTGCAACTGTTTGACCAAGGCGAAGTCGTATTCCTCCGGCAGTTTTGCCACCGCTTGGCCAGCCAGATACTGGGCGATCTTTTTGGCGACCAGGCGGCCATGGGCGCAGGCGCCAATCAGGGTATCCGGGCCGCTGACGTAGTCGCCTCCCGCAAACAGGCCGGGCACCGTGGTCATCAGGTTTTCATCGACCAACATGCAGCCCCATTTGTCAGTTTCGGCACCCTCGACCGGGCCCGTGCAGAAACAAACCGTATCGACTTCCTGACCGATAGCCGAAACCACCACGTCGGCGGCAATCACATACTCCGAGCCGGGAATCTCGACCGGACGGCGGCGACCGGAGGCATCCGGCTCACCCAATTCCATCTTCGTACATTCCAAACCAACTACTTTGCCGTTTTCGGCGACGATGCGTTTCGGGGCGACGAGGAAGTGGAATTTGACATCCTCGGCCTCGGCGTCGTGGATCTCCACCGGGTCGGCGGGCATCTCTTTGATGGTGCGGCGATAGACCAGATTCGCGTCCGTAAAGCCGACACGGAAGGCCGTGCGCACGCAGTCGATGGCGACGTTGCCGCCACCGACAACGGCGATGCTCTTGCCTTTCGGCACCTGGTCGAGGCGGCCCAGGTTGATGTTGCGCAGGAACTCGACACCGGGAACGAAACCGTAGTAGCCGGCGTCCTCGCCTTCGACCCGCATCTTTTTGAAGGTGTGGCAGCCTATGGCGATGAAGATGGCCTGATAGCCCTCGGCTTTCAATTGCTCGATGGTGAAGTCCCGACCCATCGCTTTGTTGTAGCGAATTTCAACGCCGAGTTTTTCCGTTTCCGCGATCTCGTCGCGCAGGATTCCCCTGGGCAGGCGGTAATCCGGGATACCGACCGCCGCCATGCCGCCGGGTTCGGGCAGCATCTCGAAAATCGTCGCCTTGTAGCCATCTTTAGCCAGGACATTGGCGCAGGTGACACCAGCCGGGCCGGCGCCAATGATGGCGACTTTGGCATCCTTGACCGTTGGCTTGGCCGCGCCGCAGGAACAACAGGAAGTCTTGCCTTCGGCCTGGGCTTCCGCCTGGCGGGCCAAAGCGGCATCGGCAACGAAACGCTTCAGGTGCTTGATCTGTAACGGCCCATCGGCGCGGCTCCGCTGGCAGGCCGATTCACAAGGACGGACACAAACGCGGCCAACGACGCCGGGCATCGGCAATTTGGATTTGATCACATCGAGAGATTCCTGAAAACGCCCGCGTTTGATGTCCTCAATATACTGAGGAATATCCAAATGGATCGGGCAGGCCTGCATGCAGGGCGCGGTGACAAACGACTTGTAGGCGTAACCACCTTTTTGTGCCGATGGCGTCGTGATCGCCTTCTCGAAATCGGCGCGAAAATGCTCGATCATATAAGCAATCGCCTTCGGCGAGGTCTGACCGATGTCGCAGAACGAAGCCGCGCCGATGGTATCGGCTAATTCGATAATCTGGTCGAGGTATTTTGCGCTGCCCTGACCGCTCGCGATTTTGTCGAGCAGATCGGCGATGACCTGAGTGCCGATGCGGCAGGGGATGCAGTGGCCGCAGGAATTGTCGCGGACGCTGTGGGCGTACTCGGCGCACAGATTGACAATATCGATATTCGGGTCGGCGACCGACACCTCCCCCCAGGCCACCACCGCCGCCACATCTTTTTCGCCATAGCGCAGCGGTTTCACTTCACTGCCCCAACTGTTGAAGACTGATGTTGCCATGTTTTCCTCCCATTTAATCATCTGCTGTTCAATTCACGGCCTGCTCGAAACGAGGGGCCGGGTTTTTTTCCCGCGCACAGGCGGGACAGTACACGGCATCCATCGTCAGCGCATCTTTTTTCAGCCGGTCTTGCAGCAGGCTGATAACCTTTCCCGTGGCGAAAGGCGCGCCACACGCCTGACATTTCACCAGATCGAGGGTGTTGGCCACCTGGCCGTACAATGACAGTTCGCGTTTGCCATCCTTGTCGTGGACCACGATCGCCCCGACCGGACAGACATTGGCGCAGGCGCCGCAACCGACACAACGGTCGGTGTCAAGGAGTACCATGTCCGCCGACTTACCGTTTTTCGCGGCGAAGCCAAGCGCCGAAACGCCGATTTTCTGCTGGCAGGCTTGAATGCAGATGCCGCACAGGGCGCAGGCGTCATGGCTGGCAACGCTAAAGGGTGTAGCGCTAACTCCCAGCTCCGCCGCCAGCGCTTTGGCTTCTTTGTTGTCAGGCATACTGGCCAGCAGCAGTGCGGCGATACCCTGGCGCATTTTTTTGATTCTGGCGCTGCCGGTGACAATTTCCATGCCCTCGGCAAGCAGCAGGTCACAGGAAACGGCAACCATTTTATCGAGGCCCGGCCCCTGCGCTTCGACGATACACAGGCGGCAGGCCTTATTCGGGCGCAAGGCCTTGATATAGCACAGTGTCGGAATGGCGATGCCCGCCTCACGAGCCGCCTCGAGCGCCGTCGTCCCGACCGGAACTTTCATCTCTTTTCCATCAATGACGACATTCACCATACAATCCACCTATCGGCTACGCGAAGGCGATGAGCCATCGCATTTAGGCAAAAAAGAAATCACTCTCCCAGGCTGATCCATTTCAGGGCGTGCGCCGTGCATTTGCTGACACAGGCCGGTTGCAGGCCCTGGTCGATACGATCACGGCAATGGTCGCATTTGCTCACGGTTTTTGTCGCGGCATTCCACTGCGGCGCCCCCCACGGGCAAGCGGTGATGCAGAATTGGCAACCGATGCACAACGACTGATCGACAAAGACTATGCCGTCGGCACGCTTTTGCATCGCTCCAGTCGGACAGACGGCAACGCACTGCGGCTGGTCGCAGTGGAAGCAGGGCATGAAGAAAAATTCCGTCTTCGGCGTATCGCCAACAACATTGGAATTATCGGCGATGATGCGGCAGTTACGCGGCCCGACCGGCAGCTCGTTTTTCGTCTTGCAATGCACCTCGCAGGCGTAGCAGCCGATGCAGCGGGATTGTTTCAGTTGGATGACATGTTTGCCCATGGCGGCTCCCCCTTATGCCTTTTCGACCTTGACGAAACATTCCAGATAGGCCACCCCGCCGCCCACCGGATCAACCGTCTCGACCATGCCGGTTTCAAAGTTGTTGTCGCACAATCCTTTGCCGAACGAGCGCGTTTTCAGCGGAATATTGTTGCCGAAACCGTGCAGCATGAAGACCGCCTCCGGATGGATGAACGGCGTGACATGGGCGGCGATCGAGCCGCTGTAGGAGCCGTCCGGCGCCGTGACCTTCACCTGGTCGCCGTGTTTGACGCCCATTTTCGCCGCTTCCTTATCGTTGATCCACAGGGTGTTGGTCGGCAGAATTTCGTTGAGATAAGCGTTGTTCTGCGACTGGGCGTGCGCCTGCGCCGGGCTGCGGCCAAAAACCAGGCGGAAATGCCCCGGCGCCGGCTTTTGCGGGCTGACGTAGGGTTTGAGCGCTAGAAAATTATTTTTCGCGAGGCTCTGTGAGACGAATTCGATTTTGCCCGATGGCGTTTTGAATTTCAGGTTGTCGTGGTCCTGAAACACCGCCTCTTTCGATAAACCCACCACGCCCTTGGCGTCAAAATCCTCAAGGCTGACGCCGGTGCCCTCGAGCTGCATCCGCCAAATATCTTCGATGCTTTTGTAGGGAAAATACTGGCCGGCGCCCATTTTTTCGGCCAGCAACGTGAAGATTTCCCAGCCCGGTTTGCTGTCATAGAGCGGCTCGACGGCCTGGCGGCGAATGGCGAACTGCGGTTTCAGCCCCTTTTGCGTGCAGAGGATATTCGAGCGTTCGAGATAGGTGGCCTCGGGCAGAATGACGTCGGCATACCAGGCCGTATTCGAGTAGTTGACGTCGATCGCGACGAGCAGGTCGAGATTGTCGAGGTATTTCTTCTGCGCCTCCGGGTCGGGCAAAGAGATCATCACATCGTAGCGATAACAAATCAGCGCCTTAATCGGGTATGGCTCGCCGCTTTTCATCGCCTTGTAGCAGTTGACAATATGGCCGGTGCCCATGCTTTTGCCCGGCATGGCGGCGTCAACAATCTTGTCTTCCGGCTCCGGGATGTTTTTGCCGAGCGATTGCAAGCCCTTGCGCCCGCAGTCACCGGGGCCTTTGGCGATGATGAAGCCACCCTTGGTCTCGACACTGCCCATCAGGGCATTGAGCAGATAGAGCATCCGGCTGACATAGAACGAGTCATAGTAGCGGGCGAGCATCCAGCCGCCATGGAAGATGACTTTCGGCTTGGCTTCATTCAGCTGCGCGGCCAGATCGCGGATTTTCGCCGCCGGGATTTCACATTCCGTTTCCGCCCATTCCGGCGTATACGGCTCGACAAATTTCTTCAACTCATCGAAACCGCTACAGTTCTTGGCGACAAATTCGGCGTCGTAATAGTCTTTGGCAATAATTTCGTGGGTCAATCCCAACAGAAAGGCATAATCGGTGCCAGGCCGGATGCGGTAGAAATTATCGGCCTTGGCGGCGGTGGTGGTGGCGCGGACATCGACGTAGGTAAGTTTCGCGCCCTTTTCCATGCCGTTCAGCACGTTATTGACTTCCTTGACGTTCAGCGCCTCGAAGATATTGCGTCCAACCAGAACAATATGTTTAGCATTGGCGTAATCGTAACCGGTTTCGCCACGGCCATAGCCAAAGAGCGATTGGCAGGCCATATTGACGTTTTTGGCGCAGGAATCATCATGGTCAAAATAATTCGGCGAACCCAGGGCCTTGATAAAGCTTTTGGTCAAATCGGTGAACAGGCCGCTGCGGTCGGTAATCGCTACCGCCCTTTTGCCGTATTGCGCCTGCACGGCTTTCAATTTATCCGCGATGTAATCGAGCGCCTCGTCCCAACTGGCCTGGCGCCATTTGCCGGAGCCGCGCTCGCCATCACGGATCAAAGGCGTCTGCACCCGTTCGCTGTCGTACTCGAATGAAATCGCCGCCGAGCCTTTGGCGCACAGGCCGCCCTCCATGCCGGCAACATGGGGATTGCCTTCGATCCATGTGACGCGGCCATCTTCCACCTCCACCCGCACCGGGCAGCGCACGGCGCACATGCCGCACATACTATACACAAATTTACCCACGGTTTTTCCTCCCTTGGATATCTGAACATCGCCTGAGCATGACCGATTTTTCAGGCAGCCACTCCCACTGCATCCACCTGGCCCACCGCTTCGGCGGCCAAATGATTCTGACCATCGACGGGCAAACGCACGCGGAAATGACCGCCACCCAGCAGGCCGGGCGAAGCATCGTTGACCAATTCGATGCCACCGCCATGTTCCCTGACAATCCCGTAGGATACCGACAGGCCGAGACCGGTGCCTTCGCCCACCGGTTTGGTGGTAAAGAAGGGTTCAAACACCTTGTCCCGGTCACTGGCGGGAATCCCCGGACCGTTATCTTCGACATCGACCAACACGGCGTTGGCATCGGCGTCATAGACCGACGACACCCGCAGCCAAGCGTTCTCACGACCGCGCACGGCCTGGCAGGCGTTATTGACCAGGTTGATGAAGACCTGGCGCAGTTTTACCGCGTCGCCGCTGATCATGGGCAGTCCCCGGCCATACCTGGCGTCCACCCTGAGATTCTGACAATCGGGGTGATGGCGGCAGGTGGTGACGACCTCGGCCAACAGGACGTTCAAGTCCAGCGGTTCGCGCACGCCCTTCGACTGGCGGGAAAATTTCAATAGATCGGCGACGATCTGGCGGCTGGCTTTGGTCTGGCGCTCGATGACAGCAAGCGATTGATAATGCTCGGAATCGCGCGGAAATTCCTCTTTCAGCAATTGGGTATAGCCAAGAATGACCCCCAACGGCGTGTTGATTTCATGAGCAACGCCGGCGGCCATCTGACCGACGGAAGCCATCTTTTCGCTGGCCGCCAACTGGCCCATCATCTGCTTGAGGCGGCTCAGGTCTTTGCCAATCATCTCGCAGCCAATCATCTCGCCATCTTCACCGTGGACGGCGGTGGCCGACAGCAGGAGCGGCACCAGCGAGCCATCGCCGCAACGTAATTCGGCGTCAAAATCTTTGAAGCGGCCCTCTTCGGCCAGTTGCTGGCGGTAACCGGCGAATTCCTCCGGCCTGGCCATAAATTCGGTCAGCCGGCGGCCCAGGATGGCGGTTTGGGCATAGCTCAAGGTATGCAGCCCGGCCTCGTTGACATCGACAATGGCGCCGCTGGCATCGCAAAAAAAGACGACATCCTGCGAGGCGGAAAAGAGATGGCGGTATTTTTCTTCTGACCGCGACAATTCCCTGGTGCGCTCTTCGACCTTTTTTTCCAGGTTGCGGTTCAGGTCATGGAGCTGGGCGCCGGTCTCGGCCAGTTCCTGGTTGACGACTTTCAGCCGTGCCGCCTCGGCCTGCAACAGGTCATAGGCCTGGACACCCTTGTGGTAAAAAATCATCACCGCCGCGAGAGAAATCATGAACAGGGTGTTGAGGCCGCCGGAGTAAGGAGCAATCCGTGCCCACAGTTCCGTCTCGCCGCCAATCAGCAGAAACTGTTTCAACAGATGGCCAACCGCCCGCGAGCAGGAAAAGGCGGCAATGGCAATGGTGATATAAAACAGATAACTCCAGAGAAAATTTTCTGGCTGGTGGCGGCTGAGCAAGAAGCCATAGCGCATTGACAAAAGCGATAGAACCAGCATCGCCACCGAACCGGCACAATCGACAATAACGGCGGGGAGAAGAGGCAGACCGCTGGTCATGGCCGCGCCTCCCGCCAAATATGCTGATTCCGACCGGTCAGGCTGTCGCGATAGAAGCGGCGCATGGCGAGAAACAAGCAGAACAAGGCCGGCACACACAACAGATGGTCGAGCGCCGCCACGTAATAAATCCAGCGGCTAAACGACAAGGGCAACAGCAGAAAAGCCGACAAATAGCCGTCGTCGGTGACAATGTCACCATCCGACAGGTTGATCTGGGCGAAATGGCCGAGAATAGCCAAGCCGTTCCACAAGATCATCAACAGGCAGAAGCAGCGTAAAAGCAGCCAGGGCCTGGTGACGAAATCGGGGCGGCGCAAATCCCATAACAGAGTACAGAGAGCGACGATGTACAGCAGGTGGGCCAACTGGTGTACGACCATGCTCTCGACGCCACTGTGCAACTGGATGGCCCAGGCGTCCTGAACACCAAAAAAGAAAAGCGCCGGTACCAGGACAAGCACCAGCCACCAGCTTGTACCGGATTTGGCCGCTCGTTTGCCGGGCTTGACCGCGACAATATTTTGACTGCAAGCACAAGACATTGGCATCACAAGAAAATGAAGAGGAAGCGCGATAGCGGCGCCTCCGGCAGCGGTCTCCTATTGCTATTCGGAATCCCTTTTATGCAGATTTTATACCAGCATGAACAATGATGGCGACAAAATGGCACAATGACAGGTTTCCATCATGTATCTTTGTGAAATAACAGATAAATATTTTCGTATTTGGGATGATAGAAACCGAACGAACGACAAGACGGAAAGCGCCACAAAAAGAATGCGGCGCAACAGAAATGTTGCTTATTCTTTGTAAAGGCTAGGAAACCTGATAGCGGCGCAACAGGCGTTGCAGGGCCTGCCGCTCCATGCCGCAACGGCTGGCGGCGGCGGTGATATTGCCGCCGCTGAGACGGAGATTTTCGCCGAGAAACGAGCGGCTGAATTCCCGCATCATCATTTCTTTGGCCTCCGAATAGGGAAGATGGTGGAGCCGCTCGAAAAAATCGAGCGATGCGCCGCTCCCTGGATTCGCCGCATCGTCGAGCATCAGGTCTTTTTTGCGGATATTTTTGCCAGTACCCAACAGCACCGCCCGGTTAATAACATTTTGCAATTCCCTGACATTGCCGCGAAAACGGTGGTGAGTCAGGGTACGCAGCGCCTCATCGGAAAGTTCCAGGTCAGGCCGGCCATGTTCGGCACGGTAGCGTTTAAGGAAATGGTTGATCAGAAGTGGAATATCAGCGCGGATTTCCTCGATATTCGGCATGGTCACGGTCATGACGTTCAGGCGGTAGAACAGGTCTTCGCGGAACTGGCCGCGCACGATTTTCGCCTCGATATCCTGGTTGGTTGAGGAAATCACCCGCACATCAATCTCATAGGTGCGGGTCTGCCCCAGCGGCTGGATTTCCTTTTCCTGCAATACCCTGAGCAGTTTGGTCTGGATGGAAATCGGGATGTCGGCGACTTCATCGAGGAAGATGGTCGAGCCGTTCGCTTCGAGAAAGAGGCCGTCTTTGTCGCGCTCGGCCCCGGTGAACGCCCCCTTGGCGTAGCCGAACAGTTCGCTTTCAAGGATATTCTCCGGCAAAGCCGGACAGTTGACGATGATCATCCGCCGTTCGGCGCGGTTGCTCATGGCGTGCAGGGCGCGGGCGGCCAGCTCTTTGCCGGTGCCGGATTCGCCGCGGATCAAAACCGTCATGCAACTGGGGGCGATGCGCCGCAGCAGATCCTGCATCTGCAACAGTTTCGGCGAACTGCCAATGAAACCGTGAAACTCGACGGAACCGGCGATCTGATGCTGCAACTCACGAAAGCGCCGCTGCTCGCGCAACAGCTCGGTATGCTCCATGGCCCGCATGACGGCAAAGACGATCTGGTCGTTATCAAAAGGTTTTTCAAAGAAATCGAAGACGCCGTCCTTCATCGCCCGCACCGCCATTTCGACGGAGCCATAGCCGGTCATGATAATGACGGTGATGGTGGGGTCGATCTCTTGCAGACGGCGGAAGAAATCCATGCCGTCGAGGCCAGGCATGCGGATATCGGTCAGCACCACATCCGGGCGCCAGAAGGCGACGCTTTCCAAAGCCTTGTCGGCGCTTGGCGCTGTCCGCGTCTCGTAGCCGCATTTTTTTTCCAAAAGCCGGACCAAGAGCGCCAGCATGTCCGGCTCGTCATCGACCACCAGCACCCGCTTCAGCGGCAGATGCACCCAGTCATTGCTGTTCTTCAAACCGGTATCTCACTATTTTTTCATGATAAAACTCAACATACCTCTAGCCGCCACAAAAATGTGGCGGCCAGTATGGCCTGGAAGCGGCGAAAAATCCAGCCAAAAATGCTTTTGCGGCCAGTGGCATCAGTCCAAACGGCCAGAGACACCGGCGTCCTCGAAGCTGGCCATTTCCCGCTGCACCCGCGCCGCCAGTTCAGCCAGGCCGATGGCGATGGCGGCGCCGGTGCCCTCGCCGAGACGCATATCCAGATCGAGAACCGGCTTCAGCCCCATTTGGTTGAGGGCGGACATCTGGCCGATTTCCACCGAGCGGTGCCCGGCGATCATATAATCGGTCACCTGCGGACGGAGCAACCAGGCCATCAACCCGGCGGCGGTGGAAATGACGCCATCGAGGACGACGTAGCACCTTTTTTCGGCGGCAGCGAGCATCGCCCCGCACATGGCGGCGATTTCAAAACCACCCACTGCCGACAAAATGGCCAGGCCGTCTTTTGGGTCGAGCCGGTGCAGATTGAGCGCCTTGGCGATGACTTCGATTTTGCGCGTCAGCCCCTGATCATCAACGCCGGTGCCGCGTCCAGTGACAGAGGCGGGCGGCAAACCGGTGGCGGCGCTGATGATGGCTGAGGCGGCGGTAGTGTTGCCGATGCCGATTTCACCCAAACCGAACACATCGCAGCCCGTTCGCTGGTACTGGCCGAGAAAGGCGTCAGCCCCGGCTTTGAGCGCCGCGAACACCTCCTCTCTCGTCATCGCCGGTTCGATGGCGAAATTGCTGGTGCCGGGCCGGATTTTCGCTTTGATCAACAGCGGATGATCAGGCAGATCACCCTTGACGCCGACATCAACGAGATAGTGCTCGATGCCGTAATGGCGGCAGAAGACGTTGATCGCCGCGCCGCCGGCAAGAAAATTCAGGGCCATCTGCGCCGTCACTTCGCTGGGATAGGCCGAGACGCCCTCGGCGGTGACGCCATGGTCGGCGGCGAAACACAACAGCAGCTTACGGTCGGCGCGCGGCATGTCGTTTTCCTGAATCGCTGACAGTTGAACCGCCAGATCTTCGATCCGGCCCAGAGCGCCCAATGGTTTGGTCTTGTTATCAATTTTTTTTCGCGCCCGCAAAAGCCAGTCACGGGAAACGGCGGTGATGGCGTGGCCCGGCGCATCACCCGGTGACGGGTCTGACGATGGGCGCGGGTTCTTTTTTTCGGCGGAGCGGCATTGGTTTTGCGTCATATCTGCACCTGTGAAATTGATGATGTATTTCAGCACCTCGCCATGTTCTATGGCGGCAAAGGCGTCTTCGGCCTGCCATGGCGAAATTGTCTGTTCGATAAGTAAAGGAAATACCGCCTGCCAGCGTCGGATCAGCGCCAGCGCCAACCCCATGTGACGGCGGCACGGGCCATAGCAGCCACGCACCATAATTTCCCGGTAATGAATGAGATTGAGGACTTGCGTGTTCAGACTACCGGCGGTCAAACCGGAAAAAAAGCACAGCCGCCCACCTTTGCCGAGTTTGCCAATGGCCACGGCCAGGGCTTCCGGGCTGTCGCAGGCGGGGACGGCGGCGGCGAAATCAGATTCAGAGGTTTGCTGGCAGGTGGCGATCCTCATTTGTTCACAGAACGCGGCAATACGGGCAAGTTTGACGGCATTGCGTTCGATGATCAGCGGCAGACCGCCGCGATCGAGGCAGACCAGGGAAAGCAACAAACCGAGGATGCCACCGCCGATGATCAGCAACCGCTCGCCCGCCACCAGGTCCAGCGATTCCAAAGCCGAACAGGCACAGGCCACAGGCTCGGCGAAACAGGCGAAGACTGGATCGAAATCGGTTTCGAGGGCGAAAAGACTCGTCACCGGCACATTGACGTATTCGGCGAAACCACCGTCCTCATGGAAGCCGAGAATCCGCATCCGGTCGCAGAGATTTTCCCGCTCGGCGCGGCAATGGCAACAGACGCCACAGGCCCTACCCGGCCACACGGTATAACAGCCGCCATCAGCCGGATCACGCAAGGCCAGTTCATGGCCAAGAATACGCGGTAAAATCAGATCCCGGTGGCCGCCCGCCCACATTTTGCAATCACTGTGGCACACGCCGGCGGACAATACCCGCATACGGCGGTAGCCAGCGGCTGCTTCCGGCACGGCGACATCCCGGTACGACAACTTTTTTCGCCCGGCGAGCAGCAGCGCCTTCATCGTCCGGCCTCACTGACCAGTTGGTCAAAAATAGCCAGGCCCCGAACCGGATCGCGGTTCTGCGCCGCCACCCAGGCACGCAACACCGCCAGGGCCGCGCCGGAAGCCAGCAGATCGCAGCTTTGCGCCAAGCCCGCCGCAATGCTGTCGGCCCTCTCGTCGAGCCAGAGAATCAGGGCGGCATTGAGGGCGACGGCTTCCATCGGCGCGCCTAGCTCCTGGCCGGCCAGAATGGCTACCGCCTGACGGGCAGCCTGATCGGTCGTGGCCGGTGGCGCGATGGCCGCGGCGGGAAAACAGGGGATGCCGAAATCTTCCGGGATAAAAGAAAACTCCCGCAGACTGTCAGTGGTAGTCAGCACCGCTCGTGTTTCGCCGCAGACCGACGCCTCGTCCATAGTCAGATGGCTGTCGCCGCGCACGCCACCGCAGACCACCAGCGCCCGGCTATATCCGATTTTCACCATCGCCTCGGCCACCGGGCGTAGCAGATGCGGGCCGTGGACACCGCGCAGGCCGCGTCCGGGACGTGCCGGGTTGGCCAGCGAGGCGGCCAGATTCAAGGGTGAACCGAAGCGGATTTTCGTCAGCAATCGTCCGAGCAACTCCGGGTGGCTTTCGGGGCTCATGCCATTGAAGAGGCCAATACCGGCCCGCTCAATGCTGCCGGCGACCAAAGCCGCCGGGCAATCGACATCGACACCTAGGCGCTCAGCCAAATCGACCGTGCCGCAACGCGAGGTGATGGCGCGCGCGCCATGCCGGGCGATGCGCGCGCCGCCAGCCGCCGCCACCAGCGACGCCAAAGTGCTGATATTGAAGGTTTTACAGCTATCCATGCCGGTGCCGCAGGTATCGACCAGGCTTTCCGGATTGGCGATGACGGGATGGATGGTATCGAGTTCGTCCACCGCCCGCCAGCCGCCGGCAATTTCCGCCGCCGTCTCGCCTTTGGCGGTCAAAGCGGCAAGAAAAGCGCCCTGCTGCAATTCGCCGGGCTGGCCGCGCAGAATCAGGTGGAACATCCGGCAGGTTTCGGCTTCCGACAGATGCTCACCACGTAACAGACGCTGGATCGCCTGGCCGCAAAGGGCATCGGCATCTTCGAGTACAACGCTCATAACTTTCTCCTGTAGCCAATAGCCCGGCGGAGAATTGTGGCCTTTGGCAACAAAGGGTGAAGCGTCTCCGCACCACGACCCATCACCATGATGGAATCGTGACACAGAGGCTTCCAGTGAGCGCTGTGAATGTGAAAGACGCGGACGAACGCCGCGTCACGGCAGGCAGGCCTTCTGACTCGCGCTGGCGGTGATTTCTCACCACCCACCTGACGGCCTTCCCAGGAAATCCCCAGTGACCGGCTTGTTCGCCGTGACGCCACCATATTTTGGCGTCACCCAGGCTTTTATGCGCTTACAGCAATGACTGGCTTGTACCGGATTCGCACCGGTTTTCCTTTTCACGCCCAAAGAGAGCGCACCTGTCGTGCCGCTTTTCTACCTCATTTCATTTCGGCGCGGCAATGAAAAAGTTGCGGCGAAGCGAGGATGCGTTCCACCAACTTCGGCTCAATCAGGCAAGCAAGCGGTAGCCGATCCCAGGCTCGGTGGCGATCAGTTCCGGGCCGGCGGCTTTCAGTTTCTTGCGGAGCTGCCCCATATAGACACGCAGGTATTCCACATGTTCGGTGACGTTCGGGCCCCAGACTTCTTGCAATAAGGCGCGGTGGGTGACGACTCTGCCGGCGCGCCGCGCTAAAGCCAGCAATAGGGCGTATTCGGTAACGCTCAGGCGTATCTCCTGCCCTTGCACTTTAACTTGGCGCGTCTCGCGGTCCACTTCCAGTGGCCCGACCGTGAACCGCGCTTCCGAGCTGGCGGCGCTTGGACTTCGACGAAGAGCCGCGCGCATGCGGGCAAGGAATTCCTGAATGCCGAAGGGTTTGGTCACATAATCGTCGGCGCCAAGATCCAAAGCCCGCACCTTATCCTCTTCCCGATCTTGCACGGTCAACACCAGCACCGGCAGGTCCGACCATTCCCGTAGGCGTTCAAGGACGACAAAGCCGCTCATATCCGGCAAGCCAAGATCGAGCACCACGATATCCGGGTGATGGGCCACGGCCATCGACAGCCCTTTGCGACCGCTCGCCGCCTCCAGCATCTCGTATCCCGCCGCCTCGAGGCTTACCCGCAGAAAACGCCGGATCGAACGCTCGTCATCGACAACCAGCACCACAGCGCTCATTGCATCTCCTCATGGAAGTCCGCCGTTTCCTCCAGCGCCGGTGGGGACGCGGCTTTCGGCAGTTCAAGGGTGAAAACGCAGCCGGGTCCCGGCGTCCGGTTGCGCACGGAGATGGAGCCGTTTTGCGCCTCCATCAAGGCCTTGGCGATAGACAGGCCCAAGCCGGTTCCACCCGTCGGCGTGCCGGGCAGGCGGTAAAAGCGTTCAAATATTTTGTCGATAGCCTCTTCCGGGACGCCTGGCCCCTCGTCCGCCACTTCCAGGCGCGCGGTTTCGGCTTCGGCCTCATCGGCGAGGAGGATGGTAAGAGGACTTCTTTCTGGTGTATAGGCGACGGCGTTGACGAATAGGTTGAGCAGCACATGTTCGAGCAGGTGATAATCGCCACGCACGAAGATTTCATGACCGGCGGTGAACGATACCCGCCGGTCGGCCAGCAGACGGTGGCTCCGCTGCAACAAGGCGGTGACGAAGTCGCCCAATTCGAAAACCTCTTCTTTCACCGCCAGAGCGCCGCCGGCGATGCGGCTCATATCGAGCAGATTTTCCACCACCCGGTTCAGGCGCTCGGCTCCCTCCTCGATAGTTTGGGTCAAGAGGGCGCGGTGCCGTGGATTGGCCGCCGCCGTCTCGTCGCGCAAGACGGAAGCGGCGCCCATCAGGCTGGTCAAGGGGGTACGCAGCTCGTGCGAGACGGAGTTGAGCAGCGCCTGGTACAGGCGCTCCGAATGTCGCAGCACCTCGGCATCTTTGCCGCGCATGGCAAAGGCTTCGCGCTCAAAGGCCATGCCGAGGTTCGAGACCAGGGTATCGAGCAGGGCCTCCCGCTCCGGACCCAAACGAAAGCCCGGCGGCGGAAACAGCATCAAGACGCCCATACCTTCGTTGCGGCCAAGCAGCGGCAGGCAAAGGCAGCCGGCGGAAGCCAGGGTCTCGGTGCCTTGCCCGGCCCGGCGCCGGTTTTTCAAGCACCAAGCGGCCACCGCTATGTCTTTGACGGCAATACTCATGTCCGGCCCGCCGAGCGGCGTGCGGGAAAGACGATCGTTCGTCCCTTTGAGGATGATAGCTGTTTTGAAGCCGAACAAGCGTTCCAGGCTCTCATAGGCGCAGGCGGCGATTTTTTCGGCGTCGCCGGCCTCGGCCAGACGCTGGCTGAGGGCATAGAGCACGCTGGTCTGGCGCTCCCGCTTGATCAGGTCTTGTCCCTGCCGGACGATGCGATCGGCCAAAAGGCCGGTGATGCAGGCCGCCGGAAAAAAGGCGATACACATCATCAGATCTTCCGGCGCGTTGACTGTCAGCGTGAACTGCGGCGGGATGAAAAAGTAATTCCACACCAGCGAGCAAAATGCCGCTCCGGCGATAGTCGGCCCAAGGCTGGCCATCATGCCCACGCCCATGACCGCGCACAGGAGGATGATGCCGACGGCGCGGTAGCCCAGCCAGGGCAGAAAAACATGACATACTATAGCTACAATCGTCAGGACGGCCAGCGACCACAGGTAGGTCGCGGGGCGGCTGACCAAGGCGGGCAGGCGTGGATGAAAACCGCGATATTGGGGTTTTCTCTCCTGACGCACGACGTGGATGTCGATTTCACTGGTTTCGCCGACCAGTTGGTCGAGAATGGTGCCACCGGAAAGCAGGTCACGGAAAAAACGGCGGTCCGGTCGGCCCATGACGATTTGGCTGACGTTGTGCTCTTCGGCCATGCGGCGGATGGCCGCAGCCACATTCCTGTCTCGTGTGTGAATAACTTCGGCCCCCAGTTCCGCCGCCAGCGCCAGGTTGTTCAAAAGCCGCTCGCGGGCTTCGCCCTGTTCCGCTTCTCCAGTATCGACATAAAGGGCGAACCAGGGAGCGCCGATGGCATGAGCTTTACGGCGCGTCGCCCGTATCAGCCGGACGGAATACGGACTGGAGCTGACCGCCACCAGCAGGCGTTCCGTCGTGTGCCAGGGCCGGCGGCGCGCGAGCATCCGTTGCGCCCGCAGTTGGCTATCGACCGTCTCGGCGGTAAAGCGCAGAGCCAGTTCCCGCAGGGCGGTCAGATGTTCTTGGCGAAAGAAGTTGGCCGCCGCCCGTTCGGCGCGGTCGCCGAGATAGACTTTGCCCTCACTGAGGCGGCGCAGCAAATCCGGCGGCGACAGGTCGATGAGATCGACCTGATCCGCCTGATCGAGAAAAGAGTCTGGCACCGTTTCCCGCACTGGCGCCCCGGTGATCTGGGTGACCAGATCGGCGCGGCCCGCCACATGCTGGACATTGAGCGTGGTGTAGACGTCGATGCCAGCGTCGAGCAATTCCTCGACATCCTGGTAGCGCTTGGGGTGGCGGCTGCCTGGGGCGTTACTGTGCGCCAGTTCATCGACGAGAACCAGCTCCGGCTTACGGGCCAGGACGGCGTCGATATCCATCTCGCGCAGTTCGGTGCCGCGATAGGGGATAATTGCCAGCGGCACCTGTGACAGGGCCGCCGCCAGCTTTTCGGTTTCCGCCCGGCCATGGGTTTCGACGACGCCGATGACCACATCGACGCCCTGACGGCGCAGTTCCCCACCTTTTTCCAGCATGGCGTAGGTCTTGCCGACGCCGGGACACATGCCAAGAAACACGCGCAGACAGCCGCGTTCCTGGCGCTTTTCTTCGCGGGTCACATCGCGCAGCAAGGCGTCAGGATCCGGGCGGAACTCGTGTTCGCCGTCCATCGGCTATTTCCTCGCCAACTCGTCAACGGCCAAGTTCAACCGCAGCACATTCACCCCTTCCTCACCGAGAAAACCCAAGCCGCGATGGCGAGTGAACCTCTCGACCAATCCTGCCAGCGTCATGCTGTCGATCCCACGGGCCCGCGTGATGCGCGGAATTTGCGCGAGCGCGCTTTGCCGGCTGATTTCCGGGTCGAGGCCACTGCCGGAGGCAAAAAGCATTTCCCGACCGGCATCCTGGTCCATGGCGGCGCGACGCGCGGCCACCGCCGAAAGCAGAGCTTTTGCAGTCGGGCTCCAGTTCGAGGCGCCGGCGGGCACGGTCGCGTAACCGCTCGCCGAGGGCCGGGGCCAGAAGTATTGCGGCGCCGTGAATTTTTGCGCCACCAGGGCCGAGCCAACCACGCCGCCGTTTTGACTGACCAGCGAACCGCCGGCCTGGGTCGGAAACAGGGTGTGGCCAAGCACAAGCATCAAGGCCGGATAGACCACTCCCGTAAAGAGCGTCAACACCGCGAATATCCGTATGGCCGTGAGCATCTGTTTCATCAGACCAATCCTCCGAATACCAGAAGCATATCGAGTAATTTGATACCGATAAAGGGGGCGATCAGTCCGCCCAGGCCATAAATCAAGAGATTCCTCCGCAAGAGCGCCGCCGCGCCCACCGCCCGGTAGGGCACGCCGCGCAGGGCCAGCGGGATGAGGGCGACGATGATCAGGGCGTTGAAGATGACGGCGCTGAGGATGGCGCTTTCCGGCGAGTGCAAGCTCATGATATTCAGGCTGGCCAGCGGCCCGTTCTGACCACCGAAAGCATACAGGCCGGCAAAGAGGGCCGGGATAACCGCGAAATATTTGGCGATGTCGTTGGCGACGCTGAAAGTGGTCAGTGCCCCGCGCGTCATCAAAAGTTGCTTGCCGGTCTCGACGATCTCGATCAGCTTGGTCGGGTTGGAATCCAAGTCAACCATGTTGCCGGCTTCGCGCGCGGCTTGCGTGCCGGTGTTCATGGCGACGCCGACATCGGCCTGAGCCAAGGCCGGAGCGTCGTTGGTGCCGTCGCCGGTCATGGCCACCAGCCGTCCCGCCGCCTGTTCCTGGCGGATACGGGCCAGCTTGGTTTCCGGCGTTGCCTCGGCCATGAAGTCGTCCACCCCGGCCTCGGCGGCGACAGCGGCGGCGGTCAGCGGGTTGTCGCCGGTGATCATGACCGTGCGGATGCCCATGTTTCTCAGTTCGGCAAAACGCTCGCGGATGCCGCCTTTGACCACGTCTTTCAGGGCGGTCACCCCCAACGCCCTGGTGTTTTCCACCACCACCAGCGGTGTGCCGCCACGGCGGGCGACATCTTCGGCGCTACCGCGCACCGCATCGGGCACGCTGCCGCCCTGTTCGGCCAGCGCCTTTTCGATGGCGTCGAGCGCCCCTTTGAGGATGACCGCGCCGCCATCTTTCAGCCGCACGCCGCTGAGCCGCGTTCTCGCCGAAAAGGGAATGAACTCGATGCCGCCAATTGGGGCTTCCTGGCCGCGCAGTCCGTACTTCTCCTTGGCCAGGACGACGATAGAGCGCCCTTCCGGGGTTTCGTCGGACAAGGAAGCGAGCTGCGCCTTGGCCGCCAACTCACGCGCCTCAACGCCGGGCGCCGGCAGAAATTCGTCAGCCATGCGGTTGCCAAGGGTGATGGTGCCGGTCTTATCCAAGAGCAGCACGTCGATGTCGCCCGCCGCCTCAACAGCCCGGCCATTGGTGGCGATAACGTTCTGGCGGATCAGCCGATCCATACCGCTGATACCGATGGCGCTAAGCAATCCACCGATGGTGGTGGGAATGAGGCAAACCAGGAGGGCGGTCAAGACCGGCACGGTGACGATATGGGAAAGGTCTTGACCTGCCGCCATGGCGGAATAGTCGGCAAACAGTTTCAGGCTGGCCACGGCGGCGAGAAAAATCAGGGACAGGCCGGCGAGAACCACGGTCAAGGCCGTTTCATTGGGCGTTTTACGGCGGGAGGAACCCTCGACCAGGCTGATCATGCGGTCGATGAAACCGTCGCCGGGTTCCGCCGTGATGCGCACGATAATGCGGTCGCTGATGACCCTGGTGCCTCCCGTGACGGCGCTGCGGTCGCCGCCGCTTTCACGGATGACCGGCGCCGATTCGCCGGTGATGGCTGATTCATCGACCGTGGCCACGCCCTCGCTCACTTCACCGTCGCCGGGGATGATGTCGCCGGCCTCACAGACGACCATATCGTCTTTTTTTAGTTCCGAGGCCGGCAGGCGCGATTCGGCGCCACCACGCAGCAGTCGGGCCACGGTTTCGCTTTTGGCGCGGCGCAGACTTTCCGCCTGGGCCCGACCCCGGCCCTCGGCCAACGCTTCGGAAAAATTGGCGAACAGTACGGTGAACCACAGCCAGAGGGCTATTTGCAGCGTAAAGGCGCTGTACTGGCCGGCAAAAAGCAAAATGGTGGTGAGGGATGCGCCGGTGGCGGTGATGAAAATCACCGGGTTCCGCCACAACAGGCGTGGATCGAGTTTGAAAACGGCGTCGCGGCAGGCCCTGGCAAAAAGCGGTTGCTGTATTTTTCGGGATGACATGGGATTCTCCGGTGACCGTTAAAATGCCAGGCCGCGCAGCATGAGGATCTGTTCGGCGATCGGCCCCAGGGACAAGACAGGCAGATAGGTCAGCCCGCCGACAATCAGAATGACGCCGATGAGGAGCAAAGCGAAGAGCGGCGTATCGGTGGCAAAGGCGCCGGGCCCGGCTGGGGATTTCTTCTTGCCGGCCATGTTGCCGGCCACGGCCAGCACCGGCACGATGATACCAAAACGCCCGACCAGCATGGCCAGTCCGAGCATGATATTGTAATAGGGCGTGTTGGCTGAGAGACCGGCAAAGGCCGAGCCGTTGTTATTGCCCGCCGAGACGAAGGCGTAGAGCGCTTCCGAAAGACCGTGTGGGCCGACGTCGGCGAGCGATGCGCGTCCGGCGGGGATGGCCAGGGATATTCCCGTCGCCAGCAGGATGAAGAGGCTCGGCAAGATCAGGCCGAGAATCACCAGGCGCATGTCGCGGCTATCGAGCTTTTTCCCCAGATATTCCGGGCTGCGGCCCACCATCAACCCGGCCAGGAAGACGGTCAGGAGCACAAAGAGGAGCATACCGTAGAGACCGGCGCCGACGCCGCCGAAAACGACTTCGCCGAGCATCATGTTGACCATGGGCACGGCCCCGCCCGCCGGGGTGAACGAGGAAAGCATGGCGTTCACCGAACCGTTCGAGGCCGCCGTGGTGAATACCGCCCACAGTGCGCTGCCGACGATGCCGAAGCGCGTTTCTTTGCCCTCCCAGACCGGGCCGCCCAAAGCCGGGCTGCCGCGCAACTCGGCCCACAGGCCGATGGCCAAACCAGCGCAGAGCAGGCTAAACATGACCAGATAAAGTGTCCAGGCCTGGCGGCGGTTTTTCACCATTTCGCCGAAGGTGAAGATGAAAGCGGCGGGAATGAGCAACAGCGAGACCAGCTCGACCCAGTTCGACAGCGGCGTTGGATTTTCGAGAGGATGGGCGCTGTTGACGCCGAAGAAGCCGCCACCGTTGGTGCCCAATTGCTTGATGGCAATCTGTGAGGCGGCTGGCCCCATTGGGATGGTCTGTTTCGCTCCTTCGAGGGTGGTGGCGTCCACATAGGCATCGAGATTCTGCGCCACGCCCTGCCAAATGAGCACCGTGGCCACGATGACCGACAGGGGCAGCAGAATGAACAGCGTTCCCCGCACTGTATCGGCCCAGAAGTTGCCAAGACCGTTGGCCATCGGTCGAGCCAGGCCACGAACCAGCGCCAGGGCGGCAGCCATGCCGGTGGCGGCGCTGACGAAGTTCTGCACGGTCAACCCCAGCATCTGCACCAGATAGCTCATGCCACTTTCACCGGCGTAGGACTGCCAGTTGGTGTTGGTCATAAAGCTGACAGCGGTATTGAAGGCCAGGTGCCAGGACGTGCCCGGCAGATGCTGTGGGTTCAAAGGTAAAGAAGCCTGGAACAGTTGCAGGGCAAAGACGGCGAGAAAACCGAACAAGTTGAACCATACTAAACAGAGAAGGTATTCCTTCCAATCCATGTCATGGTTTGGATCGACACCACCCAGTTTGTACACCAGAGTTTCCAGCGCTCGGAGAGGTCGCGGCAGCGTACCGGGCATCTCGTAGACGCCGTGCATGTACCTCCCCAAAGGCACCGCGAAAACGAGCAGCGGCAAGAGGGCGGCGCCAACTTCCAACAGGTTATAATTATTCATAATTTGTCGTGTATCCTAAAACTTTTCTGGATACAACAGGGCATAAATCAGATACCCAGCCAAAAAGGCGGCGATAATGCCGGCAATGAGAAAATCCATATGCTCCTCCTGAAACGAATTTGATCGGATGCGCCTCCAATGGCGTCTGGGGAAGTATAGACACAAAGCGAGGGCGAGAAGCGTAAAAAAGAATAAAGCCATCCGGCGGGGCGATCTGGCTCGATAAACGGTCAGCTTTGGCTGGCCGCGCCGAGCGTCACCGAGTGGCAAACAGCGATAGTTTGTCAAAATTTTCGGGTCAATTTAATCATTCCTTGCGGGTGTATTGAAGGATGTCGCGCACGTCCGCATCCGCATCATCCGACAAAATGTAGGAAGTCACGCGGGGTCATCTCCAGTCAGTTCTTCTTCGAGAATGTCATCCATAGTCTTCGTGGATATTTTGCCGGCTAGCGCATTGTCGATGCGCGATCCGAGCAGAGTTTTCAGCTCCCGCCATGCTTGATCGGCGTCCGCGTCGCCAGGAAACAGGCGTTCGAGCGCATATTGCTTGATCGTTTTACCCTGAAAGGCGGCCAGCGCCTTGAGGCTTTGGTGCTGCTGATCGGTGATGTCGATAGTTAGGCGACTCATGTTGAACTCCAGCATTGAGAATGTTCATATGAACAGCATCATTACTACAAATGTGGGTTTGTGTGTACCCTGCTCTATCAGCGTAATCCTTCAATCTGGCCGGTGACGGCGGCGGTAGTGAAAAATTATTTACTGCTGGTTGACGGCGTGGGCTGCCGCAATGCGTTGTTTGGATCGTACACGCGCAATTGAGCTGCCGGTCTGGACGAACTTCGGTAAACTACCAAGTTGGTACCACCCGGATAAGCTTGTGAAGGGAAAAGGATGCCGTCCAGCCCGCTTGCCACCGCATCATCTGCCATATACCAAGTCGGTGGCTCATTGTTCTTACCGAACCACTCGGTTCGCCAGTCCACGGTGAAATCCGCCCACAGCGGTGGCCACCGCTCCGAATCGAAACCTGTGCTGAAATCGGCCACGCGTAGTCCGCGAACGAAAAATGTGCAAATCGTACCCGGCGGCAGCCATGGGTTGTCCCGCTTATACTCGGCCAGCGCAGTGGCTTCATTCAGCGAAAGGTAGAGCGCTTCCTGGCCGGGCCGGTTCAAGCGACCGCCTTGGCGCGCCGCGCCCATGCCGGATAAGGGCATGTTGGCATAGGCGAGCGTGATGACGCGATAGCAAATGGCATCCTTATCCTCGCCCAGAGTGATGCTGGGGATCATCCTGCGGCGCCGCCCGCCAACGATTCCAAGTAAGCGATGACGTCATCGGTTCGGCCTTCCTGGATCAGAGAATCGGCTGTTCTATAACCGAAGGCGCGCAGCGGCTCGTTGCGCAACAGGAAGGCGGCGCGCTTTTCGTCGCCGGTCATCTCGGTTGCCACGGCCAGTACCCGAACCATGTCTTGCAGGTACCTCTGCAACTGTGGCGCTTGCGGGCGGGCGGTGGGCGTATTGCGATGGACATGCGCCCGCTCGGCCAACTCCTGAATCTGGAAACCAAAAAACTCCCCGATCCGGGCAGGCGACAGATAGGGCGTATTCGGCTCGCGGAATCGCTCGACGAAGGGTTGTTGCATTACGGTACTCACGGTAGATGGCTCAATGTGGTTCGTATGCACTTATTTTGCACTTAATGCGCCTTCAGCGCAAGCCTTCGATGTGCCCAGCCTTCGATGTGCCCAGTGACGGCGACGGTGAGGAGGGCGGAGCGGTTAGGCGGGGCGTTCACACACAATCATTTTTGTCGTGGATGGCTACGGGCGGATTTTACGCCCATGTATTCATGGTTCTCGCCTTTGACCTGATTGGCTACCATACCCAGCTTCCGTCACGGAGTCGGTGGGAAATTTCTTCTTTGAACCTTCCAGCCCCTGACGCCCTGCATTCTCGCGTATGGTGTTGGTATGGTATAGCGGACTCTGGCCAAGTTTCGCTTTCCGGCGTTTCGTTTCGCTCAACGTACCCCGTGTACCTGGTTAAGGAAGCTGCACTGTATAGGTGGCTTGCTTATTTAGGATTTATCCGTAAATAATTTTATTGAAAATTGCTTTACATGTTGATATGCTGAAGGAAATTATTTCATATCATTTCATGGAGCATATCATGCCTCG
>JGI20166J26741_11812250_pt1 | contig 43494 bp, 30 predicted proteins | sample TergutCu122P5_FD_26741 | JGI IMG/M metagenome (IMG submission 26741)
TTACTTCCCATAATGATAGCTTTCTCATCATTTTTCATCACCGATATCAGTATATCACACTTAGTGTCTTGTTCATAGATTTTATTTGAGAATGGTATAAGCGTGAACTGATCATAGACGATACTGAAATTATTATCGCAATTGCGAATGTGACTGAATATGAGACTTAAGCCCCTACAGAATACGGCGCGGAGATGGACAAACCGAAAATCCGCCGGGCTCGCGTTAATTCAGCCGTTTAATGGCAATCTCTATAAACTTCTCAATTCGTCATTGGGAGCGAAGCGAAGCAACCCGGTACACGTATAAACCGGGACTTCCTGGATTGCTTCGTCGCTCCGCTCCTCGCAATGACGGATTTACAGAGGTTGCTTAATGCCAATTCAGAGAGCTTAAAAGAGACAACTGCAGGGCGGGGGCAACAGCCGGATACCGCTCCTATGGTAAATGTGCGGACGGCCGGAGGCCGCCCTGCGGCAAAACCCTGCTTTGTCCTTATATGGCGTTTTGCACAAGACATAAATTGTTTTCGACAGGTTTTGACCGGGTATCATCCGATTTTGTGTGATCGGACGGCGATTGCGCATTGTGCAAATTGCCAGTCAATATTGATTCAAACCGCTTTCCGCGCCGGTTTTCAGCCGATGGCTTATGAAATAAGGGAAAATGGGGACGTCTTTTATGCCCGCCGATCAACAGTTATCCACAGATTTTGTAAAATTCTAACTTTTTTCTGTGGAAAGTGTGGATAACTGCCCGTTCAAAAGCATTTCTCCAACCAAATAGACATCCCCCGCGCCCATAGTTATCAACATGTCATTTTTTATACAGTTTTTCTCCAAATACGCCACAATGTCCTCAAACGATTTGATGTACAGGACGTTCCCGGCCTTATCCCCCCAGAGCTCCCGCACGCGCTCCGCCAGTATCAGCGAACTGATCTCGCTCTTGTCCTTCTCGCGCGCGGCGTAGATATCCGTGAGTATCAGCGTGTCCGCCAGTGAAAATGAGGCGGCGAGCTCCTCAAACAGCGCCTTTGTCCTGGAATAAGTGTGCGGCTGGAAAACGCATATCAGGTTTTCGTGCCGGATATTTGAGGCGGCGGCCAGTGTCGCGGCGATCTCGGAGGGATGATGGGCGTAATCGTCCACAACGGCGGCGCCGTTATAATTCCCCCTGACTTCAAAGCGGCGGCGGACGCCCGTGTATTCCCCAAGCCCCTTCGCTATCGTGCCAAAGCCTATACCCAGCGCGTCGGCGGCCGCGGCCGCGGCCAAAGCGTTTTGCGCGTTGTGCGCCCCCGGCACTTTCAGGTGTACGTTGCCCAATATCTCGCCGTTATGTATCACGTCGAACGCGGCCCGGCCGCCTTCGTCAAAGACGAGGTTATCCGCCTGCCATTGGCCGCCTTCCCCGAACGTGATCACCTTGCAGCTCAGATTCTTCAGTATATCCCGTATCATCGGGATCCCGGCGTTTATAATGAGGAAACCGCCTTTTCCGTTTTTGCCGATACTGCGGGCGAACGCGGCGAACGACTGCGTTATCTGCCCGATATCCGCGAAATAATCCAGATGGTCAGCCTCCACATTCAGTATGACGCCTATAAATGGGCGGAAATGCAAAAAGCTGTCGGCGTATTCGCACGCCTCCACGACAAAATACGGGCCCCTGCCCAGGCGGAAGTTGCTCCCGTCGCTACGGCTTTTGACCACGTTCTTATCCGCGGCCCCGATATCCTTTATGGACGGCAGGATCCCGCCGAGGCTGACCGTCGGGTCCAGCCCCGCCTTGATAAGGATTTCGGATATTATGGACGTGGTGGTGGTTTTCCCGTGCGTCCCGGATACGCACACCGGGCGCTCGAAACCGGCCATGATGGCGCCAAGGAGAACCGCCCGCCCAACCGTGCGTATGCCCTTTTGCCTCGCCGCGGCCAATTCCGGGTTATCCGGCTTTATGGCGGCCGAATATACGACCAGGTCCGTATCCGCGGCGATATTGTCCGCGTCGTGGCCGATCGCCACGCGTATGCCGGAATTTCTGAGGTGCTCCGTGGTTTCCGAACTTTTGTAATCCGAGCCGGCCACGCGGAAGCCGCGGCTGTAGAGTATCTGCGCCAGGCAGCTCATGCTGATGCCGCCGATGCCTATAAAATAAATGTTCTCATGATCTTTTTCGAGCGTGTCCAAGTCAAAATCCCACTCGTTAAACGTTTTGGTCACAATCTCGTCCCCTGCCCATTATGATATTCCAATATTTATTATTTCATGAAATTTTAGCCACAATACTATTATAGGGTATTCTATCACATATTAACCTGCCTTACAAAAAAATTTTAAAAAATTGTCACTCAGCACTATACAAGATTTACCACTATGTGTATAATAAGAAGTATATTTTATATTATATGATTTGATATCGCCATTAAGGGAGAAAATAATCTCAATATTGACCTCAATATATTAACGTATTCAAAAGGGGGCCACTTTGTGCGAAAAAAGGAAATGATTGCCATGCTTCTCGCCGGCGGTCAGGGCAGCAGGTTGGGCGTTCTGACGAACACAAAGGCGAAACCCGCCGTCTCCTTCGGCGGCAAGTACAGGATTATCGATTTTCCCATGAGCAACTGCATCAACTCGGACGTGGACACAGTGGGCATACTGACGCAATATCAGCCGTTTGTGCTCAATAAGCACATCGGCATCGGCATCCCCTGGGACATGGACCGCAACAACGGCGGGGTGACCATCCTCTCGCCCCATTTAAAGGGCGAACAGGGTGAATGGTACTCCGGGACCGCCAACGCGATCTATCAGAATTTCAACTACATCGATTATTACGACCCCGAATTTGTGCTCATACTCTCGGGGGACCATATCTATAAGATGGACTATTCCAAGATGCTGGATTTCCACAAGAAAAACCGGTGCGACGCGACAATCGCCGTCCTGGAAGTCCCCTTGGAGGAGGCCGGCCGCTTCGGCATCATGAACGCTGACGAGAACGACAAAATCTATGAGTTTGAGGAAAAGCCCTCAAAGCCCAAGAGCAACCTGGCCTCCATGGGCATATACATCTTCAGGCGGGGCGTCCTCAAGGAGGCCTTGACCGAGGACAATCTGATACACCCCGACAGCGATTTCGGCAAGCACATCATCCCGATGCTCCTCAGAGAGGGGAAATCCCTTTACGCCTACAGGTTCCGCGATTACTGGAAGGATGTCGGCACCATAGAATCCTTCTGGCAGGCCAACATGGAGCTGATCCGCGCGTTGCCGGACTTTAATCTGTATGAGGATTTCTGGAAGATCTTTACCCACGCTGATCACCAGCCGCCCCAGTACATCGGGAAGAACGGGGAGGTCCGCACCAGCATCGTCTCGGAAGGCTGCGAGGTCTACGGCCGCGTGTTCAACTCCGTGCTGGGCCCCGGGGTATTCATCGGTGAAAACTCCACCGTCAGGGATTCCATAATAATGTCCGAATCGAGGGTCGGCGAGGGCTGCTCCATAGACCGCTGCATCGTCGACGAGGGCGCCGTTATCGGGAATAACGTGACCATAGGCCAGGGTGACGGCACGCCCAACCTCGAAAAGCCGCGCATCTACGACACGGGCATAACGGTCATCGCCGAGGAGTCATACGTGCCCGACGGCGTCAGTATCGGCAAAAACTGCGTCATAAGCGGCAAAACCGAGCCCTGGCAGTTTGAAAACGGCAGGCTTGAGAGCGGACATTCTATTTTAAGCGATTTGAGCTTGAGCGATTCTGGTTTGAGCGATTCCAATCCGACGGAAAGTGAGGCGTCTCTATGAAGGCGGTAGGTATAATCCTTGCGGGCGGCAGTGACGACAAGCTGGGCGCGCTGACGGAGATACGGGCGCTTTCCGCCATACCCGTCGGCAGCAGCTACCGCGCCATCGATTTTGTGCTGAGCAGCATGTCCAACTCCGGCATAGGCAAGGTCGCCGTGATAACCCAATATAACTCGCGTTCCCTGCATGATCACCTCTCCAGTTCCAAATGGTGGGATCTGGGGCGCAAGCAGGGCGGTTTGTTTGTGTTTTCCCCGTTTATTTCAAACGACAACTCGCTCTGGTTTCAGGGCACCGCGGATTCCATATATCAGAATATAGCGTTTTTAAAGCGCAGCATCGAGCCATATGTCATTATAGCCTCGGGTGACGCCGTTTTCAAATACGATTTCAACGAGGCCATCGACAATCACGTGGAATCCAACGCGGACATCACCGTCCTCTATAAAAAAGTACCTATTGAGGAGGCCTCGCGTTACGGCGTGATGGAGCTGGACGATACCGGCCGCATCAGGGATTTTGAGGAAAAACCGCTGGAGCCGCAGACAAACATAATCTCGCTGGGCATGTACGTGATCTCACGCACGCTGCTCATCAACCTGCTCGAAGCCGTGGTGCCGGAGGGGCGCTATGACCTGGTGAAGGACGTCGTGATACGGTACCGCAAGAAGCTCAAGATTATGGGCTATGAGTTCAAGAGCTACTGGCGGGCCATCAACAGCGTAAGCGCCTATTTTGACATCAACATGGACTTTCTGAAAAAGGAGGTGAGGGATCTGTTCACCGCCGAGTACCCGTATATAGAGACAAAGGCCAAGGACGAACCGCCCGCAAAGTACAACTCCGGCGCCTCCGCGCGCAACTGCCTCGTCGGCAGCGGCAGCATAATCAACGGCGTCGTTGAGGATTCCGTCATTTTCAGGAAGGTCTATTCCGGCGAAAATACGTCCATATGCGATTCCATCATTATGGAAGGCACGGTCATAGGCAACAACTGCGATATCAAATACGCCATCATAGACAAGGAATGCGTCATCTCGGACGGCAAGCAGATCAAAGGCGAGGCCGCAAGGCCGGCCATAGTAAAAAAAAGCAGCGTGGTCTGAGGGCTAGAGGTTAGAAGTTAGAAATTAGAAGTTAGAAAAAATAATTGCGTCATACAGGCGGAACGGCCGTAACCGTTCCCTACATAAAACGGGTTCATGTTTTTTCTAACCTCTAACCTCTAGCCTCTAACCTCTATATAAGTTCGTCCGCCTTATGCCAGAAATTGGGGGTATTTCACATCGATCGGAGTTTACAAAAATTTACATATAAAAAATAAACTAGAAAAAAATTTAACGGAGGGGTATTATGAACGTCACGGATGTAAGAGTCAGGAGAATCAACAGCGAAGGCAAGATGAAAGCGGTAGTGTCAATCACGCTGGATGACGAGTTCGTCATCCATGACATCAAGGTCATCGAAGGCAACAACGGCTTGTTTATAGCAATGCCAAGCCGCAAGACCCTCGACGGGGAATTCAGGGATATCGCCCACCCCATCAGCCAAAACGTGCGCGAAAGGATTCAGGCGGCTGTAGTCGATACATACGCCAGGGCGCTGTTGACTGAGAGCGTGCCCGAGGCGGCCGCCGGCCCGGCTTATTGACAGGCCGTGGACGCGCTGGTTTTTTTGGCGGAGGGGTTTGAGGAGCTCGAGGCCGTCACCCCCCTGGATCTGATGCGCCGCGCCGGCCTGGATGTCGGAACGGTATCCCTGACGGGCAAACGCGCGGTGACGGGCTCCCACGGCGTCACCATTCAGGCCGACACAATCTTTGAAGACATAACTCAGGAGAGCGCAGCCGCCGGGATGCTGGTGCTGCCCGGCGGCCCCGGCACGTCCGCGCTGAAGGCGCACCGCGGCCTCCATAACTTGCTCATGTCCCATTACAGCGCCGGCAAAAAGCTCGGGGCCATCTGTGCCGCACCTTCCGTGCTGGCTATGCTCGGCCTGCTGGACGGCAAAAAGGCCGTCTGCCACCCGTCCGTCCGCGATGAGCTGTCGTCGGCCGATTTGTCTGAAAACCCTGTGGAAACAGACGGGCAGATCACCACCTCGCGCGGCGCGGGCACCGCGCTGAATTTCGGCCTGGCGTTGGTGAGGGAGCTCAAAGGCGCCGAAGCCGCGTCAAAAATAGGCTCCGATATCATTGCGGATGAACGCATTATGGGCAATTGAATGTCTATAACGGATTTTTATTGAAATCCCCTCAAAATACCTGGATACGACAGGCTTTTTAAGGGGATTTTTTCTTTTTGTACATATTTACATAAAGTAAATTGTTGCAGAGATCCGATTTTTTTGATATGATTAAGTGTAATACATATTTGAGTTCCATGCGTATTTACTGTATTAAATGCGCATCCTCCATTAAAGTTTTCAACATGCTGTTGAAAACGATGTGGATAACAGACCTATTTTACACACAGGGGGCTCACAATGCCTGAGGAATTTAGAGAACATTGGAACGCCGCATTGTCGATAATGTGTAAATCTTTTAATGAAGTCGCCTTTGAGACGTGGATAAAAACGCTGGAGCCGCTGTATATAGAAAATGGTTCTTATTTATTAAAGGCCAAGGATGAGTTCCATAAGGACATGATAAGCCAAAGGCATCTCAACGAGATAGTCAACAGCCTCAACGCAATATCCGGCAATTTCTACGATGTCCGCCTGCTCTCCCCGAACGAGCTCAAAAACAATGAATTAAAAAACAATCTCAAGGACAAAAGCGAGCTTGGAGACGATTCAAATCAGTTAAAAATAAATTTCAACAGCAATATCAATTCAAAATACACGTTTGAAAATTTTGTGCGCGGCAAGAGCAATGAGCTGGCGTACGCCGCCGCCGTGGCGCTGTCCGAGGCCCCCGGCCTCACGACGTACAATCCGCTGTTCCTGTACGGCGGCCCGGGCCTGGGCAAGACGCATCTGATGCATTCTATAGGCAACCGCATACTCAAAACGGACGCCGTCTCAAAGGTTCTGTACACGACGTCGGAGATGTTTACGAATGAGTTCGTGCGTTCTATTATAGAGCGCACAAATCAGGAATTTAGGGATAAATACCGAGAGATCGACGTGCTGCTGATCGACGACATCCAATTCCTCTCGGACAAGGAAGGCACGCAGGAAGAGCTCTTTCACACATTCAACGCGCTGTATGACGCCAACAAGCAGATCGTCATATCCAGCGACCAGCCGCCCAAAGAGATCAAGACCATCGAGGAGCGCCTGCGCTCGCGCTTCGGCTGCGGCCTCATCATCAACGTGACGCTGCCCGATTTTGAGACGAGGATGGCCATCATCGAGAAGAAATCCGATCTGCACAGGGTCGCCATACCCAAGGACGTGGTCAATTTTATCGCCAAGAATATCGTGTCCAACGTGCGCGATCTGGAGAGCGCCGTCAACAAGGTCATAATGTATTCCAAGCTCTCCAACACGGAGATCACGCTGGGATTCACGCAGAACGCCATAAAGGATCTGATCAACGGCGAGGTCAAGCCGGAGATAACCGTGGAACTCATACAGGACATTATCTGCCGGTATTACAATATCACGCCGTCACAGCTCTGCGGCAAACGCCGCACGCAAAACATCACGTACCCGCGCCAGATCGCCATGTACCTCTGCAGGAAACTCCTCAACACCTCCCTGCCCAAAATCGGCGAGTACTTCGGCGGGCGCGATCATTCCACGGTCATCTACGGATGTGATAAGATAACCACCGAGATCGAAACCAATCAGGAATTGCAGGAGCTGCTGATATATTTTGAGAAGAAGATCAAGGGCGAGTGACCGTAAAACCGATATAAAATCATATGTGGATAAGCCGGGCGCCGGCGATGTTTTTTCAATGGCTTATCAACACCGTTATACATACGACAAACGCGATACTTGCGGCCTTTGAGCAAATTTTAAACATTTTAACAACCCCTACTACTATTATTACTATCAAATATTGTTGTATGATCGTCTGACATGTCATGGACGGAGGCCCATATGGATTTTATCTGCGATAGACATCAGTTATTAGAAGACATAAATATTGCCGAAAAAGCCGTCTCAAAGACCACGGCCCAGATAACGCAGTGCTTGCTCATAACCGTCACAGAGGACGGCTATTACCTGACGGGCAATAACTTCGAGATGGCCGTAAAGACGAGCCTGACAAAGGCCGATGTAAAAAAGAACGGCGGCGCCGTCCTGGAGGCGCAGATGTTCTATGAGATCATCAAGCGCCTGCCCGAACGCGAGGTGCACATATACCAGACGGATGAAAACTTTGCGCGGATAACCAGCGGCAAGACCGATTACAAGATATTCACTGTCAGCGATGCGGAATTCCCGGATATAGACGAGGTTGACAGGGCCGCCCGCTGTTCGGTCAAGGCGCATATACTGAGAAATATGATAAGGCAGACCCTCTTCGCCGTCTCCTCCGACGAATCCAAGCCGGTCTTCACGGGCGAATTGTTCAGGGTTGAGGACGGCCTGTTTAAAGTAGTGGCGATCGACGGGTTCAGGGTCGCGTACCGGCAGACCGCGGACAACGACACGTCGTCCCATATATCCGCCGTCGTGCCCTCAAAAACCCTGAACGAAATAATCAAGATCATGCCCCAGGACGACGGACAGACCATCGACATCTATTTCGCGCAATCCAATGTCGCTTTCTGCACAAAGGCGTTCACCGTGACCTCCCGGCTCATAGAGGGGGAATTCTTCAAATATGAGAACCTCTTCGGCGGCGGGCATAAAACCGCTCTCAGGCTGAACCGCGCCGATTTTCTCTCGTCCATAGACAGGGCCTCGCTTATACCCGGCAGGGACGGCAAGAAAAACGCCGTCAAATTATCCATAAACGACGGCCTCGTGGTCGTCAGTTCCAAAACGGAGCTGGGCACCGCCCAGGACGAGCTGTGTGCCGAGACGCAGGGCGATCCCATCGATATAGCGTTCAATCCGCGCTATATCGCGGACGCGCTCAAGGTCATCGACGAGGCGGAAATCGACGTCACCCTGACGACGCCGTTTTCACCCTGCACGATCAGGCCCGTCGGCAATCAGGACGCCGTATACCTGGTCGTCCCGCTACGGATTCAATAAATTGTTGTTAAATTCCATATAAATGGCAATAATTATTATATACTTCAATAATGCTTATAAGGTGTGCCCATGATAGACCGCGCCAGATTATCCTGTTTTCGCAATTACAAGAGCCTGGATATAGAACTCGCGGACGGGATAAATATCCTTTGCGGCGACAACGCGCAGGGCAAGACCAACTTCCTCGAGGCGCTCTACCTCTGCTCCACAGGGCGTTCCCAGCGCACCGGCAGTGACCGGGAGATGATAATGTTCGGCGAGCGGACCGCCATCGTCCAGGTCTCCCTCGTAAACGACAATAAAAGCCGGGACAGGATCAATCTGAGCCTGAGCGCTGACGAAAACAGAAACGCGCTCAAGGGCGTCGCGGTAAACGGCGTGGCCATCAAAAAACTCGGGGATCTGTTCGGCATATTTCTTACGGTCATGTTCTCCCCGGAGGATCTCAGCCTGGTAAAATCCGGCCCGGCGGAGCGCCGCAGGTTCATGGATATGGAGATATGCCGTTTAAATGCCGTCTATTACTATGAGCTTCAACAGTATTACAGGATACTGAGGCAGAGAAACAACCTCCTGAAGTCGATCAGGGGCGATCAAAAACTGAGGGAGACGCTCTTTGTCTGGGATGAGCAGCTTGTGCGGAGCGGCATTGAACTCATCAGGCACCGCGCGGTCTTTGTGGAGAAACTCAGCGCCATAGCGGCGGAAACGCACGGCGCGCTGACGCGCGGGGCCGAACGGCTGGATCTTATATACAAGCCCAACGTCTCTGCCGAAGATTACGGCGCCAGATTAAAAAACAGCGCTGAGCGGGATATCCTGCGCGGTAGCACGTCCGTGGGCATACATAAAGACGACGTCCTGTTCATGATAAACGGGGAAAACGCCGGCGTCTACGCCTCCCAGGGGCAGCAGCGCACGGCGGCTCTCTCCGCCAAGCTGGCCGAGATAGAGCTGATAGAACAGGAAAAGCGCCGCCGCCCGGTTTTGTTACTGGACGACTGCCTTTCGGAACTGGATGAGAGCCGCCAGAAACATCTGCTGAAATCCATCGGCAGTCTGCAAACCCTCATCACATGCACCGGCATGGAGGATATAGTCAATAACATCAGCGCCGGCGCGTCGATGTACAGGGTCAAAAGCGGGGCTATCAAAAAAACATGATTAAAAAACATACTAAACGGATCAAGGGGTAAAAAATGTCGCCGGAACAAATCGATAATTCAGAATATAACGAAAATCAGATACAGATACTCGAGGGTTTGGAGGCTGTCAAGAAGCGCCCGGGCATGTACATCGGGAGCACTTCTTCGCGCGGGCTGCACCATTTGGTCTACGAGATCGTGGACAACGCCGTGGACGAGGCGCTGGGCGGGTATTGCACGGAGATCGACGTCAATATCCATGAGGACAACTCCATATCGGTCTATGACAATGGCCGCGGCATACCCATCGGCATACACCCGCAGAGGGGCATACCGGCGGTGGAGGTGGTGTTTACGGTACTGCACGCCGGCGGAAAATTCGGCGGTTCCGGCTATAAGGTGTCCGGCGGGCTCCACGGCGTGGGCGCGTCCGTCGTCAACGCGCTCTCGGAGTGGCTCAAGGTGCGCATATATTTAAACGGCGAGATGCACGAGCAGGTCTTTGAGCGCGGTGAGACCGTTTCGCCGCTGAAAATGGTCGGGACGACCGATAAACACGGCACTTACATACATTTTAAGCCGGATGAAAAGGTCTTTGACGATATAGAGTACAGCTTTGATATCCTTAAGCAGAGGTTAAAAGAGACGGCCTTTCTGACAAAGGGCTTAAGAATCACCCTCAGCGATTTGCGCGAGGGCATGCGGCAGCAGCGCGTGTATCATTACGAGGGCGGCATCAGGGAATTTGTGGAATACATCAACCGCGCGCGCACCACGCTGTTTGACAAGGTCTTTTATGTGGAGGCCTCAAAGGACGACATCCTTGTGGAGACGGCGCTGCAATATAACGACGATTTCGTCGAGAACACCTACACCTTTGTCAACAACATCAACACCATCGACGGCGGCATGCACCTGGCCGGCTTCCGCTCCGCCCTCACCAAGACCATCAACGACTACGCGCGCAAATACAATATATTAAAAGAAAACGACAAAAATCTCTCCGGCGACGACGTCCGCGAGGGTTTGACCAGCGTCATAAGCATAAAATTGCAGGAGCCGCAGTTTGAAGGGCAGACAAAGACCAAGCTCGGCAACAGCGAGGCCAAGACGGCCGTCGAGAGCGTCGTCGGCGAATATCTGGGGTATTTTCTGGAAGAAAACCCCTCAGCCGCCAAGGCCATTGTCGAAAAGGCGCTGATGGCCTCCCGCGCACGGGACGCGGCCAAGAAAGCGCGCGAGCTCGTGCGCAGGAAGAGCGTGCTGGAAAACGGGCGCCTCCCCGGCAAACTCGCGGACTGCTCCGAGCGCGACCCCGAAAAGAGCGAGATATATCTGGTGGAGGGGGATTCCGCCGGCGGCAGCGCGAAAAGCGCCAGAACGCCCAAGACCCAGGCCATACTGCCCCTGCGGGGCAAGATCATGAACGTCGAGAAGGCGCGGCTGGACAGGGTGCTGTCAAACGAGGAGATAAAGGCCATGATAACGGCCTTCGGCACGGGCATCCACGAGGATTTCGATATCTCCAAGCTGCGGTACCACAAGATAATCATCATGACGGACGCCGACGTGGACGGCGCGCACATCCGCACGCTGCTGCTCACGTTCATATACCGCTTTATGACGCCGCTCATCGAATACGGCAAGATATACATCGCCCAGCCGCCGCTGTTCAAGATCGAAAAGGGCAAAAATGAGTATTATATATACGACGAAAGGGATCTGGACAGGAAACTCACGGAGATCGGGCGCGACGGCATCAAACCCATCCAGCGCTACAAGGGCCTCGGGGAGATGGACGCCGGCCAGTTGTGGGAGACGACGATGGACCCCGAAACGCGCGTGCTGATACGCGTCTCGCTGGAGGACGCCATCGAGGCGGATGAGATATTCTCGCAGCTTATGGGCGATAAGGTCGAGCCCAGAAAGGAATTTATCCAAGAATACGCCAAGACGGTCAAAAACCTGGATGTCTGAAGCTAGAGGCTAGAAGCTAGAGGCTAGAAAAAGGCAATTTACGTTTTCGCTGGGAACGGTCTTATTTAATGTGAATTCGACAGATCTTCTTTGGCGAAATTCAGCAAAGCCGAGCTTTCGTATTCCGTAGGGGCGGACGACCCTGTCCGCCCGCTGAATTAAAAGCGCCCTGTAATTACAGATTTGCGGACGCGCGGACAGCCATTCTTCAGAAAAGCCGAGCTTTCGTATTCCGTAGGGGCGGACGACCCTGTCCGCCCGCTGAATTAAAAGATTCCTGTAATTACAGCTTTGCGGACGCGCGGACAGCCATTTAATCCGCCTTTCAGGCGGCGCCAAGTCTTCCGGCTTTAGCCGGTTGTAGTGTAAGTGAGCGATCGGACCCACCCGCGTTGCTTAATGTTCGATATTCTATGAGCATTTATTACGGTTATCGTAGGGCGAGGTTCCGTTACCGCCGCCTGCCGCACTCATATACTAAATTTGAGCCGGGGAGGGTTTATAATGAACGCGTTCTACTCCGACAGACCGAAAATCCGCTTCTCCATGACGGCCAGGGAGTGGGCGATGCAGGCCGTGTCCATCGTCTGCCTGCTGGCGGCTGTTGTCATGACCGCTGTCGCTTACCCCGGATTGCCGCAAGTGATACCCACGCACATGGATTTTTACGGCAATATCAACGGCTGGGGCGGCAAGGGTTTGCTGTTCTTGCTGCCGCTCATGGCCATGACGCTGTACGCGCTGATCACCGTCGTCCAGCGCTTTCCACACGTATACAATTATCCGGTGGCCGTGACGCAAAAAAATGCCGAAAGCCTGTACCGTCTCGCGCGTTTGATGTTGGATTGCATAAAAATGATTCTATCGGGCATGTTTCTGTTTTTGCAATGGATCGTAATCAGCACCGCCCGGCAAGGGGCGCGCAGCTCCAACTCGGCCTTTTTGCTGGTTTTCATAGCCTTATTGCTCGGCGTGGCGGCTTATTTCATCTATAAAATGTTCAGGGTGAGCCGCATATGACGGCCGATTTTGACAAATTAGATATCCCATCGGACGTAAAACAGGATCTGGAGCTCGTCGTGCGGACGCTGTGCGGCCATTTTAAAGACAATATCCGCAGGATCATACTGTTCGGCAGTTACGCCGGCGGGCTGTATCAGCCGGACAGCGACGTCGACGTCGCTGTGGTTTTGAATGCCCTGCCTGACCGGGCGTCCAGGCGGGATTATAAACACGCCGTGGACATCGACAGGGATCTGGATTTTATTTTTTGCACGGAAGAGAGCCTGAAGGCCGACACATTGGTCTACGCGCATATCAACAGGAAGGGGATCGTCCTCTATGAACAGCTATAGGGAGCTCGCCTTGTATGACTTAAAGTCTGCCGGCGCCAATTATCAGTTCGGGCTATGGAACAAAGTGGGCCGCGAGTGCCAGCAGGCCTGCGAAAAATACTTAAAGCATCATTTGCTACAATGCCATCTTTTGAGCGGTGAGCTGGAGCGCACGCACAACCTCAAAAAACTGTTCCGCATGATCGGCGGCTACGACAGGGAATTGTATAAGGAACTGCTGATCGTCAGCGACTACTATTTTGAGGCCAATTATCCCGGCGACGATTTTATCGAGCTTGACAGGGATATGGCGGACGAGGCGCTGGATATCGCGGGCAGGCTGATCGCGTATATCGACGGGCTAAAACAACAAACACAGGAGTGCAATAATGAGTCCCACTGATGACCATGATGACAAGAATCAACGAACTGATAGGCAGTATGATAAGATAATCAACCGCGACATCGCCAAGGAGATGCGCGCGTCATACATTGATTACTCGATGAGCGTCATCGTCGCGCGCGCCCTGCCGGACGTGCGGGACGGCTTAAAGCCCGTGCACAGGCGCATTTTATACGCCATGAACGAGCTCAATCTGGACCCGTCCAAGGCCTATAAAAAATCCGCGCGCATCGTCGGGGACACCATGGGCAAATACCATCCTCACGGCGAGGCGTCCATCTACGACGCCATGGTGCGCATGGCGCAGGATTTTTCAATGCGCTATATGCTGGTGGACGGGCACGGCAATTTCGGCTCCATGGACGGGGACGGCGCGGCGGCCCAGCGCTATACGGAGGCGCGCTTAAGCCGCCTGGCTGTTGAGATGCTGGCGGATATCGAAAAGGACACCGTGGATTTTCAGCCCAATTACGACGAGGAGTTTGTCGAGCCCAAGGTCCTGCCCTCGCGCTTCCCGAATCTATTGGTGAACGGCTCCTCGGGCATCGCCGTGGGCATGGCCACGAATATCCCGCCGCACAATCTCACGGAGGTCATAAACGGCGTCATACGCGTCATAGATAACAGGATAAACGGCAGGAAGACGGGCGTCGACGAGTTGCTGGGCTTTATCAAGGGCCCAGATTTCCCCACGGGCGCTTCGATATTGGGCACAGGCGGCGTCAGGGCCGCCTACAGAACGGGGCGGGGCAAGGTGATCGTGCGCGCCCTGGCCGAGATCGAGCCCATCAACAGCCAGCGCGACATGATAGTGGTCACGGAGCTGCCGTATCAGGTGAATAAGGCGCGGCTCGTGGAAAAGATCGGCGAGCTGGCTTCGGAGAAGAAGATAGAGGGCATCTCCGATATCCGCGACGAGAGCAACCGCAACGGCGTGCGCATAGTCATAGAGCTCAAAAAGGACACCAACGCCAATGTGGTGTTGAATAAGCTGTATAAAAATTCCCAATTGCAGGAGAGCTTCGGGATCAATATGCTGGCCCTCGTCAACAACGAGCCCAGGGTATTGAATCTGGCGGAGATTTTGGATTATTACATCGATTACCAAGAGGACGTCATCACGCGGCGCACCCGCTTTGAGCTGGCCAAGGCCCAGAAGCGCCTGCATATCCTGGAGGGCCTGCTCATCGCCCTCGACAATATCGACGAGGTCATCGCCATCATAAGGGCCTCAAAGGACACCGCCGCGGCCAGGGCGAGCCTCACGGAGCGCTTTGGCCTGACCGACGAGCAGTCCTCGGCCATCGTGGAGATGCGCCTGAGGAGCCTGACGGGCCTTGAGCGCGAGAGGCTGCAACAGGAGCACGCCGAGCTTTCGGCCCTGGTAAACGAGCTCACCGCCATCCTCTCGGACGAAAAGAAGCTCTATGCGGTCATAAAAGAGGAAATACTCGTCATCAAGGCCAAATACGGCGATGAGCGCCGCACCAGGCTCGTGCACGACCCCGGCGAGATCCTGGAAGAGGACATGATCGACGAAGAGGACAGCGTCATCACCATGACGCATCTGAACTATATCAAACGCCTGCCGCTGAATACATACAGGAGCCAGAATCGCGGCGGGAAAGGTATAATCGGCATGAACACGCGCGACGAGGACGACGTCAAGTCCCTGTTTATCGCCAATACCCATGACACGCTGCTGTTTTTCACCTCGTTCGGCCGGGCGTATAGCCTCAAGACCTACGAGATACCGGAGGCCGGGCGCGGGGCACGGGGCACGGCCGTCGTCAACCTCTTAAACCTCAACGAGGGCGAAAAGATAACGGCCATCATACCTGTGCAGGAATTTACGGAGGACGAATACCTCTTCATGCTGACAAAACGGGGCGTGGCCAAGAAGACGCCGCTCGCCCAGTTTTCTCGCATAATGAAGAACGGCATCATCGCCATCAATTTCCGCCCGGACGACGAACTCATGGGCGTCGTCCGAACGGACGGCCGCCGCCGGATGTTCGTAGCGACAAAGAAAGGCCTCGGGCTCAAGTTTGACGAGGCGGAAGTACGCCAGATGGGGCGCATAGCGGCCGGCGTGCGGGCCGTCAGGCTCATGGAGGACGACGTCGTCGTGGGTATGGACGCCCTGGACGAGGCGGGCCGCATCCTGTTCGTCTCCGAGCGCGGTTACGGCAAATGCACGGACGCCGGCGAATTCCAGCTCCGGCACCGCGGCGGCAAGGGCGTCAAGATATACCGCATCACGGAAAAGACGGGCGATATCCTCGGCGTGCTCAAGGTATCGGACGACGAGGAACTGATGCTCATCAATTCCGAGGGCGTCGTGCTCCGGATACGCGTCGCCGATATCTCCAAAATGGGCCGGATCGCCAGCGGCGTGAAGCTCATAAACCTGCCGGAGGGCGTAAACGTCGTGGGCATGGCCAGGATTACGCGGGAGCAGATCGAGAAAGAACAGACAGAGAAAGATGAAAAAGAACAGACGACGGATAAAGAGCTGAACGATGAACTATAAACTGCCGTTCAAGGATATTTTTAAAGCCGCGACGGATGCCAACACATTTTCTCAGGGCATGGCGCTCTTTCACGCGCGGGCCGTCTCCGGCGTTTCAGCCGATTTTTGCAATAAGGACAGCCGGGAGGCGCAGACGTGCGTCACCGCGTCTGTCAGAGACGGCAATTACGTGTACGCCCCAGTGCTATACTTTGGCCAGACCAGGGGCTTTTTTTCGTGCGGCTGCAATTGCCGCGCGTCAGCCGTCTGGCGCGGGGCCTGCAAACACGCCGTGGCGACGCTGTTTTATCTGCAGCGCTTTGACGCATTCGTTTTCGACAAGGGACATGAAAAGCGGATCACCGGGAATCTGACAAAGCTGTTTGAGGCCAGCCTGATAAAGGACATTCAGAAGACGCTGGAGACAGGCGAAGTGACGCTTGAGCCCTCGCTGGCCTTTCTCGATAAGACCGCCGCCCTGGCCCTGAGGATCGGGATGGGCAGGATGTACGTACTGAAGAATATCGACAAATTCCTCGACGACGTCGAATGTGAGAGGACCGTGGAGTACGGCAAAATGCTGGCCTTCGCGCACAAGCTGTCCGCTTTCGATCAAAGGAGCCGCCGCCTGGTCGAGCTATTGACGGCCCAGAAGAGGGTGGAGCGCGAGGTCTACGACAAAGACCGCCTGTACCACGGGTACGGCTCGTCCGGTTATCTCTCCAGAGCCAACGGGTATACGCTGCTGCGCGGCAGCTTCGACACGTTTTTTGAGATATACAGGGGAACCTCTTTGACTGTGGGGGTCAGAGGCGGCACGGATCGCGCCGTCCTCTTTTCCGAAGGGACCTATGACCCCGGTTTTTGCGTCGAGGAAGCGGATGGCGGGATATGCCTTAAGAATCAGGAGCAGGATCAGGGTCAGCCGGACCCCGGCCGCAGCGCGCATTTTTACGACGGGGCCAAATACGCGTATGTTCTGGAAGACGGCGCGCTCTATAGAATGGAGAAGGACGCGGCGCGGGCCGTGGAGCCTGTCAAAAAGGCCATTTCCGATACGCCCTCCCGGCAGCTGATCTTTGAGGGGGATCAGCGGGAGGCCTTTTTGTCGTACCTGTACCCGGCGCTGAAAAGGCACGGCGCCATCCGCCAATCCGCCGACATAGCCTATATCGACAAAATCTTCATGCCCTCCGCCAGGATGTACTTCGATTCCGAGGACAACCGGGTGACGTGCAGGCTGGTCTTTGATTACGGCGGCAGAGCGGTAAACCCCAACGACCAAAACCCCGGCGCGGGCTTCCGCAATATCGCGGAGGAGGCCAGGATAACGGCGCTGCTCACGGAATACGGCTTCCTGCGCGAGAACGACGTCTTTGCCCTGAGGGACGAGGAGCGGATCTTTGATTTTTATATGGACGGCATCGAGCCGGCCAGGGCCGCGGCGGAGGTATACGCCACCGAGAGCTTTGACCGGCGCGCCTTTAAAAAGAAGCCGAACGCGCGGCTCGGCGTGCGCATAGCCGGGAACCTGCTCGCGTTCGAGATCGATTCCGATTATACGCTGGCCGAATTGGCGGAGGCGCTCGTCTCGTATACGGCCAAAAAGCGGTACCATCGCCTGAAGGACGGCCGCTTTGTAAACCTGCACGACGAGGGCATCGCGGAGATCGAAGACCTCATCGCCGCGGCCGATATATCCAAAAGGGATTGCGCCGGAAACCGCTCCGCTTTCACGATGCCCCTTTACCGCGCCGCCATGTTCAAACGGAGCCCCGGCGGCGCGCTGGATATGGACGAAGGGGTGGACCGCCTTTGCGCGGAACTGTCGCGTTATAACGCCGATAACGCCGCCGGATTGGACCAAAATGATCAGAGCGGCGTCCCGGAATCCCTGGCGCATATACTGCGCGGCTATCAGAAGACGGGCTTCGCCTGGCTGCGCATGCTGGCGCATCACGGCTTCGGCGGCATACTGGCGGACGATATGGGTCTGGGCAAGACCCTTCAGATCATCGCGCTCATTTTGTATTATAAAGAAAACCGGCGCAGCCCGGGGCTTGGTGACGGCCTGCCGAAGGAATCCATCGTCGTCACGCCCGCGTCCCTCATATATAACTGGGAAAAGGAGATCAGGCGCTACGCGCCGTCTCTGACCGTGACGGTATTGGCCGGCCTCCCCCAGGCCAGGAAAGAACTGTTGGACAGCGCGGGCGCGGACGTGTACATAACGACGTATGACCTCTTAAAGCGCGATATAGAGAATTACGCCGGGAGGCGGTTCCTGTTCTGCGTCGCCGACGAGGCCCAGTACATCAAGAACGCCGGCACGCAGAACGCCTCCGCCGTCAAGCGCATCGACGCCGCCGCGCGTTTCGCGCTGACGGGCACGCCCATTGAGAACGCGCTGTCCGAGTTATGGAGCATCTTCGATTTTTCCATGCACGGCTTTTTGTACTCCGCCTCCAAGTTTGCCAAGCTCTACGAGACGCCCATCGTAAAGCGGGACGACAAGGAGCGGGCGGACCACCTCAAGAGGCAGATCGCCCCGTTTGTCATGCGCCGGCTCAAATCCCAGGTGCTCAAAGAGCTGCCGGAGAAGATAGAGACGACGCTCTTCGCGGAGATGACGGAACACCAAAAAAAACTGTATTCCGCCAATCTGCTGACGGCCCGCGCGGAGTTTGAAAGCGCCGTCACGGCCGAAGGTTTTGACGGGAGCAGGATAAAGATACTCGCGCTCCTGACCAGGCTGCGCCAGCTTTGCTGCCATCCGCAACTGTTTCTGGAGAACTATAAGCACGGCAGCGGCAAGCTGGAGCTGTGCGTGGAGACGATAAAGACCTCGCTGTCCGGAGGGCACAGGGCGCTCATCTTCTCCCAGTTCACGTCCATGCTGGATATCATCAAACGGGAGCTGGACAAGGAGGGCATCTCGTTCTTTTATCTGGACGGGCAGACGCCGTCAAAACAGCGCCTGGCCATGGCGGACGATTTTAACGGCGGCCAGCGCCAGACCTTCCTGATCTCGCTGAAGGCCGGGGGGACGGGGCTGAACCTCACCGGGGCGGATGTCGTCATACACTACGACCCCTGGTGGAACCCCGCGGTCATGCAGCAGGCCGCCGACAGGGCGCACCGCATCGGGCAGCAAAGGGCCGTTCAGGTCATCAACCTCGTGGCCAGGAACACCATTGAGGAAAAGATACTGGATCTGCAGGAAAAGAAGCGGAACCTGGTCGATTCCGTGATATCAGAGGGTTCGAGCTTTATAAACAAAATGACCAAAGAGGAGATCAGGGAGCTGTTCGCGGATTAAAATCTAAGAAAATGCGACAGAACCGTAACATATTATACGAATCTCATTTTCACACCTTTCATTGTTCGGTCGAAACGCGCAAAAGCTTTCTCGCTTTTGCGCCTCCCTCCAATGCAAGGGTTCAAATTGAGATTCGTATTAGCATCCGGGCATACAAAACGGGGCGCCGTTTTATTCACCGCGTCCCGCTTTCTAAAATCAGAGCGCGCTTAAGCCATATTCCCGGCAAAAACGTGCTTCAGATATCTTTTCGCCACCTCGCACAGCCTGTAAACCGCCTCCCGAGGCGCCGGCGCCCTGTCGGAGTATTTGTAGCGCGGGAAAAAGCGGGTCAGGTGCAGCGGGATTTCCGGGTCGAGGGACGCAAGCCACCCGGCCAGTTCCGCTATCTCGGGCTCGGAGTCGTTCTCTCCGGGTATTATCAGCGTGGTGATCTCCACATGGCAGCACTTATGCGACAAAGCTATCGCCGCTTTTACCGCCTCCAACGCTCCGGGGCCGCCGCCCAGCCTTTTATAAAACCCTTCCGAAAAACCCTTGAGGTCTATATTCATGGCGTCTACAAGCGGCAGCAGCGCCCCGAGCGGTTCGCGGCCGATAAAGCCGTTGGTTACGACCACATTGAGCAGCCCCGCGCCGTGGACGAGTTTGGCGCAATCGTACAGGAACTCGTATCCGATGAGCGGCTCGTTATAGGTGTACGCCACACCGATATTGCCGTCCGGCACGGTCTTCTTGGCGAGCGCGGCGATCTGTTCCGGTCCGAAGACCCCGGCCCCCCGCGAACGCCCATACTCGACCGAGATATCGCTGTTCTGGCAGAACGGGCAGCGCAGATTGCAGCCGAAGCCCCCTATGGACAGCACATACGCCCCCGGATGGAACCTGTACAGCGGCTTTTTTTCCACGGGGTCCAGGGCGATCGCGGAAATCCGCCCGTAATTTGAGGCGTACAACCTGCCGCCTATGTTCTCGCGTATGCCGCAAAACCCCGCGGAATTTTCAGATATTCTGCAATTGTGGGGGCACAGCGCGCAGCTCACCCGGCCGTTTTCCGCCGCGCCGCAAAACATGGCGGGGTGCGCCGGTTCACTCATGGCGGATAACCTCAAAGCGCTCCAGCCTGACGGGCGCGTCGCCGGGTATGCCGCCTTTGTCGCGGGCGATGGCGATCTGCCGGTCCACGGTGTCGACACCGTCCAGATCCGGCAGCAGCAAGCCGCGCCTGTGCCCGCTCGTGACTATGACCCCGTAACGTTTTACGTCCAGCTCGTCCGGGCCGGATATCGCCTCGGGGCTGGATAAAACGTCCACTTTATACGTCAGAAACGGCAGTTCCGAGGCGCGCACGGGCTCAAAGCGCGTGTCGTTCATCCCGGCGGAGACGGCGTTTTGTATGATCTCTTGGGCTATACTGTCCGCTGTCGGGGCGATTGTACCGATACAGCCGCGCAGCCGCCCGCTTTTATGCAGTGAGACAAAGACGCCGGCCCTGGCGTTTAACAGCTCCCCCGGCAAATCGCCCGGCAGCGGCAGCATCCGGCCGTTCTTCACGTAGAACTCGAGCGAGCGCCGCGCCAGCGAGCGGTAACAGTCCTCGGAGCCCTGGCTCTCCCGCGCCCGCCCGAGAACGACGCCCATATACTGCTCAAGGAAATCCCGGCCCGGATCCGGCTCGCCCGGCGCAAACCCCGCCACGGCATACCCCACCCCGAACGGGCCTTCATAGGAATAGAGCCTCGCGCTCACCTTGCGGCGGTCAAAGCAGCCGGCCAGGACCATGAGCGAGTTATAGCCGCATTCGGCGGCGTACTCCCTCAGATTCTCCGGAATGGTCATCAGCGACAGGAAATCCGCGGACGAAAGCGCCGCCGCGACCGTTTTGTCAAACTCCGCCCCTTCCGGGGAGAGGCCGTACGGGCCGTCCGCAGACAGCTTGTGTGAGAGGTCGCCGCTGGCGGCCAGTACGGTTCTGCGGCCGGTTTTATCCGCGGCCTCGGCGATGCATTGCCCCAGGCGGTAATGCTCCGGCGAGCCCATGCCGGATTGTGATATCCTCACCGCCTTATAGCGCTGATACCGGCGGTTTATAAACCACATCGGGACCATAACCCCGTGGTCGAGCCTGGCGTCCTTTTCCCCCAGGCCCCCTGCGGGGAGGCCGCTTTTTTCGGCGAGCCGCGTTATCTCCCCCGCCAGACCGGCGTCATATTCCGCCTCAAAGCGTACCCCGGAGGCGTTGAAACGGGAGAAATCGCCCCTGGCGCCCCTCCCCGGCGAAATATGGAAATAATCGGAGTAGATCACGTTGTGCGGGGTTATAAAGACGATCGTTTCCGGCGCGAGCGCCGCGATCTCCCCGGCCGCCTCGTCAAAGGCCGACAAAGTCGCCTTTATGCCGGTTTCCTCGCCGCGGCCGACCCCGGGCACGGCCAGCGGCGGATGCGGGAACGCGTAAGCGCTCAAAATAGCCATAAAATCACCCCAATAGACTTATTGACAGCATGGATTTATTATAGCATGGATTTATCGGAAATATAAACAAAATATTTTAAGAATATTGATTTTATTGATCGGCGGTGATACAATGCTAGTTAGTAGAAGTGTATAAAACTTTGGGAGTGTTTTCATGTCGGAGAATCTTGAAGTCGGCAGTATCGTGATCGGCAAAGTCATAAAAATCAAACCGTTCGGCGCGATCGTGGCCTTGCCCGGCAACTTGCAGGGCCTGGTCCATATCTCGCATATTTCAAAGAGTTTCGTGCAGAATATCACGGATCATATTGATGTGGGGGACACCGTAAAAGTCAAGGTGCTCCTGATTGACACCGCCAACAACAAGATATCCCTCTCTATAAAGGACGCGCGCGAGCCCGGTGACGAGCCGGAAAAGCCGCAGCCGGCCCAGGGCGGGTTCAAGGACAGCCGGAGCCGCATGGGATGGGACCCGCAGCAGCCGCCCGCTCAGCCCGCCACGTTTGAGGAAAAGCTGAAGGAATGGCAAAAAATTTCAAATGAGCGCCACGCTGGCCTGAACAAGCGCAACAAACGCAGATAGCGCGCGGACAGCGCTCAGATAAACAAAAGCTGGGAAAAGTCATCATGAAATTTGTCACAATAACATCAAAGCATATTTACGTCGTTCTCCTGGTCTTTATCTGTGTCGCCGCCGGCGCGTTTTATTATTTTCACCGCGGGAATACGCAGCAGGTGTTTACCGTGCAGGGCGCGACAGGCCCGGAACAGACGGCGCCCGACACGCCGCCCGGCGCCCCCGGCGCATCCCCCGCCTCCGAAACCGCCGCCCCGTACAGCCCGGCCCCCATACAGCCCGCAACCCGCCCTTCCCAGCCGGAAACCGCTCCGGCGCCGCCGAAGATCCTCACCGTCTACATAACCGGAGCCGTCAACAGCGCGGGCATGTATCAAATTCAAAAGGGCAAGCGCGTGGACGATTTGATCAAAATGGCCGGCGGCGCGGCCGATGACGCGGACCTCACGCGCGTCAACCTCGCCGCGTACGTCGAGGACGCGCAGCACATCGTCGTGCCCAAAAAGGACGACGTGATCAAGCCCGATACCAACGCCGGCTCATCAGGCGGCTCCTCGCGCGGTTCCTCCGGCGGTTCCTCCAAAAGTTCTTCTGGCGGCGGCAAGAAATCCGCGTCCAAGGGCGAGCCCGCCTCCCCCGTGAACATCAACACCGCCGGCTCGGAGGAGTTGCAGACCCTGCCGGGCATCGGCCCCGTGACCGCGGACGCCATAATCCTGTTCAGGACCCGGTACGGGCCTTTTAAAACCCCCGCCGCGATCCAGGCGGTCCACGGCGTCGGCCTGTCGGAATATCTGAAGATCGAGCAATATATTACCGTCGATTAAGTATAATCAATAAGAGCTGAGGGGGCGCTTTAAGCTTTGGCAAACAAGATCCTCGTCGTCGATGACGAAAAGCTCATCGTCAAGGGTATAAAATACAGCCTCGAGCAGGACGGCATGAGCGTGGACGCCGCGTATGACGGCGAGGAGGCCCTCCGCCTTGTCAAGCAGAACAGCTATGACCTGATGATCCTGGACGTCATGCTGCCGAAGCTGGACGGCCTGGGCGTCTGCCAGCAGGTGCGGGAGTTCAGCGCCGTGCCCATCATAATGGTGACGGCCAAGGGCGAGGACATCGATAAAATAATGGGGCTTGAATACGGCGCGGACGATTACATCACCAAGCCGTTCAATATCATAGAGCTCAAGGCGCGCATAAAGGCCATAATGCGCCGCAGCGCCCACAAGGCGGATGCCAGGGAGCCGAAACAGAACACGCTCAAATCCAGGGAGCTGGAGCTGGACGTCAGTTCCCGGCGCGCCTACAACGCCGGCAATGAAATCAACCTGACCGCGAAGGAATTTGACCTCCTGCAGCTTCTGATGGAGAACCCCGACAAGGTGTACAGCAGGGAAAACCTGCTCAACACGATCTGGGGCTTCAATTACCCCGGGGATGTCCGAACCGTGGACGTCCATATGAGGAGGCTGCGCGAGAAGATAGAGCAAAACCCCGGAGACCCGCAGTATATTCATACGAAATGGGGGGTCGGATATTATTTCAGATAAGAATACGTCGCTGCACCGTTTCTGGCTTCACAGCATCCGCTGGAAGCTTTTTATTGTATTTGTCCTGATAAGCCTGGTGCCGCTGGCCCTGCTGTTTGAGATACTCATCGTCTCCGTGCGCGGCTATTATCAGCGGGACTTTGAGACAAAGACCCTGGCCTCCGCCAATGTCATCGCCGGCGGCATATCAAAATCCGGGGTCATGGACACCCTCGTCATGAATCCGGACGCCGGCGCGGATATAAACGCGGCCCCCGGCCAGGACGCCGGCTCGAACCTTACCCGGGAGCAGCAGGCGAACCAGATCCAGCAGTTTGACGCGGACATGCTGTCAAAGAGCAAGGAATATTCCTTCCGGATACTCGTGCTGGACAACACCTGCCGCGTCGTCGGGGATTCCAATATGTCCGAAAACGGCAAGATATTCGTCGTGCCGGAAGTGGTCACGGCCCTCAGGAAAAACGGCAAGGTCACCACCCACGACGCCGAAAAGACCGTCTACGCCGCCGCCGCGATAACGGACAAGGACGGCAACACAGACGGCGCCGTGTTGGCCGTCGCGTCAAGCGCCGCCATCTACGACGCGCTGGATTCCGTCTCCCGCCAGCTCCTGCTGCTCACCGCCATCACCGCCATCATCCTCGGCGTCGTCATATTCTTCGTCTCGAAATTATTGATAGACCCGCTGCAAAAGATCCTGCCGGCCATACAGAAGATGTCCGACGGGCACTTAAACGAGCGCATACCGGTTTCCGGGCGGGACGAATTCGCGGAGCTGGCCGCCGCCTTCAACGAAATGACCGAAAAACTGGAGCAGGTCGAAAAAACGCGCGAGGAATTTGTCTCCAATGTGTCCCACGAATTAAAGACGCCGCTGAGCTCTATCAAGGTGCTGTCGGAATCCGTCCTGACGGATGAGAACGCGCCCGTCGAGACGTACAGGGAATTCCTGAACGACATCACGTCCGAGGTGGACAGGATGACCAGCATCGTCAACGATCTCCTGCAGCTCGTCAAGCTGGACAACAAGGACACCGGCCTCAACCTGCGGCAGACGGACGTCAACAAGGTCATCGAGGACATTCTGAAGCGCCTGTACCCGCTGGCGGAGCATAAGGATATCGAGCTGTTGTACGAGGACGTGCGCAGGGTGTCCATTGAGGCGGACGAGATGAAGCTCAGCCTCGCGCTGTCAAACCTGATAGAAAACGGCATCAAATACACGCAGGAGGGCGGGACCGTGAAGGTCATCGTGGACGCGGACCATCAGAACGCCTTCATCACCGTGCAGGACACGGGCATCGGCATCAGCGAGGACGACCACGGCAAGATATTCACCCGCTTCTACCGCGTGGACAAAACCCGCGACAGGGAGACCGGCGGCACGGGCCTGGGCCTCTCCATAACGCGCGCGACTATCCTCATGCACAACGGCAGCATCCGCGTGCTGAGCAAGGAGGGCGAGGGGGCCACCTTCATCGTGCGCATACCCATACATCACATCGGCAAGCTCAAGGCGGCCGAGGCGTAAACGGCATTATTTGCCAATAAATTCGTATTCCACAGGGTCGTCCGCCCCTACGGATTCCCGCCCGTAGAACCTACTGTATTATCCGGCGATAAAATGTAGTAGGGGCGGAGCTTGTCTCCACCCGGTCTGCGGGCAGACACGAGGTCTGCCCCTACAGCGTTCTATAAAACCTTGCCGGATGTAACACTACGTTATTTGATGCCGCGCGCATGGCGCGGCGGCTGGAGCGGAGCTCACGCCCTGCGGGGTCGCTCTCAGGCTTTCGAGGTGCACAAATTTGCGCAGAAAATAGCACCATCTAAACGTAATCGTACCAGACGGGCGGAACGGTCTTGACCGTTCCCCGCATAAGCCGTGGCTTTTTCTAGCTTCTGGCCTCTGGCTTCTAGCTTCCAGTTGGGGGGTGGCGAACATGCCGAAGAATATCATCCGCGCGCCCGGCTTCAGGAAGATGGCCGTCCTGGCCGCGCTGGCCGTCCTGGCCGCGGCCTGCGCGGCTTTCCTGTTCCACAAATACTCCATGGCGCGCCTCGTGCCGGTCCACGTTTACCGCGTAAGCGATTCGGGCGGTCTGCGGCCGGAGACCCAATACATCCCGAACGACAGCAATAACGACCAGGTCAGGGAGCTCCTGACGCTCTTTCTCGAGCCGCCCGGCGACAAATCGCTCACAAGCCCCGTCACGGGCGATATCGAGATAGTTTCCGGCCAGATTGTCAACGACACCGTGCTGGAGATAGAATTTTCACCGGGATACAAGCAGATGCAGCCGCTGGACGAGCTGCTGTTCAGATCCGCGCTGGTCTGGACCATGACCGGGCTGGACTTCATAAAGGGCGTCCATTTCTATATAGGCAACGACGAGCTGCTGGCCAGCGACGGCAAGCCCTTCGGCATCATGGGGCGCAGCACGATACTGGTCTCCCCCGTCATCTCCCCCGAAAAGACCAGTTCGCAATTCATCAAGCTGTACTTCGCGGATAACGCCTCGATGCTGCTGGTCTCGGAGATGCGGCTGGTGGACGTGAGCGGGGGCGAACCGATAGAGAAAGACATCGTCGGCCAGCTCATCGCCGGAACCAAGCAGAAATTGCTGAATTCCCTCATACCGCCCGGGACAAAGCTGCTGGGGGTGGAGACAGAGAACGGCGTCTGCTATGTGAACCTGAGCACGGAATTTATCAGCGATCAGACGGGCAACCAGGAGAGGGCGCGCCTGTCGGTCTTTTCCATCGTCGATTCGCTGACGGAGATACCGGATATAAGGCAGGTGCAGTTTTTGATAGATTCGGAGAAGATAGCCGGGTTCAGCGGCGGGATGGACATAAGCGGGCCTATCGACAGGAACACCATGATCATACTCAAATGACGGACGCTGATAAAATTGCGGATACCCGAATAATAAAGCGCCCGCTGGCCTGGAGTCTCGTGTTCGTCATAGCCGGCATATTCTTCGCCAAATACATAGGGGCCGCCGCTTTCATGGGCGTCCCGGCCGCCGCCGGAATCTGCGCGCTCATATATTGCAGGGACCGCTACAAGGGCGCGTTTGTTCTGCCGCTGTTTTATCTGCTGGGGGCGCTGGCGCTTATCTGGGGCGCGCAGCCGAAAAACCCGGCGCTTGACAGGCTGGCGGCAGGCAACGCCGATGTCACCGTTACGGGCCGGGCCGTCAGCGTTCTGGCCACAGACAGGTCACAGCGCGTCATCGTAAAGGCGAGCGCGCTCGGCGATTCCCATAATACCTTCGCTCTGGATACCAAGCTCATCGTGCTGATGGTCAAGCCGGAGAACGTGACGGCGGGCGAGACGGTCAGCGTTTCCGGCGTTTTGCGGCCCCTGGACGGGCAGCGCAACCCCGGCGGCTTCGACGAGAAGCTGTACTACAACACGCGCGGCGTGTATTACGGCATGACCGGCACCGCCCTGGCCGCGTCCCCCGGGCGGCCCAATTTTGACGCGTTTTTCGGGCGCCTGCGCGCCGGGCTTTCAGGCGTGTACGACGATATCATGCCCCCGGACCAGGCGGCGCTCATGCGCGCCATCCTCATAGGCGACACGGCGGGCCTGGACGCGCAGACCAAGCAATTGTACAAGCTGTCCGGGCTCTACTATATATTCGTCGTGTCCGGCCTGCATGTGGTCATAGTCTCGCTGCTGATAGACTATATCGTATGCTTCTTCTTCGGCAAAAGGATAAGCCTGGCCGTCACGGCCTGCGCGGTGGTCTTTTATTGCTGCCTCACCGGCATGAACGTCCCCGCCGTGCGGGCCGCCATCATGAGCTGCGTCTACCTCTCCTCAAAGCTGCTGCACAAGGACTCCGACACGTTGTCGTCGATCTCGTTCGCCGGCGTATGCCTGCTCCTGTTCCAGCCCCTGTTTCTCTGGGACATCGGATTCCAGTATTCGTTCACCGCCGTGTTCGGACTGCTGCTCACCCACAAGGCGCTGAAAAACGCCTTCGCGATAATCGGCGAGCGCAGCGCCCCGCTCGATAGATTATTAAACAACGGCTTCACGGACAACGCGGTGACCACCACGCTCGCGGTCACCCTGTCGTCGGCCCACATCATGCTCTACTGCTTTTATTACTTGCTGCCGTACGTCGTACTGATCACCGCGATAATAGTGCCGACGGTGGATTTTGTATTCATAACTGGTCTGCTGGCCGGGCTCGCCGGGCTGGTCAGCAGGAGCGCCGGCGCGTTCCTGGCCGGGGCGCCGGGCCTGGCGTTCCAGGCTTATGACCATATAATAAAGCTGTTTGGCGCCCTGCCGTTCTCCGTGGTGCACACCGGCAGGCCGCCGCTGTATATACTGCTGCTGTTGATAGCGTCGGTCTGCGTGTTTACATACATATTCCTGCTGGAGCGCAGCAAAATAATGAAATATAAGCGGTACGCGGCCTATTCGTTCCTGCTGCTCGCGGCCGTGGCCGCGGCGCGCCTGGCCGTCCCAAAAAGCGCGGAGGTCACGCTGCTGGATATGGGCCGCGACAAATGCCTCGTGGCCTCCGACGGAGACAACGCCTTCGTCGTAGACTGCGGCGGCAGCGGGTCTATAACGGATACGCCGTGGCTCTCGGATCTGGACGGTTTCCTGAACTACAAGGGCATCACCCATATCGACGGCGTCTTCGCCACCTGCGAAAAAGCGGAATACATCGGCGGCCTGCCGGCTCTGCTGAGCTCAAAAAGGGTGGACAGGCTTTATCTGCCGGACGCCTATTATACGCGGGCGCCGGAAGCCCTGCAAAACCTCATAGACGCCGCCGGGGCGGGCGGCGTCCCGATCATACGCCTCAAATCCGGCGATACCGCCGGGGCGGGCGCGTTCAGCTTCGAATGCCTGTACCCCATAACGCCGGACGCTAAGGGCGGCGTCCCGCCGCTGGCGTTGAGGCTGCGCTGCGGGAACGCGAGCTTCATGCTGCCCTCGGACATGTCCGCCTCCATGCAGGATCAGCTCCTGTATGACAAGGCCGACGTTAAGGCGGACGTGCTGCTGCTGCCCGGCGGCGGCGCGAAATCCGCTTTTAACGCGGATTTTATCAGGGCGGTGTCCCCGCGGGCGGCCGTCATGTATTCGGGATCCCGTTCCGACCCGGCGTTCACGCAAAATCTCGCGGGCGCGGGCGTACCGCTCTACGCGACGGCGCGTTACGGGGCGATAACCATGACCGCGGACGGCGCGCGGGTGAGCGTGTCGACGGTGGTAAAATGAGGATAAAATGACATGAACACGATCAAAGACGACGCGGCCAACGGCGCGTTCAAGCCCGTCTACCTGCTGTACGGGCCGGAGCGGTACCTTGTGGACCACTATGAAAACCTGATACGTTCCGCCGTGACCGCGGACGATATGACCGGCCTCAACACGGATATCTTCACCGGCAAAGAGGCCGCCTACAGCGCCGTGGAAAACGCCGTCAACTCGCTCCCGTTTATGTCCCGCAGGCGCCTCGTGCTGCTCAGGGACACGGGTTTGCTCTCGCCCGGCAGAAAAGACGACTCGGAGCTGATGTGCGGCCTGATACCGCGCGTTCCGGAAAGCGCCGTCCTGCTGATAGTGGAACGCGAGGCCGACAGGCGCATGAAGCTCTATAAGAGGATCGCGGAGCACGGCCACGTCGAGGAATTCAACCCGCCCGGCGAAGGCCAGCTCGTCAAATGGGTGGGCGATATCTGCGCGCAAAGCGGCATGAAAATCTCGCGCGCGGCCTGTCTGGAGCTGCTGCGGACCGTCGCGCCGGATATGAACACCATCAGCGCGGAGCTCAGAAAGCTCATCGCCTACAAGGGCGCGGAGGCGGAGATCGGCGCGGGGGACATCGCGCAGGTGTGCGTAAAAAGCGCCGAGGCGAAGATTTTCGCCCTGGTGGACGCCATCGGCCAGCGGGACACGGCGCGCGCCCTGGCCGAATACGCCAACCTGCTGCGGGCCAGGGAGAGCCCGATAATGATACTGACCATGATCGCGCGGCAATACAGGATAGTCCTGCAATGCGCGCTGTACGCCGCCCAGGGCAAGCGCGCCGACGAAATCGCCGGGCTGACGGGGCAGCGGGGCTTCGTGATCACGCAGGCCCTGCGCCAGGCGCGCAATTTCACGCAGGCCGGGCTCATTCAGGCCCTGTCGGACTGCCTGGAGGCCGACGTATCCATAAAAACGGGCAGAATCAAGGACGCCCTCGCGGTGGAGCTGCTGATCCTGAGGGCCGATCCATCATAACGAGAATGGAGCGGACGATGAAAAATTCAATTATACCTTGAATATAGACAGCATCCTGGACAACATCCCCGAAATTTTGAACTGTATGTAAAAGAGCCTACGGAAATGAAAATGTCAGCAATGCCTGTTTTGATGATTGCTGTGATACTGTCGATAACGTCATGCACTAACAGCGCTAAAAGCTAAGCAGTCATCAAGAAACAGCCGGAGACACCGCCGCTAGCGCCTCCGCTACGCCATCCCCATATCTCGCGAGTGCACCTTCGCCCACGCCGCCGCCGAACAGTCCCCAAGCAGGCTTCGCAAGATTGTATTGCCTGGTAAAACGGCAAAAACGGCTGAGAACTTTAGCCTCGCTGTAATATTTGTAGCCCTGGGCGCGTTTAAACTCGATAAACTCGTCGGCGAGCGGCACGAACACACCGGTCATTGTTATGGGTGTCATAGTCACCATCGTTTACACCTCCAAAGCGCAGGCGCGCAGCTTGTTTATGTCGATGACAAGATACGCGGAGGTTGTGTTGGTGTTAGCGTGACCTAAAATTTCAGAGATGACCGGGAGCGGAACATTTTCCTCCAGTAACCTGCTGGCAAGGCTGTGCCGGAGCGCGTGCGGGCCGCGCTTTTTGCCCCGCGTGAGCAATCCCGATTTACCTATATAGCCAGCAACCATACTGTACAGGCTTTTTGAGACGAACGGGCTGACGGGAGGAAAATGCCTGATAAATATTTCGGGGCTGCCGCACTTCGGTCTGCCGAATTTCAAGTAGTCGATAATCGCCGTTCCAACGTCCTCTAACAGCGGCAATATCAGAGGCCTACCGGTTTTATGTTGCGTTAATGTAATCCTGTTGCGCCGGGGCGGGTAGCGTCTCTCGGCGGCGGCGGTTCCGGAGTAACAAGGGCCGGGGGTGTTTCCTGTTTCACGGCGCTGTGTCCGGATTACCTCCCCCATACCAGCCGTTTGTTTGACTTCTTTTGGGCCTTTAGGCGGTCGCGCGCTGCGTTCGACTTTTTTCGATTTTTCTTGTTTGGATTCTTTTTCTATTTTCTCTGCTTTGGGCGGTCTGCCACGCCGCACGGCGTTTTTCTCCGGGGACTGTTCATCGGCGGCGGGAGCTTCCTGTTTCGTTTTATCTTGTTGAACGTCCTGTTGTGCCGATACTGTCTTTCCCAGTTCTTTCTCCGCCGTCCGCTTTTCTGATGGGGTAACGGCTTCACCGTTTGTCGTTTCGGGCGTGGAGACGTCTATCGGCGATTCTTTTGATTCCGATACGGATTGTCCCATACCGTCAGGCATAGCCTTTTCATTGGGTTCTGCCATGTGTTTTCCTCCTTATGCTGAATTTTGGCATGAAAAAAGACCCTGCTGTTTCACAAGGCCCGCGTGTTCGGGATTATCCATCCCTCCTTTCCAACTCGGGTCAAGTTGACCCGAAGTAAAGCTATCTGTTAAACAAAAACACCGCCTCGTTGTCCCGATGGGCGGTGCTTTGTGTAATATGATAGCTTTTAATTTTTCGTTATAGGTATAGATTTTAATACAAATCTGTTGTATTCTTTATAGATAGATAAAAATTCTTATTGGGAGCGAACGGCATCAATATACAGAATGAAACAGACTCTATAAACTTACCAATAAAAAACGCTGCTCATTCTTGTCAAGCAGCGTTTGATTGTAGGTTGGCTCTGCGTTTTCAGTTGTTTTGAGATGTTGTACATTGTACAACGATGGCTCCGTCCGCCCGCAAAACTAAAGATTTCCAAATAATTACAGGTACGCTTGACGCGCGAAGCGCGCCCCTATATCTGATTTGGATTTTTTACATTATCGGTGTAGGCGCGGGCGGACAGGGTTGTCCGCCCCTACAGAGTGACGGATAAACGGGAGTGCGCTGCGCCCGTCATTGCGAGCGCCCATGACCAAAAGGCCGCCTGACTGTCACGCGTGAAGCAATCCAGTTCATCGGACTGATGTCATTTTAAAAGCGGCCGGGCAGCGACGTGTAAATAGGAATGCTCGGGCGTACAGGGTCGTCCGCCCCTACAGCGGCTGGGGCTTATGGCCGTCCGCGCGTTTTTGGCGCACAAATGCGTCATAATTTGACATTTTCGCAGCAAAGGGCTTGACAAGGGGTTTAATAATATGGAACAGAGTGCGAGCGGCGTCTATAAGGACGCCGGGGTTGACATAACCGCCGGGTATAGGGCGGTGGAACTGATGAAGTCCCACGCGGCGCGGACGCGGACGCCTGGCGTCCTGGGCGGGCTGGGGGGCTTCGGCGGGATGTTCCGGCCCGATCTGAGCGGGATCAAGGAGCCCGTGTTGGTTTCCGGGACGGACGGCGTGGGCACCAAGATAAAACTGGCGTTTTTGTTGAAGCGCTACGATACCGTCGGCATAGACTGCGTGGCCATGTGCGTCAACGATATCGTCTGTTCCGGGGCCAGGCCCTTGTTCTTCCTCGATTACATCGCCTGCGGCCGGAATATACCCGAGCGGACCGCGCAGATCGTCGCGGGCGCGGCCGAAGGCTGTGTGTGGGCGGGCTGCGCGCTGATAGGCGGCGAAACCGCCGAGCACCCCGGCCTCATGCCGGAGGACGAGTTCGACTTGGCCGGTTTCGCCGTGGGCATCGCGGACAAGAGCGAGCTGATCGGCAGCGATGAGATGCGCGAGGGGGACGCGATCATCGCGCTGCCGTCGTCGGGCGCGCATTCCAACGGATTCTCCCTGGTGCACAAAATCTTCGGCGAATCAGCGTTAAAAGGCCCGCTGGGCGCGGAGCTCCTGACCCCGACGAGGATATACGTAAAACCGGTCCTGGCGCTTATGAAAGAGGTCAGGCCGCGCGGCGTCGCGCACATCACGGGCGGCGGCTTCTATGAGAACGTGCCGAGGATCATGAGGCCGGGCCTGGGCGCCGTCATAGAGAAGGCGGCCGTGCGCACGCCGCCGGTCTTTGAGCGGATAATGGAGGCCGGCTCCGTGCCCGAGCGCGATATGTGGAATATCTTCAATATGGGCGTCGGCATGGTCGTCGTCGTGAGCCCCGCCGACGCGTCCCGCGCCCTGGATATCCTGCGCGCGAACGGCGAACAGGCGTATGTCATAGGCGAAACGGCGCGCGGCGAGGGGATTACGCTGTGTTAGGGCGCGTCAGGACCGCCGTGCTGGTGTCCGGCGGCGGGACAAACCTCCAGGCGCTCATCGGCGCGCGGGACCGCGGGGAGTTGCCGAGCTGCGAGCTGGCGCTCGTCCTGTCCGACAGGCCGGGCGCGTTTGCCCTGGAGCGCGCGGCCCGCGCCGGCATACCGTCCGCGGTCGTGGATCATGAGAACCGCCGCGACTTCGGCCGCGCCGTCTTGGACACGCTGACTCGATACGGCATCGAATTTGTGGTGTGCGCGGGCTTTTTGCCCATATTAAACGGGGATTTCTGCGCGGCCTACGCCGGCCGCTGCGTCAACGTGCACCCGTCCCTGCTCCCGGATTTCGGGGGCAAGGGCATGTACGGGCTGCACGTGCATGAGGCGGTGCTTTCGTCCGGGCGCGCCGTCACGGGCGCTACGGTGCATTACGTCAGCGATATCGTGGACGGCGGCGAGATCATCCGCCAGAAAACCGTGCCGGTCCGGCCGGGCGACACGCCGGAGACGTTGCAGCGCCGCGTCATGGAACAGGCCGAATGGTCAATCCTGCCCATGGCGGCGGAGGATTGCTGCCGCGGGATATTGCAGGCGCGCGCCAAGCATGCGGGCGGATAGCTGGCATATAGACGCTCAATTTTGGGAGCCGGCGGATAATTTATTGGCAGCGGAACAGCGCGGAAGCGCCTTATAGGGGTTGATAAGATTGAAATATCGTGAACTTGGAAAGACCGGCCTGGCGGTCAGCGAAATAGGCCTGGGCTGCGAAGGCTTTACGGGCAAAGACGACGCGTTCACGCGGGAAATATTTGAAACGGCTCTTGAACACGGCGTAAACTGTATGGATTTATACAGCCCGGACCCCGATCTGCACCGGCGCGTAGGCAGCGCCATACATGGGATAAGGGAACAGTTTGTTTTGCAGGCCCACTTGTGCTCTGTCTGGCAGGACGGGCAGTATAAATGCTCGCGGGACATAGATGAGGTCAAGCTCAGTTTCGGGGCTTTTCTGCGTGAGCTCAAAACGGATTATATCGACATAGGCATGATCCACTATGTGGATTCCGTGAAAACGTGGCGTGAAATTTTAAACGGGTATGTTATGAAGTACGCTCTGGAGCTGAAAGCCGCGGGCAGGATACGGCATCTCGGCATGAGCAGCCATAATCCCGCCGCGGCTTTGGAAGCTGTCGGCAGCGGGCTTATCGAGGCGCTGATGTTCAGCGTCAATCCCTGTTATGATCTTCAGCCCGGGGATGAGGACATTGAGAAGCTGTGGGCGGAACAGAGCTATGACAAACCGCTGCTCAACATGGACGCCGAAAGGGAACGGCTGTATGAAACCTGCCAGCGCCTTGGCGTCGGCATCACGGTCATGAAGGTTTTCGGCGGCGGCGATCTGCTGAGCGACGGTTCGCCCGCCGGGAAGGCGCTCACCGTAAATCAGTGCATCCACTACGCGCTGACCCGCCCCGGCGTGGCGTCGGTATTGCCAGGCATTCGCAGCATGGAACAGTTGCTGGCGAGTCTGGCTTACGAAACGGCGGGCGACGGCGAAAAGGATTACGCGGTGGCCTTCGCGTCTTTCCCGAAGATCAGTTGGAAAGGCCATTGCATGTATTGCGGGCATTGCGCCCCGTGCCCGCATGGGATCGACATAGCGGCGGTCACCAAATTCCTGAACCTTTCAAAGGCGCAGGGCGCGGTCCCCGAGACTGTGCGGGAACATTACAGGGCTTTACAGCATACGGCGGGCGATTGTGTCGAGTGTGGCGCCTGTGAGCGGCGCTGCCCCTTTGACGTACCGGTTCGCGACAACATGAGCCGGGCGAGGGCTGTTTTCGGCGCTTGAAATGACGGGGGGAGTTATTTGTTTTAACGTGAGTTCGATTGCTCGCTTACACTACAACCGGCTAAAGCCGGAAGACTTGGCGCCGCCTGAAAGGCGGACTAAATGGCTGACCGCGCGCCCGCAAAGCTGTAATTACAGGACGCTTTTAATTCGGCGGGCGGACAGCTCGTCCGCCCCTACGGAATACGAAAGCTAGGCTTTGCGGAATTTCGCCAAATAAAATCTGTCGAACTCACGTAAGGTAATCCGCTGTCGCTTTGACATCCCGAAAAACATTAAAACCGTTGACGATTTGAGCCGGTTTCTTAAAGAAAACATTGTTGCCGCAAATTACATGAAGTCTAACTTTTAATCTGGCTAAGGAGAGGTTTATTTCAATGAAGATACTGGTTGTGGGCTCCGGCGGGCGCGAGCACGCCATCATTCGCAAACTCAGGGAAAACGATAATCCGGAAGTCGGCGAGATATACGCATTGCCCGGCAACGGCGGCATCGCCCATGACGCGGTCTGCGCCGGCGTGAAGGCCACGGATATCGCGGGCGTCACGGCGTTTGCCGCGGAAAAGTGTATTGATTTCGCCGTGGTGGGGCCGGACGACCCGCTCTGCATGGGCTTGGTGGACGCGCTGGAGGCGGCGGGCGTCCCGGCTTTCGGGCCGGACAAAAAAGCCGCGGCCATTGAGGGCAGCAAGATATTCGCCAAGGGCCTTATGCAAAAGTACGGCATCCCGACGGCGCGCTGGGAAACGTTCGGTGATTTCCGCGCGGCGTGCGATTATATAGACGCCGCCGGCTGCCCCGTCGTGGTCAAGGCCGACGGCTTGGCCCTGGGCAAGGGCGTCTTTGTCTGCGGCAGCCGCGAGGAAGCCAGGGAGGCCGCGCGCGCGCTTATGGTCGGCCGCGTCTTCGGCGAAAGCGGCGCGCGCGTGGTCATCGAGGAGTTTCTGACCGGCCCGGAGGTCAGCGTGCTGGCCCTCACGGACGGCGAGACGCTGATCCCCCTGGTGAGCGCCATGGACCACAAGCGCGCCTTTGACGGCGACGCGGGCCCGAACACGGGCGGCATGGGCGCTATAGCCCCCAGCCCCTTTTACACCCCAGAAATCGCGGAGATCTGCCTCAGGACCATATTCCTGCCGACTGTCAAGGCCATGAGGGCGGAAGGGCGGACATTCAAAGGGTGCCTGTATTTCGGCCTGATGCTCACGGCGGACGGCCCGAAGGTCATCGAGTACAACTGCCGCTTCGGGGACCCGGAGGCCCAGGCCGTGCTGGCCTTGCTGGAAAGCGACCTGCTCGGGCTGATGCTGGCGGCGCGCGGCGGCGCGCTGAAGGACGTCTCCGTAAAATTCCGGGAGGGCGCGGCATGCTGCGTCGTGATGGCGAGCGGCGGCTACCCCGGCAAATACGAGACGGGCTTCCCTATAGAGGGGCTTGACGGGCGCGGGCAACTCCCCGGCGCGTCCGTGTTCCACGCGGGGGACATTGTGGACGGGAGCGGGCGGCTCGTCACCGCCGGCGGGCGGGTGCTGGGCGTGACATGCGCCGCGCCGGAGCTTAAAAGCGCGGTGGACGCCGCCTATGCCGCCGTGGGGCGCGTTTCTTTCAAAAATATGCACTATCGCAAGGATATAGGAAGAAAATGACGAATATGAACATTTATCGCGTATACGTTGAAAAAAAAGAGGGGTTCCGGCACGAGCCGGCGTCGCTGCTCGCCGAGCTGAGGGAGTTCCTGGGCGTCCGGGGCCTGACGGGGCTCCGGATTTTGCGCCGTTATGACGTCCGTGGCCTGGACCCGGAGCTTTGGGAGAAGGCCGGGGTCGTCGTGTTCTCGGAGCCGCCCGTGGACGATATCTTTGCGGATTTGCCGGAGTACGGCCGCGCGGGGCGCTTCGGCGCGGAGTTTCTGCCGGGGCAGTTCGACCAGCGTGCGGACTCCTGCGCGGAATGTCTTCAAGTTTTGGGCCGGGGCGGCAGGCCGGAGGTGCGCTGCGCCAACGTGTACCTGCTGGAAGGGGCGCTTGCCCAGGACGAGCTTGAGCGCGTCAAGCGCCATCTGATCAATCCGGTGGAGGCGCGGGAGGCGGATATAGAAGCGCCGCCCGATTTCGGCGAGGAAGCCGGCGAGCCCGGGGACACGGAGATACTGACGGGGTTCGGCGCGCTGGACGCGGCGGGGCTGTCGCGCTTTATCGGCGGCTACGGCCTGGCCATGAGCGCGCGCGACGCGGCCTTCTGCCAGGCTTATTTTAAGGCGGAGGGGCGCGACCCCACCCTGGCGGAGATCCGCGTGATCGACACATACTGGTCCGACCACTGCCGGCACACGACGTTTCTCACGCATCTGGACAGTATAGAGCTCGACGACCCGCGCGTGGGGGCCGCGTACCGGCGGTACCTGGCCCTGCGGGATGAATTAAAGCTTTGCGGCGGGCCGGTCACACTGATGGACATAGCCACCATAGGCGCGAAATACCTGAAAAAAACCGGCGCTCTCGCGTGCCTCGACGAATCCGGGGAAATCAACGCATGCTCCGTCCGGATAGACGCGGAGGTCGGCGGAAAGGCCGAGCCCTGGCTGATCATGTTCAAGAACGAGACGCACAACCACCCCACGGAGATCGAGCCGTTCGGCGGCGCGGCGACGTGTATCGGCGGCGCCATCCGGGACCCGCTCTCGGGGCGCTCCTATGTGTACCAGGCGATGCGCGTGACGGGCGCGGGCGACCCCAGGGCGGCCATGGCGGACACCCTGCCGGGCAAGCTGCCGCAGCGCAAGATCGTCATTGACGCCGCGCGCGGATACAGTTCTTACGGCAATCAGGTGGGGATCGCGACGGGGTTTGTGGATGAGGTGTACCATCCCGGCTATATCGCGAAGCGCATGGAGATCGGCGCGGTGATCGGCGCGGCTCCGGCGGGGAACGTCAGGCGCGCCGGCCTGACGCCCGGCGACGTCATCGTGCTTTTGGGCGGGCGCACCGGGCGCGACGGCATCGGCGGGGCGACGGGTTCGTCCAAGTCCCACGGCGGCTCCAGCCTCGCGGCCTGCGGCGCGGAGGTACAAAAAGGCAACGCGCCGGTGGAGCGCAAGCTCCAGCGGCTTTTCAGGAACCCGGACGCCGCGCGGCTCATCAAGCGCTGCAACGATTTCGGCGCGGGCGGGGTCTGCGTGGCCATAGGCGAGCTGGCGGACGGCATAACGGTGAACCTGGACGCCGTTCCGCGCAAATACGAGGGCCTCTCCGGCACGGAGCTGGCCATAAGCGAGAGCCAGGAGCGCATGGCCGTGGCGCTGGACCCCGGGGATCTGGACGCCTTTATGGAGATGGCGCGCGCGGAGAACCTGGAGGCCAGCGCCGTCGCCAGGGTCACCGAAGAACCGCGGTTCGCGATGACCTGGCGTGATAAGGTGATCGCGGATTTCGCGCGGGATTTTCTTAACTCAAACGGCGCGCCGAGGAGCGCCGCAGTATTCGTCGGGCGGGCGGGCGGCGCTCCGCCGGCCCCTGAAATCTCAAGCGGCCTGCAAAGCGAACTGGAAACGCGGCTGTCGGATCTGAACGCGTGTTCGCGCCGGGGGCTTATAGAGCGCTTTGACAGCACGATCGGCGCGGGGACGCTGTTCATGCCCTTCGGCGGGCGGTACGGCGCTTCGCCCATGCAGATAATGGCGGCAAAACTGCCGGCCGATGGCGAGACCGATAACTGCACCGGCATGGCCTACGGTTTCGACCCGTATCTGGCGGAGCGGGACCCCTTTGAGGGGGCGCGGCGGGCGGTTTACGACAGCGTCATAAAACTCGTCGCGGCGGGCTTTCCGCGCGGGCGCATGTGGCTCAGCTTTCAGGAATATTTTGAGCGGCTGCGGGACGAACCCGCCCGCTGGGGCAGGCCATTCGCGGCGCTCCTGGGCGCGCTCTCGGCGCAGCTTGAGTTAGGCGTGGCGGCGATAGGCGGCAAGGACAGCATGTCCGGCTCGTTTGAATTGCCGGATAGACAATTGGACGTGCCGCCGTCCCTGGTCAGCTTCGCCGTGTCGGCGGGCAGGGTGGGCGGCCTGATTTCGCCGGAATTCAAAAACCCCGGCTCCCGCGTGGCGTTTTTCCCCGTCGGCGGTGCCGCGGATCTGGACAAGCTGGAAGAACTTATTTGCCGCCGCGGGATCATATCCGCCTGGACCGTGTGCGCGGACGGCGTCGCGGGCGGGCTGTGCAAGATGTCGTTCGGGAACAGGCTCGGCGTCCGCCTTGACGGCGATTTCCCCCAGAGCGGGCTGTTTTCCGCCGGGCCGGGCGTTATCGCGGAGATGTCGGAGAGCGCCGCCGGGGGTGTGACGCTCGGGTTTACCATACCGGAATTTGTCATCGCGCACGCGGGGGAGGCGGCGGATCTGGCCGCCGTGCAACGCGCGTGGGAAGGCGCGCTCGAGCCCGTGTTCCCCACGAGGACCGCCGACAAAGGACCCGCGCCTGAGCTCAGATTTGTCCCGAAAGGCGGCCCCCCGCTCCCACGCCGGGCGCCGTCGGCCGGCTTTGCCGCCCCCCGCGCGCTGATACCCGTGTTCCCCGGCACAAACTGCGAGACGGACACGTCACGGGCGCTCAAAAGAGCCGGGGCCGCGCCGGAAGAATTGGTGATACGCAATTTGAGCGCCGCCGATATAGTGGACAGCGTGGAGCGCGTCTCAAAGCGCCTGGCCCAGTGCCAGATGCTCGTGCTCCCCGGCGGCTTTTCCGGCGGCGACGAGCCGGACGGCTCCGCCAAGCTCATCGCGGCGTTTTTCCGCAGCCCGAGGGTGAGCGAGGCGGTAAGCGCCCTGCTCAGGCGCGGCGGGCTGATACTCGGCATCTGCAACGGGTTCCAGGCCCTGATAAAACTGGGCCTGCTGCCGTTCGGCGAGATACGGGAGCTGGACGCGTCCTGCCCCACCCTCACGTTCAACGCGATCGGCCGACACCAAAGCCTGCTGGCGCGGACGCGCGTGGCGTCCACGCTCTCGCCGTGGTTCAGCCTTTACGAGCCGGGCGAGCTCCAGACCGTCGCCATGTCGCACGGGGAGGGGCGCTTTGTCGCCGCGGATCACATGCTCAAAAACCTCGCCGAAAACGGGCAGATCGCCGCGCAGTACGCCGACGGCGGCGGAGCGCCCGCTATGGGCGCGCCCTATAACCCCAACGGCTCCGCGTGGGCCGTCGAGGCGCTGTCCTCCGCGGACGGGCGCATCCTGGGCCGGATGGGGCACAGCGAACGCATGTCGGACGATCTATACAAAAATATACCCGGCGACAAATCCCAGCGGCTCTTCCTGGGCGGCGTTAACCACTTTAAGTGAACCCTCCCTGAAATGCCAGCAGATTGCAGTAGATTATTGAAGATATATATGCTATAATAGTTTTCCGTGACGCCAAACGCATTAAAAAGACAATGTCACAATAATGTCACTATAATGTCACCATAATGTGGTTGAATGTCGATTTTTATAGGTTATAATTGAACTATGCAAGCTCATGGCGGATCGCGGATTGAAACCGGCCGGCAAAGCATTCTGCGGTCCCATGGGTTTGTATGAGACATAAACCATATGCACCGGTGAGTTAACTGGAAAGGCAGGTGGAGTGTGAGGTCCATTATTTTTTTACTGTTTTTAAATAAGATAAAAGGGGGAACTGCGGTATAAACCGCGGAAACAACTATGAAAATCAAAAGAATAATTGCAATGCTCATTTGCGTATGCATGTGCCTTGGGACCTTTTCGTTCGTTACTTATGCGGACGAAACACCCGCCGTGGATATAACCGCGGCCGGAACGGCCGATGTGAGCGGCGCGCCCGACAGCGCACCCGCCGCGGATATCGCAGCAGACGGCACGGCCGCAGCAGCAGATGACACAACCGCCAGTACAGTGCCCGGCGACACCTCCGCCGGCGACGCTCTGGTCGCCGACACGTTCGCCGACGAACCCGCCGACAACATACCCATGGTAAGCCCGTTCGGCGCGATGCTCGCATTTGCCCCGGCCGCCGCCGGTATGTTCGACATTACAAAACAATACCAGATACAGACATCCAACGACGACTGCGCCGTCAACACGACCTCCGTGAACTTTACGAGCACGGGCGTCTATCTGCAAGGATTGTACACAAACAACATACATCAGGACAACTATCTTAGGTTCAACGACATCTCGCTTCCGTCGGACGCCAACATCACAAACGCCTATCTGTCGTTTACGGTGCGCGACGCCTCGACAAAGCCCACGACGATCATTATCACGGGCCAGAAAGGCAATGGAGGCGCCTTTGGCAGCACACCCGCCTATTTTAACGGACTGACGTTTACAAACGCTTCCGTTCAGATGACGACGCCGAATTCCATAGCCGTAGGCTCCACGTTAAACACCCCCGATTTAAGTTCCGTCATGAACGAGATGCGTTCAAGCGACACCGCCATGACGAGCTATGTCTTTAAAATCGTGGGCAACGACGTCGGCGCCGCCGTCATGAGGTCATATAACAGCAGCGCCTCATTGGCCCCGAAGCTTGTCGTGGAATACACATCCAGCACCAACCAGTACATAGGCACCGGCGGCGCGGGCAGCGATTCCGCCGAGGAATACGGGACGGGCCACGCCGTGGACCTGGGCAGCACGATTGAGATGGGCGGCTACTACACCGCGACGCTCACGGCCGGTTACAGGGACATAAACGGGTTCAGGTTCCCCAACGTGACAATACCCTCGGGCGCCGAGATCACCGACGCCTATATGGAATACACCGTGCAGACGACCGCAAAAGGCAACTCCAACATGGTCATCAAGGCCGAGCAAGGCAACCCGGCCACATATACCACAGGCACATACAACGTCACCAACAGGAAATACGGCAATCTGTCCGTATCATATCAGCAGCCGGCGTTCACGTCGGTAGGGCAGATAGTCAGGACGCCCAACCTGGGGGGCATCATCGACGAAAACCGCTTAAACGGCTGGCAGAGCGGCCAGGCGCTGGCGTTCATGGTCGACGGCGACAACTTCGTCGGCAGCGTCTACAGGGCCAACGTCACTAACGCGCCCAGGCTCGTCATCAACTACAGGTACGGCAACGGCGCCGTCATCCCCGGGGCCATAACGGACCCCGCACAGATGAAGAACGTCTACCTCAACGAGGTCTCTAACGGAACAAACACCTCAAAAGACCCGTGGGTGGAGATATACAACGCCAACGACGCGCCGGTCGTACTGGGCGCCGGAATGTACCTCAGCGACGACAGCGCCAACCCGGGCAAGTATCAGTTTAACGGCTTGCTGATCCCGGCCAACAGCTTCAGGGCTCTGGCCCTAAACTCCAAGAACGACAACGTCTCGGCCAGCTTCACCCTGAATAACGTCAACAACGGCGCGCTGACACTGTCGGCGTTCTACAACAGCACATTCAATACGGTCGACAAGCTCGCATATCAAGCGATGCAGACGGGTGAGACCTACGGCCGCTTCAACGACGGCGACAGCAACGTGGTCAAGTTCAATAACGACGGCACCTACAGCGCCTCCAACAACGCCGCGGTCCCGGTCATGACCTATTCCGTGAGCAAGCCCTCCGGTCAGTACGCGGATCCGTTCAGCGTCACGATTACGACCGATCCTGTCAACACGGTGAAGTACACATTGGACGGCACCACCCCCGGCGCGGCCACCGGGCTCACCTACACCGGGCCCATCGCGATCAGCAAGACCGCCACGCTCAGGGTGTACATCTACAACTCAAAGCAGAACAGCGGCGTACTGACCTATGCGTATATCATAGGCTCAAACGGCCTCCAGCTCAAGCAAAAGAGCGCCTCTTTCCCGATTAAAACGGGCAGCGACGACCTGTACGCCACGCCCACGGCCGTCAATCTCACGGATCCCGGGACGTATCTCAGCGGCATGAACGGCACCACCAGCCTGACGACT
>JGI20166J26741_11823361_pt1 | contig 43457 bp, 33 predicted proteins | sample TergutCu122P5_FD_26741 | JGI IMG/M metagenome (IMG submission 26741)
ATCTCTTTCTTGATGAGGAAGTGCGTCTCATGGCGATACCTGCGGTGCAACGTCCAGAGCAGCAGCCCGTCAACATAGCTCACATGGTTGCCGGAGATGATCAGCGGACCGGCGGGCACGTTTTCAAAGCCCGCCGCGTTCACGCGAAACATCCAGCGGATAATCGGCGCGATCACCACGCCCGCAAAGCGCAGGAAGCCCCAGCGAGGCGCGTCCGGCCCCTGAAACGGCTTGCCTACCCGCCACTCAGACAGCATGACGGACATCCTTGGCCCAGACAAGAATCTGGTCGCAGACCTCGTCAAGCGAGAGATCGGTCGTATCAAGTATGCGCGCGTCGACAGCGGCCGCCAGCGGCGAATGCTCCCTGCTGCTGTCTGCCTCGTCGCGCGCGACGAGCGCCGCAAAGGCGCTGCGGCGATCCTGATCTGCGCCCAGGTCCTGTTCGGCGTTCTGCTCGATGCGCCTTGCCGCGCGCACGGCAGGATCGGCCGTCAGAAACACCTTGAGCTCAGCGTGCGGGAACACGACGGTTCCTATATCGCGGCCCTCGACCACCGTATCCGCCTCCGCCGCCAGCTCACGCTGCTGCGCTACAAGCGCCGCGCGTACCTGAGGCTGGCGCGCAACAACACTGACGCCGGCGTCAGTTTCCGGCGTCCGTATCGCCCGCGTCACATCCGCGCCGTCGATCAGGACTTGCGTTGGCAGCGCCTCTCCCGGCGTATAGCCAAAGCCGATCCGCGCAGTTTGCGCCAGATGGATCAGCGCGGCTTCATAGGTCAGCGGGATCCCGCGCCGCGTTGCCGCGACAGTCACCGCGCGATACATGGCGCCGGTATCCAGATAATGAAAGCCCAGCTGCGTCGCGATCCGACGCGCAACCGTCGATTTTCCCGATCCAGCCGGGCCGTCGATAGCAATGATCATAGGTGGCAGCTGCTCCCTTTTCAAGCGTCAGGCAGGAGATCCCCCGCCAGTCTTTCCGTCGGCTTCTAGTATAACAAACGCAGATGACGTCGCCGGAGGAACCCTGCCGCGGTTACCATGCAGAAATAACTGCTACGCGTACTACTTCTTGATATCAGCAGACTCCCTGAGCAAAGCTATGAGCTTAGCCGCAGCCAAGGAGCGAGCGTCGTTAAGATAGTCGGCCTTGATCTCATCTTTAAGTTCAGCAAAGGTTCCAGCCCCTACGTAACGATCCTTGTGCGAGCTGTAGTAAGCGCGCAGTTTCGCTTCAGTAACTGAAGAGTCTGGTACCAGAGACTTCGTGAGAGCAGAGAGCGTGAGGTTATCGGCCACCATGCTTTTCAGTTCGCCTTCAGTAGTACCTGCCTGCTTAAGCTTATCTTGCAGTTCAGTTGGTGAGGCATAGCTTACAACAAGAGAGTCATAGGCAGAATTCACGGTAGCGCTCGAAACAGAGATGCCGCGCTTCCTGGCTTCCTGCAGCAGAAGCTGGCGCTCTATTGCAGCTTGAAGATTGCGGGCATCAACATCCTTCTTACTCGCGGCTCCTCCATCTATGTCAAAGATACCGGGAGTCTGAGACAGGGGGAACTCAGTCTGGCGATTGATGTCTGCCTGGGTGATCGTTGTGCCGTTGACCTGCGCTACCGTCTTTGAGTGGGGGCGCAGAAGGAGGTAGGCGGTAGTTCCTGCTGCGATGAGAACGAGCAGGGCGATTCCGACTAGTAACCATTTACGACTTCTGTGAGATTTGCGTTTCATCTATTTGAGTCCTTTTCCGTTTGCGTTAGCGCTAATACTACATTTGTTTTCCAATTCCTGCTCGTTCAATATCTGTCATTAGTCACCTAAAAATACTTACGGTCAATCGTCTACCAAAGTCGGGGGGTGCGGACATTTTCTTGGACACCTCATGCTGCTAAACCAAGACTTTCTCGATACTGCACAGGGCTTAACCTGTCCGGATGCGCCGAAATCCGCACCCATCATAATTCATCCCTTCTCTCTAAATACGGCATATACTCTCAACTTTCCTTCGTCTGTATATTCAAGACCATGAATAAGTAAGACCTTGCAGGAAGACATGTCTTCAAATGGGACATTGTAATAAAGAGTGCGATCAAAGAGCGTATTCGTATACTGATCAGAAGGAGAAGATTGCTGCCCGGGATTAAAATCAGTAGTTGATCCACCTGTTTGAATGCGGGTGTCAGTTGGCAAATATATTTTCCCTTTGGCAGTTTGAACAACGAAATTAGTTTGTATCACATGATCAGTTACTGAAGAAGTAGATTTCATTACTACCTTCACGCGCAGTTTCGCTTTGTCGCCATTCATAACAACAGTTGGATTGCTTACAACAACGTTCATATCCCCAAGATAAAGCATGTCACCAAAAGATACCGCCATTGGACCCATACTGAAAAAGGCCTTTGCTGCATTAAGAAAGAATTGTTTGTTAGTTAAGGAAAAAGGACGCGATACCCAGATGACCCCAAACATTAACGCCATAACAAGCACAAGCGAAATAATACGCTGAGTTTTTTTTGTAAGTATTTTCATAATACTCAGAAATTTACCGTACGAACTTTTGTATCTGATTTCACATTTCCAATATAAGTTACTGTATAGCGGACCTTGCTCGCTTTCTTGTTTGTAAACTTTTTCGTTAAACTAAAGGCGGCCAAAGTACTAACTTTTGTTGTTGCCTTACCACCTTGCTTATGCCACCCCTTATTATAATACTCAAGGTAGTATGATGCTTTGAGAAATCCGACCAGTATCAATACTGGATTTCTGTTTTTACCCGCTACAGAAGAATTGGTAGTAATGCACAATTTAGCAGTAATCGCTCCACTCTTCGCCTTGGTCGCTTCAGTCTGCATCGCAATATGTCCGCCAAATTTTAAAAGTGAAAGCGCAAATGAGCTAAGTGAAAGTATTGAATAAGCTGGAGGTATTGCTCCAACTGCCCCAAAAGTTAATTCATTTGAAAAGAAACTACATTTGCTATATGCACACAATCTGGCCCAGCTTGATTTCTTCTGCCCTGTTGGGTCCACTCCCCCCACAGGTTCTCCCGCACAGTACAGATACGGACTCTTCTCACCATCTGCCTTGGCAGGGTCTCTGCTGATGAAGCTTGCAGTACCTGGATCATAGTAGCGAGCAGAACAATAGTAAAGGCCACTCTCTGCATCCCATACATAGCCTGCATACCTCAGAGGTTGCAGATTTGATATCCGTTGCGCTAAATCAAGAGTTACCTGCGATGTCGCAAAGACCTGAGACAGTGTAATACCTCCATAGGCATTGTAGTCGTAACGAGCAAAGACCGCTCCACTGCTGTCTCTAAGCTCACGTACGTCTCCTCGCGTATCACTGACGATCTGGAAGGGAGTACATACAAGATAAGCACTACTTTGCGCTTCTGTATAGATGCCCATCTTTGGACTAGATTCTGAGCCATAGACATAGTTGATGTATTCGACAGGCACACTACTGCCCTCTACCTTAAGTGAGAAGAGCTTGATCCCGTCATAGACATAGGAGGTCTTAGTGCTTCCTACCTGCTTAGAGAGCCTCTGTCCTTGCCCGTCGTAAACGTAGGTTGCAGTTCCTGTAGCCCCTGTAGCAGAGATCAGTCTTTGTCCGGCCCAGCTGTAAGAGTTCCCCGCGCCAGAGGTTCTTCTGCCTAAAGAGTCATAACTGTAGGTGGCAGCAGCGCCTGTACGTGTTGCCAGTCTACCCTGAGCGTTATAGGTGTAGCCATTTGACCCTGCGGTCGTGATGTCTCCAGTTGTTAGGTTGTAGGCGTAGTTAGTCTTGACAGCGCCTGTCGCAGCAGAGGCAAGCTGGGTTCTGTCTGCTGAGTAGGTGTAAGACGCGCTCTGACCGAGCTTACTGTAGTTTGAGGCTATAAGCTTTGAGTCTTTCGTGTCATAGCTGTAGGTTTTCTCTCCTGGAGCTGAGAGATTCGTATCATTTTCGAGGTTGCCCTGCTCATTGTAAGAAAGAGTGGTGGTATAGGTATTGTTGATTTGGGTAGTGGGTCGTCCTCCCGCATCGTAGGCGGTATTTGCCACTTGATAACCAGGGAACCTATCTACAGAAGCAGAGGCGAAGAGCGACCCGTTCGTAACGCTTACTTCGCTGCAGGGAAGCAGCCCCAGGTTATAGGTCTCAGTTTTAGTGGTTACGGTCTGCGCCGTAGTTCCTGATCCTGTGTTTTGATAGCTAAAGGACTGGCTGTAGCCACTCACGCTTTCTGAGCCCTTTGAGACTCTGCCTGCGCTGTCATAGGTTGTGGTCGTATCTTTGAGCACTGTTCCTGCTTTGGACTCCTTTTGCTCTGATACGCGCGACAAGATGTCGTAGCTGTAATCTATCTGGGTCCCATCGGGATTGACTTGTCGGGTAATGCGCGAGGCTGAGTCATAGGTCTTGGTTGTGGGGTTATCTGTGCCTACCTTTTCAGATATCTGGTTTCCAGCCTCATCGTAGGTGTAGAGCGTGGTGACGGCGTCAAAGTCAGTCGTTGAGAGCATCTCGCCACGTACGTTGTAAGTGTTAGTTGTCGCTTGTTGGCCTCCCATCTGAGTTGAGAGGAGATTTCCTGCTAAGTCGTAAGTATAAGTCGTCGTAACAGCTGGCTTACCTGAAGCACTCTCAGTCGAAGAGATCACATTGCCATCCAGATCATAGTCTGACTCTGTGCTATCTAACACCGTACCTGCGCTATCTATTGAAGTCTCTGAGGTGGCGTTACCCGAGATGTCGTAGGTGGTGTTTTCTGTAGGCTGTCCTGTTGTAGAAGAAGTGACTACGTTGCCCGAAGCATCGTAGGTTGTATTACTAACTACCGAGGTAAGATCATCGGTACTCTTGATCTCCTGACCGTTTGCATCGTATTGAACTGTTGTCGTTACCCCATCTGGAGTTCCTTCTGATTTGCTTGTGGTGGCACTACCCGCCAGGTCGTATGTGGTCTTTGTATTGCCTTGTTCAGAGTTTGAGTCCGAGGCGCTCTCACGTCCCAGACAGTCCAGGGTCTTTACGGTAGTCTCTACTGCCGTTCCTGCGGTATCGAGATTTGAGACACTGAGCGTATTGTTCTCTGCGTCATAGGCCGTTTTAGTCCAGTTGTACTTCGCCGATGACCCTGAAGGGACCTGATAGGTCTCCAGCGTGTTTCCGAGACTGTTATAAGTGTTTGTAGTGGAAAGCCCTGTTTTGTCTGTCGAAGTCAGAACTGACCCTGCTACGTCATAGGTCGAAGTATCCGTCACGATGCCACGTCCGTCAGTATTTGAAAGCGTATTGCCATACTCATCAATCATACAGGAGGTGGTGATATCTTGAGGAGTGGCGCCCAAGCTCAGTTGTACTGACTTCTCTGTTGTCTTTTGAGGCTCTCCGTTTGCTGCGAAGTTGCTGTAATTCTTCTCATCGAAGACATAAGTACCGTCTGCATTTTTCGATATCGCAGTTTTCTCTGTCAGAGTAAGGCCACGAGAGTCGTAGGTGCATTCGCTGCGTGAGCGTGCTCCGTTTGCCGCAATAAGCTTTTCTGTTACAAGGATTTGTCCGGCAGCGTCAACTTCATACCACGTAACTGCCCGGTCATTTGAGATGGTCTTGATCAGATCGTTAGTGTCGTTGTAGTAGTTAAAGGTTTCAAGACCTGCCTTATCGATTGTGTAGGTGCAATTGCCCCGGCTGTCATAGTCTGACTTGGTGGCACCTACCGTTCCTACGGTTGCAGGGCAGTCTGCAAAGCTCAGTCCATCATTTGATGCCGATACCGGGTCTTTGGTATAGATCACCAGATTGTAGGCGTTATAGCTCGTATTCGTACCATAAAGCTGATTGGCAGACGTTGATGCCCATATCTCCTGTCCTGAGGGGTCAGTCAGGAAAACTTTCTTTTCCTGGCCTGCCGCAAATCTTCCAGCTGCTGTTTCAGAGCCTCGATCTAACACTGACTGGCTGACATTAGTGGAGCGCTTGGAATAGGTCATGCTTGTAGAAACCGGAGGGGCGCCTGCTGCGGTGTGGGTAAAGTATACTGAGGATGTGCCATAGGCAATAACCGCGCTGTCCTGTGCGCGTGTTATAGACGTGATACGCCCTATACTGTCTGAGACGAAGCTATCTACTACCTCACGAGGAGTTCCCTTGTATTCGGTAACCGTTAAGTTGTTGCCAGAGATAGCGTAGCTAAAGATCTTAGGAGTTGATACTCCTTCAAGCGTTAAGGTGTAACTCATGGCAGAGCTTGCAGTCAGCGTCAGCTTCTGTCCATTAGCAGCCTGGATGCTCACTCCTCCGGAAGGATAGCTGTAGGTGGTCTTGTTTCCGTTGCGATCAATGTCAGAGGTGATCTTGCCATCACTTCCAAAGGTGTGCTGTGTTCTATCTGCATCAGTTAAGGTATATCCACTTGAGGTCTTGGTAAGCGTTGAGAACATCCCGGCGGGAGAGATATAGGTATTGGGCGCTTTGCTATCTTGGGCAAAGAGACAGACCTGTCCGGTATCATCGCTGTATTGTACAGCCCCTGTTGGAAGCGCTATCATGCTCTTTTCAAAGCTGAAGCGCCAACCTTTGGGCAGATAGGCTGAAGTAGAGGCCATGTCTGAGGTGTAGGTACGGCTTACGCTGGGGTCAGGTCCCCAGGAATTGATAGAGAGATCCGTTGTCGTGATCTGGGTCGCCGGTCTTCCTTCTGCCGCGTCTATTCCTAATCCTGCGACTGAACCCAGCTGAGCGTAGCTGGGCGAAGGGTTATCAGAGACTCTGATCGTACGATTTTCAAGCGTGGGCATAGCACAGGGGGCAGAACCTATAGCTGTCTCTCCGTAGGCATCAAATGCAGCTACCCTAAACCAGTAGTTGATGTTAGTGAGGTAGGTCGTCTTTTGCTTGCCGTAGAGCGGACTTGGATTATCGCGCAGATCCATACCGGGAGATCTGAAGCTAAAGACATTGCTGCCCCCATCGAGGTTACCTGCCACGAAGCGCTTATAGGTGAAGTCATAGGCAAAAGTGACTATATGTCTGCTTGCCTGATCGGTCTGCAGAAACTCTCCGGTAAGCAGGTGTGAGGCAAGCGACACTTTGTAGGTACGTGCCGCACTTGTGGCTGTCCACTCATAAAGGTAGAGATTATTACCATCTGAGCCTATGCCATCAAAGCTAGCGAAGTTGGTGGTATTGGCAACAGCTACGCTGAACTCTTCTAAGAAGTGCCCCGTATCGCTGTATTTACGAACCTTAAAGCCTTGTCCTACTTGTCCTACTGAATAGATGCAGGCGCCATCTGTTGTCAGCAGCACGATATTACTGCCACTAGAGCCTGCTGCAATATCAGCGCCGCTGGCACGCCCCAGCAGAGGTTTATCGAAAGTAAACGAAAAACCATGAGCAGAGGAAGACTCGAAGGTTGATTCGGCGTAGCCGACGACAGTGGTGCTAGTTGCTGTTGCCGCAGTCACAGCCCCTTCGTAAAGTACTCCGTTGAGAACAAAGGCTGATTCGGTATCAGGAACTGTATCTGCTGTTGCCTGAAGTTTTGCAGATGCAGCGTCTATTGTAGGAACATTAGGATTAGAGGAAGGGTTTTGTGTATAGCGCACCCATTTACTCGGCCCGGGATATCCTGACCAATTGCGAACATAGAGATATTTACCAGAAGGAACCACCACACCTGATCCGGCTGATCCTTTCGCGTTATAAGGTGTTGCTGACGGATAGGTAAGCGCGCTAGAAGAGATATAGGTAGCAGCAGAAGGGCTTGCGGCTCCGGTATAGGGATTACCTGAGTAACTGCCGTTTGCTCCGTATCCTGCGATAGTGGTATCTGTCGGATAGATGCCTGCTCCTGCTGATGACCAGGTGGTGGCACTGTTGCCCAGAGTAGTTCCTACCTGGCGATAATTTGCTCCGTCATAAGCGTAGATGTGATAGCCTGCCGCATAGGGGTCCTTGGTCCAGGACAGGCCTACGCTCCCGCGTCCCGCGTCAGGATAGTCATTCTTGTTATCAGCTATGCCATCACCATTCTTGTCGGCCTCTCTAAAGTAGGTATCTGTTGCTGATTGTGTGTAGGTCAGGTTAGCAACCGGCGCAACCTTCGTTGAATAGGTGATTGTCAAGTACGGAGGATAGGTGCCTTCTGCTGAGTTGAACTTACGCCAGGTGTCACAAGTGGGAGATGCTTCTGACTGATAAAACACCAGTCCATAAAAGGCAGCACCTGTGTTGATGGGCGCTTTCAGTGAAGAGGTGACGTTATAGGATGCCCACACTCCCCGACCGGTAATCGAAGTAGAGGCAATCCCTGCTGACATCGCAGGTTTGGTGTTCCAGGTAATAGCTGATCCTATCGCTGCTGAGGCCAGAGCGACATAGCTTGTCGTAGCGGTACTGACATAATACTGATGCTGCTGATAGGCGCTCAGCGTCACTGAGTCAACGTTTGCCGTCGGAAGAGAAGGCAGCGCGTTGAACTTAAGGTAGCTTCTGTTTATTCCTGTTGTTGCATCATAGTAGCCGGCTCTGAGCTCTGCTGAAGTGTTGTAGTTACTGGTTGCGTAACCAGATCCCACATAGGTATCAAGAGCTACCCCAACAGTTACTGAAGGATCGATCTTTATCGGCCAGATCCTCTCTTTTGAAGACAGCCAGTCCTTATCTAGGCACGCCCTGAAACGGGCTGAGGTCTTTGATGATGAGATGAGTTCCCAGGAGGTATTGGGGCATTCGCTTGAGTTACCACTTTTTTCGTTGTAGCTTGAGTCGGTAACTACAAGATCTGCCAGGCCATAGGCGATACTTCCATCGCTCTTGATGAGTTCGAAGGCTTTACTTTCTTCATTTTGTCGAAGCGTCAAGCCTGTGAAATCAAGTCTGAAGTCATAGAAGTCTTTAGTCTTATTGGGATTGTTAAGAAGCAGTGTTTCTTTCAGGCCACCGCGTAGGGCCTGATAGGAAAGCGAGGTATCATCTCCGCTATCCAGATAAAGCGCCGTATCTCCCAGCGCCATCGGTTGACTGAGGGATGCACCGCAGGCGGTAAGAGAAAGTGAGTAGCCGTCTCCGCTAATGGTAGCTGCCCCTGTGCCTTTTGCAGAAAAAGAAGTCTTATCTTTAGTAGAAAGGGTAGTAAGTGTACCAGGAGTAGCGGTAGTCTCTGCTGCTATCAGATTAGTTGAGATGTCAACCATATGCCCTGAAGCATTCTTGTAATGCAGATCTGCCACAGAATCCAGTATCTGACGTCGTCCGTCAGAGAGCTCATAGGTCTTTGCAGTAGGGGTGCGATCCTCGATGATCTCGCGAACTCGTGTTGCATGGGGATCTTTGGCTTGAGGCCTTACTTCTGCGGCTGGATCAGGATTCGCATCAGCAGGAGCGCCGTAAGTTGCCTCCCCTGAACCGAGCGGTGGAGTTGAGGCCTCCTGAGAAGGAACAGCGGTGCTTTTGGGGGTCGCCACAGCAGAGGCCGGAATGAGTGCTATGACCAGCACCACGGAAAGCAGGACGCAGAACGTGCGGAACCAAAGGTTTTGGGACTTTGACATTTTCTTAAGAGCCCCTGAAGAAACGTTACTCAAAGAAGCGGGGGGGGGGGGGTCATTTCCATGGGGGTCGTCCTCTCATCAAAGGGTTCGCTGTTGTCAGCGCTAGTTTCAGGTGCTCACCTGTGGTTGTCCTCTCTGAAAGTAAGTATGTGCTTCCTCTGTGAAGAATGCAAGAAACTTTTATGAAACAGAGCTTCCGCCGCAGTCGTCTTTCTACGCCCGCGGGTGAGCCTGGCGGTAGACTTCCTGAAGTCGTCGGGTCGAAAGGTGGGTGTAGATCTGGGTTGTGGACAGGTTGGCGTGACCGAGAAGTTCCTGGACGCTGCGCAGGTCGAGGCCCTCGTTGAGCAGATCTGTGGCGAAGGTGTGGCGCAGGCTGTGAGGGCTGAGCTTAGCCGTGATGCCCGCAAGTTTCGCGTAGCGGGCGACAATCCGCCGGATCGCGTCAGCGGAGAGCGCATTGCCGCGCGTCGACAGGAACACGGGACCAGCTCCCCTGCCCCGCGTGTAGTCGCGCAGCTTCGCGAGGGCGAGTGGATGCAGCGGCACGTAGCGCTCCTTGTTGCCCTTGCCGCGCAGAAGCACCCGACCAAAGTCGTCATCGATGTCTGCAACTTTGAGGCCCGCTACCTCTGAGACGCGCGCGCCGGTGGCATAGAGGAACTCCAGCAGCGCGCTGTCGCGTATGCCCGCGGGCGTCTGTTCATTGACGGCCTCCAGCAGCTGCTGCAGTTCGTCATGTGCAAGCGCCTTGGGAAGACGGCGCGGCAGCTTCGGTGACTGCAGTAATTCCGCAGGGCTTTGCTCCAGGACGCCCTTCTCAACCAGGAATCCGTAAAAGGCCCGCAGGCAGGCCATCTTGCGCGCGATCGTCGTGCGCGCATAGCGGGCGGCGTCCAGCTCGGCCAGGTAGCCGCGCAGACTGCGGTAGTTGATCGTCGCCAGGTTGATCTGGTTGCGCTCGCCCCAGTCAGCGTAGGCTGCCAGATCACTCGCATAGGAAGTCACGGTATGCTCTGAGAGTCCGCGGAGCTCTTTCAGTTCCCGCAGAAAAGCTGCGACATGGTCATCGGCGGTCATCAGAACAATCCCGGGTTAGCTCTGCGCCACTGCTCCATTGCCTGCGCCGCCCGCTCGTGATAGGCACGGTAGCGTTCCTGCTTCTTGCGCAGGCGCGCAGTCAGCGGCGCGATAATGCCGTAGTTGACGTGCATCGGCTGGTAGTCTGTTGTAGCCGGATCGGTGGCGTAGCGAAAGAGCGAGCCTGCCGTCGTCGTAGCGGGCGGCAGCTCAGGTTGTTTGATGTTGCGCAGTCGCGCCACGACCATGAGGGCGGCGAGCAGACCGCCGGTCACCGCTTCGAGGTAACCCTCGGTACCCATGAGCTGACCTGCCACCAGCAGGTTCGGCGCCGCTTTCAGAGCAAGCTGTGGCGTCAGGATGCGGGGCGCGTCCAGAAAAGTGTTGCGGTGCATGACGCCGTAGCGAACAAACTCGGCGTTTTCAAGCCCGGGAAGCAGCGAGAACACCCGTCGTTGCTCCGGAAAGGTCAGATTCGTCTGGAAGCCCACGAGATTGTAGGCGCTGTGCCGACTGTTTTCTGCCCTCAGCTGTACCAGCGCATACGGCCAGCGGCCGGTACGCGGGTCGTCTATGCCGACTGGTTTTAACGCGCCAAACCGCAGAGCGTCCGGGCCACTGCGCGCTACTTCTTCGACCGGTTGACAGGCCGCAAACAGTTCACGTCGCTCGAAGTCGCGCGGGATGACCCGCCTGGCCGTAATAAGCGCCTCGTAAAACCTCGCATATTCGGCTTCATCCAGCGCGCTGTTGAGATAGTCGGCGCCCCCTTTGTTGCGCCGTGAGGCCGCGAAGATACGACTCATATCGAGACTCTCTGCGGCTACAATCGGGGCCGCTGCGTCATAGAAAGCCAATGAGTCAGTCCCTGCCAACTGCTGCAATGCTTCTGAGAGCGCCTCAGAGGTCAGAGGACCGGTTGCGATAAGCGTAAGCGTCTCAGGGTCAAGCTCGCGCAGCTCGCCGGTCTTGCGCGTGATCAGCGGCTCGGCATCGATGGCCGCTGTCACCGCCGCGGCGAAAGCTTCGCGGTCGACCGCCAGCGCGCTGCCAGCTGCCACTCGCTGCTCGCGGGCAATCGCAAGCAGCTGACAATCAAGCAGATCAAGCTCGGCTTTCAGCGTACCGGCGGCAGTCGTCGGCTCGTCGCTTTTCAGCGAGTTCGAACACACCAGCTCCGCACAGAGTCCCGTCTCATGCGCCGGCGTCAGGGTTTCGGGGCGCATCTCGACGAGCGTCACCGGAATGTTTCGACGCGCCAGCTGCAATGCGGCTTCACTGCCCGCAAGGCCTGCGCCTATGATGAGAACATCTTGCATATAGTTATTCTAACGGGCGATACCGCTCACAAGGAGCATCCGTCATGCGAAGGTTCACTTCTGCAGGCAACAAACAGCTCCGCCAAGGCAAAGCTGTGCCGATCAGCTAACTGTGCGGCTCTGTTGCTTAGCGGACGCGTCGCAACAGCTCTGCCTGACTCAGGCCGTATCTGCCGTCGGGGTAGCGCTGCACAAGGCCTTCAATTTCGTAGCGGCTGCAGCGTAGCATCGCCTCGCGGGGGCTGAGGGCAAGGTCGTGCGCAAGTTCCTCCAGACTCGCGGGCTGGGCCGCCAGAGTGCGCAGGACCTCGTCTTCGGGCCCCGCGGACGCCGTGAGCTGCCGGTTGCTGGCTTTACGTTTCTTTGCGCTCTCTCCTCCTGACTCCCATGGCACGCCGGCGGGCAGAAACTGCGCGACGGCGCTTGCCAGATCCTCGCGTCGGGTCAGTGGGATGGCGCCGTCGCTGATGAAGCGATTGGGCGCCTCCGATCCGGGACAGAAGATCGAGCCGGGAACCGCCGCCAGACCGACGCCGAGAGTCAACGCATGTTCGACTGTCGAGAAGGTACCGCTCGGTATGCGTGCCTCAACCACAACCACGAACTGACTCAACGCAGCGATCAGCCAGTTACGCTCGCGAAAACGCCAGGCCGCGGGCGGCGTGCCCCAGGGGTATTTCGAGACCACGCAGCCGCTTTCCGCGATGCGGTCAAGCAGCGCAGCTGCCCGGGTCGGGTAGACGATGTCGGCCCCGCAGCCCAGGACGGCAACGGTCCTGCCACCCGCCTCAAGCGCCCCGCGGTGCGCCGCCTGGTCGCAGCCGCGCGCGCAGCCGGAGTATACGGTCAGCCCCAGCTCAGCCGCCCAGCCCGCTATCGCGCGGGCTGCGCTGAGGCCATATGGAGTCGCGTTGCGCGCGCCGATAAGAGCGATCCCGGGGCGCAGACAGGCCGCCTCTCCCCTGCCATACAGGATCTCCGGCGCCTGCTCCAAGTCCGCAGTCTGCGCAGGGTAGAAGGCGTCGCTGCGCTCAAGCTCAAAGTAGGTCTGGTTGTTCAGCGCCGGTATCGCCACGGCGGCGATCTTTTCTTCGGTGTTCAATGCTTCCATGGACTTTCTCCTCCTTAAAACTGCTCGAGCGTGCTCACCCGATAGGAGAGCGCCTCGATGATATGTGCTTCTTCGACTTGTTCGCGCTGCTCCATGTCGGCGACGGTGCGCGCCACCCGCAGGATGCGCACGACCGCGCGCGGCGAGAGCAGCAGGCGCTCGGCGCTGCGTTTCAGGCAGCGCAGCGCCGCTGGCTCGATCAGGCGAGCGTCGCAGAGCTCGTCGCGCTGCAGCAGGCGCACCGGCGCCGTCGGGCGCCTGGCGGCAAAGGCGCGGGCGCCGATGACCTGCTCCCGCAGCTCGGCCGAGCCGCAGCGATTCTTTCTATCTGACTCGAAAAGTCCTGCCACCGGCGGGCGACTCGCGTAGAGCACCATGTCGAAACGATCCATGAGCGGGCCGCCGATACGATTCTGATAACGCTGAATGTCGACCGGCGCGCAGTGACACTTTCGTTCCTTGTCGCCGAAGTAACCGCAAGGGCAGGGATTAGCTGCGCCGACCAGCATGACGCGGGCGGGCAGCACCACGCTCTCCTGCGCGCGCACGATGCGAACAGAGCCCTCCTCAAGCGGCTGGCGCAGGCTTTGGAGCGTACCCGACGCGAACTGAGGCATCTCATCGAGAAAGAGCACGCCATTGTGCGCAAGTGTGATCTCTCCAGGGCTGATGGGTGTGCCGCCGCCGACGATACCAACCTTGGTGGCGCTGTGATGCGGACTGCGGAAGGGGCGTTGCGCGACCGAGCTGTCCAGCGGCTGAGCCGTAACCGAGCGCACCAGCGCCGCCTCGAGAAACTCATCGGGGTCCATCGGCGGCAGGATCGAGGGCAGGCGCGAAGCGAGCATGGTCTTGCCGGTGCCGGGCGGCCCGATCAACAAGACGTTGAACTGTCCGGCCGCCGCCACGCTCAGCGCCCGTATCACCTGAGTCTGCCCGGCGACTTCCGCGAAATCTCCGGCCGCGACAGGCCAGGATCTCTGATCTGTCCGTACTCTCGTCGCCTGCTCCCGCAGTTCGTTTAGCTCGCTGAGGTGCGCGATTGGGATCGTTTTGCAGCTAAGGATCCCCTCGAGCTGTTCGGGCTCAGACGTCATGAGACTCAGCTTCTCCGCGCAGGCCAGACGCGCGTAGGACACGAGACCGGCCACCGCCGAGACCTGCCCGCGCAGACCGAGCTCGCCGATGATGAGCATCCGCTCATGGCGCGCGACGCGCGCTTGCCCGCTTGCGATGAGGATGCCGAGCGCTATGGCCAGATCAAAGCCGGTTCCGTGTTTGGGGAGCGGGGCGGGCGCCAGATTGACCGTGATGACGCTGTTTGCCGGCATCTTAAATCCGCTGGACTTCAGCGCAGCGGCGACACGCTGGCGCGCCTCTTTTACCGCTGCATCCCCCATGCCAACAAGATGAAACTTCGGCAGGCCGGAGCTGATGTGAACCTGGACCTGTACGGGTATCGCCTCGATGCCGGACAAGGTGGCTGTTTTCAGTTCACAGTACATCAGGAGCCCTCCTCTGACAGAAAGGCGCCCTTGATGAGCGTCAGCTCCGCTTCGTGCTCGGTCTTGACGAGAATGCTGACGGCGTCAAAGCGCACCGCGCAGTCCTCCTCCTGATGGCGACTGAGCCAGAACTCCGCGAGCCGGCTGTAGCGCTGCTGTTTTCGTGCCGTGATCGATTCAAAGGGCTGACCGGCCCCCAGACTTTTTCGGGTCTTGACTTCGCAGAACACGATTGTATCGCCGTCACGTGTGATCAGGTCGACCTCTCCGAGACGACAACGCCAGTTCCGCGCGATGATGCGCTGCCCCAGATTCTGAAGAAAGACCGCGGCGGCCTCTTCGCCCTGGCGCCCCAGGGCTCTGCGTGTGTGCGCCAGGCTCGTGGCGACGGACATATCCCGGTTGATGCTCGTTGTTTGTTGCTCGTCTGTCCTGGCAGTTTTCTTTGTCATGAGCGACACCTCCGGCACTATCATGACAAAGAGCCCTTACGCCCTCCTTACCCTGTTCTTACGCGCCGCAGGCCACTTTGGAAAACAGGCCTTCTAGCTGCAGGTTTCAAATTTAAAAAAGAACGCTCTTTACAAAATCTCCACAAAAGGAGCGCCGATGAAGCGGTGTGAGGCCCAGATGACGGATCGCGGCGGTATGTTCCGCCGTTCCATAACCCTTGTTGTGCGCAAAGCCATAACCCGGATAGAAGTGATCTGCTTCCCGCATGAAAGCGTCGCGCTCAACCTTTGCCAGCACCGAAGCAGCGGCGACGCAGGCGATCTTCGCGTCCCCCTTCACGATCGCATGCTCGCAGGGCCACAGCTTCAGCGGGCGCCCGTCCAGAAGCACGACATCGGGATCAAGCGCCAGACCGGCCACCGCCTCGCGCATCGCCTGCTTCAGGGTCGCCATGATGCCGCAGGCGTCGATGACTTCAGCCGCAACGTGCGCGACATGGCAGGCGCGCGCCTGTTCGCGCAGCAGCGCCGCGACTTCCTCGCGTCGTTTCTCGCTCAGCTTCTTGGAATCATTCAAAAAGGGGATCTCAACACCTGGATCCAGCACGCAGGCCCCCGCGCTCACCGGTCCGGCCAGCGGCCCCCGCCCTACTTCATCGACACCGACGACCACCAAAGCCCCCGCGCTATACAGCCCCCGCTCATAAGCAAAGAGCGCCCGGAGGCGCTCTTGTTCCTGTTCTTTAGTTCTGGCCATAGAAACCCATAACGCTAATCCTATGGAGATGCGAAATAAACGTTCGCTGGCAAGGCGGCCTATCTGGCCGCGAGTCCTGCAGGAATACAGCCAGCGGACGCTTAGGCGCGTCTCAGTACATCTTCTCTTTTAACCTGGCCTGCTTGCCGACTTTGTCACGCAGGAAGTAGAGTTTCGCGCGACGGACCTTGCCGCGGCCGCTGATTTCGATCTTGTCGATCTTGGGAGAATGTACGGGGAAGGTACGCTCTACCCCCACGCCAAAGCTGATCTTGCGTACCGTAAAGGTCTCACGGCTCGTCTCGCCCTGACGACGGATCACCCGTCCTTCGAAGACCTGAATACGTTCGCGCGAGCCTTCAATGATCTTATAAGAGACCTTGACGTTATCGCCCACCTGAAAATTCGGCAAGTCGCTGCGGATCTGCTGTTGTTCGATGGCACGGACCATATCCATAAGAGCTTCCTTTTCTCAGAGCATACAACGAATAAGCGCGAAAACGCGCAACCACTTATTCTAGAGCATCGCCCTGCGAGCGTCAAGGACCCGAAGCGCGATCGGATAGGAATAACCGCGGGTGATCAGTCGTCTGAGCAGGCGGTTACGCTCCTTTTCGGTTGTGATCGCCATTCGTTCGACCAGGGAGAAGGCCGCCGCGTACTCGTCGTCCGGATCAGGTTGAAAACCTTCGTCACACGCGCAGATCTCAATGCCCTTGCGCGCCAGCTCCCGGACGATCCTGCCCCAGCCTTTCTTTGCCCGCAGCCCGCTTTCCACATAGTGTTCCCTGAAGCGCTCATCGTCGACAAGGCCGAGTTCGATCAGACGATCCAGGGTTGCCTCAACGGCCTTGCCGTGATAGCCGTCCTGCGCCAGACGGGTCCTCAGCTCGTGACTTGTCTTATCGCGCGCGTTTAAGATACGCAGACAGCGATTCATCGCGCAGGCAGGCTCGGCCTCGTCGACGCGCGCACGCAGATCCTTCAACGAAGCAACGGTACTTCCCTCCTCCAGGGAGAGTTCCTTGACGAGCGCCCTGGGCAGGACGTAGCCCTCGGGGACGCCCGCGTCGAAAAGCAGTCGGCAGGCCCGCTTATCGGGACCTGCCGACTCTATCTCACGTATACGCAGCATGCTGATCAGGCGGCAACGGCGGCAGCCTCTTCCGACGTCTCCGCCGGATTCTCAGACTCAGACGCAGCCCCGCTTTTCTCGTCAGTCTTGACCAGTCCCAGCTCTATGCGCACAGCACGCTCAATCTCATCACGCAGATCAGGGCGTGTCTTCAGCGTCATCTTCGCGGCTTCACGACCCTGACCCAGACGTTCGTCGCCGTAGGTAAACCAGGAGCCTGCCTTTTTGACCACCTTGGTCTCAACTCCCAGATCCAGAATGGAGCCTTCGCGACTGATGCCCTCGCCATACATGAGGTCAAACTCGGCGCTTCTGAAGGGAGGCGCAACCTTGTTCTTGACGATCTTGGCACGTACTCGGTTGCCCACAAATTCACCGTCCTGCTTGATGCTGTCGATGCGACGGATGTCGATGCGTACCGTCGAAAAGAACTTCAGGGCGCGCCCGCCTGTTGTCGTCTCGGGAGATCCGAACATGACGCCGATCTTCTCGCGAAGTTGATTGATAAACACGCAGGTGGTCTTCGACTTCGACAGAGAACCCGCAAGCTTGCGCAGGGCCTGGCTCATCAGGCGCGCCTGCAGACCGACCGTGGCGTCGCCCATCTCTCCTTCGATCTCAGCGCGCGGAACCAAGGCCGCCACCGAGTCAATCACGATGATGTCCACGGCGCTGCTGCGCACCAGCATGTCGCAGATCTCAAGGGCTTGCTCCCCCGTGTCGGGCTGTGAGATCAGGATCTCGTCGATGTCGACCCCGATACGCGAGGCGTAGGTCGGATCCAACGCGTGTTCTGCGTCGATGAAGGCGGCAACGCCGCCCAGCGCCTGAGCTTCGGCGACCATCTGCAGTGCCAGCGTCGTCTTACCGCTTGACTCCGGGCCAAATATCTCCAGAATACGACCGCGCGGTATCCCCCCGATGCCCAGCGCCGCATCCAGCGCCAACGAGCCCGTGGGGATGACATCGATCGAAAGAATACTGCCGCTGTCCCCGTAGCGCATGATCGCGCCTTTACCGAACTTCTTCTCGATCTGCTCCTTAGTAAGGTTGAGCATCTCTTCTTTAGTGGTGTCCATCGATATCTCCGATTTCCTGGGTATGGGGTCGGGAAAGCACTTTTATCCTATCCCGTACATCTGTCCGCTGTCAAGTCGTCTACGAAAACTCCGCATCTATCTGGTCGCACAGCTGTCGTAAAGCGGCCTTGACTGTGGCGAAGCGCACCCTGTCACGCCCCACCTCTCCAAAAGCATAGCAAAGGGGTCGGACATCACCGCGCAGACAGCTCGCTACCCATACGGTTCCCACCGCCTGGTGGTCCTCAGAGGGAGTAGGACCCGCGACTCCGGTCACCGCCAGCGCGCAGTCGGTCGCGAAGCGACGCGCCACGCCGCAAACCATCGCGGAGGCGACCTCGGCCGATACCACGCCGTAGCGCTCGATCAGCTCAGCCGGCACCTCCAGCTGACGTGTTTTCTGCTCAGTTTGATAGGCGACCAATCCTCCGGCCACGTACTCAGAGGAGCCCGCGACGGCCGTCAACGCCGCCGTCAAAGCGCCGCCAGTCAGCGATTCGGCTGTGGCCACGCGCCAGCCGTACGCATGCAGACGCTGACCCAGTTCTGCGGACAGCTCAACCAGCTCAGATGCAATCAGCACGGTATCGCCGTTCAACTCCAGGGGCCTTCCAGCGTCTCGAAGGCATGCTTGAAGTAACTGACCAACGAGACAATCGTGATCAGAACCGCTGCTGTCATCACGCACCAAGACAGCAGGTTGAAGGTCATCGCCAGCTGATGCGGCAGGGAGAGGATCGGACGTGAATCTTTCACGATGAACATACAGATCGCCACGATCTGCAGGTTGGTCTTGAGCTTGCCGAGCCAGGAGGCCGCGATCACGACTCCCTCGGCCGAGGCGATCATGCGCAGGCCGCTCACGATGAACTCACGCGCGATGATCACGAGCGCAATCCAGGACGGCAGCACGTTCATTTCAACTAAGCCCAGCAGCGCCGCCGTAATCAGGATCTTATCAGCGAGCGGATCGATGAATTTACCAAAGGTAGTGATCTCGCCGCGACTGCGCGCGAGATAGCCGTCGACGGCGTCAGTGGCCGCCAGCACCGCAAAGACCGCCGTGGCGATCCAGGGTCGCAGCATGTAGAGCAGATTCGAGCGATGAAACAGCGAGGGCCAGGCGCTGAGCAGGGCTATCAGAAAGAAGGGTATCAGCACGATACGCGCAAGCGTCACCGTATTGGCCAGGCCCAGTCCCCAGCCGTTCTTTCTGTCACACGGCGTCATCAAACACCCTCCCTTCAAGGTCATAGAGCAGGGCGTCTTCAATCATAAGCTCTACCCTGTCGCCTGGCTGCAGGCTCGTTGCCGCGCCTGCGGGTGGCCGCGCTATCCGCACGACGCCGTCGATATCGGGCGCCTGGAAGGGCGCGCGCGCCAGCCAGACCCCCTCCTCTTCATCAAAGCCTTCAATCAGAACCTCGACGAGCTGCCCGACATGGGCGGCGGCGCGCTCCCAGCCGATCTCATCAGCCAGGTCGCGCAGCTGCTGCGCGCGCGCCAGACGAAGCTCCTCGTCGATCTGATCGGGCAGCCCGGCCGCCTGCGTCTGATCCTCGGGCGAAAACGGAAACACTCCCACGTAGTCAAAGCGGAGTTCCCGCACAAAGTCGAGCAGATCAGCGAAGTCCGCCTCGCTTTCTCCCGGAAAACCAGCGATCAAAGTCGTGCGCAGCGCAAGACCCGGTAAGCGCTTGCGCAGCCGGGCGATCAGCTTCGTGAACTGCGCGCGCCCTCCCGCCCGCTGCATGGCGCGCAACAGCGCCGCACTGCTATGTTGCAACGGCATCTCAAGAGAGCGCAGCACCTGCGGATGCGAGGCGATCACTTCGATCAGCTCGTCGGTGACGCCCTCAGGCTGAAGATACATCAACCGCAGCCAGGCCACGTCAGTCTCGTCGCAGATCCGCGCCACCAGAGCCGCCAGAGTTGGACGCCCTGCCAGATCGTGCCCATAGGCCGTCGTATCCTGCGCGATCAACACCAGTTCACGCACGCCGCTTTCCACCAGATCGCGCGCCTTGGCCAGAACCTCATCAGGCGTCTTACTTCGATAAGCCCCCCGGATCGCCGGAATCGTGCAATAACTACACTTCCGATCACAGCCGTCAGCAATCATCAGGTAGGCAGACGGAGCCGGAGCGCTACCGGACAGAGCGCCGTCAGGCGACGCCCCGCAGCCGCCCCCAGATCCCGCACCAGCCCCTTCAGAAGCGCGCGGCGAGGACTCGCCAGACGGCGCTCTGTCCGGTAGCGTTTTGGCTCCGTCTGCCGGCCAGGCAGCTTCTCCCGTAAGTCCCTCGATAACCCGCAACAGGTCTCTCTCCCCTTCAATCGACACAAAGGCGTCGACCTCCGGAATCTCCCCCTCAAGCTCTCTCGCGCCATAGCGATTCACCAGACAGCCCGTCACGAGCAAGATCCGCTCGCGCGCAGACGCGCGCGGCGGCAGTTCCCCCCGCTGCTCGGCCAGATCAAGAATTGTCTCCAGGGAGGTCTCGGTAGCCGTCGTGATAAACGAACAGGTATTGACCACCACCACGTCGGCTTCGGCCGGATCCGCGCACAGCGTATAACGCGAACTCGCAACAAGCTTGCGCATCTCTGCGGTATCGACTTCGTTTTTCGGACACCCAAGGGTGACAAACGCGACTGCGACCATCAGCGCCCCGCCTAGCGGTAGTTGACATACTGCAGGGGGATACCGTAATCCTGATCTTTAAGAAAGGCGATCACGGCCTGCAACTCATCGCGGCTCGGCGAGAACACGCGAAGCTTCTCCCCTTCGATCTGGGTTTTGATTTTGGTAAACTTCTGAGCCTTGATGTCCTTGTTGATCTTCTTGATAAGATCCTCGTCGATACCGCTCACCAATGCCCCGGTGACGCGTAGCATGCCACCTGAGGCCGCTGCCGGCGCCGACCACCGGACCGCTTTCAGGTCCACCTCGCGACGCACGAGCTTGCTGCCCAGAACGTCCTTGACCTGGGTCGCGACGAAGTCGCTCGGGGCGAGCAGCGTGAACTCATGTTTCTGCTTATCAAGATCAAGCGTAGCGCCGCTGTCCTTCAGATCGTAGCGCTGCTTGAGCTCCTTGAGCGTCTGCTGCCAGGCGTTGTCGACTTCCTGAAAGTTAAGCTCAGATACCACGTCGAAACTTGCGTCTTTTGCCATAACGGGCCTCCTTCTCAGGGTTCTTAGGGTGACGTCGCGCGCAACGTCACCGTCGCGGGGGCTTTCGTCGGGATTTTGACGGGCTTGGCGTCGCGTGTGATCGTCAGCGCCATGGGATTCGCGATGCTGAGCGTTGCGGTTTTCTGCGCGCTGAAGGTCTGCTTCATGCCTGAAGTAAACGAGCCGCTGTAGGCCTGCACGCCGTCGCAGACGACCGTCAGTTTGCTCGCCGCGCCGTCTTTGGCCCGCACCGTGAAGCTGAAAGGCGCCGTTGCCAGCTGCTCGGTTGCATCAGGCACAGAGCCCTGCGTCGGCGGCGGCGAGGTCGCCGGCTTCGAGTTGCCCGCGGCGGTCGTCTCCTGCGAAGGCAGTGGAGTGAGCGACGAGGCCCCGACGCCTGCGCGACCGCGCGCGTTGAGCAGCAGGAACACACCTGCCACCACGACCAGCAGCACCAAACCGATGATCAGCGCCGTGCGCCAGGGGATGTCATGCTGGTCATGAGCCTTTTCGACCGCCGTATGGTTAAGCGTCAGGTCATCGATAGTCGTCTGGCGCACATTGCCTGTGTCGATCTCGTACTGGCGCAGAAAGGGCTCCGGATCAAGGCGCAGATAGCGACAGTAGCTCAGGATGTAGCCGCGCACGTAGCCGGGGGCTGGAAGACGCTGATAGTCGTCCTCCTCAAGGGCCTGTATCGAACCCTGCATGACGCGCGTGCCCCCTGCGACGTCATAGGTCGTCAGATTGCGCTTCTTGCGCTCGGCCCTGAGCATTGCCCCCAGCGTGATCGCCATCAGAGCTCATCCTCATCAAAAGCGGCAACGTCGCCAACCTGAAGGCCCGCCGCAGCTCTGAGCTGGTCGAGCTCCTGGGGCGTGAGCAGTACGTCCCGGGGCTTGGATCCATCCGGCGGACCAACGATGCCGTGCTGTTCAAGCATGTCCATGATACGTCCCGCCCGGGAGTAACCTACCCTGAATCTTCGCTGGATAGAGCTGGTCGATCCCATGCCGACCGAGACCACCATCTGGGCGGCCTCCCACAGCAGCGGATCGTCATCGTCGAGGCTCTCGTCGCGCTCGCCTCCCAGACCGACGGCGCTTGTCTTCAGGATCTCTTCATGATACTCGGGCTCAGCCTGACGCTTGATCATGTCGGTGACCGCCGACACTTCCTCCTCGCTGACATAGCAGCCCTGAATGCGCTTGGGCTTCGGCCACTCGGGAATCAGAAAGAGCATGTCACCCAGTCCGGTCAACGCTTCGGCGCCTGACTGGCCTAAGATGACACGCGAGTCGATGGCCGAAGGCACGTTGAAGGCCATGCGGTTAGTGATGTTGGCTTTGATGAGCGGCGTAACGATGTTGGCGTCGGGGCGCTGGGTGGCTACGATCAGGTGAATACCAGCCGCGCGACCAAGCTGCGCGAGACGTACGATCGACTGCTCGACCTCCTTGCCGGCCGCCATCATGAGATCGGCCAGCTCGTCGATGACGATGACCAGAAGCGGCATGTCGCTCGCCCAGTCTGGACGATCCTGGGAAGACTGCGACTTGTCCAGAAAACGGTAATACTCGTTGATGTTGCGCACGCCGGCTTTCTGAAGCGTTTTCAGACGCCGCTCCATCTCCGTGACGGCCCAGGCAAGCGCGCTCGCGGCTTCCTTGGGGTCGGTCACGACCGGCACGTAGAGATGCGGGATACCGTTATAGGTCGAAAGCTCGACGCGCTTGGGATCAACCAGCACGAGGCGCACTTCGTCAGGCGTTGCGCGCATCAGGATACTCATGAGCATGGCGTTGATCGCGACCGACTTGCCGGATCCGGTCGTACCGCCGATCAGCACATGGGGCATCTTCGCCAGGTCGCGCATGATCGCCTTGCCGCTCACGTCCTTGCCCACGGCAAGCGTCAGTGGTGGGGCCTCGGCAGGCGCCTGACTCAGCACGTCGCCCAGCGTGACCGAACTCCGACGTTCGTTGGGCACCTCAATGCCAATGAGGCTCTCGCCGGGAATCGGCGCCATGATGCGGATGGTCGAGGCCGCCAGCGCCAGGGCCAGATCGTCCTGCAGGGCCGTGATGCGGTTCGTGCGCACCCCCTTGGCGATATCGACTTTGAAGAGCGTGACGGTGGGGCCGCAGATCCAGTCAACCACGCGGGCGGGCACGCCGAAGGTCTGCAGGGTCTCGACGATGGTCGCGGCGGTCTGTTCAAGTTCGGTATTCATGCTGCGACTGGTCGCGGCGGTCTGCTTCTGACTGAGTTTGAGCAGACTTATGCCGGGGAGCCTGAAGTCGCGCGTCGCCGACGCGCGGGCAGACGGCGCCGGCCCCAGCGACGGCGCTTTGGCCTCAGCGTCCTGCGCGCCGGTCGCGCCGAGCGCTACGGTCTTTTCGGTTCCGCGGTTGATCTTGCGCGTCACCGCCGTCGAGAGCGCCGCGTCCTGCGCGCTTTCTTCCCCGCTGCGACGACGACCGCGCTCTGTTGGAACAGGCAAGGTGTGATCATCGCGCAGGTTCTCTGGATCGGCCAGCCCCTGTTTTAACAGACGGCGCTCATGGCGCCAGGCAGCGATCCGTTCAGTAAGCGCGGAAAACGAGAGTCCGCAGATAATCAGTCCGATCAGAAAGACCGCAACCAGCAAAATGGCCGCGATAACCGCCCCCAGCAGACTGACAAGCACCCAGCTCAGTCCGCCGCCCACATAGCCGCCATAGCGGCTTACCAGGCTTTTCAACAGATACTGGCGCGCCGGTGTCAGGAGCGCTGTCAGCGAAATAAAGGAGAGCAGCAGCACCGCCAGCCCCAGGCCTACCCGGCCCACTTCTATGTTGCTGCGCGGCACGAAGAAGGACAGGCCCCAGATGAGCAGCACAAAAGGAAACACGTAGCGTCCGACGCCGAAGGCAAAACCCAGACCGGAGGCCAGAGCGCGCGCCGCTACTCCCGTCTGAGAGCTGACCACCGCGACAAACAGGGCGAGACCCAAAGCAGAGATCAGCACGCCGATGATGTCGCGCGCGCCGCCTCCCTCCAGCCAGGAGCTGCGCGCCGGACTCTTCGCGCCTTTCTGAGTTGTCTGCGCGCTGCGCTTTTGGGGCCGGCGCGACGAGGCGCGTGAGCTCTGCGTTTTGCGTGACGAAGCAGGCATCCTAGGGCTTCACCACCAGAGCCAGTACCAGCAGGACGATCGCCAGAAAACCTGTATACACGGCAAAGCCATACAGTTTCACCCGCTTGACAAGGGCAAGCAGAAACGCGATGCTCAGGTAGGCGACGACTGCGGCGAGCACGAAGCTGACAAGCGCTCCTGTCCAGTTCCAGTTCGCAGGCAGCGTGTGCAGACCGACCACATCGAGAAGAAAGGCCGCCGCTATCGCCGGAATACCGGCAAGGAACGAAAAACGCGTCGCCTGCTCGCGATCCAGGCCGCTGAACAGGCCCGCGGCGATAGTAACGCCGCTGCGCGAGATGCTCGCGATGATCCCCAGCCCCTGCGCAAAACCGATACCGAGAGAGCGAACCGCGCCCAGCTTGTCGATCGGCCTGCGCGCAGCGCGCGTCCCCAGATACTCTGCAAGTACCAGCGCGACCGTGGTCGCCACATAGCCGAGACCCAGGACAAGAAAGCTCCCATCAGGGAGATTGGCCAGCTTGTATATGACGCCCATGACGCCGGTTACCAGGCTGACAATGACGATGAACACGCAGATGCGCCGCTGAGGAGCCCTGTCGTGACGATGCCGGGGCGCCCAGGACCAGAGCAGGTCGAAGATATCGCGCCAGAAGTAGATCAACAGCGCCACGAGCGTCGCTCCGTGCAGCCAGATGATGAAGGGGTCGTTGCCGTTTACCTGCTTGTTAAACAGGAGATTGACGATCGCCAGATGACCCGTTGAAGAAACCGGTAGATACTCCGTGACGCCCTGAACGATTCCCATAACTATGGCGTATAACACACTCATGAACTCTCTGATCCTTCCCGACTGGCCACCCGCAACGCGCTACACTTCGATGATGACGGGGATTACCATCGGGCGGCGCTTCGTGGTTTCCCACACAAGTTGCGACGCGCTGTCGCGCAGACCTTTGCGCAGGTTGCTCAGCGAAGCCTGCTCTTTCGCGGCCCGCTGCACCGTCTTTTTCGCGCGCTCCAGAAGTTCGTTTTCGAGGCTACGGCCCTCGGGAAACACGACGCCGCGGGCGGCGATCTCGCTTTGCCCCACCACGCGTCCCTGCTTGCGATTGACCGACAGGACTAAAATGATGATGCCGTCCTGCGCCAGATGCTGCCGGTCGCGGATCACCACCTGGTCGCTGTCGCCGACATTGAGGCCGTCAACGTAGATAACGCCGTTGGTCACCTGCTCGGCCGCCAGACGCGCGCCCTCCTCGTTAAACTCAAGCACATCGCCGTTCTCGAGTATGAAGATATAGTCCTCCGGAATACCTACTGCGCGCGCAAGCTCCTTATGGGCCACCAGGTGGCGTGTCTCACCGTGAACCGGCACGAAGTACTCCGGCTTGATAAGGTTTAACATGAGCTTCAGCTCTTCGGCCGAGGCGTGCCCAGAGACGTGGATCTCAGCGCGGCTTTTGTCATAGACGTCCGCGCCGATCTTCATGAGGCGATTGATGACCGTTCCCACTGCTTTCTCGTTACCCGGGACCGGCGAGGCAGAAAGGATGACCGTGTCGCCGGCCTCGATTGATATCGTGCGGTGCTCTCCCATCGCCATACGGGCCAGAGCGGAGAGCGGTTCCCCTTGGCTGCCCGTGCACATGACCACAACCTCGTCTGAGCGCAGGTTCTTCAGGTTGTAGGCGTCGACCAGATCGTTCTCTTCGATGCGAAGATAGCCCAGCTCGCGCGCGATCTTGACATTTTGCAGCATCGAACGCCCCGTGATCACGACCTTGCGATGCGCGGCGATGGCGGCGTCCGCCACCTGCTGCAAACGATGGATGTGGCTCGCAAACGACGCGACTATCACCGATCCGGTCGCCTGCGTGATGATCCGCGTCAGCTCCTTGCCCACTACCGCCTCGCTGCGCGTGATGTCCGCGTGTTCGGCGCCGGTGGAGTCGCTCATCAGCAGCATGACCCCCTGGCGTCCTAGCTTGGCGAGCGCGGCATAGTCGGTCTGGCGCCCGTCAATGGGGGTCTGGTCGAACTTGAAATCCCCGGTGTGCAGCACATTGCCAACTGGCGTGCGCACACAGACCGCAACCGCGCCCGGAATCGAGTGGTTGATCGCGATGAAGTCGAGTCCGAAGACGCCACGGTTCATGTGCATGCCGTCGTTGACCTCGTGGTACTTGACCTTCCTGACGCCGTGTTCTTCCAGCTTGCCTCTGATCAGGCCGAGTGTCAGTTTGGTCGCAATGATCGGCACCGAGCGGTTGAGGTCTTTCAACAGATAGGGCAAGGCCCCGGTATGATCCTCGTGACCGTGCGTCACCACGATACCTCGCAGCTTGTCCACATTGTCGACCAGATACGAATAATCCGGCAGAATCAGGTCGATCCCCGGATGATCGTCGTCGGGAAACATGAGACCCGCGTCGATAACGATCAGGTCGTTACCGTATTCGAGCACCGTCATGTTCTTGCCAATACCGTCAAGTCCTCCCAGCGGGATGACCCGCAATGTTTTTTGTGTTTCTTGCGCCATGGGTCAGCGATAGTTCCTTTCCCGTAGTTTTGAGCGTACCGAATCCAGCACTTCGCGCAGGGTGGCTACCTGCGTGTTATTCGCCTCTATCAGCGGCAGACGCAGCCCCCCAACGTCAAAGCCATCCATCCGAAGAGCAGCCTTGACCATGATCGGATTAGACGTCATGAAAAGTGCTTTATGCAAAGGAGCAAGGATCGCGTTGATCTGTTCGGAGATATGAAGATCGCCCGCTACATAGGCGTCGATCATCCTCATCAGGGCGCCCGCCGCAACATGCGCGGTCACCGAGATCACGCCGCTCCCTCCATGTTTCATCATCTCAAGCGTCAGATCGTCGTCTCCGGACAGGACCTCGAAGCCCCGCGGCGCGGAGGCGAGGATGGCGTCGACCTGCGCCATGTCGCTGTTGGCCTGCTTGACCGCCAGGATGTTGGGTACGTCGTTTGCCAGGCGAACGATCGTTTCCGGTTCGATGTTGATGACGCAGCGGCCCGGAATATTGTAGAGCACGATCGGCGTATCAGGAACCGCCTCGGCCACGGCGCGGAAGTGCCGGTACAGCCCTTCCTGCGGCGGCTTGTTATAGTAGGGAGTCACCACGAGCAAACCCTCAAAGCCAAGCTTCGCGACTTTGGAGGCGAAGTCAACGCTGTCGGCCGTACAATTGTCCCCGACGTTGGCGACAAGCGGCACCTGACCGCCCACCGCGCCGCGTACAGCCCTGAACAGCCCAAGGCGCTCGGGACGCGATATCGTGGGCGACTCGCCCGTCGTACCGTTGATGATAAGGCCTTCGTTACCCTGAGCCACCAGACGCTCGGCAAGCTGGGCCGCGCGCGCCAGATCGAGGTCGTAATCAGGGGTAAAAGGCGTCACCATGGCCGTAAGCAAACGACCGAAACGTGGTTGCTGTGACATGATTGCTCCTTTGCACTAGAATGCTGAGCCTTATTGTCTCATAGCTGATTATATATCAGAACGCCAGGATTTAACCGTTCGGTATCGGAGCGTTACGAACCCTCCGGGTTTTTTCTCGCATTCCTGCAGGTCAAGGCCTTGCCGGGGCAGATCCGCGCCACCCAGGAAGGGAAGCCCCTCCCCCAGAATGATCGGCTGGATGTGCAGCTGGATCTCATCGACCAGGCCAGCGGCATAAAGCGTCGAGGCCAGACGGGCGCCTCCGCCCAACCAGAGCGGATCCTCCTCGGCGTCCCGCAGCTTGAGCCGGGCTACACAGACCTCTGGACTGATATCGCTGACGATCTGGACGCTCGGTGCGGCGCGCCTCAGCTTGTCGTTGCCGCTGAACACGTAGACTGGCTTGTCCGCGTAAGGGAAGAAATCGCCCGTATCAAGCATCTGCTCGTAGGTCCTGCGTCCCAGAAGCAGCGCGCTGACGCCGCGATAGAACTCCGCAAAACCGTAGTCCTCGCGCGGCGCGCCATGCATCCAGTCCGTCGAACTCCGCGCATCGGCCAGGTAGCCGTCCAGACTCACCGTGCAGTAATAGATCAGCTCACGCATACGGCTGATCCTTCCCACCACCGAAGCCCCCCGTAGGGGCTGCAGGGAAGATGGTGTCATCAGGCGACAGCCCGCAGTCGCCGGAGGTTTCCGCGATAGCTCCTTCAGAAATGCGCGGCGAGGACTCAGCAGACGGCGCCCTCCCCGCTGTAGCCCCGGCGAGCTCAAAGGCCGCATGAAGCGCGCGCAGCGCGTCGGCCTCATAAGCCTCAGGGATCAGCACCGCTATCGTCGTATGCGAGTCCGCCACCTGGAAGATATCGATACCCGCCCCTTCGAGAGCGGTCGCGATGCGCGCCATGACGCCCGGCACGCCGTGCATACCCGCGCCGATAAGCGTCACCATGCAGAGCTCATCCTGGCGCTCGAAGCCTAAACGTAACTCCGTCAACGCTGCTTCGACCGCTGGCGTATCGCCCTGCCGGATCGTGAAGTAAAGCCGCTCGCCCGCCGGCGTGAACATATCGAGCGAAATCCCGTCGCGCGCCAGGCGCCGGTAGATCTCTGCCTGCGCCCGCAGATGGCAGGCGGCTCCCTCGCAGTCCCCCAGCTCGACGGTGAAGCGCGCCACGTCGCTCGTGCTTGCCACGGCCGTCGCTACCTCTCCCGGTCGATAGGCGGCAAGATCGACGACCCGGGTGCCGGGATGCTCGCTGTAGGTGTTCTTCACAAGCAGGCTCACTCCGCTGGAAAGCGCGAGTTCGGCCGCCGGCGTATGGACGACCTTCGAGCCACGCTGCGCCATCTGGAAGAGTTCGTCGGCGCGAATCGTGTCGATGACGCGCGCGTCCGGCACCTGCCGGGGGTCAGCAGTCATCACACCGTCGACGTCGGTGTAGATGGCCACCGCTTCGGCGCCCAGCGCCACGCCCAGAGCGCTTGCCGTGGTGTCGCTGCCTCCTCGCCCCAGTGTGGTGAGGCGCCCGCTGGGCGCCATGCCCTGGAAGCCGCAGACTACGGGCACGCAGTCGCGCGCGCAACGCGCCAGTACAGGTCCGGTCGCAACCGACAGGATATGGGCAGCGTTGAAGTTTTCGTCGGTAAGTATCCCGGCGCCGGCGCCGGTGAGCGCCTCGGCACAGATACCAGCGCCCCGCAACTGCGAGGCGACGACCACCGCGGAGATGAGTTCGCCGCAGCTGGCCAGCAGGTCGCGTTCCTCGGGAGTCAGGGTATCGGGCGCGACCAGATCAAGCAGGGTGTCGGTCGCGTAAGGATCACCGCGGCGCCCCATGGCTGAGACGACGACGACCGGGCTTTTGCCCACTGCCTGCTGCTCTGTCACGCGTGCGCATATCGCTGCTCTCCCCTGCTCGGTAGCCACCGAGGTACCGCCGAATTTCAAGACGACGATCGGTTTGTTGCCTACGGAAGTCATCGCCAATCAGCCTTCCATGAGCTTCTCAAGCCCGACGATCAGGCCCGAGCGATCGGCAACCGCGCGACAGGCAAGCAGCACGCCGGGCATGAAGCTTGAGCGATCCATCGAGTCGTGACGCAGCGTGAGGGTCTGGCCCGGCCCGCCGAAGATGACTTCCTGATGCGCCACCAGCCCCGGCAGCCGGACCGAGTGGACGGGGATGCCCTCCACGCAGGCGCCCCGGGCGCCTGCGGCGCCCGGGATCTCGGACTCGGCGCCTGGCGCGCCCTGCGGCTGCGGACGCGCGGCGGCAATCAGCTCGGCGGTGCGAATCGCCGTCCCGGAAGGAGCGTCCTTCTTCTGATTGTGATGGAGCTCGATAATCTCGACGTCGGGCATGAAGCGCGCAGCCTGGACAGCCAGCTGCATGAGCAGAACCGCGCCGATCGCGAAATTCGGCGCCACGAACAGGCAGGTACCCGCAGGGATGGCGGCCTCCAGCGCGGCCAGAGTCTCAGCGGACAGCCCGGTAGTGCCGACGACGCAATCAGTGCCAGCTGCCAGTGCCGCGCGGATGTTGGCCTCGACCGAGGCCGGCGCCGTGAAGTCGACCAGCACATCAGGCGTCGTGGCTGCCAACGCCTCAGCTACCGTGGCGAAGGTCAAAGCGCCGTCTGAGGGCGCCTGGTCAATGCAGGCCACCAGCTCCAGATCCGGAGCCTCGGACAGCGCCTGACGACAGGCCGTCCCCATCCGTCCGGCAGCGCCGGACAACGCTATTCGTTTCATTTCTGCTCTCCTTCCAACTCGAAATTCTGTTGCGCAAAGGGGCCGACCACCGCGAGCGTACGCGGACGCGCGCCGAGGTCGGCCATCACCGCCGCGATATCGTCGATTGTTACCGCGTCGTAGCGCGTGAGCAGCTCGTCAAAGCTCAGCTGCGGCGAGCCAAAGAGCTCGTTTTGCGCGAGCGCGATCATGCGCCGCGAGGTCGATTCCAGCGACAGGGCGAGCGCTCCCTTCGCAGACTGACGCGCCATCTCCAGTTCATCGGCACTGACGGGTTCGCGCGCGATCCGGTCGAACTCGCGTTCCATGAGCTCGCAGACATGCTCAGCATTTTCCGGCCGCGTACCGGAATAGAGCGCGAGCAAGCCCGCGTCCTGATAGAGCTGCGGCGTCGAATAGGTGGCGTAGACCAGCCCCTCCTTCTCGCGGATCTCCTGGAAGAGGCGCGAGCTCATCGTGCCTCCGAGGATGTTGTTGCCAAGCGCCAGGGCATATCTACGCTCGTCGGCGCCGTCAATCGCTGTCGTGCCGAGGTAGATCTGCGCCTGCTCAGTGTCCTTGCGCTTGAAAGCGCGGGCGCTGGCCGAGTCCTGCGGCGCGCTGCGCTGCGGCAGCGTGTCGGCCAAGGGCAGGTCTGCCAGGTAACGCTGGGCGAGTTCGACCAGACGCTCGTGCTCCAGATTGCCCGCCGCAGCCACAATGCAGTTGTTCGCGGAGTAGTGACGGGCGCGGAAGTCGACGGCTGCGTCGCGCCCGAAGCCCCCGACGATTTCGCGCGTACCGGCGATCGGCAGGCCGAGGGCGTGCTGCGGCCAGAGCGTGGCCGCGAAGAGCTCGCTTGCCACATCGTCGGGGTCGTCTTCGCCGCGCGCAATCTCCTCGATGATGACCTGACGCTCCAGCTCGCACTGATCCTGCGCAAGGTTCGCGTGGCAGACCATGTCGCCAAGCAGGTCGAAGACTCCCTCAAGCGACTCGTCGAGGAAGCTCGCGAAATAGCAGGTGCATTCCTTGCTGGTAAAGGCGTTCTGCTGCGCGCCCAGGCGGTCGAAAGCTTCGGAGAGCTGGCGCGCGTCGCGCGTCGGCGTACCCTTGAACATCATGTGTTCCATGAAGTGCGACATCCCCGCCTCAGCCGGCGCCTCGTCGCGCGAGCCGACCTGGAACCAGATCCCCAGGGCCACCGAGCGCACCGAGTCCATTGCCTCAGTCACGATGGTCATGCCGCTATCACGTACTGTTTTCTGACAGGTCAAGTTCATTCCTTTCTGTTTCTTTCATTTTCGCACAGAGCGATTGCGGACGTTGAACTTGCCGCATGTCTGTTTATTGGCCAAGCGGGCTCAAGGCGCCATTTGCCAGAAATTTCGTTTCTCATGCTTCAAAATTGCGGTAATGCACGGCCCTTTCAGGAATTTTCTTCATTTTCGTTCATTTTACGCCCCTTGAGAGCAGTATTACGCCTGATTACGGGGACGGCGCCATGCATTTCCGAAATTTCTAAGCAGAAATCGTCAAATCACTGGCAAAAGAGAGTCTACTCTTCACCAGATGAACGGGATCAGCCGCTTGGTCGTCTTTTCGTATGCCTCATACTCCGCGTCGAAGCGCGCGCGAAGCGCTGGCTCCTCGACCTGGATGCGATAGACATAACATCCGACCACAACGAACAGGATCACCACGGAGGCGATCCACGAATTGAACGCCAGCCCCAGAGAGGTGAGCGTGATGATCGCCGCGGTGTAGGCGGGATGACGGATGAGCTTATAAGGACCGCTCCTCACCAGTGTCTGGGTGGCATCGGTCTCTACCACCGGCGTGAAGTTCCTCCCCAGTGCCACAAAGGACCAGATGCGCAGGCCGACGCCAGCGGGCCGTCCGTGCGGTCGGCCTCCTCCGAAGACAAGTAGCGGGTATCGACTTTACCGGGCTCCGCTCTGTTTCTGCTTCAAAAAGACGGCTTTTTTCGCACAGCGATCGCTGCGCATATCAAGAGCGACGTGCTTATGATCATACGAGGGATATTCCAGAGCAGCGATACCAGAAAGTATGCGTCACCAGGGTTACTTATCAGATTGCCTGCTATCGTATAAAGCAGCCAGAAAACAAGGATCCCCTCGATGACCACTAACACTATTGAAGCAAGTTTTCTTTTGTCCGCCACTTTTGGTTTGATAAAAACCAGTAAGCAGAAAAGCAGCAAGCCAAGAATCACGAGATACGCTGCGACCATCAGGATGATCAGAGGTCTCTCCATCGGTTGCGTGGGCGAGACGATGAATCCTCTCCCGCTCATCACATAATAGAGGGCAAGCGCGATCTCACATAACGCAACAAGCAGCTCAAGGAAAATCAAGCAGATGATCGCCGTGTTGAGTTTCGACCGCTTCACTGTTTGCACGAGCGCTTGCCTGTCTCACCGCAGGAGTCGCCTGATCGGGCACAGCTGCTACTGTAGGGACAGCCGATGCAGGTTATCGATCGGCGCTGCCTGCGTTGCCTCAGGATCGCGCGCAGGGCGAGCGCGACCACAAGCAGTACCGCAAGAACGAGACCGACATTGAGTAGCAGAGCTGAAGTCGCGTGGCTCATCTCGTTGCGCTGCCTTCTTTGTGACAGGAAGGACCGACCCCGCTGTCACCTTGACAGGAAGGACCATCCCCGCTGTCACCTCTCACAGGTTTCGATCGCAGCAGGGCGAACAGCAAGCCCGCGAGCACGAGCAACGCCGCAGCCGTCCCCGGACCGAACACAGCGCCGCTCGCCCATATCCCCAGCTGGTAGATCATGAGCGCGACGGCGTAGGCCCAACCGAGTTGCCAGGCCAAGGTGAAGAGCGCCCAGCTGCGCGATTTCATCTCGCTGATCATCGTCGAAACCGCGACAACGCAAGGGATACAAAGCAGGTTGAAAGCCATGAAGGCGTAGGCCGCCGGGCGCTGCCCGCCGAAGAGCATCGTCAGCGGCGGGGCTCCCGCGCTCTTTGAAGTGAGTATGCCGATGACGCTTACTATCTGTTCTTTGGCCGTCAACCCCAGCAGGGTAGCGATGGCCGCCTTCCAGTTCCCGAAGCCCAGGGGCGCAAAGGCCCAGGCGAACAGGTTGCCGAGATGAGCGACCAGGCTGCGGTCGAGGCTTGCCACCATCCCAAAGCGCCCGCCCACAAAACCGAAACGCGAGAGGAACCAGAGGAGGATACTCAAAAGCAGGATGATCGTGAAGGCCTTCTTCACGAAAGCCGAGATGCGCTCCCAGACGCTGAGCGCGACGTTGCGCATCGTCGGCCAGTGGTAGGCCGGTAACTCCAACACGAAAGGCGAGACCTTCGACTTGAAACGCCTCAGCTTCTTGAGTATCAGGCCGCTTAACACCACCGAGGCGATGCCGAGGAAGTACGCGCTTGGCGCAACCCACCACAGCCCCCCAAAGACCACGCCCGCGATGAGCGCGATCAGCGGCAGCTTGGCAGAGCAGGGCATGAAGGTCGCGGTGATGATCGTCATGCGGCGCTCGCTTTCCTGCTCGATCGTGCGCGCCGACATGATGCCCGGCACGCCGCAGCCCGTGCTGATGAGCAGCGGGATGAAGCTGCGACCCGACAGTCCGAAGCGCCGAAACGCCCGATCCAGCAGAAAGGCGATGCGCGACATATAACCACAGTCTTCAAGCAGCGCGAGCAGTAGAAACAACACGACCATCTGCGGGATGAAGCTCACCACCGCGCCGACGCCGCCGATGATGCCGTCGACAATGAGCGAGCGCAGCCACAACTCAGCGCCGCCGCGGACCAGCGCTGCGGACAGCGGCGCCTGGATCCAATGCCCGATGAAGGTCTTGTCCATGAACCCCGTCACGATCCCGCCGACAAGCGTCACGGAGAGATAGTAGATCGCAAAGATCAAAAGTACAAAGAGCGGCAGTCCGATCCAGCGGTTGGTGACGATCGCGTCGATACGCTCCGAAGCGCTGCGTTCCTCGACCGTGCGCCGCACCGTACGCGCCACAACACGCTCGACGAAGTCATAGCTCTCCCCCGTGATAATCGAAGGCGTCGTGTCGTCAAGCTGCGCCTCGCAGCCCGCGATGATCGGCTCAATCTCACCCACTACCTGCTGATGGCGCGAGAAATCTTCACGCTCGTGCTGAGTGTGCCCTCGCGCCGCACGCTCCCGGATACGCTCGTCGCGCTCGAAAAACTTGATGGCATACCAGCGCAGATGCTCAGGAGGTACCACCGGATAGATGATCTTGGCAATCCGGGCAAGCGCGTCTTCGACACGATAGGAGAACTTGCGGTTGAAAAACGGCGGAATACCCTCGTCGGCTGCCTCGAAGGCCTGCCGCACAAGCAGATCGAGGCCCTTTCCACGCAAGGCAGAGATCTCGACGACAGGACAGCCCAGCTCTGCGCTCAAACCAGCGACATCAACCTCGTCGCCATGCTTGCGCACCAGATCCATCATGTTCAGCGCGACGACCTGCGGAACCCCCATATCAAGCAGCTGGGTTGTGAGATAGAGATTGCGTTCAATATTGGTCGCGTCGATGATGTTGATGACGACGTCAGGTTCCTCAAGGATCAGGTAGTCGCGCGTCACCACCTCTTCGCTCGTGTAGGGCGCAAGCGAATAGACGCCCGGCAGGTCGACGACGACCGCCGCGCGCCCTTCGCGACTGAGGCGTCCCTCCTTCGCGTCGACCGTCACGCCCGGCCAGTTGCCCACATGCCGCGACGAGCCAGTCAGGGCGTTGAACAACGTCGTCTTGCCACTGTTGGGATTGCCCACGAGAGCAATTGCAAGCGGAGCGTCTGCCGACCTCAAAGGCGCCATCACTGCACCTCGATCAGCGCGGCGTCAGCCTTGCGCAAGGAGAGCTGATAGCCGCGGACCTTGATCTCAATGGGATCCCCCAAAGGCGCGGTCTTGCGCACCTGAAGCAGACAGCCCTTCGTGATACCCATGTCCATGATGCGGCGTTGCAGGGCGCCCTCGCCCCGCACGCGCAGAACCCGCGCGCTGCCGCCGACAGGTATGTCCTTGAGTGTCCTCACGGTGCTCCTTATCATGAGTGAGCCGCCGCTCACTGATAGTTCCGGTTCACGCGACCAGTATAGCATCCTACCAGAAAACCCTAAACAGACTTCAGTCCAGAACTTTAATGCTGTGGCTGGTAGTGTTTTGCCCGTTTGTCGTGGCGTCCTCTGAACAGAGCGGTCAGAAGGATGAGGAGCGCCATGATGCTCCCGGTGATAGCGGCGGCAGTGATGACCATGCGCTGCTCCTGGGACAGGCCTTTCTTCTGCGCGGCGGCCGCTTTCTCCAGCTCCGGCGTGTAGCCGACGCGCACGCCCCGGACGAAGAGGCGGTGGCTGTTGATGCCATAGGGAGTACAGGTAACAAGCGTCACGTAGTCCTTGTCCGGCACCAGACGCAAGTCCTCAGTCTCGCTGGGCAGGACGACCTCGATGCGATCCACCTGATACGCGAGGGTCTTGTCCAGAACATGGATAAAAAAAGTGTCGCCTTTCTTCAGCGTGACCAGATCCGTAAACAGGCGCGCGTTGCTGACGCCGGTGTGTCCCGTCAGAACCGCGTGGGTCCGCTTCCCCCCTATGGGAAACGAGGTCCCCTCGATGTGGCCAACCCCCTTGCGCAGCACCGCGTCGGAGGCGCCGTGATAGATGGGAAGGTCGACGCGTATCGCCGGAATGCTCAACGAGCCCATGACGCCGCCGCCCAGATCCAGAATGCTTGCGTAGTTCTGGTCGCGCACAATGCCGCTTCCCGGGATAAAGGGGTCATGGACCGGATCGCCCGCCAGCGCGTCGTTGTAGACGCGCGCTTTTTCCAGCATGCTCGCGATGAGGGCGGGATCAAGCTTTTCGACTTCCTGGTGATAGTCCTTGACCACGGTGGATGCGTGCCGCGCTGAAAGATAGCTTGCGACATAGGGGTAGGAGATAAGGCCGACCCCTGTTATCACGATCAGTGCTATGAGAACATACTTTTTCATCGCGTTAAAAGGACCCTGTCTCAGTATAGTCGAAGAGACAGGGCCCTTTGTCAGAAGCGCAGAGAGACTACTTGATCGTAGCGCTGTGCGCTCCCTTATGTTTCTTGCCATTCACGACGAGCAGAATCGCAACGCCAAGCAGCGCGACGCCCGCGATCGTGAAGATGAGGATCCCCATCTCACCGGTAAGCGGAAGGATGAAACCCTTGTTGTTGGCCACGGTCGTAGTTAAGGTATAGTTATTGCTTTCCACCGCGGTGTTGTCAAAGGTGATCTTGACGGGAGCCGGCAGCAGATTGTAGGTAGCCGGAGCTTTGGTCTCCACCACCCAGTAAGTGTTGTAGCCGGGAGTAGTTCCCGTGTAGTCGGCAAGGCCGGCAAACGTAGCAACCGCGTCACCGTCGCTGTTAACGGTGCTTGTCGCTTTCCAGTCGGTAGCGGTAGCGTAGGCCGCTGCCTCGCTCGGATCAATGACATTGCCGTTGCTGTCAAGCTTCAGGAAGTTACCCGCCTTGGCGTCAGCCTCGGTAAGAGCGATGTGAAACTCAGCGCCAGCCAAAGGATCACCGTTTTGATCCACCTTCTTGATGTCGATGGTACCGGTGTGAACCGCCGCCGTAGCTTCAGTGCTTGTGTAGGGATCATTGAACTTGTTGGTAAAGTTGATAACAGCGCTGTTGGTAACGGTGTTGTTCTGGGCTGCATCAAGGATGTCCTTATTGACCGTTGCCGTAATCGTTATCTGGATAAAACGATCGCTGTCGGCCACCAACTTGGCAAGCCCCGTCCCTGCGGTAGCCACCGGGCCGGAAGGAGTAATCGTAATGTCAGTGGCAGTAGGGTCAGTGGCGTTAGCGGCAGTCGTAACAGCGTACAACCCCGCAAGATTGGCGCCTGAAGCAAGGCCTGCCACCGTAGTTGCCGCAAGCACTGAGTCCACTGATTTGTAGGTCAGGCCAGCAGGAAGCGTATCGATGATTTTATAGCCCGTAGTGGAAGCCAGGTCGGAAGGGATGCCCGCCGTAATGCTAAAGGTTACCGTATCTCCCACAGACGCGCTGGGCTTATTGACTGTCTTGGTGACAGTAAGCGTTTCATTTTTGGGATAGACAAAGACCGGATCAAGCCAGCTCGACTGATCAGCCGGATCTACCATCGGGACCGCAACGACAAACGGGTCTGACGGCGCGGTAACGCGCGGGTCAGGCTGCTCGACAACGTAGTAAACGCCCTGAGCGATCTGGCCTGTGTTGATGCTGCCCGTACCGTCGGTGGCCGTGGTCACAGAGCCCGCAGGAGTGACATCAAAGATAACGCCTTCGGTGTCGGTGATTTTAGTCGGGTTCAAGTAGCTGTCCCAGGTGACGATGGGCGACTGCGGATAGGCTCCGTTGGCATCAGGACTGATGGTGACCTTATATAGCTTGAAGGTGATGCCTCCCAAGGCAGTAGCACCGGCAGGAGTGCCGGAGAGTTGAGTACCGTTCTCCGGATACGCGTCCGTGGTAGTGAAGCCAGACTTGTCGTTGGTCACATACTTCGTAATCGTAAGACTTCCGGTGGCAGGTAAGGGCGTGTTCGGCGCCGCGCCTGCTCCCACGGGGATAAGCGCCAGCACCATCAACAGGCTCACCAACGCTCCCATGATTTTTTTCGTTTGTTGTTTCATGTCTTCTTTCCTCTCTTCATATTCTTTCCCCGAATTATTTTCAAACTAGTTTTCCTGTCATCCCGAATCGTTTCTCATGTTTTTTTGTGTACTCCCTTCCCTTTAGTATGCTTACAGGTCAGGGTAAAGGCAATGCCCGCACAACCAATGAGGGCAACGCCAAGTACGATAAAGGTAAGCATGCCAAATCCCCCGGAAAACGGCAAGGTCATCTCCGGGTAGTTGGGCAGGATGAAAACCGTGACACCCGACCCCGCGAATGCGGGCGGAGAACCGTTCGCCTTGATCGTGATCGGCTTAATCGTGTTCGTCGCTTCGACGCTGATCGTCCAGTTTCCCAGAGGCGCCTGGAAGCCCGGGAGCGGTTTGGTTTCTTCCAGCAGGTAGTCGCCGCTCGTCAGATCTCCGAAGTCGACCAGCCCGTTATCATCGCTGGTCGCAGTCAGAGGAGTTTTCGTCGCATCTACCTTGCCGGTGTTCGGATCGATCGGATACAGCGTAAAGTCGACGCCGATCAAAGGAGTCGTCTTATCGGCTGCCGTCTTGGTGAATTGAAAAGGCGTGGTGACTTTGGCGTAGGTGTTCGTGAAGGAGACTTCATAGATATCAACCCCAGCGGGAGCTGTGGTAAACGTAAAGGTCGATCCTGGTCCTTCAGGAACTGCCACCAGTTGGGGTATCGCCGTATCATAGGTGGAACCCTTCATCGTGCTCGATTGATAGCTGTAGTTTGAAATCGGATCCGGTGAAGGTAAGACCTCTTTTACGGTGTAGGTTGCGTTAGGCATGAGAACGATCGGCGCACCGGCGCCATCTACAAACTGGTAGGACCCGGTGATGCTGCCACTGGCCATGGTGATGGCGCCGGTCGCTTTCGGCGTGCCGCTGGCCGATGAGCCCTCATACAGCTCGACATTGACCACATAGGAGGCTGGCATGTCGGCGCTTGCCACGCCACTCACATCTTTGTAGACGATCAGTCCCGTCGAGACATAGTACAGTTGCAGCACGCTCCGGGGCACGAGGAGATCAAACTCCATCATCTTATCCAGGTCTTTGCCGTTCAATACAGTTTTCTGCAGATGATAGTCGCTCCATCCGGGCGGCGTCTGCGCGGTGATCGTGGTATCAGGCGACTCGACCCCGGTCACCGTGAGGCCTGGCATCAAAACGCCGTTAAGGTAGTACTCCACTGTGTAGGGTTCCGCTGCGCTGAAGGTAATGGCGTCAAGCAGATTGCCGATAGTTTTGTTATTTCCTGTAGCGCTCTTGCTCGCGAAGAAAAACCGCACGACATAAACCCCTTTGGGAACCACATAGCCAGTCGCGTAGTTGTTGTAGTAGCTCCATGACCCCGCAGGACTCGTGATAATCCTTGCCACCGTGCGACCGTCAGCACTCGTCACTATGTTCTCAGCCTGTGCTGTGGTCAGACCGGGAGGCACGTCTGCCGTTGGCATGATAACAACGTTCATAGTGTCCGATCCATCACGCCCCGCATGCGCCAGGCTCCAGAAGAGTGTTTCTCCCGGCACGACAAGAACATCCTGGTAGAGCGTCCCCTCGGCGTTAGCGTTAAGTTCTGCGAACTGTTTTCCTCCATCGGCATAACTATGGATATTGTAGGGACTTGAGGCCGAGACGTTTATCCCGAATTCGATCTGACCGTCCGAGGCAGTCGTCTTCCACACAAGTCCGGGCGTTCCATTAGGGATCCACCGGTAGTTCGCGTTGCCCGTCACCCCGGCAGGCCAAGGAGCAGTCGGCGTCTCGAAGCTCCCGTTCTGGAGCGACATGTAGTACGGCACCTGAAAAGGAGTAGACGCAATCTGGGCGGTGGTGCCATCGCCGTTATCGATGGAAGCCGTGACTTTGTACCACATCCGTCCCCCACCGTCGACAGCGACATTGATGCTGGATCCGTCACTGGATAGCGCCTGGGAACTCACCGGACCGTAGGTACCGTTTTGAGCAGCGCTTTTCGTCCAGGTATAGGTAACCGTGGAACTCGGAGCTACGAGAGCATTTTTCAGCAGAGCCGTCAGAAGCCCGTTCTGCGCGATAGTATCCTCGACTCCCAGGTCTGGCTGGATCACCGTAATGGTGCAGGTCAGAGTTACGTAGACAACCGGGTTAGCGTTGTTATGATACGCGATCACAAGCGTCGTAGAGTCCGTGAAGTCCACTGTCTTAGAAAACGATGAGCCACTGCCCGGGGTGCTCAGGATCTCCGTACCGTTTTGCTTGATGCTGGTTATCGTAAGATTAACGTTCGGGGGGCTGACACTGAGATCAATGGTGTGAACCTGCCCGGGATATTGCGAATAGATCGTACTACTGGAGCTGGCTGTGCGGTTCGTACCGGTGCTAGGCAAGGTTGTTACCGTCTGAGCGAGCCCATCCAGGTCGACCGACCAGACAGCAACGCTAGCGATCGTCACCGCATAGGTTGAGAAGTGTTCAACCATAAACGAGACGCCTTCGTCGGTCACCGTGACCGGCGCTTCCTGAACTTCCGGCGCTCCCTCTTCAGGGAGGTAGACCAAGGTGAGATCATCGCTGAAGACACCGTCGGGCATGTCCGGCACCAAGATGTTGACCGTCAGGGGCGCATCGGCGCCAGGCTGAAACTTCTGTCCGTCGACCTGGTAGACGGTGATGTCATAAGCGACCAGAACATCGCCGACCTCCGAAGGCGCGTCAACCGGATAGGCCATGGCGCAGCAACCTATCGGAAGAACGCCCTGAATCTGGATGCTCACCGCTGGCATAGTCGTCTGGAGACTGGCGTCAGTGTAGACGGTCGCCGTAACCTCCTGCGTGGCCAGTTCAACGCTTCCGGTCGTCTCTGCAGAGTTCTGGCTGGTAGACTGCGCGACGGCCTGCTCCGCTCGCACCGGCTGCACCGGCTGCGAGATGGCGCCTACCACGATACTGCACGCAAGCAAAAGCGCAAGCGCCTTGCCCCTCAAGCTATGTTTCCTAATAAATCCCCTCATGTAATCACTTCAAGTCCTATCCCCTTTGGATCACGTCCTCTTTCCCCTTTGGACACTCTCTCGCAAACGTTTATATGAGCAGTAAGCGCACGACGCCCTGAAGCCGGTCGATTCTATGCTCTCTTTGGCGTCGTGGTTCTTGAAATGCCATCACTCTTTTGTCGCATCACTTTGAACGTGCCGCTTCGACACCTCTTACCTCCCCCTCGATTGCTTTTCTCATTCGGCTTTGAAAGCCTGTTTCGTTATTTAAGCTAATTACCCATAGTCATTCTCTCAAATGTGACCAGAACAGTCAATATTGCAGACAAATATTCAAACATTCGTCACAAATCTGTCATTTTGCCAAAATATTTGGTTTCTGCACCAAAAAGCCCGCCTCCGGAAAAACCAGAGGCGGACTTTTTTTCTGGAACTCACACACGCTGGACGTTTGCTGAACTGCGCTTCCGCAGAACTCGCGGCGACAAAAGACCGCCGCCATGCTCTGCTGCGCCTTGTCAGAGAGCGCCGACTACGTGCTAGTGGCGGCGACGCGGCCTGCGATCATCTCCTCTGCCGCCGCCGTCGCGACGCGGACGATCACGATCGAAACCGCCTCTGCCGCCGCCCCCACGATCACTACTGCCGCCCGTCCAGCTGCCCTCAGGAGCGTCCGGCTTGTTCAGACGGTCGAGCGAGACCTTGCCGTTATCGTCGACCTCCAGGACGGTCACGTCAACCTCGTCGCCGAGATTGAGGACGTCTTCGACCTTGCCGATGCGACCGTTGGTCATGCGCGAGATATGCAACAGGCCGTCTTTGCCCGGCATCAGCTCGATAAAGGCGCCGAAGCTCTGGATACCCACAACCTTGCCCTGGTATTCCTCGCCGACCTCAGGATCCTTGACGATCATGTTGATGCGACGCGCAGCCTCCTCGCCACCGGTGTCCTTGGAACCGATGAAGATGACGCCGTCTTCCTGAATGTCGATCGAAGCGCCGGTTTCTTCCTGGATGGCGCGGATCACCTTGCCACCGGATCCGATGACCTCGCGGATCTTGTCGATCGGGATCTTGATTGTGATGACACGTGGCGCGTACTCGGAGAGCTCCTCGCGCGGTTGCGGCAGAGCCTCAAGCATCTTTCCCAGGATATGAGCGCGTCCCGCTTTGGCCTGCTCGATGGCGCGAGTCAGGATCTCAAGCGAGAGCCCCTTGGCCTTGTTGTCCATCTGCAGGGCGGTGATGCCCTTCTCCGTGCCGGCGACCTTGAAGTCCATGTCACCGAGGAAGTCCTCCAGACCCTGAATGTCAGAGAGCACCGCGACGCGGTCGCCGTCTTTGATGAGTCCCATGGCAATGCCCGATACCGGGGCCTTAATCGGCACGCCGGCGTCCATCAGCGCGAGTGTTGAGCCGCAGACCGAAGCCATCGAAGACGAGCCGTTGCTCTCCAGGACCTCTGAGACCACGCGGATCGCATAGGGGAAGTCCTCGCGTGAGGGCAGCATCGGGCTCAGGGCGCGCTCCGCCAGGGCGCCGTGGCCGATCGCGCGACGGTTGGGACCGCGCATGAATCCCGTCTCGCCGGTAGCAAAGGGCGGAAAGTTGTAGTGATGGAGGTAGTACTTGCCCTCGCAGGGATCTATCGTGTCGAGGCGCTGCCACTCACTCAGCATACCGAGGGCGGCTACAGAAAGCACCTGGGTCTGTCCGCGGGTGAAAAGCCCGTCGCCGTGGCTGCGCGGCAGGAAGCCGGCCACACAGCTGATCGGGCGGATCTCGTCGAGAGTACGTCCATCGGCCCGCTCGCCCTCGTCGAGTACCATGGCGCGCATGGTCTTCTTCTCAAGGGCCTTGAGGGCCTCCTTGATCTTGCCGCCCCACTCGTCGCGCTCCTCGTCGCTGAAGGTCTCTGCGACTGCGGCCTTGACCGCATCGACGTCGTCCATACGGCTGAGCTTGTCGGCGTTGTGAAGCGCCTGATACATCTTGTCCGCACCTTCTGCGTTCACCCGCGCCTCGATCCACTCCGGCATCTCATCAAGCTCAAAGGAGAGCGGCGTCGGATTGACCTGGGCTACAAGGCGCTCCTGCGCGGCGCAGAACTCGCCTAAGACCTCCTGGGCGAACATCATCGCGGCAAGCATGTCCTCCTCGCTCACCTCATCGGCGCCGGCCTCGATCATGTAGACCGCGTCGCGCGAGCCTCCGACCACGAGGTCAAGATCGCTTGCCTCCTCCTCTTCGAAGGTGGGGTTGA
>JGI20166J26741_11834472_pt1 | contig 42776 bp, 39 predicted proteins | sample TergutCu122P5_FD_26741 | JGI IMG/M metagenome (IMG submission 26741)
TTCCGACAAAGTTATCGGATATTTCGTTCTCATATATATCCCCCGTCGATACATTTGAGAAGATTATATCATTTATATTTAACTTTGTCACTATACTAGGAGTCCCAGTTTATGCGTATACTGGATTGCTTCGCTTCGCTCGCAATGACTGATTGTGAAGTTAATAGAGATTGCCATAAGCGAACGCGGTTCGCCCCTTCGGAACAATGGAATCTGAAACGTGGGTCAGGTATAGCCTAAAAGATGGGGGATAATTGCTCATTATATTATGGCAACCTCTATAGACCCGTCATTGCGAGGAGCGGAGCGACGAAGCAATCCAAGAAATCCCGGTTTATGCGTATACTGGATTGCTTCGCTTCGCTCGCAATGACTGATTGTGAGGTTTATAGAGATTGCCTTATATCGTCCAAAATTTTAAAGGTGGTTAATTCTCATGAAAAGTGCAAATTTCTTAAGAAAGTTCATTACGTTTTTTACTGTTTTGACAATCTCGGCGGGGGCTGCCGTCCTAATGCAAAGCATGATTGCGTTTGCGGATGATAATCCGGCAAGTCCGGCGGCCGGAATTGTTTCGGGCAGTCTTGCCGGACGGCCCGTGGCAAACGCGGCGATTTCCGATAATGCCGCCAAAGACGGCGCGTTGCAGCCGGCGGCGAGCAGCGCCGTTTATCTGCCGGTTCCGCAGATAGACAGTCCCCTGAACTGTCATTGGGATCCGGGAACGCCCGGTCAAGCGGTTTTTACAACAGCGGTTATTACAATTCTGCCGGGATCAGACGTTATATACGAAGTCTATTTGCTGCTTAACAACGTTCCCATATCTGACGTGCCTATATCGAGGTTCTACTCAGATGATACCTATACCTCTCCCTATGCTCAATGCTTTATACCGCTTGCTCATGATCTTGAATTTTATACAGGCGCTTACAGTTTTGAGGTAGTGGCGACAGATAACGCGACGGGCATGATAGCGGCGGCGGGGATCTCGGACGTTTATTATTATGTGAGGCCCGACGCGCAGTTGCCGGCTCCTCAAGGATTGCGCTGGGTTGCCGGCGAAACGTTGACGGCGGCGTGGGATCCCGTCCCCGGGGCTTCGGAATATCAATTAAACCTTTACCGGGACGGAAACTGGTATACGTATTATGATGGCGGTCAAACGAGCGTGGATTTTGTGAAGAATTTGCTAAAACTGCCGGCCGGCAACTATACGTTCTCTGTCCGCGCGTTAAGCCCTAACATTGAACAGATTACTAACAGCGACTACACAGTGAGCGCGGCAAAAAACATAAGTCCCATCATTGAGGATGTCAAAACAGCCCTTTTAAGCCTCCAGGGCGCTTCGGCCGACGCGATCGCCGCCGGCTTGGCGAATATAAACAGCGAAGACTTGCTGCTCGCGGTTAAATCAGGCGACGCGGCTGTGCTGAACCAGCTTAGCCAGCTTGAAACGAGCTACAAACAGCAAAAAGGCATCGACGTGAGCGTGAGCGTCGGGAACGGGATCAATCTGGATCCGGGCGCGGTCAGCGTCCTCGGCGCGGCTTTCAGCGCCGATCAGCCGAAGGTAACGCTCGAATTCAGCAAGCTTTCCAACCCGATTCCGTATAGTTTCGCCAACTACAAGAACGCGCTGGTGATGGACATCAGCCTTTCGGGAGTGGCCGACCAGGAAAACCTCAACGCGCCGGTGCGCATAACGATGCCGATCCCGGCCGGGTTTGACGCCACACGCATACATATACTGCATTTCGATTCTAACGGCGTGTTGATCGAAGATATCTGGCCGTTAATCGAAGGCGATATGATGATCTTCACGCTGCAGAGCTTCTCCCCGTTTGCCTTTGTTGAGGATTACGCGGACGACGAAGTGCCGGCCAAGGTCATGATACCGTCCGCCGACCCGCCCGCCGGCGATGTATCCCCGGGCACGGAGGTAACGCTGACATGCCCGACGGACGGCGCGGTTATCTACTACACGACGGACGGGACGGACCCGACCGAAGCGAGCGCGCAGTATTCGGCTCCGATTGCGATAACGGGCAACTCCGTCACTATAAAGGCGATTGCTGTCAAGTCCGATATGCTCAACAGCGATATCGCGGAGTTTACATATTATGTTTCCGGCGCCGTCAAGCCTGTTATCAATATTACAGCGCAGCCGCAGGATAAACAAGTGACCGAGGGGAGCGTCAGCGGCAATCTTACGATAGCGGCGGATGTGATCCCGGGCGGGACGCCGGGTTATGAGTGGTTTCAGCAGATATCCGGTTCCGATATGGATAAACCGGTTGGGGTCGGTTCCAGCTTCGCCATTCCGGCCACACTGACAGCCGGCACATATTACTATTACTGCATAGTCAGCGCGGATGGCGCCGTTGACGCAGTCAGCCGTACCGCGACGGTAACTGTGACCGCCGCCGGGCCGCCGGTCATCACAATTAACACGCAGCCGGCTCCCCTGACGACGCTTTTACAGGGCAGCATCGACAAAAGCCTTTCTGTTTCGGCAAGCGTGACGATGGGCGCGGCGTTGAGCTATCAGTGGTACAGCAACTCGTCGGACAGCAACAACGGCGGGGACCCGGTTCCCGGCGCGACTGGCGCTGTGTTCGCGATCCCGGCCGATCTCTCGGCCGAAGGAAGCCCATATTACTTCTATTGCGTAGTGAGCGCGACGAGCGGCGCGTCAGCGGTTCATTCCAATATTGCGGTTTGCGTTGTAAGCGCGTCAACAATTGAAACGCTCATAAGCGATTTGCGCGACGGCATAAACAAGGGTTATGCTCAGGGCATGTTCAGCAACAACGGCTCTTATCAAAGCGTCAGCTCGTTCATCGCCAACGCGGAAAAGCAGCTCGCGAACGGCAATATAAGCAATGCGGTCAAGCAGCTTCAAAACATCGTCGATTCGCTCCAAAAAGATTCAGGTAAAAAAGTAAACGCGGCGTACGCGCGCGAAACGATCGATAAGGTTCAGATGATTATCGACGATCTGACCTGAGGACCTGAATCTTGGGGATATTGTAGATTATAATGCCCCCAAGGTTTCGGACAAAAATCGGCTTCATACATTTTCCGGGATAAGATTAAGGGACGATCCATCTGTCTTATGCTTTCATGTGAACAGCGAGACAGTTGAGTCGTCCCTTAAAACGCGTTGCGGCAGGTTATTTGAACGACTGCTCCACAGCCACGGCGACGGCGACGGTGGCGCCGACCATGGGGTTGTTGCCCATGCCTAAGAAGCCCATCATCTCCACGTGGGCCGGGACGGAGGAGGAGCCCGCGAACTGCGCGTCGGAGTGCATGCGGCCCATGGTGTCCGTCATACCGTATGAGGCGGGGCCGGCGCCCATGTTGTCCGGGTGCAGGGTGCGCCCGGTGCCGCCGCCGGAGGCCACGGAGAAGTATTTTCTGCCGAGGTCCGCGCACTCCTTCTTGTATGTGCCGGCGACGGGGTGCTGGAAGCGGGTGGGGTTGGTGGAGTTGCCGGTGATGGAGACGTCCACGCTCTCTCTGTGCATGATGGCCACGCCCTCGCGCACGTCGTCCGCGCCGTAGCAGCGCACTTCGGCCTTAACGCCGCTCGAATACGCGATCTCCTTTTCCACCGCCAGCTCGCCCGTGGCGTAATTGAACCGGGTTTTGACGTATGTAAAGCCGTTGACGCGGGAGATGATCTGCGCCGCGTCCTTGCCCAGGCCGTTGAGTATGACCCTGAGCGGCCGCTGGCGGACCTTGTTGGCGGACTGGGCGATGCCGATGGCCCCCTCGGCCGCGGCGAAGCTCTCATGCCCGGCCAGGAAGGCGAAGCACCTGGTCTCCTCGCGCAGGAGCATGGCGGCCAGATTGCCGTGCCCGAGGCCGACCTTGCGGTCATCGGCCACGGAGCCGGGGATGCAGAAGGCCTGCAGGCCCTCGCCGATGACCTCCGCGGCGTCCGCGGCCTTTCTGGCCCCGCGGTTTACGGCCATGGCCGCGCCCAGGACGTACGCCCAGCAGGCGTTCTCAAAGGCGATGGGCTGCGTCTTTTTCGCGATATCATACGGGTTGAAACCGCGGTCCGCGCATATCCTGAGCGCTTCCTCGAGGGAAGCGATGCCGTTGGCGACGAGGGCCGCCTCCACCTGCGGGATGCGCCTCTCATAGCTCTCAAACGTAATTTTTTCGGTTGTATCCATAAAAACCTCCGTAGAATTCAAAAATTATGGCATTCAAATTATATCCGCGCGTTTCAGAAGGCCGATTTTGGCCTCACTCGTGTCTGGGGTCTATGTATTTCGCGGCCTCGTCGAAACGCCCGTAGCGGCCCGTGGCTTTCCCCATGGCCGCGGCGGGCTCGTCGCCTTTCTTGATGAAATCCATCATCTTGCCGAGGTGGACGAATTCATAGCCGATGATCTCGCCGTTTTCATCCAGGGCGTTTTTGGTCACGAAGCCCTCGGCCAGCTCCAGATAACGCGGGCCCTTGGCCAGTGTGGAATACATCGTGCCGACCTGGCTCCTCAGGCCCTTGCCGAGATCCTCGAGCCCCGCGCCGATGGGCAGGCCGCCCTCCGAGAACGCGGTCTGCGTGCGGCCGTAGACGATCTGCAAAAACAGCTCGCGCATGGCCACGTTGATGGCGTCGCAGACCAGATCTGTGTTGAGCGCCTCAAGGATCGTCTTGCCCGCCAAGATCTCCGCCGCCATGGCCGCGGAATGCGTCATGCCGGAGCAGCCGATGGTCTCCACGAGCGCCTCGTGGATGATGCCGCCCTTGACGTTGAGGGTCAGCTTGCAGGCCCCCTGCTGCGGCGCGCACCAGCCCACGCCGTGGGTCAGGCCGCTGATGTCCTTTACCTCCCTGGCCTGGACCCACGCGCCCTCCTCCGGAATGGGCGCCGGGCCGTGGTCGGGGCCTTTTTTTACAAGGCACATTCTTTCAACTTCACTGGAATAAATCATACTTACTCTCCTTTTCTGATGTACGCTTATAATATTGTACGCTTATATTATTTGCTAATATTTTTTGTGTCCGCTCTTTTCCACCCAGCCGTCCTTGTTGGTCTGCCGTTCCCGCGCGATGCCCAAAGCGCCCGGCGGGACGTCGTGCGTGATGGTGGAGCCGGCGGCGGTATACGCCCCCGCGCCCACGGCGACCGGGGCTATCAGGTTTGTGTTGCAGCCGATGAAGGCGTTGTCCCCGATGGCCGTGCGGTATTTCTTCACGCCGTCATAATTCACCGTGACCGTGCCGCAGCCGAAGTTGACGCCGCTGCCCACGTCGGAATCGCCGACGTATGTGAGGTGCGATATCTTTGTGTTATCGCCGATGACGCTGTTCTTAATCTCCACAAAATCGCCGACTTTGCAGCCCTGGCCGACGCTTGAGCCGGGGCGCATATACGCGAAGGGGCCGACGGCCGTGTTCCCGCCGACGCTGGAATCCGCGAGGACGCTGTACATGATGCGCGCGCCGTCCCCGATTTTGGTGTCGGTGATACGGCAATCCGGGCCGATGACGCAGCCCTCCCCGACGGACGACCGCCCCTCAAGAAACGTTCCGGGGTATACCACGCTGTTCCTGCCGATGCTTACGCCGGGGCTTATATAGCAACGCTCGGGGTCGATTATCATGACGCCGCGGTTCATATGGTATTCGTTCACGGAAAGCCGCATACGCCTGGCCGCTGTGGCCAGGGCCGGCGGCGCGTTTATGGTCAGCTCATCCTCCGCGAAGGCGTACGGCACGGGCCGCCCGGCGGCGCCGAGCTCATCCGCCAGGGCGTCTGTAAAACCGCCTATATCGGAATAAGCGCCGATCAGATCCCCGGCTTTTGAGCGGTCGAAGGCGCACACACCGGCGTCGGGGGCCGCCGCGTACACGCCGTTTTGCGCGTAGGCGGCACAGATATCCCATAGCGTCTCCCGGGATATAAGGCATTTGTCGTCCGGCAGCAGCAGTATGTCGTCCTCGGCGAAAAATCTAAGGGCCTCAAAAAATTTCGGGGCGTCCGCGGCCACGGCGATCTCCGGGTCCACGCGGCAAGCGCCTTCCGCGCTCAAGGGACCCAGCGCGATGATGGCGCATTCCCAAAGGCTCACGCCGAGGATGTTGTAAAGCCCCGGATCAAACCGCTTTTCGCGTTCGTAGATGATTGCGCGGATATTTTTAAAGCCATTCATTCCGATCCAGCCCCAATCCAGTTCCAATTTAGTATTTCATCCGGCAAGAACATGTAGTAGGGGCGGAGCTTGTCTCCGCCCGGAATACGGGCAGACACAAGGTCTGCCCCTACAGTGTTCTGCAAAATTTTGCCGGATAGAGCACTAGTCTGAATCCATAAATCCGATATTGAAAAATCCCGACCGCCGTAATAGAATAGTAATAGAATAGTGATAAATAATTGCAGCGAATCAGTTATGCGCTACCCCCGAAAATGACTGATACTGTTTCTTTTTTATCATTGACATAAAGCAGCGTACATCCGGAATGCGCGCAGACACAGCGAAATCCTTTTGTTTATCTTCGCGCGCCAATGGAGGATAGCTGATTTATGTCAACCTTCATCAAGAAACAGTATGACTATGTAATATCCGCGCGCGCGGATCGCGCCGGGAGCGCCTGTTTAAGACTGCATCTCAACCGGTTCCGCTTCCCAGGCCTGAACGGGCTCATCCGCCGGAGCCGCGGGCTCCCCAGCGTTATCCGGCTGAACCGGGGAAGCCCCGGATGCCACGTCCTCGGCGGAGGCCGCCTGGGCCTCATTCGGGGCGTCCTGCGGTTTGGCCGCGTAGTCATCCTTGGCGAGCTTCGCTAGGTATTGCTCAAGCCTTTCGATTTTGAGCAGGGCGTTGTTGATGTCCTGCCCGTTTACGGTGTGCAGGTATTTGCTCAGCATGGCGTTGTAATCGGTATAGAAGTCGTTGAGCATATTCTTTTGCGTCGAAATAGATTCCCCGATGTCCTTGATCTGGTTCACGGACGATTCGCGCCGGCGGTCCGCCTCTATCTCCGCGTTCCTGACGATATTGTCCGCCGCTATCTGCGCGTTGATAAAGGCGTTTTTAATGGCCGCGTCTTTGGATTTGTAGCTCTTGATCACCGCTTCCAGCTTCTCAATGTAAGCGTCCACTTCATGCGGGTCATACCCGCCGCGTTTTAAGATGGTGAATTTATCGGCCATACAAACACTCCATTCGTATTAGTCTGCTATACTTAACATATTTTAACATTTATTTGAAGATGAATCAATAAAAACGCCGAAAAATTCACGGCAAACGCGCGAGCCGCATGAGCCGGAAAAGCGATTGATGATCAAAGCGGCGGGGAACGCGCGGATATCCGCGGGCATATCCGCCGGAGGGAACGCGATGAACCCAAACGAACACGAATACTATATGAAAAAAGCGTACGAGCAGGCGCTTATCGCCATGGGCATGAACGAGACGCCCATCGGGGCGGTCATCACGCGGATGGGCGAGATCATAGGCCGCGGCTCAAACGCGCGTAACACCGCCAAAAACCCGCTGGCCCACGCGGAGATCGCGGCTATACACCAGGCCGCGGGCATTATCGGGGACTGGCGGCTTGAGGGCGCGACGCTGTATGTCACCGTGGAGCCGTGCCCCATGTGCGCGGGCGCCATCGTTCAGGCGCGCATGGACACGGTGGTGTTCGGGGCCAGAAACCCCAAGGCGGGCTGCGCCGGCTCCATCCTGAACATCCTGGAGGAGCCGCGTTTCAATCACCGCGTCAATGTGATCGGCGGCGTGCTCGAGGAGGAGTGCGCGGCCCTGATGCGGGAGTTTTTTGAGGCCCTGCGCGATGGCAGGATATGCGGGAAGTAATAAAATTTACAACGTATAATTAACGAGTCCTAACAATACGGCGTTTATTTTGAATTTTTCCAATTCATCTTTTTTTGGCTCAATATAATGGTAACAATTGCGCACCGCCCAAAAACGCAGTGTAACGCTAGGGCCTATTTCGTTATCCCCGTAATCAACGGATAATATGATATCAAACGGAACAGACGGCCATAATTGCTTCATTTGAGACCGCCAGGCATTGACAACTGCAAGCCCTGTTTTTACAAGCGCAGCAATGCTTTCGCCTTCGCAAAAGAACACCTCGTTTATATCCCATTCATGGTCAGCCAATCCAATGCCTTTAGCTGAATAAAAGCGGGTTTTACTCAATATGCTCCAATACAACTCACCTGCTTTGGTCGTCTTTTGCATAATTAGGGTAAGAACAATCCTGCTGTATTGCCGCTAAATCAATTTCTTGAAAAATAGCTTCCATTTGCTTTGCTGATTGCAAATTATCATCAGTTCACCTAACCAAGATATATCATAATGGGCCGGCAAGGTTACTGAACTGGCGTCAGCAATAACTGATAAGTCGCGTCGGGCGCGTCCACCGTCAGCGGCATGCTGTAATCCACATAGCCAGGGTATTTGGCCACGACGGTGTGCTTGCCATAGGTCAGGTTCTTTATCACGGGCGCCGGGCCGACATCCGCGCCGTCGATGTATATCGCGGCGCTGGCCGGCACCGCCATGATGGTGATGGACCCTGTCTTTATGTCCTGCTTCAGCGTCACGTCCAGCGACGTGTCCTCCGAGAGGTCCACGGTCTTGTTGAAGGTGACGTACCCGGCCTTTGAGACGGAGATGGCGTGCGGCCCCGGGTCGATGTCGATGCCCGCCGCGGAAGGGGCCGGGCTGCCGTCGATGGTCAGCGTGTAATCCGCCACGTTGGCGTTTACGGTGAGCCTGACCGAGGTGAACTTGAGCTTGCCCGTCAGATCCACGGGGGTATCCTGATCCCTGCTCACGGTGACGTTGGTCTGATACTGTTCGATGTTGGAGCCCTTTACGATGATCCTGTGGTTGCCTTCCTGCGCCACAAGGGGCTTTAAGCCGCTCAGCGACTGATAATCGGAGGTATCCAGCGTGACGGTGCCGTCCCTGACGCCGCCGGGGCTTATAATCGTTATGGTGCCGTGCCCCTTGACGAGGCCCAAATACCAGACCGTGTTGTTGTACCCCGATAAATCCACGGTATCGGACGGGCTTATGCCGGTGATGTCATAATCGTCGTCGCCGGCCCTGACGATGAGCTTGGGGTTATAGCCATAGGTGTTGTTCGCCCTCGTGATGGTGTCGTTTTTGGTATCTATGACGACGCCCGTGCAGGACTTCTCGGACCAGGCCTTGCCGGATTTATCCAACACGCTCAGGACGTTGTTCGTGGGGTCAAAGGCGGCGTCCACAATATCCCCGACGGCGAACTCCGGGAACAGTATCGCTTTGCCGTAGGCGTCCCGCATATCCGTGCCGTTGTTCACGGAGAGCTCATACGTCGGGTTGGTGTCGTTGTCGGTCTGCATGAGCGCAAGCTTCTGCCCGGCCGTGTCCACGCTCTTCACCACCCCGACGATCCTGCTGGCGTTTGAGATGACGATGTCGGCGGGATTGGAGGGGGGCGAGGCCGCCGGCGCCTGGGCGAGGCCGGGCGTCTGGCTCGTGACCGCCTTGAACGCTATGGTGAATATGACGACGCAGACGATCATGGCCACCATCAGCAGCATGATGTAAAAGATAAAAAAGGGCGCCCTGCTCCTTTTCTTTGCCCGCGAGTTCCTCGCCCGCGGGCCGCCGCTCCCGCTCCCGCGCCGTCTGATCCCGGCGTTGTCCGCGTCGTAATCCTCAAAATCATATTCGCCGCCCGTGCCGAAGCGCCTGTTTGAGCCGCTTGTCCCGCCGGCCATAAGCTTCCGCGTCTTTTCATATTCGACCCCGCCATAGGTTGACGCCGGTCTGTGGATGTATGAAGGGTCTTTGCCGCCGGCATTGGCCCAATCGCCGTCCAAAGGGCTCCTGTCCATCTCTCGCACCTCTTTGATGATGTCAAATGATATCCGCGCGCCGGTTTTTTAAACGCGCGGAATCTTATGTTATTATATCGCAATTCTTATGTTAATATTAACATAAGTTAGCTGAAATTGGATAATATTGATCCCGCGTCAATATTTGGCAAAATTTGCCCAAACATTCCAATCGCCGTACACCGGGACAATCCCCAGCCTCCAGACCGACGCGCCCGTCACGCCGAAGAGCCGCGCCAGTTTCAGCTTCTCCGCGACGCTGCGGCCGTCCTCATACCACATGTATATTTTTTGGCCGTCTTCCGTGGCGTATATCATGTACGGGTTTCGGTAGGCGTCGGACCAGCCCGGGACGGTATCGGGCTGGGTCATCCGGGTGTAGACGGTATCCGGGGTTGGGGTCACCGGGGCCGGCGACGTCAGCTTGCCGTCGTCGCCGATCATCCAGCCCACGCATGAAAAGCTGAAGGCCAGCGCGATCTTGCCCTTGTCCTCCACGCCCACGCCGGCGTCCGTAATGGCCTTAAGCGCCTGGTATACCTCCGATATGGGCGTCAGCGCGGCGTTCTTCTGCCAGTCGGTGCCGACGAAGCCGTCCATTGAAACCGGCTCGTAATCGTGCGCCATCAATATGACCTTATCGGCGATCTGCCCGATTTTGCGGTAATCATACCCGTCGAAGCTCTGCCTGTCGGCGGCCATCGGCTGGACGGCGACGTAAAGCGCCAGGCCGCGCGCCTTAAGGCCCTCTGCCAGTTTTGAGAGGAAGGCGGTAAACTCCGATTTCGCGTCCGGGCCGGCGAGGCCCTCAAAGTCGATGGTCACACCGTCGTATGGGCTGCGGCCGACAGCTTCATAGACGCGTGTCGCCTCCGCGATAATGGCGTCCGCGGCTGCGGAAGCGGCCTTTTCATCCGCGAGCATGCCGTATAGCCCCGCCGCCGCGTCCATGTACACGCCCAGATTGGCCTTCACGCCGTTTTCGCGCGGGTAATCCGCGATCAGCTCATATGAATCCGGTATGCGCCACTGAGCGCCTCCGCCGCCGGACGTCTCGAGGCTTGTTCCGGTCGCGGCGCTCCATTTCAGCGCGCTCCAGCCGAACGTCACCGCGTCCGCGTCCTTTATCAGCTCGCGCTGGCCGTATGACGAGAAGGCGTAAAAGCCGTGCAGCCAGGTCAGCGGAGCGCTCAGCCTGGCGTATACGCGCGTGAGCATGGCGGCGGCCTCCTCGCGCTTCGCGGTGTTATCGGGGGCGAATTTGCCGCCTCCGACGCCGCCGATCATGCCGATGTCGCCGGCTATTATTATATAGCCCTGGTCGCTGTCGACGTCGTCAAAGGGCGTCGCTTCGGTCTTTGTCACCTGCCCGGCCAAGGCGTCATAGCCCAGGGCCTTCACCAGCATCACGGCCATATCCTTGCGCAGGATCGCCGTATTTGGGCTGAAAGCGCCGTTTCCACCGTTTCCCTTGGGCGCGGCCGCCGCGCCGTGCGCCGCGGCCGCCTCGACATAGCCGTAAAACCATTCCCCCGGAGAGACATCGGAAAAAGTGGGCTTTTCCGGCGCGGCGGCCTCCCAGCCGAACATATTGCACAAAACCGTCACAAACTCGGCGCGCGTGATCGTCCTGCCATAACCGAAAAGGCCGCCGCCCACGCCGTTCATGAGGCCGCTTTCTGCGGCGGACCGGATGGAGGCCGCCGCCCAGCTATCCGCGGGTACGTCCGAAAACGCGGGGCGGGCGGGCGCCCGCGCTTGTGACGAGGCACCGCCCGCGTAAGCCATATTTATCGGCGCCGTCCCGGCGGCGATCACTGCCGCGAACCCCGCCGCCGCGATGTTCATCAGAATTTTTCTCATTCGCTTCATCTCAATTTCGACTTTATTGAGCTTGCATTATCATAAGAAATTCGGCAAAGCCGAGCCTTCGTATTCCGTAGGGGCGGACGACCCTGTCCGCCCACTGAATTAAAGGTATTCTATGATTACAGATTTGCGGACGCGCGGTCAGCCATTTAGTCCGACTTTCAGGCGGCGCCAAGTCTTCCGGCTTTAGCCGGTTGTATTGTAAGCGGGCATCGAACTCACGTTACTTATATCTGGTTTTATCTAACCTCTGACCTCTGGCCCGGTACCCTTATGCGCGTGGCGAGCAGGAAATTGACCAGGCCGATCGCCGCCGCCGCCGCGAACACGGATTGGTACGTGCCGGTGACGTTCCACCAGAGCAGACTGCCCAAAAACGGTATGGACATGGAGAACAGGTGATCCAGGCAGAGCCCCAGCGACAATGTCGGGGTCACGTATTCCTGCTTGGGGGAAATCTTGCGCACATACGTGGAGCGCGCCATCTCTACGACGCTCGTGGAGCTGTCCAGCACATAGCAGCCTGCCATGACGATGGCGGCGACATTGTGCGGGAACAGGTCTTTTGAAAAGATATAGCCGAAGCAGATGACCATCAGCATGAGCGCCTCCGCCGACAGCACAAAGCGCTCCCCCAGCCTGTCTATCGCCTGGCCCACCGCCGTGCGTGTGACGATGCTCGCCGCGGACACGATGATGGCCAGTACCGCGAAATGCTCCGGGCCGTAACCGTATTCGCTGATCAGCACCCAGGGCGCGAAGGTCAGGAACACCTGCTTGCGGCCGCCGTTGACCATGCTCAATATATAATACAGCGAGAATTCCTTTTTAATTACAAAACGCACGGATTTTTTGATCTGCCTGCCGTTTTCGTCCTTCTCATGCTGCAGGGCCTTTTCCTTGCGGATCAGGAATATCGCGCCCGCGGCGGCCGCGTAGAAAACCGCGGAGATGACGAAGGCGACATTAAAACTCAGGCCGAGGAAAGCGAAGCCGACGAGGATGAACACCTGGGCGAGTATGGTGGCGAATAAGCCGCCCGCAGAGAACAACCCCAGCCGCCTGCCGAACTCCTCCTTTTTCGAGAGGTTCATGCCGATGGTCGGGTTGAGCGGCATGATCATATGCTGGCCGAAGCTCTGGACGACGATCCAGAACACGAGAAAGCCGTAGCCCGGCGACAGCAGCGCGATACCCAGAAAGCCCAGGGCCGACATCAGCAGGGCTATGGACGCCTTGCGCACGTCGGTAAAAACCGCGAGGGCGGCGAGCACGAAGATCGTCATGAAGCCGGGGAACTCGCGCGGGAATTCCAGCGCGCCCCGCCCGACTATGCTGATCCTGTAAACGACATACAGGAAATTGGCGAAGATGGTGTTCTGTATGCCGGAGGCCAGCCCCGCGAAAACGCCGGAGCAGAGGAAGATCGAGAAGGCCCTGTCGTCTTTTAAACGGGACTGGATATTTGATATAAGACTACTCATTCGACGCCCCGATATCTGTATTTGATACACATTATTATTCAGATTCCATAAAATTATATTATTGATTGCAATATTGGGGGCCATATGCGTTACAAGAAAAAGGTGATCGGCCTGGCGCTGGTCGCCATAGGGCTGGGGATACCCGCGCTGGTGTTTCTCGGCCCGTTTGCGTTCTTTTCGGCGGCGGCGCTTATCGGGGTGGGGCTATGGCTGCTGTTTTTCTGTTGATTCCCGGGCGCCGTCCGGCCCGGCCGTTATATCCGGCCTTTTATCGGAGGAGCGCCCCTCATTCAGCACCCGCCTGCCGTAGGCATAGAAAGAAATGAGCAGGATAAAGGCCACCGCGGCGATAACCAGCAGCGCGCGGATATCCCGCAGCGCTATAAATATGGACATGACGCCCGTCACGGCGGCCAGAACATACAGTATGGCGACGGCCTTGGCGTGGGAAAACCCCATGTTTATCAGCCTATGGTGCAGGTGCCCCCTGTCCGCCGCCGAAAAGGACCTGCCGCTTATCGTCCTGCGGACTATCGCGAAGGCTGTGTCAAATATGGGCAGCGCGAGGGCGAAGCACGCGATGATGATGGAGAGCAGCGCGTATGTCTTGAACACGCCCATGATGGAGGTGACGGCAAACGCGTATCCCAAGAACAGCGCGCCCGTATCGCCCATAAACACCTCCGCAGGGCTGAAATTGCGCGGCAGGAAGCCGATGCAGCTCCCGGCCAGCGTGGCGCAGAAGATGACGGCCAGGTAATTGCCCGTGAACGAGCACAGCGCGATGAGGCATACGGCGTATATGGCGCAGACTCCGGCCGCCAGCCCGTCCAGCCCGTCGATGAGGTTGACGGCGTTGGTCACCCCCACGATCCAGATGAGGGTTATGGGCACCGCCAGGGTCTCAAAATATGTCGTGAACGGCCAGGTGACCGTATTTATCTCCGTGCCGGTGAATATCGCGATGAGCGCCGCCACGATCTGAAACGCCAGCTTGGCGCTGGGGCGCAGGGAATATATATCGTCCAGCATCCCTAAGATAATGATCACGAGCGCCCCGGCCAGAAAGCCGTAAAACTGCGCCGTCCGAAGCTCTGGCACAAACGGCATCAGGACGGCGAGGGTTATGATCACGCCAATCACTATGGCCAGGCCGCCCATCTGCGGCATGGGTTCTTTGTGCATGCTGCGCTCATTGGGATAAGACACCGCGCCCAGCTTGATGGAAAGCTTTTTGGCGAGGGGCGTGGAAAACAGGCTCAGGCCGAAGGCGCAGGCGAAGGCGGTGATATATAAAAGCCAGTTGTTTAGCTGACCGGTTTGACTTATCTGATTGATCTGATCCATGTCCGTCCGCCTACTTTGTCCCGAAAAGCCTGTCCCCCGCGTCCCCAAGCCCCGGGACTATGTAACCGTGGCCGTTGAGGCGGATGTCCATGGCCGCGGTATAGATATCCGTATCGGGGTGGTCTTCGTTGATCTTCCTGACGCCTTCCGGCGCGGAGATCAGGGACAAAAGACGTATCTTCCCGACGCCGCGCTCCTTGAGGAAGCCTATCGCGGCGGAGGCCGTGCCGCCCGTGGCCAGCATCGGGTCTATGATATATATCTCGCGCTCCGCAAGGTCCTCCGGCAGCTTGCAGTAATACTCCACGGGCCTCAGCGAATCGGGGTCCCGGTAAATGCCGATGTGCCCCACCTTGGCGTTTGGCAGCAGGTTCAGCATCCCGCCCAGCATGCCTATGCCGGCGCGCAGTATCGGGACGACGCCGATCTTTGCGCCGATGACCCTGCCCGTGGTTTTGCATATGGGCGTCTCCACCTCGACCTCGCTCATGGCGAGATCACGCGTGGCCTCATAGCAGATGAGGGTGGCGGTCTCCTCAACGAGTTCCCTGAACTCCTTGTTGCCCGTGTTCACGTTCCGCAACATGGTGATCTTGTGCTGGATCAGCGGATGGTCTATAACCACCAGAGTTCCCATTTGATACCTCCCACTGTTTTTCTAACTCCGTTATCTGTCTGAGCCTCTCGACATGGCGGCTTTCGCCGGAAAACCCGGTGCCGTAGAACGCTTTGAAGATCTCCAGCGCCGCTCCCGCCCCGATGACCCTGCCGCCCATCGCCAGGATATTGGCGTCGTTGTGCAGGCGGGTGACCTTGGCCGTATACACGTCGTTGCAGACGGCGGCGCGGATGCCCGCGATCTTATTGGCGGCTATGGATATGCCGATGCCCGTGCCGCAGATCAGCACGCCCATGTCCGCGCGCCCGGACAGTATCTCGTCCGCCGCGCGCCGCGCGTACGCGGGATAATCCACCGCCTCCGCCGAATGTGTCCCCACATCTTTATAAGGTATGTTCTGTTCGTCCATATATCTGACAATTTCCCGTTTTAGCTCAAAGCCGCCGTGGTCACAACCTATCACGAGCATTGCGCCCCCGCCTCCCCGTCCGTTTTGATTTCCCGCCCCGAAATCTCAAGCTTAAGCTTGTCCGCCGCCTTTGTTATCAGGCCGTAAAGCTGCTCGGCGCAGGCCGCGTATTCGGCCGCGCCGCCGCCGTATGGGTCCCGCACGTCGGGGCCGGTTCCGTCCGCGTATTCGCGGATGGTATAGACATTTTTCGCGCCCAGCGCGGCGGCGCGGCTTTTATGCGCGCGCGTCATAGTGAGGCAGATATCGGCCCAGGCCAGCGCCTCCCCCGAAACCTGCCGCGGGACGTGGCCCCTGAGGTTTAAGCCGTACGCCTTCACGGCCTCCGCCGCGTATTCGCTGGCGGCGCTTTCCGTCACGCTCAAACCCCGGGAACGGACGTCGGCCCGTATGCCCTTATCGGCCAGGACGCGCCGCGCCATCGCCTCCGCCATGGGGCTCCGGCAGGTGTTGCCGGTGCATATGAACAGGATATTCAAGATTGATACCTCTGGCCGACCTCGATGATATCGTATCCGCTGGCCTTTTTGAGGCGGTTCATGACGGCCAGGCCGAGGCCCGTCTCCTCAAAGCTCTCCGAGTATACCCGCCCGGCCCCGTAATGATCGAACTTGCGGAGCATCCTGAACAGGTTAGCGCCGATGGCCTCCGGGTCGCCGCGGTCCCCCAGCGTCAGCACAATATTGCGCTCATGGTCATATGACCCGGCGGTCTGGTCCGTGGCCAGGATGCCCGGCGTCCGCCCGGTGTCCGCCGCGTAGGCCGCCGCCAGCTCTATGATCTTTCCTACGACGCGCTCGAGGGGCCCGCACACCACCGTGACGTCCGCCAGCGGCGAGTAATGCGTATACCGCATACCGGGGGCGTACGGGCGGCCGTTTGTCCGGCGCAGGACGGCCGGGTCAACCTCCACCCCGCCGACGGCCTCCTCAAGCATCTCCAGCGTGACGGCGCCGGGGCGCAGGAGCCGGGGCGCACCGCCCGCGCAGTCCACGATGGTAGATTCCAGCCCGTAACGCGCGGGCCCCCCGTCGAGTATTATATCGATCTTGCCGTTTAAGTCAAACTCCACGTGCGCCGCCTTTGTGGGGCTGGGCTTGCCGGAGGAGTTCGCGGAGGGCGCGGCCACGGGCAGCCCCGCCCGCGCGATCAAGAGCCGCGCCGCCTCGTTTGAAGGCATGCGCACGCCCACCGTCTCCAGGCCGCCGGAGGTCTCATAGGGGACGGCGGGGCGCTTTTTAAAGATCAGCGTCAGCGGCCCCGGCCAAAATCGCTCCATCAAAACCCTCGCCGTATCGGAGACGTCGTTTGCGGCATCCACTATGCCATTGAGATCATCCGCGCGCGCGATGTGAACTATTAAAGGATTGTCCGCCGGGCGCCCCTTGGCCTCAAAGATTTTCTTTACGGCGCCGGGGGAGAGGGCGTCCGCGCCCAGGCCGTATACCGTCTCGGTGGGAAAGGCCACCAGCCCGCCGGCGCGCAGCGCCTCCGCGGCGCGGTCGATCTCCGTCATGCTCTTGCGCGGGTCGGCCCCGTCGATCTTTAATGTGACGGTCTTGACAAGCTCCATCATACGGCCCCGCAGCACCTTTTGTATTTCTTGCCGCTGCCGCAGGGGCACGGGTCATTGCGGCCGATCTTCTGGTCCCTGACTATTGTCCTGGACCGCTTCTGTTCCCAATACAGCTCTTTTTGCCGCTCCGGCGTGAAGATATGATTCCACTGCGTGAGGGTGTAAAGGTGCTCCGCCTTGTATTCCACCATCTTTTTGTAGAGCTTCTCAAAATCGATGACGAGCCTTATCGGCGTCTCATCGGTCAATTCCTCGGTTTTTATGGGCTCCGGCTGCGTCTCGTTGATGCCGTCGATAAAACCGCAGATGTCCTCGGGCGGCATATCGAAGCGCTCAGCCAGCTCCGCCGGGCTGCCCTCGATGAGCTCCGTCCTGTTTTCCAGTATGCCCTCGTAGACCTTTTGCTCTGCGGGTATATAGGAATCCCAATGCGACTTTATGATATTGCCCTTTTCGTCATAAGCCTTTTTCATCCACTGTTCGTACAGAGTCATTATATACAACCTCCAGACCATACCGCGTTCAGCGCGGTCAATTCGCATTATACAATAAAAACCGCGCCATGTAAACAACGGCGAGGGGACCGTCCCGGCGGCGGATGAAATGAGAGCGGATCAGCATTCAAAAATATAATCCGCGCCGGCGTTGCCAAATGATACGAGGTCCCCGTTGACGATGGCGCATTGGATTCCGGGTTTGATTCTGTTCCCGTTGACAAATGTTCCGGCGCGCGAATTCAGGTCGATGACGGCAAAACCGGACGGCGACTCCTCAATCGCCGCGTGGCGGCGGCTGACGGCCACGGTGGCCCGGCCAAACTCAAAGTCACACTGCTTGCGGCCTATGCTGACGTCAAACCGGCCTATGGTATATGTTTGCCCCTTAAACGTTACCGGAATAATGTCCGGCAGATTCCGGTCGCCTATAAGCCGCAAAACGACCGCGGGCCGCGAATCCAAAGTCGACGCGGCGGATTCCGCCGTATCGGATATGTACGTTACGGCGCGCTCATGCTCCGCGATATATTTTGCGGTCAACTGCGCCCGGTTTCTGACGCCGGTTTTTTCATATATAGATGTAATATAGTTTTTGACCGTACCCTCGGATATGAAAAGATACTTCGATATTTGCAGGCTGCTGTGGCCGTTTGCGATCAAATCGCAAATCTCCAGCTCCCGCTTTGTCAAGCGGTGCTCAAAACCCATCTTGTACGCGTTTTCAGAAACGTCACTGTTTTCGAACGGCTGTCCGGGAATTTTGTTCTCGTAAATAACCCCCACCCCGCCTCCGGAAGTATTCCCTTACATAATCATAGCATAGATGTATTATCTTGTAAATATTTTCATCTGATCGCAGCGCGGCGGCCTGCCATTGCAGCGGGCCGCGTCAAGGGAGCGGGGCCGCGTTGCCCCTTAAAATACTGCACGCATTTGTGTAATTTTTATTATATGAGGCGGGTGTGTCAATGGATTTTGTATTTATTGACATTACGTTTCCGGGATGATATAGTGGTAATATCAAGAACGCTGAAGGAGGCGCCCATATATTTCGATTTCTTGAAGACGGCGTGCCGGGGCTCGCTTCCGGCGCGGTCCTCACCGACGACCCCATGCGCGTGAAGATGCTGGCCGCCCATTACCTGGACGGCGCCGGGCTCGTCAGCGAAAACCGGGGTATGCTGGGTTATCGCGGCCGGTTTTCGCGGGCGGAGCTCGGCGTATTTTCGGTGGGTTTCGGCGAGTCCGCGCTGCTGGCGTATCTGAGCGAGCTTTCGTCCTGCGGCGTAAAACGGGTGGTTTACCTGGGGGAATGCGTGTCGCTGGCGGCGGATGCGGATACCGGGACGATCGTATTGGCCGAAACCGGCGGCCGCCCGTTTGAGGCGGCTGACGCGGCTGATCCGGCCCTGCTCGGCGGCGCGGTCAATGCCGCCAAACAGTTGAAAATTGGCGCAAGGGTCCTGCCCGTGCTCACGGACGACCGGTATTTCCTGGGCGGATCCGGCGCGGCGCGCGGCGGCGCGGACATCGTCGATTTCGCCACGAGGGCGCTTTACCGGTATTCGCTCGACAACGGGATCGCCGCCGTGTCAATACTCACCGTGACCGAAAATGTGCCGAGGGGGAAACGGGAGAACGGCGCCTTCCGCCAGTCGCAGTTTCACGGCGCTTCGCGCCTGGCGTTTGAGACCCTGGCCGGGGCGGGTTTTGAATGAACCGGGCCGATCTCGCGTCCGCCGGCGCTTTGAGCGGAGACAGGCTCCGCCCCCGCTGCGCCTTGCCGGCGGATGAACGCGTTAAAAATCACTTTGAAGCGGAAGCGAAGGAGTTTGACGGCATCACTCAGAGACTGATACCAAATTACAACGATATGATCGCCGCCCTGGTTTCGGTCATCCCGTTTCCTAAAGAAGGCGCATTTTCCGTGATTGATCTGGGGTGCGGAACCGGCACGGTGTCAAAAGCCGTGAAGGACAGTTTTCCGCACGTTGAACTGACCTGTGTCGATATAGCGGGGTCGATGCTTGAAATGGCGGGGGATAAGATCGGCGGCGATGTAAATTGCGTTCAAGCCGACTTTAACAGTTTGGATTTTCAGCAGAATTTTGATTTGATCGTCTCTTCGTTAGCCCTGCACCACCTGGAAACCGACGGCGACAAGCTGAGATTTTACAAAAAAATATACGCGGCGCTAAACCCCGGGGGAATGTTTATCAACATAGACGTCGTGCTGGGCGGCGATGAAAAGCTGCAAAGGGTGTATATGGAAAAATGGCGTGAGTTCATGGCGAAAAGCGTTCCGGAAAATGAAATCGTGAACAAGTGGCTGCCCAACTATTACGCCAAGGACAGGCCGGCCAAACTGACCGCGCATCTGGATATGCTTGCGGATTGCGGCTTTTCTCTGGTGGATGTGATTTACAAATACTATAATTACGCCGTATACTGCGCAAAAAAATGAGAGCTAATACGAATCTCATTTTCATACCTTTCATTGTTCGGTCGAAACGCGCAAAAGCTTTCTCGCTTTTGCGCCTCCCTCCAATGAAATGATTCAAATTGAGATTCGTATAAAGGATACGGGCGGGTTTTACCGGCATCGGGCGCCGATTGCGGCGCTGTAATAATAATCAATAATTAAGGGAGATGACGAATTGAAATCGGAAAAGAATTTGAGGGAAAGCAGATTTAAGAACAGCCGGCGGTTTGTCGCGGCGGTTGTCGCGGCCTTGATGGCGCTGCAGCTATTGCCGGCGGCGTATGTTTCCGGGGCGGCCCCGGCGGCCATAGTGGCCTGGGACATGCCCGCGACGACGGGCACGCCGAGCCTGCCCATGGCGGCCACCACGAATAACACGGGCGCGGACGCCTATCTGAGCTGTACCGCGTCGGGCGCCTTCACCTACGTGGCGGGCCCCGCGGTCAACTCCACCGGATGGGACGGCGGCGGCAAGTATTTCAGGTTTTATTTTTCCACGGCGGGCTATAAAAATATCGGCGTCTCATACAAACAGCAGAGCTCAAACACCGGCCCCGGGAATTTCAAAGCCCAGTACAGCCTCGACGGCGTGTCGTACGCCGATGTATACTCGTATTCGGTTGTCAATTCCTTCGGGGCGGTGAGCTTCGCGCTGCCGGCGGACGCGGACGACCGGGGCGTCGTATACGTGCGGGCGCTCAACGCGGACACGGTCTCCGTCAACGGCGGCGTGGTCGCGAGCGGCGGCACCGACAGGATCGGCGTCATCAGCGTCACCGGGGCATCGGTCACGGGCGCGGGCTCCGCGGCCGACGTCGCCGCCTCCTTAGCCGGCGGCGCGGTCCCGGGCGGGACGTTGATAACGCTGTCCACGGCCACGCCCGGCGCGCAGATACACTATACTGTAAACGGCGGTGCCCCCGGTGCTGGCAGCGCGCTTTACACCGGGCCTATCGCCGTCGATTACTCCGCCGGCCCCACGTTCACGCTCAGGGCCGTCGCCGTCGATCCCTCCGGGCAGTTGCTCAACAGCGAGGTTTCAACGTTTACATACACTGAACCCCAGCTCAGCCCGCCCGTGGCAACCCCCGCCGCCGGGCCGATCTCCGCGCCGATAACCGTGGCGCTGGCGACTACCCCGGGCGAAACCGCGCTGGGGGGCGACATATATTACACGACAGATAATACAGCCCCGGATACCGGGAGCGAGCTGTACACCGCCCCGTTTTTTGTATCCCCCGGCGTGACGGTCAGGGCGGTCTACGCCAAGGCGGGCTATCTGACCAGCAACGCCGCGGCGTTCGCGTACCCGCTGGACACCGGCGAAAGCTTCCAGACCGACGGCACGTCCGGCAGCGTGGCGGAATGGAATTACGCGGCCGCCCCCACCGGGAACCTCGTCCCGGCCACTGGCGGGGATATGATGGGCGTCAGCAGCTTAAAGGCCACCGTCAAGGGCGCGGACAAGACCTTCACGTTCTCATCAAGCGGGCTGGCCACGTCCGGCTTTGATGCCGCCGTCGGAAACGCCTGGTGGATGATGTCCACCTCGACAACCGGCTTCACCAATATAAAATTGTCGTTCAGGATGCGCAGTTCGGCCACCGGGCCCAGGGATTTCACAGTCCAGGCCAGCGCGGACCAGTCCGCCTGGGTCGACGCGGGTGCGTTCAGCATAACGAACACCGACAGCCTGTCGTATATGAACGGCTCCACGACGACCTTTAACTTTGACCTGTCGCCGCTGGCCCCGCTGGTGTCCGACAAGCCGAACCTGTACATACGGCTGCTGCTGGCCTCCGCCACCTCCGAAAACGGGGGGACAGTCGCCTCCGGCGGCACCAACACGGCGAACTATTTTGTCATAAGCGGCGACTATATCCTGCTGCCCAATCAGGTGCGGGCGGCCGCCGCGGACGTAACGGGGGCCGTGCCGTTGGGCTCCTCCGCGAACTTCAGCTCCCCGACGGCGGGCGCGGCCTGCTATATCAGCGACGACGACGGGAATACATATGTAAAATCCGACAGCTACACCTTTACCAGACTGCCCGTGACGCTCACGGTCTACGCCGCGAAGGACGGCATGATAAACAGCCGCGTCAGATCCTTTGATTACACCCAGGCCAAGCTCGGCGCGGTCACGTCGAGCCCCGCCGTCGGCGCGATAGCCGTAGGCAGGTCCGTAAGCCTCGCCGCAAGCGGCGGCGCGGCCATAAAATACGCGCTGACCGTGCGCTACGGCACGGCGGACGCCGTCACCCTGCCGGAAGAGACGTACACGGCTCCCATCGCCGTGACGGCGGACATACTGCCGCTGCGCATAACCGCCTATGCGCAAAAGGACGGGTATTTAAACAGCGATCCCGTGGACCTGGATTACACCGAAAAGGCCGGGACCGGCGGCGAGCGCAATTATTTCGGACAACTGCACTCGCATACGACGAACTCGGACGGCGCGGGCACGCTCGACGAGGCGTACGCCTGGGCGCGGGACGTGGCGCACCTGGATTTCTTCGCCGTGACGGATCACAGCAACTCCTTCGACACAGCCCCCGCCGGCGACAAAGCGGGGACGTACAACCTGGAGGGCTACAACGCCTCCAACCCCGCGTGGGTTGCCGGCAGGGCCGCCGCCAAAAACGCGACCACCGACACCTTCACCGGCATCTACGCCTCTGAAATGACCTGGTCCGGCGGGCCGGGGCACATCAACACATTCGCCACGCCGGGCTTTGTGAGCCGCAACAACACGGAGCTCAACAACAAGCTCAACGACGCCGGCCTGCGCGCGTATTATCAACTGCTGGAGCAGACGCCGGAATCCGTCTCGCAGTTCAACCACCCCGGGCCCACATTCGGCAATTTCAACAACTTCGCCTATTGGGACCCGGTCGCCGATCAGCGCGTCACGCTGTGCGAGGTCGGAAACGGCGAGGGCGCGGTCGGCAGCGGCGGTTACTTCCGCTCTTATGACCAATACAATATGGCCCTCGACAAGGGCTGGCACGTCGCGCCCACAAACAACCAGGACAACCACAAAAAGGGCTGGGGCACCGCCAACACCTGCCGCGACGCCATCTGGACCAACGACTGCTCGGAGGCCGGCGTCTATCAGGCCCTGCGCGACAGGCGCGTGTACGCGACGGAGGTAAAGGACCTGGATATCGTGTATACGGCCAACGGTTACAACCTGGGCGAGATCGTGGACAGCGTGCCCGGCTCGATACATTTTTCCGCGTCCATAAAGAACCCGACGGCCGGCAATATCGTCAAGACCGCCTGCATCGTGACAAACGGCGGCAAAGAGATCGGAACCGTTGAATATGACGCGCAGAACGCGGCCTTTGACTGGGCGCTGAACGATCCGGACCCCGGGTATTATTACCTCAAGGTCACGGAACAGGCCGACGGCATGGAGAAATACGCCGTGACCGCCCCGGTGTGGTTCGGCAAGGCGGAGAAGATCGGCATCACGCAACTGGTCAAGAATACGGACGTCCCCGTGACCACGGAGCCGGTCACCCTGACGGCGAGCTTCTTCAATAACGAGGCCGCCCCCGCCGTCATCGATCAGATCACCTACACGGACCAGGACGGGAACGTGCTGTATACGGGCGCGCCGAATACGCCCATCGCCCCGAACGGTGGGACGGCGGACAGCTCGATGTCGTACACGCCGGTCAAGGAGGGCGATACGACCGTCACCGTCACGGCGGTTATCACCCTGGGCGGGGCCGCCAGGACCTTCGCCCAGTCCATCAGCTACGGCGTCGCCGATATCAATGCCATGACATATATAGGCATAGACGCGGTGCACCACAACGAGTACGTGTCGGGCAATTACGCCGCCAGCATGACCAATTTCACAAAACTCGCGGCGGCATACGGCGTGCGCGCGGTTCAGCTCAACACGGAGGCCGATCTGATCGCCGCCTGCGCCAACCCCAAATACAAGGCGCTGGTCATAACCGCGCCGACGCGCCGGCTCACCCTGCCGGCGGGGGCCTACGACTATTATTCCCAGGCCGTGCTCGACGCCGTCGCCGGTTACGCCAGGTCCGGCGGGACGCTCATCATCTCCGGCTGGAGCGACTATTACGAGCCCGCCTCCCCGTATGTGACCGGCTCCAACGCGCTGCCCGGCGCGGAGAACGGCGTGGCGTACCAGCAGAACCGGCTGCTTAAGGCCATAGGCTCGTCGCTGCGCTTGTCCGACGATGCCTCCGTGGACGAGGCGCTCAACCCGCCGCCCAACCAGTACAGGCTGTATCTGCCGAATACCTTCAACCCCGGCAACCCGCTCACGGCCGGGATCGTCCCGGCCCAGACCTATTCCGTATACGGCGGCTGCACGGTTTACGCGGCCGATATAAACGGCCGGCCGCTCACGGCGCTCCCCGCGGGCGTTTCCTCGGTGATCAGCGGCCTGCCCACCACGTGGGCGGAGGACAGGGACGGCGACGGATACGGCCTCGCGGATCCCGCGCAGAAGCCGCCGCGCTACGGCGACAGCGCGGATGCAGGGCGCGGCGCGGGCACGGTGTTGCTGAACGCCTCCGAGACAGTGGACCACGGCGGGACCGCCTCACAGGTCATCGTGTCCGGCGGCGCGTTCATGAGCGACTTTGAGATACAGGCCACATTGGACAACTACGGAACGCTTCCCTACAGCAACTACAACATCCTGACCAACATAATCAAGGCGGCCGCCCCGGCGAAGGTGATAACCTCCATCGCCGAGGCCAAAAAGCTCCCGGAAGGCACCGCCGTCACCATTGAGGGCACGGCCACGTCAGGCGTCTACACCGGCGGCGTCCCGGACAATAAGGGCTTCTTCGACTGCATCTACGCCCAGGACACAACCGGCGGGATAAACCTGTTCCCGGTCGGCTCCGGCGTGGCGGAGGGCCAGCGGATACAGGCCACGGGCACGATAAGCTCCTATGAGGGCGAGATCCAGCTCGCGGTGACAAGCCTGACCGTCACGGACCCGGCCATCGACCGCGCCGCGCCCACGGCGCTTTCCACCGCAGAAGCGATGTCGCCGCGGAACACGGGCCTGCTGGTCAGGACCCAGGGCGTCGTGTCCGGCGTCATAAGGGACGGCGTGACCGGGGCCGTCAACCAGTTTGCGGTGGACGACGGCTCGGGGCCGGCGCTGGTCTATATCAACGCGTACATCACCTCCGGCACGGACACCGCTTTCATCGCGGACGGAGCGTCCATCTCCGTCGTCGGGCTGGCGTCCGTGGGCGAGAATTTCAGCGGCGGCGATTTCCTGCCGAGGATACGCGTGCGCGACAGGGCGGAGATAACCACGCTGGCGCCGCCCGCCCCGAGCGCGATCGCGGTTTCGGCCCCCGCGTCGACCGTAAAGAAGGGCACCTCCATGCGGCTCAGCGTAAGGGTCAGTCCCGCCGGCGCGGACGCTTCCGTGACCTGGGCCTCCAGCAATGAATCCGTGGCGTCCGTCAGCTCAGCCGGCGTCGTCACGGGCCTCAAGACCGGCACCGTACGCATCACCGCCGTTTCAAAGCTCGACCCGGGCGTCAGTTACATCTTCCTGATAATGGTCACGGCGTAGGCGCTTTTGCCAAAGTTTCAGCCATACGCTCTGCACAAATCGGCTCCTACACAAACGCGCGCAGACCCGCGAAATCTTTTTGTTCGCAGGTCTGCGCGGCGCCAATGGAGGATAGCTGATTTATGTCAACCTTCATCAAGAAACAGTATGAGCGAACCGTTCTGACGAATTTAGCCGGAGAGTTATTTCCAAATTTGATCGGCTGTAATACCAATTCCAAGCTGAACCATTGCCATGGAGGGAAGTTAAGCGCCAGAGTGCGCCGAACGTTCTGACCGAACATGGGAATGTGTGAAGCTGAAATTGGTATAGCCGAGTTATGCCGATTATTTAAGTTACCCTTATGCGCGTGTTATCCCGCTTTAAAAGGAATGCTCATTGGGTCCGCTTGAATCCGTTCACCATTACCTTGCGGTTGGCTATTTTGTCCTGGATGTTGTTCAATACCTCGCCGAAGCGCTGGAAGTGTACGACTTCCCTCGCTCTCAAGAACTTTATCACGTCTGACACGTCCGGATCATCAGAAAAATCCAAGATGTGGTCATAAGTTACGCGCGCTTTTTGTTCAGCAGCCATATCCTCAACAATGTCGGCAATGGCATCGCCCTTGGTGCTGATATATGCCGCGGTCCACGCCGCTCCGTTCGCGCCCGAGGGGAACACATCCACACCGTGAGTAATAAAGTACGGGGCCATGGAGCTGTTCTCTATCTCAGCCGTCGTCAGACCCCTAGTCAGCTGATGGATTATGGTGCCGACCATTTCCAAATGCCCCAGTTCCTCCGTCCCTATATCGGTGCCGGAAATGCCGAATGGCTTGTTTACTGGCTTTGCGGGGTGTTGATTTATTGCGTTTTGCAATAGTACATCTGTACCGGAAATGGTACAAGCAATCTTGGACAGACCATGTGTACCTATATCGGTGCCGGAAATGCCGAATGGCTTGTTTGCTGGGTTTGCGGGTATTGATGTTGCAGTCGGTGGCTTCTTTTTGTTCACGTTGTCAGCCTTCTCCAAGGCATAACTCCAGCGGAAAGGAAGCAAATTCAAATACACGTCAATGTGAGCTTTATCATGCACCACCATACGGTTCAATATATTCCGGTAAAAGTCATCGTCCCGTGTCTGTCCGGACAGCATTTCACTCAGCTCGTACTCGATATCTTCAAGCAGCCTTTGCCGCTCGCGCAATATCAAGTCCTGCTGCTGTATTCCCTCGATCATGCCCTGCATATCCTCTATTTCCGCGTCGCATTTGGCTCTTGCGGCCACAAATTCTTCTTTGCCTATGTTCCCGCTCATATAAATATCCAATAGGCGCGCCTGCTTTGTTTCCGTCTCTTGAACCATCGCCCGCAGTTTATCCGTGTCAAGCTCAGGAGCGGCAATGGAAAGGACTTTCGTTATGGCGTCCAGCAGATTGGCCAAAACCAGATCCTTCTCAAAATCCAGTCTGTTCACGATAAGCTGCATAATATACAATGCGTCCTCGTTTCTGAAACCGCTGTTGGAGCAGCCCACGTGATTACCCGCGTCGTCGACATGGGGCTTCCCGTTCTTGAAAGATTGGAAACATCGCCAATACTTATACTGGCTGTCGTCTTTGCGCGTCCTATAGCGCGCGACATATGTACTGCCGCAGATCCCACATTTGATCTTGCCGGAAAAGGCGTAACGGTTGGAGTGCTTTGCCTTGCCTTCCTGTGACAACGCGCGGCTCTCCAGGATTCGTCCGGCTTCCTCAAACATCTCCCGGCTAATAATGGGCTCGTGGTGATCCATAAGCACTATAAAATCCTCCTCCCCGCGATTGTACTTTTTGTCGTGGGAGAGGTAGTCCGGCGTAAAAGTCTTCTTCTGCACCAGGTCGCCGCAGTATTTTTCGTTGCGTAAAATTTTCAGAATAATGGTGTTGCTCCACTCCTGCTTAAGATTATAACTCTTGATACCAGCTTCGCGCAACTCGCGGGAAATAACATGTGTACCCTTATTTTCGTTCACGAATTTATCGAAAATAAGCCGCACGATCCGCGCGCCTTCCTCGTTTATATACATTTTCCCACCGAGTACGTCGTAGCCGAGCATACTCCGGCCAAAGACCACACCCTGCTCCATGCGGCGCTTCTGGCCCCATTTCACCCTTTCGGAGGTTCAACCATTGGGAACGCACTTCGTTCATGTATTGGGAACACTGGACTTAGTCCAGTTTCCCGGCAAATCGGTAGTGAAAATCAATTACCTGCTCCCGTGTGCGCTTGCGGGAATCGCCGGTGGCCTCGTGTACGATGATCGTCTCGATCAAGTCCAGCAGCATCTCGCGGGTCAGTTCCCGTGCGACGGTATACTTTCGCACCGCCTCAAGAAACTTCCGGGCATTACCCCTGTCGCGGTCTTCTGCCGCTGTTTCCTGCTCCATGGCCCGAATCTTCGCATAAAGGGAATCCTGTTCTGCTTTGTAGCCGCCGTACAGATCGGCAAAGGTGGTCGGCGTAATGTCGCCTAAAGCGTTCTGCTCCACGATTTTCCGGATGATCGTCCTCAGCTCGTTTTCCCGCTGCCGCATTTTGGCCAGTTTCTTCTCGGCCAGATTATCGGCTGCGCGGTTCCTGCCGATGCGTTCCACAACTTCATCCTCGGTCAGATTGGCTGATATGACGCTGTTCAGCCGGTCGAGGGTTAAATCGTACATGGTGCGGTAGGCGACGCTGTGGATGGTGCATTTCCGCTCGGTTGCCGACATGTTGGAATGGCGGTAGCGGTTGCAGAGGAACCGGCCCTCTTTGCCCTTGGACTGCGTGGAAGCGTGGAAATTGAGGCGGCTTCCGCAATCCGCGCAGGTTAGGATGCCCGCGAACAGATTGAGCTTCTTCATGGAGTTTTCGCGGTTTTTGAAAGTCATCTGCCGCTGAACACGCTCGAATTGGTCGGGGTCGATGATGCCCTCATGCATGTTTTCGACGGCGATCCAATCGGACACGGGATGCCGTACCATTTTTTTGTTCTTAAAAGATTTTGTGCTTTGTTTATGCGATACCACCGTGCCTAGATATATCCGGCTTATCAAAAAATTTCGCACGGTCGCCTGATTCCAATCATATGGGAAGTTTTCGTCAAATTTGTGTTCTTTCTGCCCATATTTCTGAAACTTGTAGGCGCTGGGGACGAGGATTCTGGCTTCGGTCAGTCTCCGGGCGATTTGGTAGGTGCCGAGGCCGTCGGCGGCCATGTTGAACATCGTGCGCACCACCTCGGCGGCTTCCTCATCGACAATCAGCTTGCGCCGGTTATCGGGGTTTTTTATGTACCCATAGGGCGCGAATGCTCCGTAATATTCGCCCTTGATGGCTTGGATGCGGCGGCTGGAACGGATTTTTTTGGAAATATCGCGTGCGTAATATTCGTTTATTACGCTCTTGAACGCCATGATCTCATTATCGCCCTTACCCGTATCGATGCTGTCATTTAGGGCGATCAGCCTCACGCTGTTATCTGGAAAAAACATCTCCGTGTAGTAAGCGACTAGGGCGTTATTTCTGCCGAGGCGACTGAGATCTTTTACCAAAACCGCGCCAATAAACCCGGCCTCAATATCCTCGACTAACCGCTTAAACGAAGGTCTCTCGAAATTTGTACCACTCCACCCATCGTCCACATACTCGTTATACACCAAAAAGCCTTGATTTTGAGCGTATTCTTGCAGCATATCCCGCTGGGTGCCGATGGAATTGGACTCCGTGTCCCCGCCGTCATCTCGGCTAAGGCGGCAGTAAATCGCTGCCGTTATTTCCCGCTGGTTCATTCAGACACTCCTTCCTAAGAGCGGGTCAATAACGGTTATTCGCATCACCAATATACCTCCGCCGCCCTTATAAATCAAGGTTTTTAGCCCTTCACACCGTTTGGAAAAGGTTGGGCTAAATCCTTAACCACCCGTTTTGCGATGACGTCGGCAAGTTTCTCTTTGCCGTCAAAAAATTCTCTAATCGTGAATTTCGTGCCGTCCTTTTCAATGACGACGACATTATCCGGTTCGCGGACGGTTTGCATTTCATCAGACATGGAAATATCACCCTGCTGATTTATATGATTTTCACGGGATGTCCTAGCCCAAGAAAAAGTACAGCCACGGAGGAATACATCCGTGGCTGTAAAAATTGCATTCTCCGGAACCGATGCTGATTACACAGTAAAAAATTCCCACTTGACGAATCAGGTTTAGTGTAGTAAACTCATTTTATTAGGTTTACGTAAATAAACCCACGGAGGTTTACCAAGATGGATAATTTCAAACTGTTCGACGGCGAGTACAAGTTTATCAGCGTGATATGGGATGCGGAACCCGTGAACTCGACGGAGCTTGTCAGGCTCTGCGCGGATAGACTGGGCTGGAAGAAGTCCACGACATACACGATGCTTCGCAAACTGGCGGAGCGGGGGCTGTTAAAGAATGAGAACGCCACGGTGACGGCGCTTGTCAAGCGTGAGCAGGTACAAAAATATGAGGCCGAAACGCTTTTGCACAAGATGTACGGGGATTCCGTGCCGTCTTTTATCGCGGCCTTTTTGCAGGGCAGGACGCTTTCGGAGGCGGAAGCCGATGAGATCGGGCGGCTGATTAAGGGGGCGACGAGAAATGGATAAAGTCTTTCTTGACATCCTCAATATGAGTCTGACCGCCAGCTTTGTGATCGTGGCAGTATGCGCGGCGAGGGTTTTGCTGCGCCGCGCGCCGAAGGTATATTCTTACGCGCTGTGGGCTGTGGTGCTGTTCAACCTGATTATTCCGTTCAAATTTACGGCCCCGGCCAGCCTGAACCCGATCAAGCCGGAGACTATACCGCAGAACATCGTCTATCAGGCCGCCCCGAGGATTGACAGCGGCGTAACCCTAATTGACAATTCAGTCAGCAATATCCTGCCCGCGCCCGATACGGTACATGTCAACAGCGTGAATCCACTGCAAATCTGGCTGGCGGTCGGAGCGCTGTTATGGGCCGCCGGTATCGCGGCCATGCTTCTGTATGCCGTCATTACCTATATCCGTCTGAAACGCAAACTCCGTTTTGCCACCAAAATTGACGGTGACATAAACGAAAGTGGAAACATTTACGAAACCGACGCAATCCGCTCCCCCTTCGTACTGGGCTTGATTCGTCCGAGAATCTATTTACCGGTCGGCTTGCCCGAGATCGACCTCGCTTATATCCTGCCCCATGAGCGGACGCATATCAAGCGGCGCGACTACCTGATTAAGCCGCTGGACTACCTCACACTCGCCCTGCACTGGTTCAATCCGTTGGTGTGGCTGGCGTATTTCCTGCTCAACAAGGACATGGAGATGTCCTGTGACGAGCGGGTCTTGAAAGAATTGAGCAATAATAATACCAATATAAAGGAAGTCTACTCCAATACGTTATTACGCCTCGCCACCGGCAGGCGGCAGATAGGGCTTTCCCCTCTGGCCTTCGGCGAGGGCAGCGCAAAGGGACGGATCAAGAACGTGCTGCATTTCAGAAAACCATCGCGCTGGGTCGTGGCAATCGCGGCGGCGCTGGTGGTCTTGTTCAGCGCGGGGTTCGCGGTGAGCAAGGCGGGCGCGGCCCCGGTTGAGCTGAAGAACCTGTCAGCGGATGACATCGTGTCTTTTACGGTTATGGCTTCACCTCCAGATGAAACCAAAACAATCAGTAACCGTCTCTATATATCCAGCCTCGCCGATTATTTGCGGTCGGTCGTAATCTATAACCGTGACGACAGCTACCATGAACACTATGGGCAATGGGTGGAGTTTACCCTTGCTATGAAATCGGGCGAAACTTTGACCGTGGCGGCGTACAATCCTTTCATTGTCATTAACGGCGTGGGTTACAGGACAAAATATGAGCCGTGCGAAGCCCTGAACAGTTTTGCCAACAATTTGCTCTCTACACAGTACGCCGATGCCCCAGTCGCGGATCTTTCTGCGCTACGGACGCCCTATGTCGGTAATAACAGCGCGGTGGGAAAGATTCTGGACGCGCTGCCGCCTTTGGATGCGGCGCACACGCAGCGGTTTTACTCTATCAGCGATGATTACGGTACGGGCCGCGCGCCGTATACGCTAACCGTTTATTATGAGCAGCTAAGCAACGTGAGCACGATAAATATAGATGAAGTAAGAAATTTCTCAAACGCGCCGAAGAACGCCGCGCTGCTTTTCGCGCTTATAGGTAATCTTGAGGAAGTGAATTTCGCTTTCCGCGATACGCCAAGTGGAAATGAGCTTGACCAGGCCGCGTATACTTCACGGACAGCTTACAGCAAGGACGATATTTCGCAGTATCTGCTGGATAATTTTGCCTTCACTTTCGAGAACTTCCAGAGTGACTGGAACGGTACGGTTGAAAAGCTGTTCGCGCCTCCCGCCGCGTTTAGTTTCAGCGTAAAGACAGAACCCGGCAGCTATACGCCCGCCATGAGCAGCTACCCCGGTATCTACCTCAACGTCACAGGGCAGGCCGAAACGGGAGCTTCGGTGCGGTATGACTGTCTGAGCGGTCAATTTGGCACATTGACGGATGGTAAGATTACGTTCCTTGGCAACTTCACAATGAATGGGCTCGGCAGTTCGCCCGCTGTATTCTGGACGCCTGACGCAGCCACGAAAGACGGGGAAATCGTAACAGTCCGGCTTAGCAATGGCGCGGGCGCTGAACTGACGGCTGTCAGCCTGACCGTGCGAATCAGTGACGATCATATGTATTCCCTCGCGCAGGAACCGCCCGTGCAGATCACCAGCGGCGCGCGGGCATGGAGCGGCCCCACGCGCAAGATAACCCTCGCTGACATTCGGGGGATCGCCCAGAAGATAGGCCCGGATTTGACAATGGGCGACCTGCGGGACTTTTTCGGAACCGACATCGGCAGCGGGTTATATATCATGGCATACGAAGTCGAGAGCGGCGAATACCGCCTGACGGTTGGCTCAATGTCTACCGATATGACCGCGCCGGTGATGTACGCCTACCTTGGAAAATCCGGCGGCGCTCAGAATATTGAGGAGAGCATAGACATCCGTTATTATGACGTGGACAAATATCTCGCGGACGGAACCCGTGAACTCGCGCGTCCGCTGCCGTTACCCGATCCAATGGCCACCGCCTTGCCCCAACCCGCCGCGAACCTTGACGACGCCATCGACATCGCGATTGTGGCGCACAACAGCGGCAAGTACGGCGGAAGCGGCGATTACGCGGCGGCGAACCATGTGACCCTGAAAACAGTAGAGAACGGGAATCTCGTTACATTCTACATCATGGCGTTTTACGCGGTATATGCAAATGACGGCGGAGTCCGTCAAACGGCGGGCAGCCATATCCCCGTGGCGATAACGCTGGAAAAGCCGTCTTTCGGCCTTGTGGAGTATTGGGAAGCTCAGGACGGGAGTTACTATCTGCCGTCAATCCATGAGAAATTTCCGTCTGATATTTGGGACAAAGTGGATACGCAGCTCTATGTCAAAGAACAGCAAGATAATTGTCTGCAAAAGGCAATCGCTTATTACGCGAGTTTGCCGCCCGCGACCGCCGAAAGCACGACCCCTCCCGCGCTTATGAACAGCGATGGGATATATACGGGATATATCTCCAATTTCAATGCTCCTGACGGCACATTCAATCTTGACCCGTTTGAATGGCTGACAACGCTCACATATATAATGCTTTGATTGCAAAAACACTTTCGATACACGCCGCCACGCGCGGCTATTGTAAAAGCTATCGTTTCTCATATGACAAGGCTTTTAATAAGCTGTCAATTACCCGCCGCAATTTATCAGTATCGGAGTTTTCGCCATAATACCATAATTGCAGGATAAACCGCGCGGCCGTCTTTGCAAGCGGCGAATACTCCCCGGCCGCCACGTATCCGGCCGTAATTTCCAGATATGACGGAATCGCCGCAAGCAACGCCGTTATCTGTTCGTCATTGTCCGCGCTGTCTATCCGCAATACGTCCCGCGCTTCCTCAAGACGTACCCGCTCGCCTATGTTCTCACGCTCGAATTCGGCAAATATGCCGATAATCTTCACGAACATGCGCCCGGAAGCCGTTGACGTGTCTATACTCTCCGATAGTGAGCTAAAAGCGCAATCATATGTTTTGAAAAGGTCAATCAGATACACCAAATCGGCAACAGAACGGGTTAGCCGGTCGAGTTTATATATCAGCACGTTTTTTATATGCCCCGCCTTTATATCCTCTATCATTCTAGTTATGGCTGGCCGCGCTGTCAAGTTTTTGCCGGATATACCCTCATCCAAATATACATCATAGATAGACCAACTCTTTGCGCTGACATATGATTTTAGTTTTTCCACCTGACCTCTGATGGAATATCCTTCCAGAGCCTGTTCTTCTGTCGATACTCTGCCATAAATCGCCGTCTCCATAACAAAAGCCCCCTGTCAATATGTTTATTGACGGAGAGCTTTTCCTATTCTTTGACATTATCCGCTTCTTACCATATTCAAGCCATTTTGAAGTCCGCACTCAAATATGTTTTTGCAGTCATAAGGGTTGCAAATATGACTAAACGGCATATGAAATTCTTCACAATATGAAGTCTATGCCGCGACTATACCCTTTATGCCCGCCTGAAACGGATTTATTTTTACCCGCAAACCCTTGATTTTACTGGATTTGTCGGGTATATGTGTTTTTCTTGGGACTCTTTTTTATAAGGTAGGGATTGACGTTGATTTCCCGGATGGGCTTGATGATCAGCATTTTCCACTGGTTCTCCGCGTCGCTGATGTGCGCGGACAGGGCGTACCGTGAGATCATGAACGACCGGGTCAGCGCCTGAGCCTGCAGATCGCTCTTGGGCGTGTACACGTCGTTTTCGTAAAAGTAATATTGCTCGGCGGCAAAAAAGGCGTTGACATTTGCGGCCATATGCTCCGCCAGCACGCCGGGCAGGAACCGCAAACCGCCGCGCTCCCCTTCCTCATACCACTCCGGCCTGTCGCCGCCTCTTTCGCGGCGGGCCTCGCGGGAGGATATGAACGCTTTGTACATTTCCTTTTGGAACGTCGGCAACGCCTTTACATCACCAGCTGATAGAGAAAAATGCGCTTTTATGTTGTGGTTGATGAAAACCTCGGCGAAGGCAGGATCAGCGTTATAGAGGAATAAATATTCACTGTAAACTTTATGCGATGGAATGGTCCGTAAAATATTGTCCATCTCAAAAAAATTGTCCAGAACACAAGCGTCTGTAAAAAGCAAAATTATCACTATTGAAGCCATGTTATTCATCTGCTATAATGTAAAGCAAATGAAAGTTCCTGATCTGGGAGGCGCTGTTATGACCCTGCCTGAATATATGAGAAAAATCAGACGCGAAATGGAAATGAGCCAGCAACAATTGGCAAGGGAGCTAAATGTCAGCTTTTCGTCTATCAACCGTTGGGAGAAAAAGATAGTCGCACCCAGTCCGTTGGGTCGCAAAAGTTTTCTCGATTTTTGTAAAGCCCGGAATATACCGATACCGTCGGAGATTCTTGAAGAAAACGAAAAAGTCTGAAATGTATGCCCGTATTGTTGTATCGACGAATCACCCGGAGGAACAGGTTATGACGCTTGAAAATCAAATAGAAAAGACATTCATCGATATTTTGACGATGAGGGAAAATCAATGGACATATCGCAACGACATTAAAACGGAGACCGCTCTCTGGGACAATATGCGGACGCATATTAACCGCATCAATTTGGCCAGGTTAGACGGCATACTGATCACTGACAGTGAATTCAAGCAGGTTGAAAACGAGTTCAGACGTTTAACCCAGACGCCTTTTTTAGCCTCTCAATGGCTGCGCGGCGAAAACGGCATCGCGCAGATCTCCATAGAACGGGAGGATGTTTCCAAGGGCAACGTAACGCTTACGCTCTTTAGCAATAGGGATATTGCCGGAGGCATATCCAGCTATGAGGTTGTGAACCAAATCATCCCGGTCACGGAAAGCGGAACGACTCGCGGCGACGTTACGTTGCTGATTAACGGTTTACCTGTCATCCATATAGAGCTTAAAAGCGAGTTTGCCAAAGACGGATACTGGCAGGCGTTCCAGCAAATTGAAAGGTACGCCCAATCTGGCTTTTTCGACGGAATATATGCCACGGTGCAGGTTTTTGTGATCAGCAATAAAGTTTCCACCCGATATTTCGCCCGCCCGAGGACGAATAACGACTTTGGACCGGCGAAAAAATTTTTGTTCAACTGGCGTGAACCGGACAATACGCCGGTGGAGGACTTGTACGACTTTACTCGCAGAGTTCTTTGCATTCCTATGGCGCATGAGTTGGTCAGCCGTTTCACAATCCTGGTGGATGATAAAAAGAGCCAAAAATATATGATGGTTCTGCGCCCCTATCAGATTCACGCCATAAAAAGGATCATGCAGCAGGCATTCGCTCACGAGGGCGGATTTATCTGGCATGCCACAGGTTCGGGCAAGACGATAACCAGTTTTGTCGCCACCAAACTCCTGGCGCAATCCGCGAGCGGCGTAGCCCGCACCGTCATGATCGTCGACCGCAAAGACCTGGACAGCCAAACAAAAAATGAGTTTGGCAAATTCGCATCTGAGTACAACACCGGCATTTCATCGGGAGACGTCACGGATAATACCCTGATCGTCGGGATCGATAACAAGCGCGAACTGGTGGATAACTTTCTAAGCAAGAAAAACAACAATACCATTATCATCACAACCATACAAAAACTCAGCCGCGCCATCAGGGAAAGCAGGGATTCAGAGCATAATAAATTCGAGAAACTAAAGGGTGAGCATATCGTATTCATAGTGGACGAGTGCCACAGAGCCGTCTCCGACAAAGAGATGAAGGCCATTAAAGTGTTCTTTCCCAAGTCCACATGGATAGGGTTGACCGGCACGCCAATCTTCGAGGAAAACAAAAAGCAGGAGAACGGGACCTACGCCCGCACCACTTACGATCAATACGGCGAGCTTCTCCATGCCTATACTACGAAAAACGCTATGGATGACAAATCGGTGCTTGATTTTCAGGTGGAGTACCACTCCCTCATGAGCGAAGAAGAAGAAAATCGGATTTACATAAACAAAATCCGCGCGCAGTATCCCAATGACGACCCGGAAGCGGTATTAAAATCCATAGTGGACGATATAGAAAAAGAGGCCCTTCTGGATTCCTCTGATTATGAAAACGACGCTTATATCGAAACCATGCTTAAAAAAATATTCAAGCACCAGTCGGTCCTTGAAAAATTCAAGGTGATTGACGGCGTGCCCACGATGAGCGCGATCCTGACGACTCACTCCATAGCCCAGGCTAAAAGAATATACCGCAGACTGCAAGAAATGAAAGCGGCGGGGACCCTGATCACCGGCAACACCTTGGACGAAAGAAGGAGGCTGCGCGACCCGGATTTCCCGCGTGTGGCCATAACCTATTCCATAGCGGAAAATCAGGACGAAATCAACGCGGCGAATGACGAAATAGCCGAAATCATGCGGCAATACAACGCGGTCTTCGGCACAAATTATACGGATGCTGATTTGTATAACCAAAACATTAATAATCGCTTAGCAAGAAAGGACGCGCAATACCAAAAAGACGGCCAGTGGCTGGATTTTGTCATTGTGGTGGACAGGCTTTTGACTGGTTTCGACGCGCCGACTATCCAGACCCTTTATGTGGACAGAGAACTGCGCTATCAAAAGCTGCTGCAGGCATTTTCCCGCACAAACCGCACGTATCCGGGTAAAAACGTCGGCATGATTGTCACGTTCCGCAAGCCGAAGACAATGGCCGCCAACGTGCGCGCCGCGATCAAGCTGTTTTCCAACGAGGACAGGGACTGGGAAAAGCTCGTGCCGCCACAGTACGCCGAGGTTAAACAAAACTTCAAAGCCGCGTATAAAAAATTCAAGGCGGCCAAACGGGATCTCGACGAGTCCCCTAATGACCTCAAAAAGCAGCTTGACGCTATCAAAACTTATCAGGCCCTGAAAAATATCGAGGAAGCCATCAAAAGCTACGAGGAATACGAAGCCGACTTTCCGAAACTGGCCGCTATTACGGGCATCATCGAAAGCGAGGCCGGGCATATAGAAAACCTGAAAGCCGAAGTTAAGGAAGCTCTGGCGGATATGACTATCGATTCCGTTACAATGCCCGAACTGCTTGAAATCGATTTTTCCGCCGACCAGAGGGCGACCCTAGAGGAAAGGATCGACAGTTACTATATCGCGCAGCTTCTGAAAGACATCAGGAATGAGAACAGCAAATCTAAGTTCGATGAAATCATCAAAAACAAACCGCCTATTGTAAGAGAGGCGTATCCGAAAGACTTTGCTGGAAATGGGCGCTATCAACGCGGTCATCGGCTTGCCGCCGAACATTTTTTACGGCACGAGCATCCCGACCGTCGTGTTGATTTTGAAAAAGAACCGCAGCGCGCGCGACGTCCTGTTCATTGATTCCTCAAAGAATTTTGAGAAACAGAAAAACCAGAACAATCTGCGCGGCGCGGACATTCAAAAAATTGTGGATGCTTACAAAAAGCGAAAGACCATCCCGCAATACGCTCACCTGGCGGATTACGAGGAGATTGTCCGCAATGACTATAACCTCAATATTCCGCGCTACGTGGACACTTTCGAAGAAGAAGCGCCAATCGATATCGTGGCGCTCAGCCGGGAGATGACCGATCTGAACGCGCAAATCAGGCAAAAAGAAACGGAATTTCTGAGTCTGCTTGATGAATTGGCTATAACGGATGAAACGCGGGAAATGATTGAAGCCACGAAGAAGATTTTTGTATGAATGGAGGTATTGATTATTTTGGATGATAACGCGGAAAATAAAAAAACCGAATATTGGCTCGAACTGTGCGATGAGGATATCCTTACCGCGCAGACGCTGTTGGCCGCCGGGCGGCTTCTCCACATGGGCTTTTTCTGCCAGATGGTGGCTGAGAAAGCACTGAAAGCCGTAATTGCCGAAGCGACGAATGAAGTGCCGCCGCGCATCCACGACTTGAATAAACTGGCCGCCCGAGGCAATATTTTGGATAGCCTCTCCGACGGCCAGCTTGCCCTTCTGGACAGATTGACGCCCCTCCAAATCGAGGCGAGGTATCCTGAATACAAAGAGAAGATCAGCGAAACGCTGACGGCGGATTACTGTAAACAACTTCTGACGGAAACGGAGACGTTCTTATGCTGGATAAAACAGCGGTTAGGGAAATAGCCAGCCGATATGCCGATGAGGTATGCAAAACCCTTACGCCGCAAACCATAGTCCTGTTTGGTTCTTATGTCAACGGAACGCCCCACAGCGACAGCGACATTGACATAGCCGTCGTGTTCAACAATTTCACGGGCAACTGGCTGGAAACGGCGTCGTATCTCTGCGGCCTGAAGCGCCGCGTCAGCATCGACATAGAGCCGCACATGATGGACGAAACGAACGACCGCAGCGGCTTTTTAGCGCATATCATGAAAACCGGAGAGGTTATATATGAAAAACGCGCCTGAAATCAGGTTCAAGGGGTACACGGACGCTTGGGAGCAGCGAAAGTTAGGGGGATACACTGAAGATTATATCGAAAAGGCAACAATGCAAAACCAGTACCCTGTGTTAACATCATCACAGCAAAAAGGCATTGTTTTACAGGAAGATTACTTTGCTAACAGACAAGTAACGACAGAGGATAATGTTGGTTATTTTGTGCTTCCAAGAGGTTACTTCACATATCGATCACGTAGCGATAATGGAATTTTTCGATTTAATCGTAATGATTTAATCGACAAGGGTATCATTAGTTACTTTTATCCAGTATTTAAGGTTGTTGATGGAGATAGCGAATTTTTTCTTCATTTGTTAAATTCGACTATTGACAATCAGGTTGCATTAGAAGCGGAGGGAACTGGTCAAAGGGTACTGTCACTAAAAAAATTCAAAAATATTGATATTATTACTCCCTCGCTCCCAGAGCAAACCGTCATCGGCAACTTCTTCCGCACCCTCGACGACACTATCACCCTGCATAAGCGTAAGTTGGACGGCCTGCGCGAATTGAAAAAGGGCTATTTGCAACAAATGTTTCCACAAGCCGGGGAAGATGTGCCGCGCGTGCGGTTTACCGGGTTTAATAGTGCATGGGCAAGTGGAAAAGCTGGGGATCCCCGTCATTTCTTTGCATAGCCTCAGACATACCCACGCATCGCTTCTGATTTTCGCGGGCGTTTCCATCGCAAGCATCGCTAAAAGGCTGGGCCATTCCAGCGTGACCACTACACAAGAAACTTACTTACATATCATTCAGGAGTTAGAGAATCAGGATAATGACAAAATCGTGCGGCATTTAACCGCTCTCATATAAACATCCTTTGCAAATACGCCGCCTTTAGCTGTCTTAGCTGCTCGAGTTTTGCGGCTTGGGCGGCTATTTGCTCATCAAGGGTTACAAGAAATCTTGCTATAGAATCTTGCTCAGATCTTGACGGAATCATTATTTCGATGCCCATCCGCATCCCCTGGGATCAGCCGGTGCCCTATAATCTGATCGCGGACATTACCCGATTTCGGCTGGCGGAAGCGGAGGTAAAACGAAGGTGAATACAAAAACCTACGAATTTGACGCGAAAATCAAGCCGTCCGAAATTGGCAAGGGCGGAGCATATGTCGTATTTCCCTATGATATCCGCGAGGAGTTCGGGAAGGGGCGCGTCTTTGTCCGCGCCACTTTCGACGGGGAATCCTATGACGGCAGCATCGTCAATATGGGCGTGAAGAATCCTGACGGTTCAGTTTGCTACATTATCGGTATTTTAAAGGAAATCCGGGCGAAAATCGGCAAACAGCCGGGCGATACTGTACAGGTGACGATACGGGAACGGGAGAGATAAAATGGCAAAGAAAACTTACAACGAAAAACTGAACAGCTCTGGAGATCTGCCTAAAATCGAAGATTTAACCGATAAACCGGAAGCCGTTAAGCGGATGGGCGGCACAAAAATGCTGATCGCCGCGCCGTCGCAGTACAATGAAATCATGGCCGCCGTTCCGGAGGGAAAACTGACGACGGTTGACCGCATCCGGGCGCATCTGGCCGCGCAGGCGGGTGCGGATGTGACTTGCCCGTTGACCGCCGGTATCTTCACCAGCATCTGCGCGCACGCCAGCGAGGAACGGGATCACGATCAAATTCCATGGTGGCGGACGCTGAAAATGAACGGCGAACTCAATGAGAAATATCCAGGCGGGTTCGATAGACAGAAGCATCTGCTGGAAGCGGAGGGTCATACCGTCATTCAAAAGGGGAAACGATATTTTGTTAAGAATTACGAGCAAAAATTGTTTGTTATCGGCTGATTCATGTTTCGCTTGTATAATAATACTATGAAAGGGTCTGAACAGAATGGCAATCGAGAATTTCATCTATTTCAACGGGGACTGCCGACAGGCGGTTGAGTTTTACGCGGAGGTGTTCGGGCTGGAGAAGCCGCAGTTCATGATCTGCGGCGACATGCCCGGTAACCCGGATTTTGTGGGCACGGCTGAGGACAGGGCCAAGGGGCTGATCATGTACGCGGGCCTGCAAATCAAGGGCAGCACCGTCATGTTCTCGGACGCGCCCAACGGCAAAAAAGTGCGGATGGACGGCAACGTGTGCCTGACCGTCAGCTGCGAAACCGTCGAGGAGACACGGGAGATTTTCAACAAGCTGAAGGACGGCGGGAGAGTCAACCTCGACTTGCAAGAGGTCTTTTTCACGAAATGCCTGGGTTCGCTTACGGATAAGTTCGGCTTGAATTGGTTTGTTGTATATTATCCGGAAGCTGTAAACAGGTAGAGACTGCTATGAAAATCAACACAGTCACCGGCCCCATAGACACCGCTACGGGCAAGTTCTCGCTGGTCCTGTTCCTGGGCTGCGCGGCGTACGCGTTTGGATGCGCCTGCCTATTGCTTGTTTATCAAGGAATAACAAAGCGAATGCGCAAAATGTTTTATAGAGCGTTCAAAACAGGAGGATAAAATGATGCTGGGCTATTATTTGATGTTTAATCGGAACTGCGCCGAGGCGTTGGAAACCTACTCACGGATTTTTAACGTTCCCATCGAAGAAAAGCAGTGTTACGGCGACATGCCGCCGAAGGGAATTCCCGGCGATACTCTCACGTCCGTGAAGTATTGCCAAAGCTGCGGGATGCCGTTTGATGAGGCCCATAAGGAGCTTATCGCGAAAGAAGCGGACGGGAGCGACAGCATTTACTGCACGTACTGCTACAAAGACGGGAAGTTCCTCGATCCCGGCGCGACCGTGCGGGATATGGTTGAAATGGGTGTGCCGCACCTGGGCCATAAAATTGGCGAGGCCGCCGCTCGGGAGCAGCTTTCAAAGTTTGTGCCGACGCTGGCGCGCTGGAATTGACGCACCATCAAACCGATATGGATATAATGCACCGGTCCGGCAATGGTCGCAGCTTGACTCTGGTTCGGGAAAAAATCCACTTGAATTTGCGTCCATTAAAAAAGCCTTCTTACAGGCTTTTAGCCGTTACAACATGGTTCGGGATCGTTTTAAACTGTCATTTGCGAATAACCGTTTTGCCCGTAAATACGACCTTTTTCTGCGTCCCATCATATTGAACCCTTTCGGAGGTTTTGCGACTTTCCTCCTGCGCTATCGACGACATGATGGTTAGCCGCAGTTCGGCGTCCGGTTCCAGCGTGTTTATGTTGTCATTGAGGAAAATCACGCCCACGCCGAGTCGTTTTAGGTCGCGCGTATAATAAATGCTGTCCAGCGTATTTCTGGCGAAGCGGGAAATTTCCTTTGTGATTATCAAGTCGATTTCACCGGCTCTGGCCATATCGATCATGCGGTTGAAGGCTTTGCGCTTCTTCGTGCTGGTGCCGGATATCCCC